>CDZG01030316.1_pt1 | contig 63113 bp, 55 predicted proteins | sample 557741 | NCBI WGS metagenome assembly CDZG01 (sample SAMEA3182086, study PRJEB8094) | gut metagenome | biome: human; feature: gut; material: Stool; isolation source: human stools | place: Canada | collected 2013-01-21
AATCGGTCAAAAAAAGAAGAATACGGATTAAGCCGCTTGCCCTGATGGTCATGTGGCGTTTTCGTGTTCCTCTTCATAAGAGTTGAAGCAAGCCTTCGTCTTTCTGATTTGATGTACCACACCAAACAGAAAAACGGAGGTTATTTTTATGCCAGACAAGGTTTACCGCACGGCGATCTACTGCCGTCTGTCCCGTGAGGATGGAGACAAAGTAGAAAGCAACTCCATCGCCAGCCAGAGAGCCATCTGCGAGGACTATATCGCAAGGCATGAGGATTTGGAGCTTGTCTGTGAGCCGTTTGTGGATGACGGTTACAGCGGCGTTTCCTTCAATCGTCCTCAGTTCAAAAAGCTGGAAGAGGCAATCCGCAAGGGTGCGCTTGACTGCATTGTAGTCAAGGATCTCAGCCGCTTCTCAAGAAACTACATCGACGGCGGACGTTACATTGAGAAGATATTCCCGCAGCTCGGCATACGCTTCATCGCAATCAATGATGCGTATGACAGTCTGACCGGTGATCCGCAGTCCGACTCCTTTGTTATCCCGTTCAAAAACCTGATTAACGATTCTTACTGCAAGGACATCTCCATGAAAATCCGAAGCAGTCTGGAAGTCAAGCAGAAGAGCGGTGAGTTCGTCGGTTCGTTCGCGCCTTACGGCTACATGAAATCGCCGGAGAACAAAAACCAGCTCATCGTGGATGAAGCGGTCAGCGAATATGTGCAGATGATCTTTTCCATGTACAAGGACGGCTTCTCCATCGGACGTATTGCAAAGCGTCTGAACCAGATGGGCGTCCTGTCCCCAATGGAATACAAGCATTCCGCCGGTGTGAAGTTCGATACCGTCTTCAAGACCGGCGATACCGCAAAATGGACATACAAAGCCGTCCAGCGCATTCTCACCAACGAGGTTTATATCGGCGTTCTGGCTCAAGGCAAGCGTGGCACTCCCAACTATAAGGTTCGCGTTGTGAAAAGCAAGGATGAATCCGAGTGGGTCAAGGTTGAAAATGCGCATGAAGCTCTTGTGTCCTACGAGGACTTCATGGCAGTCAAGGTCATGATGCAGAGGGATATGCGCTGTTCACCCGATCAGGACGAAGCACACCTGTTTTCCGGCTTCCTGTTCTGCGGAGACTGTCAGCAGCCAATGATCCGCAAGACCGTCCCGTCGAAGACGAAAAAGTACATCTACTACGTCTGCTCCACCAATAAGCACAGCCGGACGTGCAGCCCGCACAGCATCGCCGCAAAAGAGGTTGAAGAGAAGGTCTTCCGTGCCATTCATGACCAGATCGAGCTTGTCATCAATCTGGAACACGCGCTTGCGATGATAGAGCGGCTTCCGTCTCAGAGCCGTAAGGCTTTCAATTACGAAGCCCAGATCGCCAAAATCGAGGAAGAGATTGAACGGTACCAAAAGCTCAAGCTGGGGCTTTACGAAAACTTCATCGGTGGCGTCATTGATAAGTCGGAATACTTTGAGTTCCGCAACAGCTATACCAAAATCATTGAGGACAAGCAGGATGCGCTTCTGCGGGTCAAAAAGGAAATGAAGCAAACTGTCACAACCGGAACGACCGAACGGAACTGGGTAACGCTTTTCAAGCAGTATGAAAACGTCGAAGAGCTGAACCGCCGTGTGCTGATGTCGCTGGTTGACCGCATTCTGATTCACGAAAACCATGCAATCGAAATCGTCTTCAAATACAGGGACGAATACCAGCAGACGATTGAATACGTTCTCGGCTATGCCGACGAACTGGATATTGCCGTATAAAGGAGGGATGAGCAAATGGCAAGAAAAAGCAGAAAACAAGTTGCAGTCGAAGAGCCGGTTATTGAATCTGTCGCTTCCGAAGTCTTTCCAACAGCCATCTATGCCCGCCTTTCCGTTGAAAACAGCGGCAAGTCCGAAAAGGTGGATGTCATCGCCAATCAGATTGAGATTTGCAAGTCCTATATTACAGAGCGTCCCTATCTGAATCTGGTAGATACCTATGTGGACGAGGCTGTAATAATAGGACTAAAAACATTAAGGCTCAAAAAGTGTCAGAAACACGCTGCTTTTTGAGCTTTTTCACGCAAAAACCGCAAGTAAAACAAAGCGCGTCTGTTTACCCGAAGTGGCGCTTGGGTCGGCAGACGCGCTTTTTTCATGCCCTGACGCAGTAAAATGGCATGGACAATCGGTATTACATAGCACACCCACTTGCTCCATGATGGAGCCGGAGGGTGTGCTTTTTTGTTGCCCGGTATGGGCGGGAATGGAGGCGAAAGCAATGAACGGACATACAGAGGACAAACCAAAAGACTGCCGGTACTGCTATTTCTGGAAGCAGACCGAGGGCTGCACCTATCGCGGCAAAACCGGTTGCTATTATATTTCGGCGCAGAAGCCGCCTGCCACCGTCAGCGAGTGCGACGGCTGTCCGTATGGGCGGGCGTCTCCCTGCATCGGCTGGTGTACAAAAGAGCTGATGCGCTCTATGGGCCTTTGGAAAGGGCGTGAAGATACATGACGCTGGACTATTACTACGGGGATCAGGCGGAACAGTTCTCCTTCTACCGCATCCCCAAGTTGTTGTTCACAGATAAGCGTTTCAAAGACCTTTCGGCAGAGGCAAAAATCCTTTACGGTCTGCTCCTTGACCGCATGAGCTTGTCTGCCAAGAACGGTTGGCTGGATCAGGAGGGGCGCGTGTATATCGTCTATACCGTCGAGGATATCATGGACGCACTTTCCTGCGCTTCGCAGAAGGCCATGAAGCTGCTGAACGAATTGGATGAGAAACGCGGGCTTATCGAGCGCAAACGGCAGGGTCTCGGCAAGCCCAATCTCATTTACGTCAAGAATTTTGTTTCCGCACCGGAATCAAAATTCAAGAATGGTGAAAATCAAAATTCTGAACTTTTGAAAATCGAAACTCAAGAATTTCCAAAATCAAAAGGTAGTAATACTGAGAAGAACAATACTGATTTTAACGATACTGAGTCTCTTCCCTTCCCTTCGTTCAGGGGCGGTCAAAAGCGGGAATCGAAAGGAAACGATGCGGAGCGAAGGGCACAGTACAGAGAGCTTATCATAGAGAATATCAGCTATGACGTTCTGCTGGTGGACTTGCCGTATGACAAGGAGATCGTCGAGGAAATTCTGGAGCTTATCGTGGATACGGTTTGTACCACAAAAGAGACCGTGCGCATCTCCGGGGATGATAAACCAGCGGAGGTGGTCAGGAGCCGGTTCCTAAAGCTGGACAGCGAGCATATCCGCTTCGTCGTGAGCTGCATGAAGGAGAACACCACAAAAATCAAAAACATCCGTCAATATCTGCTGGCGACGCTGTATAACGCTTCGCTCACCATGACCAGCTACTATACAGCGCTGGTTCAGCACGATATGGCAGAGGGACGCATTTAGATGCCGCTGGCTGTATGGCCTGCGGCTTTTTTGCATGTTATGGAGGTGAACGCCATGCCAAAGAAGACAGAACCAAAGGACACGCAGAGTACCCCGCCGGAGCAGGTGCAGCAAATACGCATTTCGGATATTCACCCCTTCAAGAATCACCCGTTCAAGGTGGTGGACGATGCACTCATGCAGGAGACCGTAGACAGCATTATGCAGTTCGGTGTGCTCAATCCCACCATCATCCGGCCAGACCCCGGAGGTGGCTATGAAATGGTCGCCGGACACCGGCGCTTGCACGCAAGCGGACTTGCCGGGAAGGATACGATCCCGGCCATTGTCCGCAATCTGACTGACGACGAGGCGGTGATCTTGTTGGTGGATACCAATTTGCAGCGCGAGAACATTTCTCCCATGGAACGCGCACAGGCGTACAAGATGAAAATGGAGGCGCTGAAGCACCAGGGGCAGCGGACAGATTTAACTTCCACCCAAGTTGGGCGGAAGTTGGAAACAGCCGAAATTATTGCCCAGCAGACCGGTGAGAGCAAAAATCAGGTGCGCCGCTTTGTGCGGCTGACAGAGCTTGTGCCGGAGCTGCAAACGATGGTGGACAAAAACGAACTTGCATTTAATCCCGCTGTTGAGATTTCTTATCTCAGCAAGGACGAGCAGAAGGGCGTTTTGGATGCGATGGCGTATTCCCAGAACACTCCATCCCTTTCGCAGGCACAGCGGCTGAAAAAACTCAGCCGCGAGGGAAAATGCACGCAGGACGCCATGTGCAAGGTCATGTCCGAGGAAAAGAAGGATGAGTTGGATCGCGTCACATTGAAAAGCGATACGCTCCGCAAATACTTCCCCAAGAATTACACGCCGCAGCAAATGGAGCAGGTCATTATCAAGCTGCTGGATCAGTGGCAGAAAAAACGGCAGCGTCAGAACGAGCGATGAAAGACATTCAGAAAAAAGTCGGACATCCTGTGCGGAGGAAGGAGTGAAGACAATGCGCAGCTTTATGAGTCCGGGGAAACGCATCCGCCGCTTTCGCCTGAAACGAGGGATGACGCAAAGAGCATTGGGGACGGCTGTGGGCTTTCCGGCAAAAACCGCCGACATCCGCATTGCGCAGTATGAATCCAGCACAAGAACGCCTAAACACAGTCTGCTCTGTGCATTAGCCCAGGCGTTGGACATTCCGGTAGCGGTACTGGAAGTCCCGTATATCAAGAGCCGTGATGAATTTGAGCAGTTGCTGCAAGCGCTGGAGGACGAATACGGACTGACGGTAACGATCACGGAAACCCGCGACTGATTCAAATATCAGAATAAGCAAACGGCAGCGCCAGAATGAGCGCTGAGAAAGGAATGTATCATGGAAAAATTCACGGTAAACATCACAGGAGACGTCAACATCATCCTCCCGCACGGGAAAATCCCTCGCAGAGTCAGGCTTAAAAGAGACGGCTATGCGCCGGTCTCTGGCTTCCAGCTCACCCCGAACGATGAGGAATACGATGAAAGCAATGTTTCGGTTCTGCTGGCTGTGCCCGGTCAGAAAGCCAAATCTATGTGCCTGCTGAACGCGCTCATCGAGACCGGATTCCGCTGCACGCATGTACGGCAGGTGCCGACCTTCGACCTGTACATGGCCTATGAGAAAAAAGCAATCGTGACCGTCAGCGGTGAAACCTACCTGACCGGCCCCGCCATCGTGTTCTACTGTTTTGATGATGAATTGTGGGATATCTCTTCGGGGGATGCCGGTCTGGTGCGGCGGCTTTTTGAAGAACGCACCGTGCAGCTCCGTCACGGAGATGAAATGATCCCGGCCATCGCACTGTAAACCGTGCGCCGGTGCCATACTGCAATCATCAAGGAAGGAGGCGTTCATAATTGCAGGAAGAGGTTGAAAACAGGACAGTGACCCTCGTCATCAGCGCAACGAAGCTCACTGGGCGTGTGCTCAAAGCGGCGGTTGCGAAGTTCCTGGCACATCAAAAAGCAAAAATCGCTGAGAAGAAACGAGCTGGCCCCGTAAAGCCCACCGGCAAGCAGACGGTCAAGCAGCTTGTCGGTCAGAATCAGGGCGTTGCCAACATCGAGATCAGCGATAAAAACATCAAGGATTTTGACCGTGTGGCAAGGAAATACGGCGTGGACTATGCCGTAAAAAAGGACAAGACCCTCTCGCCGCCCAAGTACATGGTGTTCTTCAAGGCGCGGGACGCGGATGCCCTCACAGCGGCCTTTGAGGAATATACCCGCAATACGGCAAGGAAGCGGCAGAAGCCCTCCCTCATCCAGCATCTGCATGATATTCAGGCTGCAAAGGACATCATCAAGCCTGCGGTCAAACACAAGGATAAGGGGCTGGAGCTATGAAAAAGCCTGTAAACATCAAGAAAATCGTTATCCCCAATCTCCCGTATCTTCTGTTCGCCCTGCTGGGAACCAAATGCGGGCAGGCGGCGAGGTTGGCGCCGGGAATGGATTTCTCGCAAAAGGCACTGCATATTCTGGATGGCTTCCGGCTGGCCTTTGAGAGCCTGCTTCCGAGCTTCCACCCCGCCGATCTGCTGGTCGGCCTCCTGATCGCCGCCGCGCTCCGGCTGGCGGTCTACGTCAAAGGCAAGAATGCCAAGAAGTTTCGCAAGAATATGGAGTACGGCAGCGCCCGCTGGGGCACGCATGAGGACATCGCGCCGTATATCGACCCGGTATTCGAGAATAACATCATCCTCACACAGACCGAGAGCCTGACCATGAACAATCGCCCCAAAGATCCGCGGACGGCAAGGAATAAAAACGTGCTGGTCATCGGCGGCTCCGGCAGCGGCAAGACGCGCTTTTTCATCAAGCCCAATCTCATGCAATGCCAGTCGAAGGACTATCCGGTTTCATTCGTTGTAACCGACCCAAAAGGTAGCATCGTGGTCGAGTGTGGCAGACTGCTGGAGAAGAACAATTACCGCATCAAGATATTCAATACCATCAACTTTTCCAAGAGTATGCATTATAACCCCTTCGCCTACATCCACTCGGAAAAGGACATTTTGAAGCTGGTCAACACCCTGATATGTAATACCAAAGGGGACGGCAAATCCGGTGACGACTTCTGGGTAAAGGCAGAGACCCTTTTGTATTGTGCCCTGATCGGCTACATCCATTACGAAGCCCCCGAAGAAGAGCAGAACTTCGCCACGCTTATCGAGCTGGTCAATGCGATGGAAGTGCGCGAGGATGACGAGACCTTTGAAAATCCCGTGGATATCGCGTTCAAGGAGCTGGAAAAGGACAAGCCCAACCACTTCGCGGTGCGGCAATATAAAAAGTACAAATTAGCCGCCGGCAAGACAGCTAAGAGTATCAATATTAGCTGCGGCGCACGCCTTGCCCCCTTTGATATCGCGGAGCTGCGAGAGATCACCATGTATGATGAGCTGGAGCTGGACACGCTGGGCGACAAGATATACGACAACCCGGAAGCCAAGGATGGAAGCTTCAAAAAGACGGCGCTGTTTCTCATCATGAGCGATACCGACAGCACCTTCAATTTTCTCATTTCTATGATTTACAGCCAGTTATTTAACTTGCTGTGTGAAAAGGCGGATGACCAGTATAAAGGCCGCCTGCCGGTGCATGTGCGCTGCCTGATCGACGAGGCAGCAAACATCGGGCAGATTCCGAATTTGGAAAAGCTCATGGCAACCATTCGCAGCCGCGAGATCTCCGCCTGCCTTGTCTTGCAGGCACAAAGCCAGCTCAAGGCGCTGTATAAGGACAACGCCGATACGATCATCGGGAATTGTGACACTTCGATTTTCCTCGGCGGTAAGGAGCCGACCACGTTGAAAGAGCTGAATCAGGCGCTGGGGAAAGAGACCATCGACACCTTCAATACCGGTGAAAGCCGAGGGCGCGAGGTCTCTCACAGTCTCAACTACCAGAAGCTCGGAAAAGACCTTGCTACCGTGGATGAGCTTGCCGTACTGGACGGCTCCAAGTGCATCTTGCAGCTTCGCGGCGTGCGGCCGTTTCTGTCCAATAAGTTTGATATCACGCAGCACAAGAATTACAGATACCTGTCGGACACAAACCCCAAAAATGAATTTGACATTGAAAAGTTCCTTTCTCACCGGCTCAAGCCGAAACAGGACGAGGCTTACAATGTCTTTGAAGTAGATATGTCCGAAGCGGATGAAGCAGCGGGCGAATCACCCGCTTTTTCATAAAGATTTATCAAGGCAAGGAGGCTTGATACACCATGACAGACAGAAGACACCGGCTCATACTGCAAGGCCGGGACGAACAAAACAATCAAACATTGAAAGGAGACGCCGGAATCGGGAGCCGCACAGCGGTTTTCGTTCCGGCGCTTGCATTGTGAGAACCCATTTCTAACCCAACATCCCGCATATTCCGGCATACACATTTATGGATTTCTTTAACTCTGCTGTCGATGTTCTCCAAACTTTGGTTATTGCCCTTGGCGCAGGTCTCGGAATCTGGGGCGTCATTAACCTGCTGGAGGGCTACGGAAATGATAATCCGGGGGCTAAAAGCCAGGGCATGAAACAGCTCATGGCTGGCGGCGGTGTTGCCTTGGTTGGCCTTCTGCTGGTGCCGCTGCTCACCGGGCTTTTCGGCTAAACACCGGCAGTCCTGCATGGGCGGCTGATGCCGCCCTCGCTCCCATTTAGAAGCAAGGGAGCAGCCCATATAGACGGGCTGCTCCTTTGCTCTGCATGTTCAACTTTTACTTTTTCAGGAGGATATACAGATGCCCAGAAGATACAGTTATCCCGAAAACCTGCTTTCTGCCCTGCATCTCAATGAAGAAACGCAGCGCATGATCTCCTATGACGCGCTGACGGATGACCAGCGCAAGGGGGTGGAATACGCCCTGTCTGCGCTCTCGGAACGTGAACAGATCGTGCTCCGAGAGCATTTCTGCGAGGGCATCGGCTATAAGGCGATTGGCCTGCACTATAACCTCTCGGAGAGCCGGACGCGGAATATCATCCGGGACGCGCTATGCTGGCTGCACAAAAATCCCGCATGGCTGTACTACATCACAGACGGCTTTGAAGCACGAACCGCATATCTGCGGCAGCAGCTCCAGATGGAGGAACAAATCTATTGTGAACGCTGCGGCATTACCTCTCCGACGCATTTGTATTATCAGGGACTGGAAGCCCTGCATTTGCCCGCCAAGTGCTACAACCCACTTAGCCGGAACGATGTGAAGACCGTCCGCGAGGTACTCATCTTTCTGTGCTCATCCGCACAAATCCGAAACTTCGGCGCACTCTCTGCCACGACTGTCCGGGAGTATCTCGCGCGTGAGAAGCTGCTCCCCGCAGGTGGGGCGCTGCCTTGCTGCAATGCAAAGACTCCGCGCCTTGATCTGGAAGTTGAGGTTTTCCGGACGCTCGACACACATAGCTGATTACAGGCGGCATTGACCGCCTGATACATAGCCGGAACCCCGGCTATTCTGCGTTCTGCTTTATTTTCAGGTGCACATGAGAATGAAAACGAGCGCAGTAATCTTATACGGCTCTCGCCGGTATGCGGAGAGCCAACGGAAGGAGGGAAAAACGATTGGACTTAATATGGCAAAAATTCACCAATTGGCTCAAAGAAATTCTGATCGGCGGCATCACGGATGCGCTGTCCGGCCTCTTTGATACCGTGAACACAAGAGTCGGAGAGATCGCCGGTCAGGTCGGCGCAACGCCGCAGGGCTGGAACGGCGGCATTTACAACATGATCCGCAGCCTTTCAGACAACGTGATCCTGCCCATCGCCGGTGTGATCCTCGCCATCGTAATGACTATGGAGCTGATCCAGATCATTACGGACAAAAACAACATGCACGGAGAAGTCGATACCTGGTTCATCTTCAAATGGGTGTTCAAAACGGCCTGTGCGGTACTCATTGTCAGCAACACATGGAATATCGTCATGGGTGTGTTCGATGTGGCGCAGAGCGTGGTCAACAACGCTTCCGGCGTTGTGGTCGGCAATGTCAGCCTTGATCTGGCAAACAGTCTTGCGGATTTGGAAGCACGGCTCAATGAAATGGAGGTCTGGTCTCTGCTCGGCCTGTGGCTGCAAGCCACCATCGTGAAGCTCACCATGAACGCGCTGAACATCTGCATCTTCATCATCGTGTACGGGCGCATGATAGAAATCTATCTTGTGACCTCCATCGCCCCGATTCCCATGGCGACGGCAATGAACCGGGAATGGGGGCAGATGGGACAGAACTATCTCAGGAGCCTGTTCGCCCTCGGCTTTCAGGGCTTCCTTATTATCATCTGTGTTGCCATCTACGCCGTTCTGGTACAGAACATGATCGTGGATACGAATATTTCCACGGCCATCTGGAGCTGTATGGGCTATACAGTGCTTTTGTGCTTCACACTTTTTAAGACCGGTTCTCTTGCCAAGAGCCTGTTCAACAGCCACTGACGGAGGTGATTGCAAGTGGCCTATGTACCCGTCCCAAAGGACTTGAACGCCGTAAAGACCAAAGTCCTCTTCAACTTGACCAAGCGGCAGCTCGTTTGCTTCGGCAGCGGCGCAGCGGTGGGCGTGCCGCTGTTCTTCCTGCTCCGGCAGAGCCTTTCCAACAGCGCAGCGGCGATCTGCATGATCGTGGTCATGCTGCCGTTCTTTCTTTTCGCCTTGTACGAGAAAAACGGCCTGCCGCTGGAGAAGATCATCAAAAATATTGTTCAGGTCTGCTTCATCCGCCCAAAGGTGCGGCCTTATGAGACAGACAATTTTTATGCCGTATTGCAGCGGCAGGATATTCTGGATAAGGAGGTTTACCGCATTGTCTCAGGAAAAAACAAAGTTAAGCCGCGCCGACAGAAAGCAGATTGAAGCTGCCATTGCCAGAGCGAAAAACACAGACAAACGGCATAAGTCGGCGCAGGATTCCATTCCGTTTCAGCGGATGTTCCCGGACGGTATCTGCCGGGTGACAGATAACTATTACAGCAAAACGGTGCAGTTTCAAGATATCAATTACCAGCTCAACCAGAACGAGGACAAGACGGCCATCTTTGACGCATGGTGCGACTTCCTCAATTACTTTGACAGCTCCATCCATTTCCAGCTTTCCTTCGTAAACCTTGCCGCCAATAAGGACAGCTACGCGCAGACCATCGCTATCCCGCCGAGAGAGGATGCGTTCAACCAGTTACGCGCGGAGTACACAAAGATGCTGCAAACGCAGCTTGCACGCGGCAATAATGGGCTGGTCAAAACCAAGTTCATTACCTTCGGCGTAGAGGCGGACAATCTGAAAACCGCGAAACCCCGGCTGGAGCGCATTGAGATCGACATCCTCAATAACTTCAAGCGGCTTGGTGTGCAGGCGGAACCGCTGAACGGCCACGACCGGCTCAAATTGATGCACGATGTTCTTCACATGGATGAACAGGAGCCGTTCCGCTTCTCGTGGGATTGGCTTGCGCCCTCCGGCCTCTCCGTCAAGGACTTCATCGCGCCCAGCTCTTTCGAGTTCAGAACTGGCAGCAGCTTTGCCGTTGGAAAGAAATACGGCCGCGCATCGTTCTTGCAGATACTCGCTCCAGAACTGAATGACCGCATGTTGGCAGACTTTCTCGATATGGAAAGCTCCGTGATCGTGTCCATGCACATTCAGTCCGTGGATCAGGTCAAGGCCATCAAGACCATCAAACGCAAAATTACCGACCTTGATAAAATGAAGATTGAAGAACAGAAAAAAGCTATCCGCGCCGGGTATGATATGGATATCATACCGTCCGACCTTGCCACCTACGGCAATGAGGCGAAAAAGCTCTTGCAGGAGCTTCAGAGCCGGAACGAGCGTATGTTTCTTCTGACCTTCATCATTCTGAACACCGCAGGTTCCATGCAGCAGCTCAAAAACAATGTGTTTCAGGCCAATTCCATTGCGCAGAAATACAACTGCCAGTTGACGACATTGGACTTCCGGCAGGAAGAAGGGCTGATGAGCAGCCTCCCGCTGGGGCTGAATGAGATCACCATCCAGCGCGGGCTTACAACCTCCAGTGTTGCCATTTTTGTTCCGTTTACCACCCAGGAATTGTTTCAGACTGGCAAAGAGGCGCTGTACTGCGGCATCAATGCCCTGAGCAATAACCTCATCATGGTAGACAGGAAACTCCTGAAGAATCCAAACGGTCTGATTTTGGGCACGCCCGGTTCCGGCAAGAGCTTTTCTGCCAAGCGCGAGATCGCAAACGTCTTTTTGGTGACGGACGACGATATCATCATCTGCGACCCGGAAGCGGAATATGGCCCGCTGGTGGAGCACCTGCACGGGCAGGTCATTAAAATCTCGCCCACCTCCACGGACTATATCAACCCCATGGACTTGAACCTCAACTATTCGGACGATGAAAATCCACTGTCGCTGAAATCCGATTTCATTCTCAGCTTGTGTGAGCTAATTGTGGGCGGCAAGGACGGCCTTATGCCGGTAGAAAAGACAATCATCGACCGCTGTGTGCGGCTGGTCTATCGGAACTATCTCAATGACCCGCGCCCGGAGAATATGCCCATCCTCGGCGATCTCTATGAGGAGCTGCGGAAGCAGGATGAGAAGGAAGCGCAGTACATCGCAACGGCGCTGGAAATCTACGTCACCGGCTCACTCAATGTTTTTAACCACCAGACCAACGTAGATGTTCACAGCCGTGTGGTGGCGTATGACATCAAGGAGTTGGGCAAGCAGCTCAAGAAAATCGGCATGTTGATCGTCCAGGATCAGGTATGGAACAGGGTGACGGTCAACCGCGAGGCGCACAAATCCACACGCTACTACATCGATGAGATGCACCTTTTGCTCAAAGAAGAGCAGACGGCAAGCTATACCATCGAAATTTGGAAGAGATTCAGGAAATGGGGCGGGATGCCGACCGGTATCACCCAAAACGTCAAAGACCTGCTTTCCTCCCGTGAGGTGGAGAACATCTTTGAAAATTCGGACTACATTTATATGTTGAACCAGGCCAGCGGAGACCGGCAGATTCTTGCAAAGCAGCTCAATATCTCCCCGCACCAGCTCTCGTATGTCACCCATTCCGGTGAAGGCGAGGGTCTTTTGTTTTACGGGAATATCATCCTGCCCTTTGTAGACCGCTTCCCCAAGGGCACGGAGCTGTATCGGGTGCTCACGACAAAGCCGCAGGAAGTATCTTCCTGACCGCAGCAAGGAGGACAGACGAAACATGGATAATAAACTGATGACCTTTGAAAACGCGGCCTTTGGCAAAATCCGAACGCTGACCATCGACGGTGAACCGTGGTTTGTGGCAGTCGATGTGTGCCGGGCGTTGGAGATTGGGAATCCCACCGATGCTATGCATCGTCTGGATGCAGACGAGCGCACCCTCGTTTCAATCGAGGGTGCCAGCAACGGGCTTCCGGTAAACGCTGTGAACGAACCCGGCCTCTATACCTTGATTCTCGGTTCCCGCAAGCCTGAGGCAAAGGCGTTCAAGCGCTGGATCACCCACGAGGTCATTCCGGCGATCCGCAAGTACGGCGGGGATATGACGAAATCCCTGTTGGAGCAGATGCTGGAGAATCCCAATCTGATCTATGAGTTTGCACGCCGGATGCTGGAAGAACAGCAGAAAAACGAGCGGCTGCGGCAGGAGCTTGACCGCGCCAAGCCCAAGGCGGATTACTACGATGCGTTCATCCACCCGGAAAGCTGCACCAATATCCGCGCCACAGCAAAAGAGTTGAAGGTGCCGGAAAAGATGTTTACCGCTTTCCTTATCCGCAAGCGCTACTTGTACCGCGCCCCTTCCGGCAGTCTCATGCCCTACGCCAAGGCAGCGGACGACGGCTTATTCTTCGTAAAAGACTACATCGCCGTCAACGGGCATCAGGGGGTGTACACGCTGGTGACGCCCAAGGGCAAGGCGCTGTTTCTTTCCATGCTGGGTGAGATCGCATAAAAGAATCCAATTTCCATGAGAGTGAGGTGATGTTTTATGGCAAAACGCGCACCAAGGCTGCAATTCACCGAGGAAGAGCGTGCTTCCCCGGAGCTTGCGCCTGCCATTCAAAAAGCAGACAAGAAGATCAAAAAGCTGGAAAAGGCTGAGGCAAAGATTCCAAAGAAAGAGGTAAAACAGCGTGTTGTGGATTCCGATGGGAAGATCACGACACGCCTTTCTTTTGAGGAAAAGAAGCCGCCCTCCAAGCTCAGCCACGCGGCGAAGGTTTCCGGCGACGCCGTGCTGCACGGTGTTCACCGAGAAGTGCGGCAGAGCAATGACGGCGACAACGCCGGTGTGGATGCCGCCAATACGCTGACGGAAGATGCCGAGAGCGCATATCAAGTGGGGCGTAACATCCACCGCGCCCATGAACTCAAGCCCTACCGTAAGGCACACCGGGCAGAGAAAAAAGCGGACAAGGCCAACGTTAAGGCGCTGAATCAGGAGTTTGCCCAGCAAAACGAGGGCTTTTCCTCCAATCCGTATTCCCGTTGGCAGCAAAAACGTGCAATCAAGCGGGAGTATGCCGCTGCAAAGTATGGACGCGGCACAGTGAATACAGTCAAGGCATCGGAGGTTACGAAAAAAGCGGCAGAGAAAAGTGCAGAGGCCGGAAAGAAAGTCGGAGAGTTTGTTGCCAAGCACAAGAAAGGATTCCTTATTGTCGGCCTGATTGCAGCGGTTTTCCTGTTGTTCACCAACCTGTTTTCCTCCTGTTCCCTGATGTTCCAGGGCGCAAGCTCTTCCATTGCCGCTTCCACCTATCCGTCTCTGGACGAGGACATGCTGGCGGCTGAGGCGCAATATTGCGCTATGGAGGCAGAATTACAGGCGAGGCTGGACAACTACGAAGCCGAGCATGATTACGATGAATACCACTATGAACTGGACGATATCGAACACGACCCGTATGTTCTGATTTCTGCAATCACCGCGCTGATGGGCAGAGAATGGACGATCAGCGAGGTCGGCGGGATTCTGGATATGCTCTTTGAAAAACAGTACATCCTTACGGAGACCGTGGAGACGGAAACCAGATACCGCATGGAGATCAGAACCGGCAGCTACACCTATTATGACTACGAGTTGGAGGATTGGGTCACGGAGGAATACGAATACGAGGTAGAGGTACCGTACACCTATTACATCTGCACCGTAAAGCTGGAAAACTTCAACCTCAGTCATGTTCCGGTCTACATCATGTCGCAGGAGCAGCTTTCCCTCTATGCCATGTACATGGGCACGCTGGGCAACCGGCCTGACCTCTTCGGCAGCTCTTCCTATGTCGGCAGGTATTATGGAAGTGAGTATCCAAAGTATGAGATTCCACCGGAAGCATTGGAGGACGAACAGTTCGCCGCCATCATCAAGGAAGCGGAAAAGTATCTTGGGTTCCCCTACGTCTGGGGCGGCAGCTCACCGTCTACATCCTTTGACTGTTCCGGCTTCGTTTCATACGTCTACAACAACTGCGGCCTCGGCTGGAGCTTTGGCCGTCTGGGCGCGGAGGGGCTGCGGCAGATATGCGCCTATGTTTCCCCAGCAAACGCAAAGCCCGGAGACCTGATCTTTTTCCAAGGAACGTATGACACCACTGGCGCATCCCACGTCGGTATTTATATGGGAAATAATACCATGCTGCACTGCGGCGACCCCATTCAGTACAGCGACATTACTTCATCTTACTGGCAGCAGCATTTCTATCAATTTGGCCGTCTGCCATCACCATAAGGAGGAACTATGAACCCGAAAATCAGCAAACTCAAAGCGGAACGAGCGAAGAATGACGGGAAAATCGCCATGCTCCAGTCCCGCAACCGTGAGATCGACGAGGATATCATTAAGCTGGAAAATGAGGATATCGTCGGCCTTGCCCGTGCCACCGGCATGACGATGGAAGAGCTGGCGCAGTACCTCATGCATATCAAAAAGGGCGGTTCGCCGTTTTGCAGCACACAGAAGGAGGATATGGAAAATGCACCTGAAGAAAACTAAGAAAACCCCGCGTATGTTCCGCATGATTGCGCTGATGCTCAGCCTTGTGCTGGTGTTTTTCACCATGACCGGCATGGCGCTTGCGGAAGAAGGGACAGACGTGTCCGATGCCGCGCCTGACAGCACCCTTGAAATTGTGGAGACAGAATTGGAGGTAGAACCCGAACCCACAGAAGAACCTCCTGCCGAGACTCCCGGTGCAGAGGAAACGCCGGAACCCACGCCGGAGCCGGAAGAACCCTCTATCCCACCGGAAACCACGGACGCCCCTGCGCTGGAACCGGATTATGAGCTGGACGCGGAAATCCCGACTGGCTGGCACAATGCGTCGGTTACGATCACCGTTCGCCTGATTGATAAAAACAATACCGGCTGGGTCAAAATCGAGGCTGCGTTCAGTAATGAGGATGACGCTGAACGCTTTGATGTAACGAAAGAATGGAATGAATACGGTTATTTGGAACGCACGATGCTGGATAACGGCACCGTGTATTTCTATATCACCGATCCGATGGGCGTTGAGCATGAGCTGTTTCTGGACGTATACTGCATGGACTTTGACGCACCGGTGATTCGAGCTGGTATCAACGGTACGCTCCTGCGCGTGGAAGCCAGCGATGCGCTTTCCGGCATTGCTGCGGTCTTCGTCAATGATGAGTTATACACGACCCTCGAAAATGGTGAGCTGAACATCCGCATTGATAACCTGACGGACAACGCCTATCTCTACATCGACGCGCTGGACAATGCCGGGAACTGGACGGACTATGTTGTACTTGCCAATCCGTTCTACGAAGAAGAACCGGAACCGACGCCCACACCCACGCCGGACACCGGCGATGATGAGCACGACGAGCATTGCCCCACAGACTGCGACTGCCGCAAGAATAATACGTCCGGCAGCAGCTCCGGCAGCTCATTCGGGGGCAGCAGCGGCGGTGCATCCTCTGTAAGTGGCGGCAGTAAAAATGCAGGCTCGTCTGCACAGGCCCCGGCATCTTCCGAGGCTCCGGCTCCCACCACGGAACCCATCACAAAAGAGGACGGCACCGGCTTTACGCAGAACGGCAATTCCGTCACGCGCGATCTGCTTTACGACAAATACAGCAACAAGCAGTTTATCACCATCGAGACCCGCAACGGCGAGACCTTCTATCTGGTGATCGACTACGATAAGCCGCTGGACGAGGATGGAGAGCGTTACGAGACCTATTTCCTGAATCTTGTGGATGAGGCCGACCTGCTGGCTTTGGTGGAGGGAGACAAACAGACACCGGTCTGCTCCTGCACGACGAAGTGCGAGGCCGGAGCCGTCAATACCTCCTGTGAGGTCTGTAAAACGAACATGACAGAGTGTACCGGCAAGGAGAAGGTCGTGGAAAAAGTACCGGACACCACGTCGGAGCCGGAGATTGAGCCGGAACCTGAAAAGAAATCCAGTGGGGGCGCTGTGGCGCTCCTGCTCCTGCTGCTTCTGGGCGGTGGCTTCGCGCTCTATTGGTTCAAATTCCGCAAGAAAAAGCCGGATGCCAAGGGGCCGGTCGATCTGGATGATTACGACTACGGTGAAGAGGACAACGGCGAGGAATACGAGACGGAGCCGGATGAAGGCGAGAGTGCAGATGCGGCGCAGGATGAAGAATAAGAGGTAATGATTATGAAAAAAGCGTACAAGTTGGTAATTTCGGAGAAGCCCTCTGTTGGAAAATCCATCGCCGCCGTTCTTGGTGCCAATGAGCGCAAGGACGGCTATTTTATGGGCAGCGGCTATATCGTGTCCTGGTGTTTTGGGCACCTGGCCGAACTGGCCGAAGCCGCTGCCTACGATGAAAAGTACGCCAAATGGCGCTACAACGATCTGCCCATCCTGCCGGAGAGCTGGCAGTATTCCGTTGCCAGAGACAAAGCCAAGCAGCTTGCCCTGCTCAACACGCTCATGCACCGGGAGGACGTGAGCGAGGTCGTCAATGCCTGCGATGCCGGGCGCGAGGGCGAATCCATCTTCCGCACGGTCTATATGCTCAACAAATGCGACAAGCCCATGAAGCGCCTGTGGATTTCGTCTATGGAAGATACGGCGATCCGCAAGGGCTTCGAAACGCTCAAAGACGGCAGCGCATACGACAATCTCTATGCGTCGGCGCTCTGCCGCAGCAAGGCCGACTGGCTGGTAGGCATTAACTCCACGCGGCTTTTCTCCGTTCTCTATCACCGCACGCTGAATGTTGGGCGTGTGGTGTCTCCCACGCTGGCGTTGATCGTGCAGCGGGAAGCGGAAATCGACGCTTTCAAGCCGGAGCCGTTCTATACAGTCACGCTTGGACTTCCGGGCTTTGACGCTGGCAGCGAACGCATGAAATGCAAAGCGGATGCTGTGACCTTGAGCCAATCCTGCGCCAATCAGACCCCTGTGGTCACAACGCTGGAGCGCAAGGACAAATCCGAAAAGCCGCCCGCCCTTTATGATCTTACCACCTTGCAGCGCAACGCCAACCGGATTTTTGGCTTCACCGCCCAGCAGACGCTGGACTACCTCCAGAGCCTCTATGAAAAGAAGCTCTGCACCTATCCCCGCACCGACAGCCGGTATCTGACCTCGGACATGGCGGACGGTTTGCCAGCACTCGTAAGCAATGTAGCTGCGGCAATGCCGAAGGTGGGCGGCATCCCGCTTCATGTAAACGCCGCGCAGGTCATCAATGATAAAAAGGTCTCCGATCACCATGCGGTCATTCCCACTGCCAATTTCAAAGAAGCTGCGCTCACCGGCCTGCCTGCCGGAGAGCGTGCTGTTCTGGAATTGGTCGCCCTGCGCTTGCTCTGTGCCGTCTCACAGCCCCATGAATACACGGAAACGGCGGTAACTCTGGAATGTGCCGGGCACAGCTTCAGCGCGAAAGGCCGCACGGTCATGAATCCCGGCTGGCGGGGGTTGATAGAAGCATATCACTCCGGCGAGGGTGAGAATGAATCTTCGGATGCGGCAAAGGCACTGCCGCCCGCGGACGAAGGACAGACCTTTACGGTTCATTCTGCCTCCGTCAAAGAGGGCAAGACGACGCCGCCCAAACACTATACCGAGGATACGCTGCTCTCTGCGATGGAGGTCGCCGGTGCAAAGGAAATGCCCAAAGATGCTGAACGCAAAGGGCTGGGGACGCCTGCCACCCGCGCCGCCATTCTGGAAAAACTGGTGGCCACCGGCTTTGTGGAGCGCAAGAAAAGCAAAAAGATGGTGAGCCTGATTCCGACCCACGCCGGTATCTCCCTGATTACTGTGCTGCCGGAACAGCTCCAATCGCCCCTGATGACGGCTGAGTGGGAGCATCGCTTGAAAGAAATCGAGCGCGGCGAGGAATCCCCGGAAACCTTTATGCAGGGCATCCGCGATATGGTCTGTGAGCTGGTCAAGACCTACAAAACGGTGCTGGGAGCCGACGTGCTGTTCCCATCCGGAAGAACGGTCGTCGGAAAATGCCCGCGCTGCGGCAGCAATGTGACCGAGAGCAAAAAGGGCTATTTCTGTGAGCGGAACGACTGCCATTTTGGACTTTGGCGTGATAACCGGTTTCTTGCCGCGAAGAAGATCAACCTGACAAAGAAGATGGCAGAGACGCTGCTGAAAGATGGAAAAACGTATGCCAGCGGTATCTTCTCGGAGAAAACCGGCAAAACCTACGACGCTTATATCGTTCTGGAAGACGACGGCCAGCGCAGTGCGTATAAGCTGGAGTTCAGCAAGGAGAACCGAAAATGAGATTGGAGCCTTCGGAACGTGAGACCATCATCCTGTTCTCGGATGCGGATGATACTGCCAGCGTGTACACCTTCGACAAAAAGCTCAAGGCACGGCTCAAGGAGCTACATCGGCGGCAGCCGGATAAAATCTATCCGGACAGCAATGGACGCTCCGGCTCTGTCTGCTTCATCGTACCAAAGAATTGCATCTCCATTCGGGAGCCGTACAGCGAAGAGCGCCGCCGCGCGGCCAGTGAACGAGCCAAGCAGGCCGGGTACAAGCCGCCGATCAGGGGCACCGTCCCCAAATCCGAATAAGCCTCATGCCCCTGCGAGGATTCCTATGTCCTTGCAGGGGCTGACCATATGCAGGGATATGAATCCCGGAAAGGAGCGTATATGGCAGAAAAGCAGTCCAATAAGGATAGGCTCAAGGAGATCACCGACAGCATCGAAAAAGGGATTCAGGAACTGTTTCAGAGTGAGAAATACCGGCAGTATCTCCGTACCATGAGCCGCTTTCACAAGTACAGTGTCAACAACACCATGCTCATCTATATGCAGAAGCCGGACGCCACCGTTGTTGCCGGCTTCAACAAGTGGCGCGATCAGTTCGGGCGTAATGTGCTGAAAGGCGAAAAAGGCATCAAGATCATTGCCCCGACGCCGTACAAGAAGAAAATCGAGGAAACAAAACTCGACCCGGACACCAAGCTCCCCATGCTGGATGCTGACGGCAAGGCCATCATGGAAGAGAAAGAAATCAGGATTCCGATGTACAAGCCGGTCACGGTTTTTGATGTGAGCCAGACGGAGGGCAAGCCTCTCCCGCAGCTTGCCGCCGATCTTACTGGTAACGTACAGAATTATGAGGTTTTCATAGAGGCGGTGAAGCGCAGTGCGCCGGTGCCGGTCTTCATGGAGAATATGACCGGTATGGACGGGTATTTTGACGATGAGAATCAGCGCATCGCCGTCCGTACCGACATGAGCGAGGTGCAGACGGTATGCGCGGCAATCCACGAGATCGCGCACTCCCTTCTGCACAGTCACTCCAAAGAGGCCAATGAGCTGACACCCAGTTGGAAAGTAGTCATGGTCAGTGAAGGTGGCACGAAACACGATTTCAGCTCCGGCTTCAAAACCGAGGCAGAAGCAAAGCATTTTGCCGAAGCGGAAAACTGGCACTACCTGGATGAAAACCGGTTTGAATGGCGTTTGGAAGTTGAAGAAGACTTGAGTGCTGTAAAGACCGCAGCACTCTCCCGCAGCACCGAGGAAGTACAGGCCGAGAGCATTTCCTACGCCGTCTGCGGCTATTTCGGCATTGAGACCGGCGAGAACAGTTTCGGGTATATTGCCACCTGGTCAAAAGGCAAGGAACTGCCAGAGCTGAAAGCTTCGCTGGAAACCATCAACCGCACAGCATCCGGCCTGATTACGGACATCGACCGGAACTATAAGGCGCTGATGAAAGAGCTCGGTCTGGATAAGGCGCCGGAGAGCCTTGCTGCCGAGCCTGTGCAGGAAATCACCGTGCAGGAGCCGGAGCCGGTCAGCGCACCGGATAACGGTTGCGTCCCTGACCCAGCTATCTCTGTGGAGAGCATGAACGCATACGGCTACACCGACGCCAATATGCTGCCGCTGACAAAGGAGCGTGCGCTGGAACTCATGGAGCGCGATGTGACCGTGTATATGCTTCACACCGACAACACCGAGGCTATGGCGTTTGATGCCGACGAAATCCGCAGCTTTGACGGTATCTTTGGCGTGGAGGCTTCCGAATGGGAGACGGTCAAAGACCGCTTCGCGCCGCGGGATTATGAAAAAGCGTTCCTCGATAACCCTGCCGACAGCTTTGCTATCTATCAGCTTCTGGATAGTGACGATACGGCACGGCTCCACTTTATGAACTACGAGTATCTGGAGAAGAAAGGGCTTTCCGCCCAAAAGGAGAACTACGCCGCCGTTTACGCAGGAAGCCTCGACCGCAGGGGTGATACGCAGGACAGATTGAATGAGCTGTACGAGACCTTCAATATTCGCCGCCCGGAGGATTTTCGCGGTCACAGCCTGTCCGTCAGCGACATCGTAGCGCTGAAGCAGAACGGCGTGGTATCCTGTCATTACGTGGATTCCTGGGGCTTCAAGGAGCTGCCGGGTTTCCTCAAGCCGGAGAACTATCTGAAAAATGCCGAGATGGCGATGGAAGATGATTACGGCATGATTGACGGCATCATCAACAATGGGCCGCGCAAAACAGTTGCGGAGCTGGAGGAGCAGTCCAAGGCTGGCACCTCCATTTCTCTGCTGGAGCTGGCGCAGGCTGTTCAGCGTGAAAACGAGGAAAAGCGCCGTGCCCAGCAGCCGGTGCGCAGAGAAAAATCCGGCGATAAGCCCTCCATCCTTGCAAAGCTGAAAGCGCCGTCCGTAGCTGATACCAAATCTGCGAAGAGCGCCCCGAAACGGAGCGCAGAAAGGGAGTTGTGACATGAGCGACTTTACATTTGACGAGATCAACCTGATGTGCATTTACAATACCGGCACTCGCGCCGGTCTGATGCAGGCGCTGACCGACATGCGCGGACAGTTGGAACCCGATGAAGCCGAGCTGCTGGAGCTGACCGACAGTGCTCTTCGCAAGCTGGGCCGCATCACCGATGAGCAGTTTGCGGAGCTGGAGCTAGTGCCGGACTTTGACTGAACAGCAAATGCAGCGAGACGGTTCCATTCGGAGCCGTCTCGCTGTTGACATTATCGTTATTGCAGCAAACACGAAGGAAGATATAAGGCTTCAGGCAGCAAAATATCTGACGTTTTTTCCGCATCTTTCAAAACCCTCTTGCGTTCGTGCTTGACCGTTGCTATAATATACTTGCATAACTCCCACGGAGTTCCGCTGGTATGAAGATACAACTCCGTGGAAATACTACCTGTACGGAGGTGTTTGTATGGCAATCGTAAGCGATGAGCAGGTCATCAAGGTGCTGCGGCAGTATAATCCCTGGTGGCGCAATCCGCTGGCAATCAAAGAGGAAAACAAACCACAGAAAAGGCTTGCCTATTACGAAGCATTGAGAATGATTTCGCACAAAACGATTCGGCGGTTTGCCGTTTTATCCGGCGCAAGGCGTGTCGGCAAGACGACGATCATGTATCAGATGATGAACAGCCTGATCGACGAGGGCGTAAACCCCAAAAATATCCTGTATGTATCCTTCGACAATCCGATTGTAAAACTCGTCAATGTGGAGACAGTCCTTTCTATCTACGAATCCCTTTATCCCATAGAGGGAACAAGGTATATCTTCCTCGATGAAATTCAATATACGGAGCATTGGGAACTCTGGATGAAGGTCATCTACGACAGCCGGAAGGACATACGGCTTACAGCGACCGGCTCGGCCAGCCCGATATTGGAAAAAGGCTCGACCGACAGCGGGACGGGGCGATGGAGCATCCTGAAGATACCCACCATGTCGTTTTATGAGTATTGTCGTCTGCTGCAAATTGAAGAGCCGATTCTCCCGGACAATTTGCGGCTCACAAAGCTCGTAAAAATGAGTAAAGCGGAGTTGGGCGATCTGATGGATCGCTTTGCGCCGCTGGAAGTGCATTTCAACCGTTACCTTATGATCGGTGGCTTTCCTGAGCTTGTATTATCCGACGATGATATGTATGCACAGCGGATGCTGCGGGAAGATGTGGTGGATAAGGTTATCAAGCGTGATGTTCTGACACTTTTTAATATCCGAAGCCCGCTTCTGATGGAAAAACTGTTTTTGTATCTCTGTATGAACTCAACAGAGATTTTCAGCGTGACCACGGCGGCAAAGGAGTTGGAAAATACCTCCGCCTCTACAATAGACAGCTATATTGAGGCGCTTGAAATGTCTAACCTGATTTATCTGTCGAAGCCGATGGATGTGGGCAGCAAGGGTGCTTTGAAGGGCAAGCCGAAGATATACATTGCCGACGCCGCCATACGCAACGCCGTTCTAATGATAGACGACGTTCTTTCGGATGAACGGGAGCTTGGGGCGATGGTGGAAACGACGGTATATAAGCATATCGTATCCTTCTATCAGGGCAGCACGGCGCAGCTCGGCTACTTCAGAAAGGCAAAGGATAATCAGAAAGAGGTCGATGTGGTCATTGAGCTGCCGCGCGAAAAGATTCTCTGCGAGGTGAAATACCGCAACAATTCCCATATACCTGCCACGGACGCCATCGTCGAACTCTGCAAGGATGAAAGTGCAAAGGTCACAAGCGCTTTCCTCATTACAAAACAGTTGGATGATTTCGGCATCGCAAAGCACGAAACCCATGTGCCGATTTTGCGAGTACCTGCCATCGCATTTCTGTATTTGCTTGGAAAGGCGGAGGCAGACGGACAGAACGGAAAAATGTAACACCTATGGCACAATGCCCGCTTGTCACAACAGGCGGGTATTTTTCTGTCAGATTTATTGGTGAGCGGTCTTGCGCTCATACTTTTATCTGGCGGATACTCTTTGATGTTCTATTTCCCAAAATCAGAAAAATTTCGATTTTGGGAAATAGAAGGTCAACTTAATAGATACCGCTCCTTTACATAGAGCACCCACTTCCGGGTGCTCTAAATTTTTATCCGAAGGAGGCAGCCCTATGCCGAGTAAATATCAGGAATACAGGCAGATGGCAGACACAGCGGAGCGGCAGCTTACCAGCAGCTATAAAAGCTGGACGCAGTTCCTGCGCACAGCGGCACGGCTCTACAAGTATCCGTATAACGAGCAGGTCATGATCCACGCCCAGAGGCCGGATGCGACCGCCTGCGCCGAGTACGATTTCTGGAACAAAAAGATGGGGCGCTTTATCCGGCGCGGCTCCACCGGCATTGCCCTTATAGACACAAGCGGCCAGAAGCCGCAACTGCGCTATGTCTTTGACGTGGCCGACACCGGAGAACGGGAGCACTCCCGGCCCGTGCATCTCTGGCGGTTCCGCGCGGAGCACGAGGACATTGTTGCTGCCACGCTGGAGCGGAGCTACGATGTGTCCGTCAGCGACGGCATTGTCGAGCAGATGGAGTCAGCAGCTACCCAGCTTGCAAAGGAATATTGGGCGGATCACAAGCGGGACATTCTCCACAACATTGACGATTCCTATCTTGATGGGTATGATGAGTTCAACACCGAGGTACAGTTCCGGAACGCCGCAAAAGTCAGCATTACCTACATGCTGATGAGCCGGTGCAGACTGGAGCCGGAAGCCTATCTTGAACCGGAAGATTTCATGCCCGTGTTCGACTTCAACACCCCGGCTGCGGTTGCGGCGCTGGGCACGGCGATCAGCGAGATCAGCCAGCAGGTACTCAGACAGATAGAAGTTGCCATCCGAAATTATGAGCGCGAAAGGAGCCAGAATCATGACCGAATTGACTTACACGAAGAACGGAGATTACCGGATTCCCAACCTGAAGCTGAGCGAGGAACCGGAGAGCACGCCCTTGGGCAAGTACGGGATGCTGCGGAAGACCTACCTTCAGGAGCATCGCCCCATCCTTTGGAACCAGATGATCCTGTCCGAGACGCTGTTCCCGCACCTGCGGGAGATCGACGAGACGGCGCGACAGAGACTGGAGCGGATGATGCCGGAGCTGATGAAGTTGGCAGGCGTGACGGAGAATCTGAAAACCAGCGACCCGATGAAATGGGTAGGGCTGATGAACGCCTGCAAGGCGCAGGCAGAAGAAACCATTCTGAACGAGCTGGTGTACAACTGACCAATGACGCGCCGGAAGTTGAACCGGTGCAGCCCACGGCGGCATATCAGATGAGCCTGTTTCCTACGGAAGAGGAACAAATTGCGTATATCGACACAGCGGAGAGCGTTAATTCTACGCCCTCCGCTTTTTCCATGTTCATTTCGCAGGACGATATCGACTACATCCTGCGCACAGGCGGCAATGCGGATGATGCACGGATGAAAATTGTCGCAGAGTTCTCCAAGCAAAAGCCCATAGAGGATCGCGCGGCATTTCTCAAAAATCTCTACTACGGCGGCAATGGCCTGATTACGGAAAACGGCAGATTTTCTGCATGGTATGGCGACGACGGCATCCACATTGCAAACGGCGATGCGGCACGGCATCTCCGTTCTGCCCAGGTGATAAGCTGGGCGGACGCAGCAGAGCGCATTGAGGCGCTTCTGGATGACGGTAAATTTGCCACCGATCTGGAAGTCACGGAAGCCCCACGCTATGAGCGGCTGGGTATTGCTGTGGATGTCTGGAATCTTTATCACGATTTCTCGGATGAAGCAAAATCGCTGGGGTATCTGTCCTGCTTGGGCAATATCCATAGCACCAGCTTTCCAGAGGAAACGGAGCGCCTGACGGATGATCTGCTGAATGCGGCGTTCCTGGATAGGCTCCTGTCAGAATACAAGGTATTCATGGACGCCTACCGCGAAAATCGTGCGCTGCTGCGCTTCCATTACCACAAGCCGCAGGCACTTCTCACACGTTTGGAAGATCTGTTCCTTCCACGAAAGGAATTCCGTTCCGATATGGTGGCTGTTCCAGCAACCGGCAGATTTATCACTGGAGATGAAATTGCGGCTTCTCTTGCAAATGGAAGCGGCTTTGAAGGCGGGAAAGCCCGCATCTATGAATTTTTCCAGACGCCGCATACGCCCAAGGAGAGTGCCGATTTTCTGAAAAAGGAGTACGGCATCGGCGGGCATACCCACGCCGTATCCAGAGAAAGCGGCAGCTATGAAGATCACGGCAGCAAGGGCATCACGCTGAGAAAGGCGGGCTGCGCGGATGTTCAGATGAATTGGAGCAAGGTTGCTTCGCGCATCTCTGAGCTGGTTCGGACGAACCGTTACCTTACACCGGATGAGCAGGCGGCCTATGACAAGGAAAATGAACAGGATGCCCTGCGAAATGCGGTTTACGATGACTATAACGATGTAAAAGCGGCGCATCCCGATGAAATCGTACTGTATCAGGTCGGTGACTTCTTTGAGCTGTATGGCGAGGACGCACGGGTGGTTGCGGATGATCTCAGCCTTGAGCTGACGCGCCGCAATTTGGAGGGAGTAGGCCGTGTTACCATGTGCGGCTTCCCTGCAAAGGATTTGGAGAAATACGTTGAAAAGCTGCGGGAAAAGCATGATGTAACAATTTCGCGCATTGGCGATTCCGGCCATGAACACACGGCATATACGCTCCCGTCCATCGACCACGAGGCTGAAAATGCCATCAATGCCTATGAAGCAGAGTTCGGCGCGGATGGAACGCGGGTATTCCGCGACCCCGCCGCAGAGCAAGCGCAGCCCACGGTGCAGGAACGTTTGGAGCATTACAGGCCGGTGGTGATGGCAGCGGTTTCGGAGGATACGGCCTATCGCAACGCCTGCGGTCACTCCGACCGGGAAAATGCGGAAATCGAGTGTAATGCTGCCGTGCGCCGCGCCGTTCTCAATTCAAAAGATATGGAGCTTATCCGGCTATTTTCGGATATGCCGGAGTTCCGCAGCCGCCTGCACCGAGAGACTTTTGAGGGAACCTATGCGCGGCTCCATGATCTGCTGCGACCGCTCTCGCAGGACGATATAGACGATGCACTCCGTGCATGGAACGGAAATGTCGAGAGCAAACACGCCGTGGTGCGGTATATGGAGCAGCACGGACGTGAAAAAGAAACTGCTGCATGGCTTGCTCACGAGTACGGCGGCAAGGAGGGCAACAATCTCTTTATCGTCCGTGCAGGAAGTCCGGAAACTGTTGAGCTGACATGGCCGAAAGTGCAGCGGCGGATTGCGCAGCTCATCCGAGAAGATAAATTCTTCACAGAACAGGAAAAGTCTCTGCTGGAAAACAACCCGGACTATCGCCTTTTGGGTCGTTTGCGGGCAGACTGCGAATACTTCCTTGGAGCAGGCAACCGCGCAGAAAAGCACCTGTGGGCGGGCAGCGTCTATGCGCAGATCGTCAAAATGCGGGAGCTTTATGACGCGCTTCCTCAAAAACCGGAATGGCTGACCAAAGAAATGATTGATGATTATGCCGAGCGGATGGCCCCACGGTATCAGGTTGTGGCATATCATCACTTTGAAAACGGCTTTGATGAGAAACTGGACTATCAGACGCTGGAAGAAGCGGAAAAAGCCGCACAGGGTTATGTGGACGGCACAATGGAAAGCGACGGCTTTGCATATGATGGTGCAGCCATCTACGACCAGCAGGCACGGAAGTATCTGCGCATCTATGGCAATTACCCGGATGAACGGGCACACGCGGAAGTAGCGGGCCGTGAGCTGGTCGAGGAACTGGCAGTATCTATGGAAAGCACCATTGCCCCTGCAGACCGCTTCCATGTGGTGAGCCTTGACCGGGGCTTCCGTACCCTGTACGCCGTGTGGGACGACGAGACCCACGGCTACTATGTGGACGCGGACGGCGTGACCGAGGAATTTACAAGCGAATGGCAGGCAGAGGCGTACCGGCTGGAGCTGCAAGGACAGGCGGAGCAGGCGCTCATGGAACGGGCAAAGGGACTGATCTCCGACTTCTGCCAGAGCGAATACGGCTCCGAGGCAGATTTCAGCGACCCGGCGAAGATCGGTATCGCTTACACCACCGTCACCGACGATGAGATTCCCATCCAGGCAAATATCGACCTTGTGAATTTCCGGCTGGAGCGCTATCTGAATGATGAGCATTTGGAGACACGGCAGTACAGCTCTTTGCAGGAGCTTGTTTCCAATGAGCTGGAAAGCCTTGATTTCAGCGACCTCATTCATGTTTCGAATGAAGATATCGCACAGTACCGCCAGCATGAGCCGGAAAAACCAGCTCCCACCCCTCAGAAAGACCCGTTCCCGTATTCTGTGGGCGATACGGTATATCTGGAGGACGGCAAGTCGTTCATTATTGAGAGCATCGGCCTTTTTGATATTTCTTTCCGCGACCCGTCGCTTCGTTATCCCGTTTCCCGTGTGGAAAGTAAAGAGAGCTTTGCCCGGCTCATGGAGCGGTATCCGCAGCCGGAACAGGCACCCGCCTACACCGAGGAAACCGTGGCGGTATATCCCGGTGACAAAAACAACCTCCCCTATGATGTGGAGATTCGCACTCTGCGCTTTGACGAACCAGAGCATGACCCGCCCTCTGCGGAACCCGCCATGCCTGAACCGCCTGCCATGAGCGAGGAAGAAGCTCTGATTCTGGAGCAGGAAGGGCGCGCGGCACTTTCGGAAATGGGCGAGTTCGTGCCTGATTTTGATGATGCCATCTCACAGGCCGAGATCGACGAGCCTCCCGCACACCGTCCTACGGTATCTATCCCCGTTGACGGCGAGTGGCAGGGCTTTCCCAGCGTTGCCGCTGCGGAGCAGGCCGCTTATGCTGATTTCAAGTCGGAAAGCCATCGCAATGCGCAGAATTTTCACATCACCGATGATGCCCTCGGCGTCGGCGGCGCAAAGGCGAAGTTTCGGGCAAATATGGCGGCGATCCACCTCCTGCAAGAGCTGGAGTTTGAGGGCTTACAGGCCAGCCCGGAGCAGCAGGAAATCCTCTCCCGCTATGTGGGCTGGGGCGGTCTGGCCGATGCGTTCGATGAGAATAAGCCAAACTGGTCGGACGAGTTTGCAGAGCTGTACGCCACACTTTCCCCGGAGGAATACGCTGCCGCCCGTGCCTCCACGCTGAACGCACACTACACCAGCCCCACCGTTATCAAGGCGATCTATGAAGCAGTCGGCAATATGGGCTTCCAGACCGGCAATATTCTGGAACCGTCAATGGGCGTCGGCAACTTCTTTGGCCTGCTGCCGGAGCCGATGCAGGGCAGCAAGCTCTACGGCGTGGAGCTGGACAGCATTACCGGGCGTATTGCCAAGCAGCTTTATCCCAAGGCGGACATTACCATCGCGGGCTTTGAGACAACGGACAGAAAAGACTTCTACGACCTCGCCGTGGGCAACGTCCCGTTCGGACAATATCAGGTAGATGACCGGGCTTATAACAAGCTCTGTTTTTCCATTCACGACTACTTCTTTGCCAAAACCCTCGACCAAGTGCGACCGGGCGGCGTGATCGCGTTCGTGACCTCCCGCTATACGATGGACAAGCAATCGCCCGAAGTCCGCAGGTACATCGCGCAGCGGGCGGAGCTGCTGGGTGCCATTCGGCTTCCCAACAATGCGTTCCGCGCCAACGCCGGTACGGATGTGGTTTCGGATATCGTCTTTCTGCAACGCAGAGACCGCCCCATTGAGATCGACGAGGACTGGATTCACCTCGGCCAGTCCGAAAACGGGTTTGCCATCAACAGTTACTTCGCAGAGCATCCGGAAATGGTGCTTGGAACCCCATCTTCGGAGAGCACGCAGTACGGCAAGCAGGATTATACCGTCAACCCCATCGAAGGTGCAGATTTGGGAACGCTGCTCCATGAAGCGGTGCAGAACATCGGCGGTAAATACCAGGAGGCAGAGCTGCCAGACCTTGGCGAAAACGAGAAGATCGGCACATCTATTCCCGCTGACCCCAATGTGAAGAATTTCTCCTACACCATCGTGGATGGTGACGTGTATTACCGGGAAAACAGCGTCATGGTCAAGCCTGACCTGAACGCAACAGCAAAAGCGCGCGTTAAGGGCATGGTGCAGCTCCGGGACTGTGTACAGAAGCTCATCGGTCAACAGTTGGACGGCTTCGTCTCCGATGAAGCCATCCAGCGGACGCAGCGGGAGCTGGATGCCCTCTATGACTCCTTCACGGAAAAATATGGGCTTATCAATACTCGCGCCAACAACCTGGCGTTTTCGGATGACAGCTCGTACTTCCTGCTCTGCTCTCTGGAAGTGCTGGATGAAGAAAACAACCTCAAACGCAAGGCTGACATTTTCACAAAGCGCACGATCCGTCCCCATGAGGCCATCACGTCCGTGGATACAGCGTCGGAGGCACTGGCGCTGTCCATCTCGGAAAAAGCCTGCGTGGACATGGACTATATGGCGCAGCTCTCTGGCAAAGGTCAGGAAGAGCTGATCGACGAACTGAACGGCGTTATCTTTCTCGACCCTGTGCACGGAGAATGGCAGACGGCAGATGAATATCTTTCCGGGGATGTGCGGCAGAAGCTGAGGGAGGCAGAGGCGGCCGCAAAGGACAGTCCCGGCTATCTACCCAATGTAGAAGCGCTGCGGCAGGCGCAGCCAAAGGATCTGGACGCTTCGGAAATTGAAGTGCGCCTCGGCGCAACGTGGATCGATAAAGCGTATATCAAGCAATTCATGTTCGAGCTGTTGGAGCCAGCTTTCTATGTGCGCCGGAGCATTGATGTTAACTACTCAGATTTCAGCGCAGAATGGAATATCACCGGCAAGAGCATCGTAGGCCGCAGCGACATCAACGCCAATATGACTTACGGCACAGAACGCGCCAATGCATACAAGATTCTGGAGGATACACTGAATTTGCGCGACGTGCGCATTTACGACACGATCACGGATGCGGATGGTAAAGAGAAGCGCGTGCTCAACTCCAAAGAAACCACGCTTGCCCAGCAGAAGCAGCAGGCCATCAAGGACGCATTTCAGGAATGGATATGGAAAGACCCGACGCGGCGGCACGAACTGGTTCAGAAGTATAACGAGCTTTTCAACGCCACCCGTCCGCGCGAATACAACGGACAGCATATTACATTCTCCGGTATGAATCCGGAGATACAGCTTCGTGAGCATCAGTTGAACGCTGTTGCTCACATTCTGTATGGTGGGAATACGCTTCTTGCGCACGAGGTCGGCGCGGGCAAGACTTTCGAGATGGTCGCGGCGGCGATGGAGAGCAAACGCCTCGGCCTTTGCCACAAGCCCATGTTTGTGGTGCCCAATCACCTGATTGAACAGTGGGCGTCGGAGTTTCTGCGTCTGTACCCCTCTGCCAATATCCTCGCCGTTACCAAAAAGGACTTCGAGCCGAGAAACCGCAAGAAGTTCTGCGCCCGTATTGCCACCGGCGACTATGACGCTGTTATCATCGGCCACAGTCAGTTTGAGCGTATCCCGGTCTCCAAAGAGCGGCAGGAGCGGATGCTGCAAGAGCAGATTTATGAAATTGAAGACGGTCTGATGGAGCTAAAGGCAAACAACGCTGAGCGTTTCACCATCAAGAGCTTGGAAAAAACGAAAAAGAGCCTCGAAGTGAAGCTCAAGAAATTGCAGGACACCAGCCGCAAGGATGATGTCATCACCTTCGAGCAGCTTGGCGTAGACCGGCTCTATGTGGATGAAGCCCATGCGTTCAAAAACCTGTTTCTCTACACAAAAATGCGCAACGTTGCCGGCCTCTCTACTACCGACGCGCAGAAGTCTTCGGATATGCTCCTGAAATGCCGGTATATTGATGAGATCACCGGCAATAAGGGCATTGTGTTTGCGACCGGTACGCCGGTTTCGAACTCCATGACGGAGCTGTACACCATGATGCGCTATCTCCAGCATGACATGCTTCAGAGAAAGCATTTGACGCATTTTGACTGCTGGGCTTCCACCTTTGGAGAAACTGCGACGGCCATTGAGCTTGCCCCGGAGGGCACCGGCTACCGGGCGCGTACCCGGTTTTCAAAGTTCTTCAACCTCCCGGAGTTGATGCAGCTATTCAAGGAAGCCGCCGACATCAAGACGGCGGATCAGCTGCACCTGCCGACACCGACACCAGTTTATCACAACGTCGTGGCACAGCCGACAGAGATTCAGAAAGGCATGGTGCAGGAGCTTTCCGAGCGTGCCGCAAAAGTCCATGCGGGAATTGTGGATGCAAGCACCGACAATATGCTCAAGATCACCTCGGACGGGCGCAAACTGGGGCTTGACCAGCGTGTTATCAATCCTGATCTGCCCGATGAGGCAGGCAGTAAGGTCAATCTGTGCGTGGACAATATCTATTCTGTCTGGCAGGATGGGCAGGCAGATAAGCTCACCCAGCTCGTCTTCTGCGACCTCTCCACACCGAAAGCGGCGGTGCCTTCATCCAGAGCGGCAAAGGCCGCAGGCGGGAACCTCGACAGTCCGGAGCTTCACGCGCTGGAAGCCTCCATTGGACAGGATGCCGCCGAGGAACCGGCGTTCACGATTTATGACGACATCCGAGAAAAGCTCGTTGCCCGCGGTATCCCCCGTGAGCAGATTGCGTTCATCCATGAAGCGAATACCGAAGCGCGAAAGAAAGAGCTGTTCGCAAAAGTGCGCGCCGGCCAGGTGCGCGTGCTCATGGGCAGTACCTTCAAAATGGGCGCTGGCATGAACGTGCAGGACAGGCTCGTGGCGCTCCATGATCTCGACTGCCCGTGGCGTCCCGGTGATTTGGAGCAGCGCAGCGGCCGCATCATCCGCCAGGGCAATCGCAATAAGGAAGTCCACATCTACCGTTACGTCACAGAATCCACATTCGACGCCTATCTGTGGCAAACGGTGGAGAATAAGCAGAAATTCATCTCACAGATTATGACCTCAAAATCTCCGGTTCGCTCCTGCGAGGATGTAGACGAAACGGCCCTTTCCTACGCAGAGATCAAGGCGCTGTGTGCCGGAGACGAGAGAATCAAAGAGAAGATGGATTTGGATGTGGACGTTGCGAGATTGAAGCTGATGAAGGCCAGTCACCAGAGCCAGCAATACAAGCTGGAGGACAGCCTTTTGAAGAAATTCCCGGAGGACATTGAAAAGTCCAGAGGCTTTATTTCCGGCCTTGAGGCAGATATGAAAACGCTGGCGGCGCATCCACATCCGGAGGACGGGTTTGCCGGTATGACGGTCAAAAACGATAATCTTACGGATAAGGACAACGCCGGTGCGGCGCTGCTCGAAGCGTTCAAGGATGTGCGGGGTATGGAGCCGGTGCCCATCGGCACTTACCGCGGATTCCAGATGTCCCTCACGCTGGAGGATTTCGGCAAGGACTATGTTCTGACGCTCAAAGGGCAGATGACCCATCGCGTGACGCTGGGCAAGGATGCACGCGGCAACCTCACTCGTATCGATAACGTTTTGAACGCCATGCCGGACAGATTGCAGAATGTCAGAAACACGCTGGACGCGACGACCGCACAGATGGAAGCTGCAAAGGCAGAGCTGGGAAAGCCCTTCCCGCAAGAGGAAGAGCTGCGCGTAAAATCTGCACGGCTTGCAGAACTCAACGCCGAGCTGAACATCGACGAGCGCACGCCCATGGAGCAGTTGGCGGATGATGCCGCAATCTCTGCAAAAGCAGAACGCCCCTCCGTACTGGCACGGCTGAAAAACACACCGACGCGCCAGACGCAAGACACGCCCGAAAAGCAGCGGGAGCAGGAAAGCAGATAACAAAACAGCGCCGACGAGGAATTACTTTTCCTTGTCGGCGCTATCCTGCACCTTTGCCTCTTTCTCGCGGCGGCGCTGCTTCTGCTCTGCCTTTTTGCTGCGCTTTGCCTCTATCTCATGGAGCCAGTCTTTGACGGGAGCCTTCCACGGCTCGCTTTTGCTGGGAATGTTCTTGATAAGGCTGCGCGGATTCAGCCCCAGCCGTTTGGCGAGGGCGATATCTTTGTCATCCAGTCGGCAGCGCTTCTTGGCTTCCTGCCAGAGCTGATCATTGTTTGCCATTTTACCACCACCGTTTTTCTTATTATACGGAAAGAACGAGTACAAATCAAGATTACAAGGAGGACGATTATGGAACGTAATGATATCCAAAAAATTTCTTCTGAAACCGCAAATATCCCTGTCTATAAGCAGAGTGCAGAGTATGCCATCGAGCATGATGAGCTGCCCGCCTACCGGGAATCCTTTCGCGTAAACATGGCTTGCCGGGACGCGCTGGAAACCGCGATCCATGAAAGCTACCACGACTATTGCCTCGACACAGGCAAAGCATCCGCACAGGTCGCAGCGCAGTTTGGAATGGAGCGCATGGCGTATGTACTTGCCAATACCGTGCGTGCGTTTGACCACGACGGGCGAATCAGCCGTGATAACAAGGCGTGGGCGCAGACGGTTCCGGTCTGTACCGATGCCGACGAATGGGGGCATGAACGTAGCCGGTATTTTCTCGTATCGCAGGTCAATCCCGGCCTTGTCAATCTGCTTGTCTCTCGTGTGCGCGAGGAGCTGGCAAAAGAAAAAGCTGCGCCGGAAAAGCGCCCATCTGTGCTTGAGAAAATTCAGAAAAATAAGACGGCGATTCAGGCAAAGGCCGCAGAGAAAAAGCTGCCGGGACAGGAGCGATGACCATGGCCAGAAACAGAAATGTGCAGATTATCTTCTGGGTATCCGAAGCGGAAAAGCGCATGATCGAAGAAAAAATGACGCAGGCGGGCATGACCAATCTCAGCGCCTATCTGCGCCGCATCGCCATTGACGGCATGATCGTCCGGTTGGAGCTGCCGGAGCTGAAAGAAATGGTATCACTTCTTCGCTATGCCAGCAACAACATCAATCAGATCGCGCGGCGGATGAATGAATCCGGGCGCGTCTATGGTACAGATTTGGAGCAGGTCATCCAAAATCAGGAGCAGCTTTGGGACATGGCGAATGGGATACTGGTAAAGCTTGCAGGCATCAAATAATGGAGCTGCGGCTCCAATGCCATCCCTCTCCGCGGTATCCTTGCCTCCGCTCCTATTAAATTGTAATATGTAGGCGAAGGAGTTGATGAAAATATGAAGTTCATTCTGAAAATCTTGCTGGCTCCGGTCATGCTTATTCTCGCGTTCCTGATCTGGCTCTGCACGTTGACCCTGCATATTTCCTCCGTGCTGCTGAATATCCTGTCTGTGCTTCTCGTCCTTGTGAGCGTTTTCAGTTTCATCGACCACAATGTAAAAAACGGTGTGATCGAGCTTGTAGCGGCGTTTCTGCTTTCGCCCTACGGTCTGCCGATGCTCGGTGCGTGGCTTGTTGCACAGCTTCATCTGCTGCGGGACTGGATGAAAGAAAAAGTATATTGGTAACGCATAGCGCGGGAGGGTGAAAACTCTCGCGCTATTTTTGCAAAGGGGGCTTGCTCGTGGCGACCACGCGAATCATTCCCATGCACGTCAACAAGGGCAAGACCATTGCCCAATGTCTGGCGGAGCGGACAGACTACGTAAAGAATCCGGATAAGACGGAAGACGGCGAATATGTATCTGCCTATGCCTGTGATGTCAAGACGGCAGACAGTGAGTTCCTGTTATCCAAGCGTCAGTACCGCCAGCTTACCGGCCGGGAACAGGCCAGCGATGTGATCGCGTATCAGATCCGGCAATCCTTCAAACCGGGCGAGGTCACACCGGAGGAAGCCAACCAACTCGGCTATGAATTTGCCAGGCGCTTCACGAAGGGCGACCATGCCTTTATCGTCTGTACCCACACCGACAAGCAGCACATCCACAACCATATCATTTGGAACTCCACTACGCTGGACTGCACGCGGAAATTTCGCAACTTCTGGGGCAGCACCGAAGCTGTCCGGAAGCTCAGCGATCTTGTCTGTATGGAGCACCGGCTGTCTGTGATTGAGAATCCGAAGCCGCACGGCAAGAGTTACAACAAATGGCTGGGCGGCAATGCAAAGCCCTGTCAGCGCGATCTGCTGCGTGCGGCCATCGACGCGGCGCTTGCGAAGAAGCCGAAAGATTTTGAGGCGTTTCTGAAGCTGGTGGAAGCCGCCGGTTACACCGTAAAGCGCGGCAAGCACGTCACCTTCATGCGGGACAGTCAGCCGCAGAATGTTCGGCTCCGGTCGCTGGGCGAAGGCTACTCGGAAGAAGAACTGCGTGCTGTGATTCTCGGTACACGGGTGCATACGCCACGCAGGAAAAAGAGGTATCCTTCCAAGGTGTCGAGACCGACGCTGATTTCACAGATTGAGGCCAAAATCGGCAACGGCAAAGGCGCTGCCTACGACCAGAAGCTGAAAGTCGTGAAGCTGAAAACCATGGCTGAAACGCTGCTGTTCATCCAGAAGCATGATTTCGCGGATTTCGATGCGCTGGCCGATTATGCGGATGCTGCAAGCAGCAGGACGAAGGAACTGACGGCAAAAATAAAGGCGGCAGAAAGCCGCATGGCAGAGATCGCCGTTTTGAAAACGCACATCATCAACTATGCCAAAACCAGAGATATCTACACCGCTTATCGCAAGGCCGGGTATTCCAGAAAATATTACGATGCGCACGAGAGCGACATCACCATCCACAAGGCAGCGAAGAAGGCGTTTGACGATCTGGCGCTGAAAAAGCTGCCCACCGTCAAGAGTCTGCAAGCGGAATATTCCGATCTGCTCGTGCAGAAGAAGCTCGATTATGCAGAGCTTTCCAAGGCTCGTGACGAAGCGAAGCGGCTCCAGATTTATAAGGCCAACGCCGAGATGCTCCTGCGCACGGATGCCGACGACCAGCGGCAGACAAGAGAGCATCAACAGGAAAAATAGCACTGCAACGCAGGGCGCAGCCGAACGGGAACCGTTCGATCAATCAGGGGGTTGGGGAGAGTTTCCCCAACAAGCAGCAGGGAGATTTCCGTCACCGGAAATCTCCCTGTTCGTCAAGTTTGTATAAACGCAGGCATTGCTTGCCAAGTGTAACGTCTCAGACGCGGCTTCTTATTTCGTGGAGTTCATCACTCCATGACCCTTACGCCCTATAATATTCATAACAGATTATAGCACTTAGCTCGGTAAAAATCAATAGGAAGAGGTGAATTTGCGGCAGTTTTTGAAAAAAGAAATTAGGGTGCAGGCGTGAACTTGAAATTATGTGCCCGATTTCTGCTGCTGACACGTTTGGCTGACGGTTTATCGCAGTCAAATGCGCAGTCTGGAACAGCTTGGTGCTGTTGGTAGAATGTGAGTTGCCACAACGTTTTCAAAAAATTAGGAGGTTCTCAAGATGGCAAAAGGTGAAAATATTTTCAAACGCAAGGACGGCAGATGGGAAGCACGCTATATCAAAGGCTATGAGCTTTCCGGCAAAATCAAGTACGGCTTCTGCTACGGCAAGACTTATCGGGAGGCCAAGGAAAAAGTGACTAAGTGCAAAGCGGCACTGGTCAACGGGAAGCCGATTCCAAGCACAAACTCCCGGCACCGTTTTGCGTTCTACTGCGACGAATGGCTGCGTATGCGAAAGCCCAAAGTGAAGGAGTCTACCTATATTAAATATGATACCGCTTTGCGGAAGTACATCAAGCCGAAGCTCGGTGGCTGCTTCCCCATGGGCATGACGACCGGCCTGATCGACGACTTCACCGAGGAGCTGCTTTTTGAGGATGAGCTGGCTCCGAAGACTGTGCATGATGTGCTTGTCGTTCTGCACGGTATCCTGAAATACACAGCGACATTTTTCACCGGAGGATTCCCGGCAATCGAGATCAATTATCCAAAGCCCGGAAAAAAGGAAATGCGGGTGCTGTCCCGCGAAGAGCAGACGCGCTTCGTTTCCTACCTGTTGGATGATATGGATACCTGCAAGTTTGGCGTGCTGCTGACGCTGTTCACGGGTGTTCGTATTGGAGAGCTCTGTGCGCTGCAATGGGGCAATATATCCTTAAAAGAACAGACGATCCGCATCGACGCCACGCTTCAACGGCTGCGCGATACCAGTACCGCTGACAATCCCGGTTCACGGACGAGAATTGTGATCGGTACACCCAAAAGCGATACTTCCATCAGGACGATTCCCATAACAGACTACACGGCTGAGCTTTGCGGGAAGATGAATCCTCACAGTTCAGCCGCTTATGTTTTGACCGGCACAGAAAATTATATGGAGCCGCGTGCGCTGCAATACAGGATGGAGAAATATACCCGCGAATGTGGCCTGGAGGGCGTTCATTTTCACACACTTCGTCACACGTTTGCGACGCGAGCCGTCGAGGTTGGGTTTGAGATCAAGTCGCTTTCAGAGGTGCTAGGACACGCGACAACGACCATCACGCTTGACCGGTACGTCCACTCTTCTCTGATTTTGAAGCGGGACAATATGAAAAAATTGAACGCCGTAGGGTTCTGAAATACGCAGTCAAACTTTTGTGTCATGCGCACGAAAAAACATAGGTATTCCAGTGTTTTGCCGCCTTGGATGGGGTGATTGGATGGAGTGATGAACTCCACGAAGCACCGAATCCCAAGGCTTTTTTGATATGAAGGAGGTTTGACGTGAAGTTTCTAATCGTGGATTGAATTCCCGTCTGTCCGTCGAGTGATGAACTCCACGATGATTTTTCGCCAGAACCAGCAGATCAATCGGCGCGTGCTGATGTTCTGCTTTCTTTTCCCGGACAGGATAAGTACCCGCTTATTTTCCAGAAAGAGGTGTGCAGTTGGAAGTACAAGAGATGCGGCAGGTCTTCATAGACAGCGCAGTTCGCGTCGTAGCGCGGGATGGCCTGGAGAAAACCACTACCAAAGCCATTGCATCCGAAGCGAAGCTGAACGAGGCATATATTTATAAGTGTTTCTCCGGCAAAGATGACCTGCTCAGCGCGGCACTTCACATGGAAGATGTGAACTTTGCCAACCTTCTGCAAAAGACGCTTCCTGTTATGCACATGCCGGGACTCTCGTGGAAAGAGCGGGCCTATATCCTCTGGAAGAGAAGCTGGGACTTCATCCTGAATGAGCCAGCCGATTGTATCTTCTACATTCGGTACTATTATTCCGCAAGCTGCCGTTCTCATGCATACGAAACGCATCTTGCATGTTTTAAGCCGCTGATCGAGAAGGCGAGCAAGTCCTTCAAGCCCGGCACATACATGGACATGCTCATTCATCAGGTCTTCTCCACGATGCTGTTCTTTGCCTCCAGAGTTATGAACGGCGAGATGGAAAACAGTGAGGAAACGATCACATGGGCTTTTGAACAGATTTATAGCTTTGTCGTGCCGAACGTCAGAGCTGAAGTTTTAGAAGAAGAGGATAAGAAAGAAGCTTTATGAATAACTCGCTCAAGAAAATCTGGAATGTGATCAGCAGCATCCTGGTCGCGCTGGTGGTGCTTCTGGCGCTCCTGCTGGTTGGCGCGAGAGTCGTTGGATTGCAGGTATTCACCGTGCTGTCCGGCTCTATGGAGCCGACCTATCACACCGGTTCGCTGATCTATGTAAAGAAGGTAGACCCCTACACCATAAAAGAAGGACAACCCATCACGTTCATGCTGGACGAGAACACGGTGGCCACGCACCGCGTCGTGGGCATCGTCCCGGACGAGGAAGACCCCACCGTGATCCGCTTCCGCACCAAGGGCGACGCCAACGAAGCCGAGGATGGTTCTCTCGTACATTATAAAAATGTAATCGGCACGCCGATCTTCTCCATCCCGTATCTCGGCTATATTGCGGATTATATCCAGCACCCGCCCGGAATGTACATTGCCATCTCTGCCGGTGCTGTCCTGCTTTTGCTTGTGTTCATCCCCGACATTTTTGCGGACGGCAAAGACGAGGACGAGAGCAAAAAGAAAAAGTCTTCCCGGCGCAAAAAAGGCGCTCATGCTGCGGCACACAAAGCTGCTGCGGTCGATGTCACCCCGGAAGAACCCGCCGATGAAAGCCTGACCGACGAGATCCGCCGGAAAACTGACAATCTGCTCACAGACGACGAGGTGGAAGCCATTCATCAGACCGTCGAGGCAGGCCGCTTTGACAAAGCTGCCGCCGATGCGCTCCGGCAGGAGCTGATAAAGCGGGAAGCAGAACGGGACGCGCAGTAAGCGCTTCACATTTATTCAAGGGCAATGCCGCAAGGCTCCCTATATAACAAATTTTTAGGAGGTTTTCGTGATGAAAACGAAAAGCAAGGCTCTGCTCCTGACCCTCTGTGCGGTATTGCTTGTTACCGCCTCTGTGCTGGGAACCATGGCGTTTCTGACTTCCAACGATGAAGTCGTCAACACATTCAGCGTCGGCTCCGTAGCAATCAAACTGGACGAAGCCAAGGCGAATACTGACGGCTCTCTGGTTGAGGGCGCTGCGCGTGTCAAGGCCAACAGCTACAAGCTGCTGCCGGGTCACACCTACAACAAAGACCCCATGGTCACTGTGCTGAACGGCAGTGAAGCCAGCTACATCAAGATGACTGTCACCTTCTCCAAGGCCAGTGCTCTGGATGCTATCTTTGCTCCCACCAGCGCAGATCTGACCAGCATCTTCAACGGTTATGATTCTGCCAACTGGATTTACAAGGACAACACCAAAGATGCGACCGCAGACACCCGTACCTATGAGTTCTGGTACAAAGAGACTGTTGGTGCTCCCACTGCTGATGTCGCTCTGGACGCTCTGTTTGATTCCATCACCGTTCCCGGCACTATCACGAATGAGCAGCTTGCAACCATCGAGGGCATGACCATCACCGTCAATGCTTACGCCATTCAGGCTGACGGCTTTGCCAACGCAGAAGCTGCTTGGGATGCCTTTGATTAAAAACATCACGCACGATTCCAACAGATGAGGGGGAGCGTATGGATTCTGCTGTCTGTTGAAATAAAAACCCAATCGCAAATACCCGAAGAAAGGAGGAAAACAACATGAAGAAGAAAGGTTTGGCGCTGGTTCTGGCGCTGACTCTACTGGTCGTTGGCGTTGTAGCAGGTACGTTGGCATGGCTGACCGCGAAGTCTGATGTGGTAACGAATACCTTTACCACCAGCGACATCAAGGTCGAGCTGAAAGAGACCACCGGCACGGAGTACAAAATGATTCCGGGCTACACCATCAGCAAGAACCCCAAGGCGACTGTCCTGGCTGGCTCCGAAGAGTGCTTCCTGTTTGTGAAGCTTGAGAAGTCCCAGAACTTCGATACCTTCCTGACTTATGAGATGGCTGAAGGCTGGACGTTGGTTCCCGGTGAAACCAATGTCTACTACCGTAAGGTTCAGACCGCCGATATCGGCACAGCCTACAGCGTACTGAAGGGCGATCAGGTCACTGTCAAGGGCGAAGTCACCAAGGCGATGATGGATGGCCTTACAACGGAAACGCTGCCGAAACTGACCGTTACCGCTTACGCTTCTCAGCTTCACAAGAACGCCACAACGGAATTTACCGCTGCTGAAGCATGGGCAAACGTGAACCCCACCAACCCCTAAGCAACCCTCTGCGCATGGGCGCAGAAACGATACCAAATACTTACTAAGGAGTAAAAGTACATGAAAAAGAAACTTACCGCCATCTTCCTGTGTGTTGCTCTCGTAGCGATTGCCATCGTGGGCGCATCTCTGGCTTACTTCACCGACACCGATCAAGCCACCAACACGTTTGCAGTCGGAAATGTAAAAATCGAGTTGATCGAGCAGCAGCGCGGCGAGAACGGCCTTGTGCCTTTTGAGCAGAACAAGAAGCTGTACCCAATCGTCGGCTCTGCCCAAGGCGATAAGGACGAGTATGGTATGCCTATTGCCAAGAACTATGTGGACAAGATGGTCACCATCAAGAACACCGGTTCTGAGAAGGCTTATATCCGTGCCTACTTTGCCATCCCCTCCGCGCTTGACGATGGCTATGAAACCTTCAATGCCGGCATGAACGTTCTGCACTTCAATTTTGGCAACAAGGTCGTTGACGGCAATGTTATCTCTACTTATGACGTTGAATGGAACTGGAAGCATGGTAACAAGTGGAATTACTTCGAGACTACCATCGACGACATCAAGTACAATGTCTACTTCGCGGATTACTATCAGCCTGTTGACGCCAATGCCACTACCGAGCAGTTCGTGCAGGGCGTTTACCTTGATAAGACCTTCGACATCAAGGACGGCAAGTGCTACGCCTTTGGCAAGGAAGTTACTCTGGACGATGGTTGGGATTGGAACAGCGTTTCCTGCCCCGTGTTCGCCATTGCCTGCCAGGCCGAGGGCTTTGACAATGCTGCCGCCGCTATGGAGGCCGCTTTCGGTGCCAACTACAATCCCTGGGGTACTCCCGCTTCCAACTGGCAGTAATCTAATTTAGCACAGCTTTGCAATTGGCTGTGCTATTCCCCTCCACCTATGTGGTCTGTACCCTTCGGGGTACAGGCCATATGAGAGCACCCGGCAAGACCGGATGTTCTCTTATGGTCTGACAAGACCATGCAACTTCGTTATCAAATCCCGGAGCGGAGGTTTGCAAATACAGCTTGAGAGGAGTAAGGACTATGAAGCGAAAAATTTTGATTCTGTCGGTGCTGGCCATCTGCATTGCCACGCTCGCCGCCGGAACCATTGCGTTCTTTACCGCAGAAGGTAAGGCGCACAATGTCATCACCACCGGCGGCGTAGAGATCGCAGTGCAGGAATGGGCGGATGACGAAAAAACCAAGCCCTTTGAAAACCTGAGCGGAGTGATGCCCAACACCACCGTCACCAAGATCGCGGAGGTGAAAAACACCGGAGCGTCCGACGCATGGGTACGGGTAAAAGTGGAGAAGAACATCAAGCTTCAGGGCGAGGGTGCGCCGGATACCGGGCTGGTGGAGCTGACGCTCAACACCACCGACTGGACGGAAAAAGACGGCTACTATTACTATAAGGAAGCCTTAAAGCCCGGAGAAGTCACCGCGCCCATCTTCACCGCTGTAACATTCAAGCCCGAAATGGGCAACGAGTACCAGAACGCCACGGCAACGGTGGATGTTTCCGCCCAGGCCGTGCAGACCGCCAACAACGGCGATACCGTTATGGACGCCAAGGGTTGGCCCAATTCGTAAGGAGGCAGCGCTATGAAGAACAAAAAAGGATTCGCACTGATTATCAGCCTTGCGCTGGTGATCGCTGTCGTGCTTCCCGGCACGCTGGCGCTTTCTACCGATCAGGCCGCTACAAACGGCGAGCTTACGGTCGCGGAAGAAACCCCGACTCCCACGCCGGAGGTAACGGAAACGCCAACACCCACGGAGGAGCCCAAGCCGACGGAGAGCCCCGTGCCCTCCGAAACCGAGAAGCCTTCCGAGACGGAAAAGCCTGCGGAAACGGAGAAGCCTGCCGAGACTGAGGCTCCCAAGGAATGCACCTGCGGCGCAGCCGAGGGCGAGGCGCATAAGGAGGGCTGCCCGCTGTATGTGAAGCCCTTATCCGATGCTTCCAAGCATATCGATACCTGCACAGAGGGCTGCACCGGCGAGGATTGCAAATGTCCCTGCCACCTGTTTGACCGGCTTATGGCCTGCCAAACGCTGGAGGAGATCGAGGCTATTATCAAGGCAACCCCGGAGGATGTACTGAAGTCTTTGTCGGAGGAGCAGGTCGCACAGGTGGAGGCGTACATGGATAAGCTGATGCCCGCGCCCTTGCCCGCCATCGTTATTGAAGAATCCGAACCTCCCGTGGAGAGTGAGATTTACCGTCCTACGGTGAACTATACCAATGTTGCGCCCTTTGGCGAACCCGTCACCGGCGGCAATTAAGGAGGCAGAGAATGAAAAAGACGAAGATTCTATCGCTGCTTTTGTGCCTGTCCCTTTTCTGTGCGCTGATCGTGCCCGGCACGAGAGCCTATGCGGACAATGCGCCCGACAGTGGCATGAAGATCAGCAAGACGGCTACTGCCAACAATGACGGTTCCTACACCATCACGCTGGAAGCCTTCGCCACCGGCTCTAAGGTCATTACGGAGCAGAAAACGGATATCCCCACTGATATTGTTCTTGTTATCGACCAGTCCGGCTCGATGAAAGACCCGATAGGTGGCTATACATATACGGCATACCGGAAAGGTAGTGGATGGAACAGTCGCAACTATCATAATGAGGAGTATTATCCGCTTAGGCACAATGGCGGCAGCGAGAACCTGTGGCACAAGCTGAATAATAACGAGTATATTGCCGTTTCCGTAGAACAGAAGATGGTATATACCGCTATTTCCGGCTGGAGCAACAGGAAATACTATGATAATCAAAACAGCCTGTACTGTCTGGTTTCAGGAGAGTATAAGTCCGTCACAGTGAAGAGAGAAGGACATCTTTTTTCCGCTGATGAATACTGGTACACGGTGGATGGTCAGCAAATCCTCTATACGACCGGAGACGATAGCATTCCAAACTTTGGGCAATATGCTCCTCTCTATCAGTCCGTAAAGAAGTACATCTATTCATATACTCTGAATGGAGCCACAACGGTTATAGAAGAGTCGTTTGGGGATGGGAGCAGTCCTGACACGCAGTTTTATCGCAGGGATTATAGTAGTAGTGCTGGCGATACGAGGCTGAATGCTCTAAAGAATGCAGCAACTACATTCGCCAATGCCGTTGCTACGAAGGCAGCAGGTGAGGATGGCGACATCAATGCCCCTGCCGATAATGTCAATCACCGCATTGCGGTGGTAGGCTTTGCGAGTGGACAACGCTATAACGGCACCAATTATAATTACAACAACACAGAAGTTTTTGTAGGTAGCAATCAATATAGATACGGAACTGCTGCACAAGGGCAATATGGGAACGCCTTTCAGAATATGAACACCTCCACGGGAGTTGGCAATGTTAGTGCTTCCATCGAAGCTCTTTCTGCGGATGGCGGAACGCTTACAAATCTTGGACTGGAGATGGGTAACGGGATTTTCGGTGCAAACCCCATAGCGGAGGGAGAAAAACGGAATCGTGTCGTAATCGTATTTTCAGATGGTGTTCCTGGTTGGAGCGGTTATGATTCCGATACGGCGAATAGTGCGATTACTCAGGCTGGGACTGCAAAAAACACCTATGGAGCAACAGTATACACCATTGGCATATTCCCCGGCGCGGACGCGACCAGCGCAGGCAATCAGAACGGAAACGAAACAGAGAAGGCCAACTGGTTCATGCAACGTGTGTCTTCCAACACGCAGTATCCGCAGTCTCCCAGTTATTATCTTTCCGCTGCGGATGCTGGAACACTGAACAGCATCTTCCAGCAGATTTCCAACCAGATCGAGACGGGCGGTGCTGAGACCACGCTGGGCAGTGAGACAGTTGTGAAGGACATTATTTCTCCGTACTTCACGCTGCCTGCCGGAACGACGGCAAGCGGCATTCGGATCGACACCTATGCCTGCACCGGGAAGGACGGAAATACCTACACATGGAGCGGCACCAGCGGCGGCCCCGGCGGCGCGACTGCCACGGTCGACGGCGACCAGGTCAGCGTAACCGGCTTTGACTTCTCCGAAAACTGGTGCGGCACCGAAACGGATGCGCAGGGCAATTCCACCGTTCGCGGCAATAAACTGGTTATTTCTTTTGAGGTATCACCCAAGAGCGGTTTCCTGGGCGGCAACGAGGTTATCACCAATGCAAGCGCGGGTATCTACGAGAACGGCTCCGCGCAGACCCCTGTTATGACCTTCGAGCAGCCCAAAGTCAATGTTCCCATTCAGGATGTGACCGTCACGGCCACTGACAAGAACGTCTATCTCAAGGGCGAAGTCACCGCCGATCAGCTCAAGGATGGCTCTGAAATCAGCGTTGGCGATGTAAAGCTTGATCTCAGCAAGGCAACCGACACTGATAAGCCCTACGGCCTTGATCCCTGGCAGACCGAGTACGTCGATATCACCGTTACGGTCAAGGACAAGGACGGCAATGTCATTTCTGACAAGCTTGAAAACCTGACCGAAGATACGACCTATACCGTCGAAGTTACCGTAGCGCCCAAGACCGTGGGTACTTCTACCCCCGCTAATGGTGACGCGGCAACCGCGAAAACCGGCGCCAACGACCCTGCCGCTAACATCTACGTTTTCAAGCCGGAGTTGACGTTCAAGGATTCCAGCGCTTACTACGGCGAGAGCGTCCCCACAAACAACGATTACAGCAGCAATAAGGTAGGTTTGGAAACGTGGAAGCACGGTGATACCGCATCGACAGATGCAGGCGTAACCATGCTCGGCACAAAGCCGACGCTGGATATCAGCTACACGCCGGATGAAAGCAAGCTCGAAAGCGGCAAGTACACCAAGCAGGATGTTCCGGTTGCGGCTACGGTCAAAATCGGCACAGAAAATGTGAATGAGCATACCACGTTCGTGCATCAGGATTGCACCACCGCCTGCGGTTGGGAGACCCCAGCAACGCCCGGTGCTCCCGCGTTCCTGATCCACATCCAGACCTGCACGCTGAACATTACCAAGCAGGGCGGCGCGGCTGACGAGTCCTATGTGTTCGATGTTTTCAAGGACGGCGTGAAGTATTCCGAAGTGACCGTCTGGGGCAACGGCACCGAAACCCTCGTCGAACTGCCCATCGGTACTTACACCATCAGCGAAAACACCGGCTGGAGCTGGCGCTATTCTGCCAATAACGGCGGCAGCGCTGCGCTGACGGCACAGAATCCCACCGGCAGCATCGCCTGCACCAACACGAAGAACAACAATCAGTGGCTGAACGGCTTCAGCGAGGTTGTTCGTAACATCTTCGGCACGAATCACTAAGAAAGGAGGGAATGAAGATGTATAGAGGCAGATATGAAGGCAAGCACCGCAAGGCAACGGCAGCTCCGGTACATGGAAAAACGCTCCGGACTGGCCGCCTAACGACCATGGTAATTGCGACCGTACTCCTTCTTGCGCTGGCCATCGGCGGCACGCTTGCATGGCTGAGCACAAAAGACTCTCCGATTCAGAACAAATTCCTTCCCACCAAGGTTACTTGCGAAGTGACGGAGAGGTTTGACGGCAGCAGGGGCGTGAAATCCAACGTCAACGTGAAGAATACCGGCACGATCAATGCCTTTATCCGTGTCAAGCTGGTGACTTATCGCACAAACGATCAGGGGCAGCACATCGGCGGCACCGCATCCCTCCCTACATTTACGCTGGGTGCAAACTGGGTATCGTATGACGGTTATTACTACTACACGCTGCCTGTTGCTCCGGGAGAAAGACCGAAAACTAACCTGACAGACAGCATGACGCTGGTCGGCTCCTACCTGGATACGGACGGCGGCAAGCAGGCTGTTGACGTGATGGCCGAGGCCATCCAGAGCGTTCCGGAAGATGCCGTCAAGGCAGCCTGGGGCGCAGGCTTCTCGATTGGCGCAGACGGCAGTCTGAGCGTACCGGGTAACTAAGGGGGTGGAGATCATGAAAAAATCATTCAAAGCAATCACATCCCTTGTGCTGATGCTGCTCGTAGTGATGAGTATGTCAGTAACGGCCTTTGCAGCGTCTCCTTCCATCACGTTTGAAGGGTTCTCAAAAGGTTTTGACTTCCAGCCCGGCAGCGAGTACACGGAGACCGACCTGTTCGGCAGCTTCAAAAACGTCATGCCCGGCGATACCGTGACGGAGACTATTACCTTCACCAATTCGGCGACCGACTGCGATTTCGTGAATCTCTACATGAGAGCCGAGGCGCATGATGAGACGGACAATCCTCTCAGTCCCAAGGTCGCGGAGAAGGAGACCGTCGCCACCATGACGGAGTTCCTGTCCAAGCTCTCCATGAAGGTCTGGAACGGTACAGAGCTGATCTATGACGCTTCTCCCGACCAACTGGACGGACTGAAAAGCAATAAGTTCCTCGGCACCTTCCGCACCGGCGAGACGGCCACGCTGAAAGTCGAGCTGAGCGTCCCCATTGAGCTGGACAACAAGTACGCCAACCGCGTAGGTGAAGTGGACTGGATCTTCCATGTGGAAGCTTACAACGAAAGTCAGCTTTCCGTCCGTAAGGTCTGGTCTGACGGCAATGCGAACCACGCCAATGACAGCATCACGGTCAATCTGCTGAAAGACGGTAAGGTCGAAAGCTCTCAGGAGCTGAACGCAGCAAACGGATGGGCATACACCTTTGACCGGCTTCTGGAAGGCCATACCTGGACTGTCGAGGAAGCGGAGGTTCCCGCCGGGTACACCGTCAGCTACAACACGGTGGGCACGCTGACAACCATCACCAACACAAAGAAGACGCCGCCCAAGCCCGATCCTGATCCCTCCTATCCTCTGGATGTCGTTGCCCGCAAGGTGTGGAGCAGCGATGATATGAAGGATCGCCCGGATTCCGTGACCGTCACGCTTTATAACGGTGATGTTCCCTATGAGACGGTACGTCTCGGTGCATGGAACAACTGGACTTACACATGGAAAGACCTGAGTGCCTACGGAAACTGGCAGGTTATCGAGTCGAATATCCCCAAGGGCTATGTCCCATCTTACAGTGTCTCCGGTAATGTCGTTACCATCACCAATACCCGAAGTCTGATCCAGACCGGTCAGCTCAACTGGCCTATTTGGGTGCTCGGCGGCGCAGGACTTGTCCTTGTTTCTCTCGGCGGGGCAATGCTGGTGAAGAAAAAGAGAGAAAATAATGCCTAAAAAAACGGGCATTGCCATCGTAGCAGTGGGAGCAGTGCTGATCCTTTCGGCACTGCTCCTTTTCCTCCATAACCGTCAGGAGGATGTACAAGCCGGTCAGGAAGCCGAGAGCCTGCTGGAAAACGTTGAGGCGGTTATTGAAATGAAAACAATAAAAGTACCGGTTATCAGTACGCAGCCGGACGCAGCTCCGTCTGCGACGCCGCTTGACCCACAAATGCCGGTCGTGATGCTGGATGGCTATGAATATGTGGGCTATATGGAGATTCCGGTACTGGGGTTGAAACTGCCTGTTATGTCTGAATGGGATTATAACCGGCTAAAGCTTGCACCCTGCCGTCAGTTCGGATCTTCTCGCACGGACGATCTTGTCATTGCCGCGCACAATTACGAAAGCCATTTTGGGCATTTGAGAGACTTATCGGTGGGAGATACCGTCACCTTTACGGACATGGAGGGCATTGTCAACACCTACTGCGTCGAAAAGATCGAAACGCTGAACCCGAACGAGGTAGATGCGGTGCAGAACAGCGGGTACGATCTCGTCCTCTATACCTGCACCAAAGGCGGTAAGACCCGCGTGACGGTGTTTTGCAACCGCGAGGAGATAGCTGCACCTTCTCCAGCTCCGACACCGATGGAAAAATGAGGTTGAATATGGCAAATAATATTATCAATTTGGACAGGAAAAGAAACCGCCGCTCTCGTGCCAACAGCGCCAGATGGGAGAAGATGGATCGCTGCGTTCTGTGCTGACATCTGACCAATGTTCCCCAAAACACGCCGATCTCCCAGCGAAAATACTATGTCCAAGGACAGGGACAGCTTTGCGCGAAATGCTACTACGAGCTTTGCAAGCAAGGTGCGTTCTTTGGCGAGGACAATGTGAACTCATAACAATGATAGAGCAGAAAACAGATCAGAGGCTTAACTGCGGTCAGCGTTTTGGCCGCTGGATTGTGCTGGGTGGGTGTGTGACGACCCAGCGGGGTGAGCGGAAGTATCTGTGTCGCTGCGATTGCGGCACGGAGCGGTATGTGCTGGAACGGTCATTGCTATCTGGCGGATCTCGGAGCTGCGGCTGTTTGCGGAAAGAAATGGCGTATCGGGCCAATGCCTACAACCTGCTGGGGCAGACCTTTGGCGACCTCTGCGTCGTCGGAAAGAGCCGGAAGCGCACGAAAATGGGGGCATATTGGACTTGTCTGTGCAGCTGCGGTTATACCTGCGAGGTAACAGCCTCTGAGCTTGTGTCCGGCCGTAAAACGCATTGTGGTTGTAAAAGCGTGAAAAACTATGCCACATCGGACATTACCGGCCAGAGGTTCGGCAGGTTGACTGCGCAATACTCTACGAAAAAGCGTGACGCAAAGGGCTTCGTGATCTGGCATTGCCAATGCGATTGCGGCAGCGAGGCAGACGTTTCCTATAACAGCCTGATGTATTGCGGCCAGACAAGCTGCGGCTGCAAGAAAAAGGAGCACGATAAAGCCCTTGGCGGATTCCTGACACATGTGGATGGCACCAGCATCGACGCACTCAAAAGCAGGAAGATTCCCTCAAATAATACGACCGGCGTAAAGGGTGTGTATCTGGTCAAAGGCCGTTACCTTGCGAAAATCGTATTCCAGCATCGGCAATATTTTCTTGGAACATATGCTTCGGTTGAAGAAGCGGCTGAAGCCCGTAAAAAAGCGGAAGAAGCCATAAACGGTGAAGTTATCAGCTTTTACGAGAAGTGGTCAGAAAAAGCGGCTGCTGATCCTGTTTGGGCGAAGGATAACCCCATAAAAATCAGCGTCAGCAAAAGTGCCGATGCTGAACTGCGCGTGCAGTTGCAGCCGGACTTGTAGCTGCAATTTGTAAACGCGGTTATGAATCTGTTTCAGCAATATGGAGTACCTGAATGAAAAAGAAAACTCTTTGCAATCCTTCTGTGAGCGTCAGAACAGAATGTATCTTCTGCAAGAGTGGGATCAGAAGAAAAATGCACCGCTTACCCCTAATACCGTACATAAAGGGAGCCATCAAAAGGTTTGGTGGCATTGTGAAAACGGTCACACATGGTATTCGGAAATCCGGGTTCGTGCAAATGGTTCGATGTGTCCTTACTGTACCAGGCGGATGCTCTGGGTCGAAAGCAATGATCTGCTCACCTTGAATCCTGCACTGGCTTCTGAATGGGACAACGAGAAAAATGGTGAACTAAAGCCCTCAGATGTGTTGGAAGGAAGTCATAAATACGTTTGGTGGAAGTGTCAGAATGGACACTCATGGCGAGCTCGCATACTCAGCCGAAGCAGAGGCGCGGGATGCCCGGTTTGCACTGGGAAGGCTGTGATGTCCGGCGAGAATGATCTGGCGACGCTCTTTCCAGACATCGCCGCACAGTGGGATACGGAGCGCAACGGAAGTCTGAGACCGGATCAGATTACTTCCTTCAGCAACAGAAAGGTATGGTGGCGATGCACACTTGGTCATGAATGGCAGGCCATCGTTGCAGCAAGAGCTGTAGAGAACTCCGGCTGCCCATACTGCGCAGGACGGCGCGTTCTGGCTGGTTTTAATGATCTTGCTACGCTTCATCCGAAAATCGCCGCGCAATGGGATAGCACGCTGAACAGCGGTCTGACCCCAGAAATGGTAACGCCGGGAAGTCACAAGCGGGTATGGTGGAAATGCGCTGAAGGGCATGTTTGGAAAACGGCCATCTACTCCCGAACCGGAAAGCAGAAATGTGGATGTCCCGTATGCGCCGGAAAAGCAACACGACAAGTCAAATATGAGTAGCATTAGGCCAACCACTTACTCAGGTTTCTCCGGCTTCATTATTCACACCAACTGATACAGTTGAATATTTCAGAAGGACTCTCATTGCGGACTATATGCCCCAATCGAGAGTCCTTTTTCTATTACATTATAAATCCAATATCTCTGCATATAATAGCATCTATAAACCCATACATTCGCACAAACAAGGGCTACATTCAAACGAGAATAGCCGCTGTATGGGCTAAAATATAATATGTGGAGGTGAAGTGATGACGGACAAGGAGTTCTCCCTGAGACTGGCCAAATTGAGAACGCAAAAGGGTGTTTCGGCTCGTGACATGAGCCTTTCAATGGGTCAGAATCCGGGTTATATCAACAATATTGAGACCGGGAAGTCCATGCCGTCGCTGAGCGGCTTCTTCTACATCTGCGATTACCTTGATATAACCGCAAGGGACTTCTTTGACGATGGGAATGAGTATCCCGAACAGCTCAGAGCGGTTTTTCAGGATATGCAGAAACTGAATCCTGAACAGCTACAGAATATTCATGCTATCGTAAAGGGACTGCTCCGATAGGCACACGTCATTCTGTCACCGATATAGCTAAGAGATCACGAAATTCGCACAGCCATGTTAGCCTTGTTATTTGCTCGGACGGTGCACCTCTGCGCTACCGGCGGTTTGCTGTGCAAGATCAGGCTAGTGCATGAAATTGACAGCATTATCGCAGAGCGGAACAGAACCCTCGCATGGAGGCGTACACCTACGGACAAATAATGACGCAGCACCACCAATGGTGGATGCTGCGGAAAAGGCTGCTTGATTGGATGATCAGGCAGTTTTTTGATTTGTAGAAAGGAGCGCAGCCATGAACAGTTTAGAGAACAACAATCGCGCAGCGTCCCAAGATTTCCAGACAGCACTTGGACTTCTGGAAGAGCGGCTGCGCAGTTTAGAGGAATCGGAGGATATCATCAACGGCCTACTGCAAGGTGCAGCGGAGTTTTACGGTGCGGCCAGAGCTTCCGTTATAGAAGCAGATTGGGATTTGAAAATTGGACTGCTTACCTACGAATGGTGTGCGGAAGGCGTAGAGCACCAGAAGAATATGCTCCAGTATCTTGCCGTAGAGAGCTTCCCGCGATGGTGTGAATTTCTGTCGCTGAACCGGCCTGTTGTCATACCGGATATGGAGGCAATCAGGGATACATATCCGGATGAATATCAATTCTTCCAGCGCTACGGTGTGAAATCCATATTGGCAGCGCCGTTTTCCAAGCGCATCAATCAAGGCTATATCGCGGTTGACGACCCGACGCGCTTTCAGGACGATCCGACGTTCCTGTTCATCATCTCCTACGCGGTCGTTGTAGAGCTGAATGAGATCAAGCTGAGCCAGTCCATTGCCGCGGCACAGCGGGCGTCGAAATACAGCGACCACGATGTCTATGTGAACTGCCTTGGGGATTTGGAGATCAGGAACGCGAAGGGCACGCTTACGGAAGAAGATATCTCGTCCGACCTCTGTCTGAACCTCTTCGCCCTTATTATCACGAATATGAAACGGGCATTAAAGATCGAGCGATTGGCGGAAGCGCTCTGGCCAGGTGATGTGATGGACAATTCGTATCGTTCCGTCAGCAATATTGCTTACCGTCTCCGACGTATTCTGAGCATCATTGATTTAGAGGATTTGATCGTCGGCCGTCATGGAACGTTTGTCATCAATCCGGAGTATAACGTCTATACAGATTTTGACCGTTTTGAGGATAACTGCCATCGTATGGAAGCAGAGGTAAATCCAAAGGCACAATCTGAACTTTATCAGGGAGCCGTCGAATTATATCGCGGTGATTTGTTTTCTAAAATCTCCTATCAGCATTGGCTGATGCCTAAAACGGCATATTATCACAACATCTTTCTTCGGATTATCAAGTGTTACATTGAGCGCAAGATGGAACAGGGCGATTATTGTGCGGCACACCGTGCGGTGGTTGATGCGATGAGCCTTGATCCATATGACAGTGAGCTGAATATGGATATGATTTTTATTATGTATCACAGAGGCGGCGCTGAGTTGGCGAAAAGCTTCCTGCAAACTGCAAAAGCTCACATGAGTGAAGAGCAGATTGCATCTGTAAAGCAATTATGGAAGAGAATGTAAAGCGCCCGCGCGTCTTCCGTGCGGCTCTGGTGAGGGTGCTCGTGCGGCTTTTTTGCGGCAAAACTGCTGCAAAAATAAGGCTGAAATAAGGCTCAGGCTGAGATTACCCGTCTGGTATGATCCCATTACCGGCTGAACAAGCCGGAATGGAACCGGACGGGGGATCTTTATGGGCGGCTATAAGCCGGCAGGGGCTTGGCTCCTGCCGGGACTCTTATTTTTATTTTTACGGAGCGCGGTTGTGAGCGCCCCGTATGTCCTGCGGTCTCTTCCGGATGCGCCGCCCCACCACAACTTCATATCGCCCCATTCTGCCCGCAGCAATCATGCTGCGGGCTTTTCTGCGCCTTTAGGGCTTCATTGCCGTTCTCCGCCTCCGTGGATTTGAAATTCCCACATTTCAAATTCACGGAGGTTTTTATGTATTACAACACGAAGGCCAGCGGAGCGCGGATTCGTGAGCTGCGCCTGGCGAAGAAACTCGACCAGATAGAATTGGCTGAATTGCTGAATGTCTCCCACGGCTACATCAGCCGCATCGAATCCGGTAAAAAGGGCTGCTCTGTCGATCTGATGATTCAGATTTCGGAGATATTTGGGACGTCTTTGGATTACCTGATTCTGGGCAAGTGCCACGATGTTCTGGATGCTGCCCATCTGAAAGAAAACATACAGCATCTGATTGAAGACTTGGAGCACTTCCAAGCAAAGTTATAGGCCGTGTTCCCATTGGTGTTAGTGATGTTCCCAATGGTACGTTCCATTCAGAGTACAGATTTCTTAAAATAGAATCACAGCGAAAGCTGACTGTTCCTTGAAAAGTTCATAGTCATTCATCAGGTACATTCCTGCATATGTGCGAGAGCACAAGCCAGCACAGCGGTGCGCCACGACCTTCACGAGCGCGGACAACATTCAATCAGCGCAGCTTTCGTGAACGAGCGATAAAACCGACTGCAAAAATCGGGTGGTTCCCGATCCGGCCATGACAGTATGCAGGGCTAACGATACTTCTGTCCAGCCACAGCTTCTTCACGCAATGGGGGCAGCTCGGAGCGATCCTCGGAGGGGTTCAAATCCCATGGAGCGGTGCAACCAGCCGCCGCCTGATGATTTCCCACGGCTCTGGGGTGTCGAGGACAAATTAGGGCTGTACATACCAAAACAGAAAGGAGTCCTTGACCTTGAAGGAGAACTGGACATATCGCCGCGGCGATATCTATCTGGCAGACTTAAATCCTTATATCGGCTCAGAACAGGGCGGCACGCGCCCTGTTCTTCTGCTGCAAAACAACACCGGCAACTTTTATTGCCCGACCCTCATTGTTGCCCCTTTGACAGCCCGCAGAGGCAAGAAACCGCATCAGCCTACACACTATCTGCTTTCCTCCGTGAAGGGCATGGACGGCGCTTCCGTTGTTCTTCTGGAGCAGATCAAAACCATCGACAAACGCCGCGTGGTGCGCTATATCGGACGTGTCAGCCGCGAACAGATGGATGGCGTCAACGAAGCCATTCAAATCAGCCTGGGACTTTATATACCCGAAGAAATGGAGGCTCCGTAATGAAGTCCACGCTGCCGGTTATCCCGGATTCATACATTCCTTTATCCAGTCATAACCATGAAATAACCCAAGCAAGGAGGTATGGCATGGACACATATACGGCATCCGATATGGATATTCGCGCCGTTGACCCTGCGGCGCTGGTGGATATCCGCGATGTAAAGGTCAACACAGCGCTTCCCAAGCGGGAGCGTATTCTGGATTTCATTCGCCAAATCGGCAATCCCTACTGCTACCGGCACGGAAAATATGTGGTCAGGGTCAGCTTTGCCGATACGGATATTTCGTTGGAGGACAGACTGGAAGCATATATCCGCACGAAGGGCTGACCCCGCGACATCCTCGACAGTTATGCACTATGCAGGTACAATTTTGGAGGAAAGGAGCTGGCAATATGCAAAACAGCAAGGAAACAAAAATCTGGAACGCCACGCTTTACCTCCGATTGTCGAGGGACGACGGGGATAAAGAGGAATCCAACAGCATTATCGGACAGCGGGAGCTGCTGCGGAATTTCATCCGAACCCGCCCGGAGCTTCGGGAATATGCCGTCAGGATCGACGACGGCTTCACAGGTTCCAATTTCGAGCGTCCGAGCTTCAAGAAGATGCTGGATGACGTAAAGGCGGGGCGTACTAACTGCATCATTGTAAAAGACCTATCGCGCTTTGGCCGAAATTATTTGGACGCAGGCGAGTACATTGAGAAGATATTTCCCTTTTTAGGCGTGCGGTTCATCGCCGTCAACGACAACTATGACAGCTTTGGTGGGAAAAACGCTTCGGACGAGCTTATCATTCCGTTCAAGAATCTCATAAACGAAGCCTACTGCCGGGATATTTCCGTGAAAGTCCGCACCCAGCTTGAGGTCAAGCGCAAAAGCGGCCAGTACATCGGCGCATTTGCCGTGTATGGCTATCTGAAGGACGACGCAGATAAAAACCATCTGATCGTAGACGAATATGCCGCAGATATCGTGCGGGACATCTTTTCGTGGAAGCTGGAGGGCATGAGTCCGCAGGACATTGCCGCCCGCCTGAACCGCAACGGGGTGCTCTCGCCTATGGAATACAAGAAATCTCTCGGCATGAAATTCGCCACTTCCTTCAAGGCGAACCCACAGGCGTTATGGTCGGCCAATGCGGTGCTTCGTATCCTGAAAAATCCGGTCTATACCGGCGTGCTCATTCAGGGCAAGGAGACCACCCCAAGCTACAAGGTGCGAAAGCGTGTCACAAAGCCGGAAAATGAATGGGCGGTCGTTCCGGATACACACGAGGCTATCATTGAACGCCGGGACTTTGACAGCGTGCAAAAAGCGCTCTCACTGGATACCCGCCGCAGCCCCGGCGACAGCGCCGTGCAGCTTTTCAGCGGGATGGTGTTCTGCGGCGAGTGTGGCGCAAGCATGGTACGCAAGACCGTCCCCTCCGGGAAGAAGAAATACGTCTACTACGTCTGCGCCGCGCACAAGCAGGATAAATCCTGTTCGCCCCACCGGATGCGTGATGAAGCGCTGGAGCAACTGGTTTTGGACACGGTAAAGCAGTATATCCGGGACGTGGTTGATCTGGACGATATTCTTGCCATGACGGATACCGCCCCCCTGAGAACCGCAGAAGCCCAGAAGGTGCAGCGGCAGCTCGACAAGAAACGCTCTGAGCATGAGCGGCTCCAGAAGCTGCTCATGTCCCTGTATGAAAGCCTTGCCGACGGGATCATCGACCGGGACGAATACGCAAGGCTCAAGCAGAATTACGCAGGACGCTGCGCCGAGTGCGAAAAACAGATGGACGCCTTGCAGGAGACCCTTACGCAGATCAGGGAGCACGGCGGCGAGCACCGGGAATGGATGGCGCAGTTCAGAAAGCACCTGAACATCACGGAATTGGAGCGCAGCATCGTTGTGGCGCTGATCGACCGCATCCTCATTTACAGGGACAACCGCGTGGAAGTCCGCTTCCGCTTTGCGGACGAATTTGCATGGCAGACGGATATTCTCAGAAGATCACAAATACGGGAGGTGGTATAAGTGGCAAGAACGAAACGAAAGACAAACCCGGTCATTCCGGCGGCGGAAGCTCCCGCACAGGTGCAGAAGCAATACCGCGCCGCCGCCTATGCCCGTCTGTCCGTGGAGGACAGCGGCAAACCCGGCGCGGATACCATAGAGGGGCAGAAAAATCTCCTGCTCCGGTTCATCGAAGATGACCCAACGCTTACCCTGTATGGGCTGTTCTGTGATAACGGACGAACAGGCACGGACTTTGACCGTCCTCAGTTTGAAAAGATGATGGAGGAAGTACGCAAAGGGCATATAGACTGCATCGTGGTCAAAGACCTGTCCCGCTTTGGCAGAAACTACAAGGAAACCGGCAACTATCTGGAGCGCATCTTTCCATTCCTGGGCGTGCGCTTCATCGCCGTCAACGACGGCTTCGACACCCTCACCGCCCAGCGGGGCGCGGACGGCTATCTCGTTCCGCTGAAAAATCTCATCAACGAGGTTTACAGCAAGGATATTTCCAGGAAGTCCGGCTCGGCACTGGCAGCAAAGCAGAAGAACGGTGATTTCATCGGCGCGTGGGCTCCCTACGGCTACCGCAAACAACCGGATAATCCCCGCAAGCTGGAGCCGGACGAAGCAACGGCTCCCGTTGTCCGGCAGATATTCCGGTGGCGAGCCGAGGGCGTGAGCGTCACGCAGATTGCAAGGCGGCTCAACGATGAGGGCGTACCATCCCCCTCCGCCTACCTGTACAACACCGGGGTATGCAAAACGGAGAAATATAACGGCGTGAGCTGGTATGTTCAGACGGTCAAGAACCTTCTGTCCCGGCAGGTGTACATCGGACACATGGTGCAGGGAAGGAAGCGGCAGTCCTTCTACGAAAACCGGGGGCAGTGTAAGAAGCCACGAGAGGAATGGGTCGTCGTGGAAAATACCCACGAGCCGCTGATTGACCGGGAGACATTCGATAAGGTGCAGGCGCTTGCACAGCGCAGAAATGCGGAATACTTTGAAAACCTCGGCAGATTCACGCATCTGGAAACCACCGAAAACATCCTCAAGGGGCTGGTCTGCTGTGCCGACTGCAAGCGTCCGCTGGTGCGGTACAAGAATGTGAGTCACGAAAAGAAGCTGTGGTACACGTTTATCTGCCCGACCCACGCCAACGACATTGGCAGCTGTCCGCTGAAAAACATCCGGGAGGACGCACTGTTCCCCATGCTCCTGCAAGCCATTCAAACCCAGATCGCCCTTGCCGCCGATATGGAAGCCATTGTCCGCAGGGTGAACAGCTCCCCCAAATACAGAAAGCAGACCGCAACGCTGCAAGGCAGGCTGGACGCCGCGAAAAAGGCGCTCAAGCGCTGCAACTGCCTGTATGACAGCCTGTATCAGAGCTATGTGGATCAGCTCATGACCGAGCAGGAGTATATGACGCTGAAACGCCGCTACAAAGCGGAAGCCGAGGAAGCGGAGCGGCTGATCGAAGCTCTGACCCGGCAGCAGGCGGCGGAAGCGGCGCACACGCCGGAGAACCCATTCCTTGCGGCCTTCGGCAGCTTCCGGGGCGCGGATGTTTTGACAAAAGAAATGGCGCAGGCGCTGATTGAGCGTGTGTATGTGGACGGTGACAGCAATATCGAGATTGTGTTCCGCTACCGGGACGAATACAAGGAGCTCTGTACATATCTGGAAGGGAGGGAAAATGACGCATGAAAACGGCGATGTATCTTCGCATATCCAGCGAGGATGAGGATTTGCGAACCGGCGAAAAGAACGAATCCGAGAGCATATCCAACCAGCGCAGCCTCCTGCGGGATTATGTATGCAGCCATGCAGATTTATCCGGCTCTGAAATATTGGAATTTTGTGACGACGGTTGGAGCGGTACGAACTTCGAGCGTCCCGCTGTGAAGGCACTTTTGGAGCAGGTCAGGCGCGGGCAGGTAAATTGTATCGTGGTCAAAGATTATTGTGCGATAATAGGACTAAATCAGAAAGGCCTTGAAAATCAAGGCATTCTGGCTTAGTCCCTTCTTTTTTTGACCGAAAACAAAGGACTTTCACAATAATCAAGCAAGCCGGAGGGTGCTGCTGCACACTTCCGGCAGAAGGAGGATATAGTGGGTGCTATCAAAGTCTTCTTGAAGGAGGTTCTGCTTCCAATCGCGCTTGCGTTCTGCCTCGCGTCATTTCTCAAGCCGATCTATATGCCTGACGGCGTATGTGACTACTTCCTTATGTGGATCTGCGTCGGCTTGCCATTCGGCATCCGGAGGATGTGCCTCTGGCTCGTTCCCAGCGGCTACGGTATCTCCGGCTCAGTCGGCATCTTCGCATTGAACTTAATCATAGGCGGTCTTATCGGAGGACTTGCCTTCTTCATCGGGCTGCTGCTCGGTGTCATTCATACCATCCGAGAAATCATCTGAACTACATCGTAAACGAAGAGGGTTTGTTTCTTCTCCAATTTGGAGTAAGAAGCAAACCCTCTTTTTTTGTTGCCCAAAAGCCGGAATATTTGCTGGCGATGCGGCGAAGGAAAGGAGTTTTTAAGCATGAAACGCATGACAGCCGGTGATCTGCAAGCACTGGAATTGCTGATGCAGACCACACCCGGCTTTGAGCATTTTGACAGCGGCGCGGATGGCATTCTCCCTGAGTGCCGAAGCTGCCGCTTTCACCGTCCCTTCTGGAAATATCAGTCCTGCGTGTTTGCAGAGTGTCCCTACTGCTGCAAGCCCGTTTCCACCCTCAAAAAACAAAGTGGCACATCTGCTGCCGGAAAGGAAACCTGTCATGGATAACAAAATCGAAATCTTCAAGAATGAACAGTTTGGTGAGGTAAGAACGATCCTCGAAGGAGAAAAAGTTCTGTTCTGTGCGGCAGATGTTGCAAAGGCACTCGGTTACACCAACCCGAACAAGGCGGTCAACGACCATTGCAGGGCTATAACGAAACGTTCTACCCCTATCAGCGGGAAAGTTCAGAGTATCAACTTCATCCCGGAAGGAGACGTTTATCGGCTAATTATTCGCAGCAAACTTCCTGCGGCTGAAAAGTTTGAACTGTGGGTATTTGATGAGGTCATTCCTACCATTCGCAAGACCGGCGGCTACATGACGGACTCCCTTCTGGAACGCATTCAGAAAGAACCTGCGGTCATTGTGGAGTTTGCTCAGGCGTTGATTCTGGAAAAGAATCGTGTGAAGGCTCTTGAGTGTGAGCTGAACACGGCAAAGCCCAAAGCTGATTACTACGACGCCTTCATCAATCCGGATGACTGCACCAATATCCGAACGACGGCGAAGGAACTGAAAATCCCGGAGCGCAAGTTCGTCCAGTTCCTTCTCAAAGAAAAGTACCTGTTCCGCTCTCCTTCCGGGCAGCTACTTCCCTACAACAAGGACAGCAATGCCGGACTGTTCATCGTCCGCGATTTTGTGACGTTCTGCTACACCGGTTCTCAGACCTACTTCACGCCGAAGGGCAAGGAGGTCATCCGAATGAAGTTCCAGAAAAAGTGCGGCGAAGAACTGCTTTCCAAGATGGCAAGGTGATTTTCGTGGCAGTCTATCGCGTAAATAAAAATCGTGGCTATACCGTCATGGCGAACTTCCACCTCCGAGACAAGAGCCTGTCACTCAAGGCGGTCGGTCTTCTCTCAAAGATGCTCTCGTTCAATGATGGCTGGAAGTTCTCAACCAAGGGACTTTCTGCAATCTGCAAGGAAGGTCCGGATGCCATTCTCTCCGCGCTCCGTGAGCTTGAAAAGCACGGCTACCTTGTCCGGCACCGGCAGAGAGACGGTAAAGGCAGGATGAGCAGCACAATCTTTGAGATATACGAAGAGCCGCAGGAGTCCACGCCAGAACGGGAAATGCCACACACGGAAAATCCATGTGTGGAGAAGCCAGATGTGGATAATCCACGCGGGGATAAGTCCGCACAAATAAATACTGATCAAGTAATTACCCAAGAAAGAAATACTCTCTCAAAGAACTATCAATCCATCAATCTTGATGGGATGGACAGGATGGATGAGCGAAGCGAGTATGAAGAGATTATCAAAGAGAATCTTGACTACGACATTCTCTGTCAGGATCCGAAGTTCGATAAAGACCGCTTCCGGGAGATCATGGACATCATGCTGGATGCCGTCTGTTCCACTGCGCCGACCATCCGCATCAATGGCGAGGATATGCCGCAGCAAGTAGTCAAATCCCGCTTTCTCAAGCTGAATAGCAGCCACATTGAGTACGTTCTGGAAGCAATGAACAAGAACCCGTCAGACATCCGTAATATCCGGGCGTACCTGTTGACCGCTCTGTATAACGCCTCTCTGACGATAGACAATTACTACTCCGCCCTCGTCAACCATGATTTCTACGGGCAGGACAGGTCAGCAGGGTCAAAGAAGTCCAAGACCTACGATTATAGCCTTTGTGAAGACACTCTTTAATGAGTACCATCGTGAGCATTGCTCGGAAAGGAGGACATTGCAAATGAAAATCATCTATCGCCGGATTGTTCCGCCTTAGCTGAGGCAACATCACTTTAACCATTCCAAGGAAAGGAGGTATCACTGCAATGCAGGATGAAGTCAACACCAAAGTTGTTGCAATCATGATCAAGGGCGGAAAAATCTCAGCCAAGGTGCTGAAAAAGGCGCTGGACAAGTTCGTTCAGGAGATCGAGAAGGCACAGAAGCAGATGCAGCAGCCCAAAACCTATCGCGGCAAGCAGTCCATCAAGCATCTGATGAGCCAGAACGCCGCCATCTCCAACATCGAAGTGACGGACGGCAACATCAAGTCCTTTGAGCGGACTGCCAGCAAATACGGTCTGGACTTTGCGCTCAAGAAGGACGTTTCCGTAGAACCGCCCAGCTACCTTGTCTTCTTCAAGGGACGGGACGTTGATGTAATGACCGCCGCCTTCAAGGAGTTCTCCGCCAAGACGGTCAAGCAGAAGGAACAGCCGTCCATCCGGCACAAGCTGGATCAGGAGAAAGCCCAGAGCAAGGCGCAGCACAAGGAGAAAGTCAAGGTCAAGACCAAGGATCGGGGTGTGGAGCTGTGAACAAACCCGATGTGAAGAAGCTCATCCTTCTGAACCTCCCGTATGTCTTCGCCTTCTACTTTGCGGATAAAATCGCCGCTGTGTTCCGTCTCGCTCCCGGCACAGAGTTCATAGACAAGCTGACAAACGGCTTTGCCGTGTTCGGTACTGCCTTCGCCAATCCGCTCCCCAGCTTTCATCCCGTTGATCTGCTCATCGGTCTGATTGCCGGTACGCTGCTCAAGCTGGCGGTCTACGTCAAGGGCAAGAACCGCAAGAAGTTCCGGCAGGGCGAAGAATACGGTTCTGCCCGCTGGGGCAAGCCAGAGGACATCAAGCCGTACATGGACCCGGAGTTCGCTAACAACGTCATTTTGACACAGACGGAGTTTCTGACCATGAACAGCCGTCCCAAGCAGCCGAAATATGCCAGAAACAAGAACATCCTCGTCATCGGAGGATCCGGCTCAGGCAAGACGCGCTTTTTCGTGAAGCCGAACCTGATGCAGATGCACAGTTCCTATGTGGTCACTGACCCGAAGGGTACAGTGCTGGTGGAGTGCGGCAAGATGCTCGAAAAGGGCGGCTATGTCATCAAGTCGCTGAACACCATCAATTTCAAAAAATCCATGCACTACAACCCATTTGCGTACATCCGCAGCGAGAAGGACATCCTCAAGCTGGTCAATACGATCATCGTCAACACGAAGGGAGATGGCGATAAGTCCGGCGAAGATTTTTGGGTGAAGGCGGAGAAGCTGTACTATACAGCCCTCATCGGTTACATCTGGTACGAGGCACCTGATCACGAGAAAAACTTTACTACCCTGCTCGAAATGATCAATGCCTCGGAAGCCAGAGAGGACGATGAAACCTTCAAGAATCCTGTGGACAAGATGTTCGACGAGCTGGAAGCCCGTGACCCGGATCACTTCGCGGTCAAGCAATACCGCAAATACAAATTGGCGGCGGGAAAAACAGCCAAGTCGATCTTAATTTCCTGCGGTGCAAGGCTTGCGCCCTTCGACATCGCAGAGCTGCGGGAGCTGATGAGCTACGA
>CDZG01044162.1_pt1 | contig 61791 bp, 59 predicted proteins | sample 557741 | NCBI WGS metagenome assembly CDZG01 (sample SAMEA3182086, study PRJEB8094) | gut metagenome | biome: human; feature: gut; material: Stool; isolation source: human stools | place: Canada | collected 2013-01-21
ATATATATTTATATTTAATTGCGTTGGATTTTCCAATGTAGGTTTTGCCTGCGCAGGTTTATCCAATGTTGGATTTTCCAATATAGGCTTTTCGGATACAGGTTTTTCCGATATCGGCTCTTCCGACACGGGCTGCTCCCTTATTATGTATTCCGTGCCGCGCAGTCTGCCTTGCTCATCGCGCGTTCGGGTGCGAGTTATATATCCCTCGTTTTCAAGCTCCGTTACAGCCTTTCTTACGGAATCAACGCTTTCGAGGCTGATGTATGCCAACCCCCGCAGGGTATAATCCCAGTCATCGGGCAGCGACAGTATTAAGGATAACAGTCCCTTTGCTTTTAATGACAACGCGCGGTTTTTTAAATGATGGTTCGACATTACCGTATAATCACCGGTTCGCTCTACTCTGAATACCGACATTATTATTTTTCTCTCCTTTAATGTACGAAATCTTTTGTATTCGGAAGCCTTTAAGCTTCCCTGCGGCAATTATATCCGATTAATTTTCCGTCATTCGCCGACATATTTATAATCGTGACTGTATTTGCTTTCTTTGTGCTTGTACAAATTTGCACATCTAATGTATTTAAGTGCGATATTCGGGAAAACGGACGGCTCTTCGCCCGAGATATTGCCGTTTTAATCAACAAAAGCTGTCGGTAAACAGATCCGTTTCGGGAGCACCGTCTTCAAGAGCAGCAGAAGTAATTACATTGATTTTCATGCGCCCCGCATTTTTGTTTTGCTTTTTTCGGCAGGATGTGATAAAATAGTATTATGTGTGTGTCGGCACATTAATTGTCGCTAATAAAAACATAAGAGGAGATGAACGCTGCAAAAACGCTACGCTTAATAATCTCAAGATAAAAAAGGGGAATTGATTTATGAAAAACAGCGATGTAACTAAAGACACCTCGTTTTGGGACAAAAGGTTCCGTTATACCGAAATGGGGTCGTCACTCAAAACGGAGGTAGTCGCAGGACTTACCACCTTCCTTGCAATGGCGTATATTCTTATTGTAAACTCGGGAATGTTTGCAAGCCTCGGCTCTGTATCCTTTGACGCCATGTATGTCACAACGGCGCTTTCGGCAATTATCGGAACGGTGCTTATCGGTCTTTTGTCAAATCTGCCGCTCGCGCAGGCACCCGGAATGGGACTCAACGCCTTTTTTGTATACACGGTTTGCATGACACTCGGTTTTTCCTACGCAAACGCACTTGTTTTCGTGCTGCTTGACGGAATCATCTTTGTGCTGCTTACCGCCACGGGTCTTCGCAAGATTATTTTCGATGCCATTCCGCATGTTGTAAAGGCTGCCATACCAGCAGGTATCGGTTTATTCATTGCCTTTTTGGGACTGCAGGACGCAAAGCTGGTTATCCCGAGCGAATCGACAGGCGTTACGCTGGCGTCCTTTAATCTTCTCGGAGGAGCCGGATGGGGCGCGGTCATGCCGCTTATAGTTGCGGTGTTCTCCCTCCTGCTTATAGCCGTACTGTCACACAAAAAGGTTAAGGGCTCTATTCTTTGGGGAATACTCGGCGGAACGGGACTGTATTATATCCTAGGCTTCACCGTAAAGGATTTTTACAAGGGCTTTGCGGAAACCCTCTCCTTTAATCCGTTTAAGCCATTTTCAGCCTTTGCCTCGGAAGCGTTCGGCAAGGTATTTACCGAGGGCTTTGACTTCTCGGCATATTTAAGCGCCGACGGTCATTCGGTAGGCGGACTTGTTATTCTGTTTATAACCACCGCCCTGGCGTTCTGCATGGTTGATATGTTCGATACGCTCGGAACTTTGTACGGCGCCTGCCGCGGCGGAAATCTGCTTGTTAAAAACGATAAGGGCGAGCTTGAGGTTCCCAATATGGACAGGGCGATGATGGCAGATGCCGTTGCTACCTGTACCGGCTCTGTGCTCGGAACCTCCACTGTTACCACCTTTGTGGAATCCTCTGCAGGCGTTGCCGCAGGCGGCAAAACGGGCGTCACCTCCCTTGTAACCGCCGCTGCCTTTGCGGTTGCACTTTTCTTCGCTCCGATTGCAAAGCTTATACCGCCCTATGCCTACGGTGCAGCGCTTATTTATGTCGGCGTGCTTATGATAGGCAGCGTTAAGGATATCGACTGGAAGGATGTCTCGGTTTCCGTGCCCGCATTCCTCACCATCGCTATGATGCCGTTCACATATAATATATCCTACGGTATAGCTTTCGGACTGTTCTCATATGTAATAATCAAAGCATTCTGCGGCGAAATAAAGCAGATAAAAATCGGCACATGGGTCGTAACCGCCCTGTTTGTTGCAATGTTCTTCCTTACACATTAAGGAAGCTGCCGATAGCCCTATTCTGAAAAAACTGCGTCTCTCCCCTTTTTCGGGGCGGGACGCAGTTTTTGTTTTCGGTTGTCTAATATCTACCGTCTAAAATCCAATGTCTAGATTCGTAGCCCACAAACAAAAAAAGACCTGCCGCAAAGCAAATGCTCTGCAAGCAAGTCGTTTTCCGTGATAAATAATTATCTCTTTGAGAACTGCGGTGCACGGCGAGCGCCCTTGAGACCGTATTTCTTTCTTTCCTTCATACGCGGATCGCGTGTGAGGAAGCCTGCCTTCTTAAGCTCGGCGCGAAGCTCTGCGTCGGACTGAAGAAGCGCACGGGAAATACCGTGGCGGATAGCGCCTGCCTGACCGGTAACGCCGCCGCCTGCAACGCGGCAGACAACATCATACTTATCGGCAGTGCCGGTGAGAACGAGGGGCTGACGAACTATGAGCTTGAGTGTTTCAAGACCGAAGTAATCGTCAATATCTCTGTCGTTAACGGTAACCTTTCCGGTACCTGCATAAAGACGAACACGGGCAACAGAACTTTTTCTTCTGCCTGTTCCGTAGAAATAAGGCTTTGCTTCAAACATTGTTTCTGTCTCCCTTCTTAAAATTCAAGCTTTTCGGGCTTCTGGGCAACCTGAGCGTACTCGGTGCCGCTGTAAATGTGAAGTCTGGTAAGAGCCTTGCGGCCGATCGTAGTATCCGGCACCATACCCTTAACGGCAAGCTCCATAGCGAGCTCGGGGCGGGTCTTCATAAGAGAGGAATACTTAACCTCTTTAAGACCGCCGATATAGCCGGTGTGACGGCGATAGAACTTCTTTTCAAGCTTTTTACCTGTTAAAACCGCCTTATCAGCGTTGATAACGACAACATGGTCGCCGCAATCGACATGGGGAGTAAACTCCGGCTTTAACTTTCCGCGAAGGATATCCGCAACCTTGGTGGCGGTACGTCCGAGCGGTCTGTCAGCAGCGTCGATTATATACCATTTACGCTGAATTTCAGCAGGTTTTGCCATAAATGTAGACATAATTCAAAACCTCCAAAAAATCTTTCGTTATTTAAACAGCTCAATTATAATACCACACTCGGGATATAAAGTCAACACCGAATTTTCAAAATTTTAATTTAAAGTTCGCAATCTCTGTTTTTCTTTAAAATGCTCCGTTTTTCTCCCGTTTCCTCATTTGTCATTTTTAAAATTATTTAAGATTAAATGCCTTTTTAACCTGCGGCAGACGGAAAATGATTGCTGCGGCAATAAGGGTTATTACAAGCTCGGGGAGCATATAAGAGCCGTTGTAGGCTGCCGAATACAGCCATACGTTGTTGAATTTATCCGCCCATTTCTCCGGAATACCAAAAAGAATAGCTCCCGAAAACAGGTGTGAAATAAAGCGCAGCACGAACACAAGCGAAATGCCCGCAAGCGTTCCCGCATAGCCCTTTTTCGCAAACGCGCCCGCAAAGCCCAAAACGGTAAAGGCGATTATGTAATCGAGGAAAATAGTGCCTACAAGATATGCCGGTGTGAGTCCCCAGCCGAGCAGACCGTCCATCACTATTCCGAAGAACAGCTGAATCAGCGAATAAACGAATGCAGAGCCTACGCCCCATTTAAGACCTAAGGAAATAGATATAACCACGATCGGCAGCATGCTCAAAAGGGTTACCGAGCCGCCGAGGGGCAGCTCGTAAAGCTTTATAAGGCTTAAGGCGGACGCCAGCGCTACCATAACGGCGCTGAAGGTCAGTTTGTAGACGGGTTTGTTTTTTGTTTCCATTTTTCAACACTCCTTTTATATATCGCAATTACCCGCGAAAAAAAGCCGCAGGCAAAGACCTGCGGCAATACTGTTGGCGTATTTCCCTACGACGGCATTATCCGTATCAGGTCATAGGTCGAAGTCATAGCAAAAAGCGGACTTCCTCTCAGCCTGAGTTTCATCAAGCTCCCTGAATTGCACTGCTATTATAGCATTCACGGAACGGTTTGTCAAGCACCGATTAAAATCGCCTGCCGAAGCAACTCCTTCAGTAGGCGATTCTTTGTATAAAATTCAGTTTCATCGTGCAAGGGGGTGAAATTTCGCATAAGCCGCAGTGTACTTGCTTTTCACAAACCGCGCGTACACCTGTGTGGAGGATATATCCGCATGCCCGAGCATTTCCTTAATATCCTTAAGCGGCGCGCCGTTTTCAAGCAAATGCGCCGCGAACGAATGACGCAGCGTGTGCGGCGTTATATCCTTTTTGATTCCCGCCTTTTCGGAATAATGCTTTATAATCTTCCAAAAGCCCTGGCGCGACATTGCGCCGCCGTTCATATTGGTAAACAGCCTGTCCTCGTTTTTATCGGTAACTATAACGGGTCGGACATTCACAAGATAATCCGCAACCGCCTTTACCGCCGCGGGATACATGGGCACAATGCGTTCCTTTTCGCCCGAATGCATATGTAAAATACCTATCTGCAAATTAACATCCGATACGGTAAGCTCCGTAAGCTCTGACACCCTGATACCGGTAGCGTAAAGCAGCTCGAGCATCGCCTTATCCCGAATGCTCTTGTAATCGTCCCCGTCGGGCTGGGAAAGCAGCAGTATTATCTCGTTTGAATCAAGAATTCCCGGCAGCTTTTTTTCGGCTTTTTTAAGCTTAATTCCGTTTACGGGGTTTTCCTCTATAATATTTTTTGAAACTAAAAAACGGTAGTAGCAGCGAACCGACGCCACGGTGCGGCTGACAGTCGCGTCCGACTTGCCCTTGCCCGACAAATATTCAACATATTTTTTTATGAGCGCGGAATCCGCCGTTTCGGTATTCCCGCCGTTTGAAGCGCAATATTCGGAATACTGATGTATGTCCCGCATATACGATTCAACCGTATTCGGCGACGCCATTTTAACGCTTACCAGGTATTCCCTGAAAGCGCTGCACAGATCAGCCATATTGCACCTCCTTAAAAAATTAACATCCCTTACAAAGCAAGGCTTGCCCCGAACGTGCAGGACATAACCGCGTCAATAATCGCCGACAGCAATGTCAGCATACATATAAATATGTATTTACTGCAGTAGCTGCGGAAATCCGCCGAAAGATTGACCGGCGGCGCAGACGGAAGCGTCAGCCTTGCCATTCCGAGAGAAAAACCGACCGATTCCCTTGCCGCCAATAAAAGCGAAACCGCAAAAACTATTTCCGCGGGTATTATCAGCACGGCGTTAAAGGCTATTCCCTTAACCGAATACTGCGAGTAAAGCAGAGCCGACACGCTGCCGTAAAGCACACAGCGGACAGCCGCCGCAATCGGCACCAAAACAACACCCAAAACCGACGTGCCCGCAGCAAACACCGCAAGCAAAACAAGCGCAGACCCCGCAAAGGAATTCAAAGTGACAGATAAAAAAGAAGCGTCACTGCGCTCCGCAACAAACCGTTCAAGATAATCCGCCGAATAATCCGACAATCCGACTATCCTTTCCCCGGCAAAGGTTCCCACCGCTATACCGGCGATAAACAGCAGCACCAACAGCACCAGCACATTGTTTTTAATAATAAATTCGGAAAGCCTGATTTTTTTAAGGCTTAAAACAGTTCCTTTTTTCATACTCATCCCTCCGGCTTCTATGAAATAATATGCCGGATTCGGACAAGATATGCCGAAAAATAAATAAAGCCATATTTAGGTATTTAATATTTCTCAACCGCTAAATATGGGTTTTGTTCGGTTTTATGTAAACTGAATTTCCGTTTTCGGAACCAAGGGTATAACGATACCGCAAATCGGTATATACTGCGCTTACGCTCAACAATATAGTTATACAACATTTTTATAATTATGTCAACCGCCAATTTTACATACATCAAATCTTATGTTAACTCTTTATGTAAACCACACAACATGTATGCCGTGTTCTGTTATGTAAACTCAATTTGTTGTAATTGGGGCTTTAATTTTTTTTGAAAATATGTTATACTTAATTCAGGAAAAAATATAAACGCCGCAAGACTTGTGCGGCACGGGTGGGGTTTGATTATGAAAAAGACAGTAATTGTTACCGGCTCTTCAAAGGGCATAGGCGCGGCAACGGCAATTCTCTTTGCGCAAAGCGGTTGGAATGTGGTTATAAATTATAACGAATCCTTTGAATCGGCAAATCTGCTTTGCCGCTCGCTTGTAAGCAACGGCTACTCGGCGATCATTCAAAAGGCGAATGTTGCAAACAAGCTCGAGGTTGATATAATGGTCAAGGAAGCGCTTTACAAATTCGGCAGCATAGATGTGCTTGTGAACAATGCGGGAGTTGCGTATCAGGGGCTTATAACCGATACCGATGAGATCGATTTCGACCGAATAATAGATGTGGATTTAAAGGGTGTTTTCAACTGCTGTAAGGCGGTAACTCCGGTTATGGTAAATCAAAAATCGGGCTGCATTGTGAACATCTCATCCATGTGGGGTCAGGTCGGAGCTTCCTGCGAGGTGGCGTATTCCGCGGCAAAGGCGGGTGTTATAGGCTTGACAAAAGCGCTTGCCAAAGAGCTTGCTCCGAGCGGCATCACGGTCAACTGCATTGCTCCGGGGCTTATTGAAACCGGAATGAATTCCAATCTTACAATAGAGGAGCTTAACGATTTCGTTGAGGGCATTCCGCTCGGCCGCATGGGCAGTGCCGACGAGATAGCCGCCGCCGTGCGCTTCCTCTCCTCCCCTGCTGCCGAATACATAACCGGTCAGGTTCTCGGAATTAACGGAGGGTATGTAATTTAGACATTAGACATTAGACATTAGATTTTAGAGTACAAAAGCAGCAGCCACAGTATCGTGACCGCTGCTTTTAAATTTAACTTACCCTTTACACAATGGAGCTGTGGCATGGAAATTCAAAGCGTTATTTTCCCTCACGCAGCTTATTTATCTTATCCCGCAGATACGCCGCGTGCTCAAACTCAAGAATCTTCGCCGCCTGCTTCATTTCGGCGGTCAGGCGCTTGATTTCCGTCTCTTTTTCGATTCGCGACATTTTGGATATCGGCTTTTCGTCTTTGACCTTCTGCCCTATCTCTATTATATCGCGCACATCCTTAATGACCGTCTTCGGCGTTATGCCGTGCTCTGCGTTGTAGCGGCTTTGAATATCGCGGCGGCGCTCTGTTTCGCTTATAGCCCGCTCCATAGAGTCGGTCACGGTATCGGCGTACATAATGACCTCGCCCTCTGCGTTTCGGGCGGCTCTGCCTATCGTTTGCACAAGTGATGTTTCACTGCGCAAAAAGCCCTCCTTGTCCGCGTCGAGTATCGCGACTAAGGAGACCTCGGGAATATCAAGTCCCTCGCGCAAAAGGTTAATGCCAACGAGCACATCGAATTCACCGAGGCGCAGATCGCGGATTATTTCCATGCGCTCCATCGTATCGATATCGTAATGCATATACCGCACCTTTGTGCCGAGGTCGTTCAGATACTCGGTCAGATCCTCCGCCATCTTCTTGGTGAGGGTGGTTATAAGCACGCGCTGCTTTTTGGCGGTGCGTATATTTATTTCGGAAACCAGATCGTCAATCTGCCCGTCTGTCGGGCGGACGGAAATTTTCGGATCAAGCAGCCCCGTAGGTCTTATTACCTGCTCGGCAATCTGCGCCGCGTGGTCCTTTTCAAACTGACCGGGCGTTGCCGATACGAATATTGCCCGGTTCACATGGGAATAGAATTCCTCAAAATTAAGCGGGCGGTTATCAAAGGCTGACGGAAGACGGAAGCCATACCGTACAAGATTTTCCTTTCGCGCCCTGTCGCCGCCGTACATTCCGCGCACCTGCGGCAGCGTTACATGCGATTCATCCACAAAAAGCAAATAATCGTCGGGGAAATAATCGAGCAGGGTCGAGGGCACACTTCCGGGCGCTCTGCGCGAGAGAACTCTCGAATAGTTTTCAACACCCTTGCAGGTGCCTATCTCCCTTAACATTTCAATGTCGTATTCGGTTCTCTGGCGTATTCTCTGCGCTTCAATCAGCTGCCCGTTTTCGTTGAAAAACCTTACGCGTTCCTCCATTTCCTCATCGATTTCCTTAAGTGCGTCTTCAAGCTTTTCATGCGGTACGATATAATGCGAAGCGGGATATATCGCCGCATGCGAAAGCAGCGCCTTGACTTCGCCGGTCACTGTGTTTATTTCGCTTATCCTGTCAATCTCGTCACCGAAAAATTCAACCCGAACGGCATTTTCCTGCGAATTGGCGGGAAATATCTCCACCGTGTCGCCCCGCACCCTGAATTTATTGCGGATAAAATTAATATCGTTCCGCTCATACTGCAGATCCACCAGCTTGCGCAAAAGCTCATCGCGGCTTTTCTCCATTCCCGTGCGGAGGGATATCACCATGTTTTTATAATCTATAGGGTTTCCCAATGAGTAAATGCATGAAACGCTCGCCACAATTATAACATCCCTGCGCTCCGACAGCGCACAGGTCGCCGAATGGCGCAGCTTGTCTATTTCATCGTTTATGGCGGAATCCTTTTCAATATAGGTGTCGCTTCCCGGGATATACGCCTCGGGCTGATAATAGTCATAATAGGATACAAAATATTCAACCGCGTTTTCAGGGAAAAATTCGCGGAACTCACTGCAAAGTTGTGCGGCAAGAGTTTTGTTGTGGGCTAGAACAAGCGTAGGACGATTAACATTGGCAATTACATTTGCCATTGTAAAGGTCTTGCCCGAACCCGTTACACCCAGCAAAACCTGCTCTTTTAAGCCGTTTTCAATGCCTTTTGTAAGCTTTTCTATCGCTTCCGGCTGATCTCCGGTAGGTTGAAATTTGGAATGTAAAATAAATTTATCCGGCACATTAATCACCTGTTTTTACTGTATATTACCGATTATAGCATAAAACGCTTATCAAGTAAACAGTCTTATATTGACAAAATCCCTCACGCGTTATAAAATAATAATCGGAGTGGTTTAATATGAAGTTCAGTTCAATATTGATTTAACCGATAAGGATTATACCGAGCTTTAAGGAATTTATTAAAACCAAATGCACCGCAGTTGACACATATAAATAAGGGTGAAAAAATGAAAAGCTACACAACAAAATCCCCCGAAGAAACCGAAAGCATGGGCTTTCGGCTGGCGCAAACGCTGCGCGGCGGCGAGGTTATAGCCTTTCGCGGGGGTCTCGGAATGGGCAAGACCTGCTTTACGCGGGGGCTTGCGCGCGGGCTGGGCTTTACGGGCACGGTCACGTCCCCTACCTTTGCGCTTATAAACGAATATATCGGCGGCAGGCTGCCGCTTTATCATTTTGATATGTACCGAATATCAAGCTGGGAAGACCTTTATTCCACCGGTTTTTTTGAGTACGCAGAGCAAGGCGGGGTAATAGCGGTGGAGTGGAGCGAAAACATTGAAAACGCACTGCCCGCAGGCACTGTAACCGTCAGCTTTGAGCAAACGGGCGAAAACGAACGCGTGATAAATATTGACGGCGCGCGCGATTTTGATTTAACGGAGACTGAAACACAATGAAAATACTTTCTCTTGAATGTACGGCGGGCCCTGCGTCCGCTGCAATAACCGAGGACGGGCGTGTTATAGCCTCCTCCTTTATAAACGTAAAGCTTACCCACTCGCAAACCCTTTTGCCTATGGCAGAGGGGCTTTTTGCCGCGGCAAGGCTTGGACTTTCCGATATTGACGGAATAGCCGTAACCGCAGGTCCCGGCTCGTTTACCGGGGTGCGCATAGGCATAAGCGCCGCAAAGGGGCTTGCCGCCGCTCGGAATTTGCCCTGCGCGGGGGTATCTACCCTATTATCACTCGCCTTTAACTACCGCGATACCGATTGCATTGTGTGCGCGGTTATGGACGCACGCTGCAGCCAGGTATACAACGCGACTTTTGAAATTTCCGGCGGCAAAATTACCCGCCTGTGCGAGGACAGAGCGGTTTTGTGCGAAGAACTTGCGGAAAATTTAAAAAAAGTATCGCAAAACGGAGAAAAACGTGTTATAATAGTCGGTGACGGCACAGAAGTGTTCTTCCCCTTTGCCGAAAATATACCGGGCGTTTGCAAATCGTCGCCCGAGCGCAGATATCAGAATGCGGTATCCGCTTCCCTTGCGGCGGAGGCTATATTCAAAAACAATTTATCCGTAACGCCTGACAAGCTGCTGCCCGTATATTTAAGGCTTCCGCAGGCGGAACGCGAGCTTAAAAAGAAAAAAGAGGTGAGCTTATGAAAATAGCGGTAGGCTGCGATCACGGCGGATTGGAGCATAAAAACGCAATAGCGGAGCATTTAAAATCCGAGGGCTTTGAGGTTGAAGATTTCGGCATATATGAAAATAAGTCGGTCGATTACCCCGAAATAGCGCTCAAGGTGGCAAACAGCATTAAAAACGGCGAAAACGAGCTGGGAATACTGGTTTGCGGAACCGGAATCGGAATGTCGCTTGCGGCAAATAAGGTAAACGGCATACGCGCCGCTGCCTGCAGCGAGCATTTTTCCGCAAAATATACCCGTCTTCACAACAATTCCAATATTTTATGCCTCGGAGGCAGAGTAATAGGAATCGGCACTGCGCTTGAGCTGTGCGATATTTTCGTCAATACCGAATTTGAGGGCGGACGCCACCAAAGACGCATTGATATGATAACCGAAATTGAAAAATCAAATTCTTAAAGGAGCAGCAAAAATGAAAGATAATGTATTTATTATGGATCATCCGCTTATTCAGCATAAGCTTTCCATCCTCCGCGACGAAAAAACAGGCTCAAAGCAGTTCCGCGAGCTTGTAAGTGAGATTGCAATGCTTATGTGCTATGAATCCACAAGAGACCTTCCGCTCACCGAGGTTGAGATAAAGACCCCGATAACCACTGCCAAAACCAAAAAGCTCGCCGGCAGAAAAATGGCGTTCGTGCCGATTTTAAGAGCGGGACTCGGAATGGTTGACGGCGTTTTAAGCCTTATCCCGGCAGCCAAGGTCGGTCATATAGGCATGTACCGCGACCCCGAAACGCACAAGCCGGTAGATTACTACTGCAAGCTTCCCGCCGACCTTAACGAGCGCGATGTTTTTGTGCTTGACCCCATGCTTGCAACGGGCGGCAGCGCTATTGACGCAGTTGCGAGAATCAAGGAATTTAACCCCAAGCGCATTAAGTTTATGTGCATTATAGCCGCCCCCGAGGGAATTGAGGCTTTCACCGCCGCTCACCCCGACGTACCGGTTTACTGCGCGGGACTTGACGATCACCTGAATGAGCACTGCTACATTGTTCCCGGTCTCGGAGACGCCGGCGACCGCATTTTCGGAACTAAATAATAAATCTCATAAAACATTAAAAACCGTCGCTTATGCGGCGGTTTTTTAATTTAGATATTAGATTTTAGAAGGTAGATATTAGATGTGCAAAATCATAGCTTCCGCACAAACCAAAGGCTCCCTCTGACGAGGGTGACTCCTCACAGTGTGAGAAGATGTCACGAAGTTGACTGAGTGGCATTCATTTAAATTTTCAATTTTCAATTTGGCTTAGCCTGTACCAACCCTTCCGTCAGCCATACGGCTGCCGCCTCGGTCGGTGCTTCTGCTTTGCAGAGGTGTCCGCAGGACACCCGCACCCTTACACCGGGGAGGCAGAGGTTTGTTCAAAGCTTTCATCCGCCCTGAACGGTGAAATCAAATTTACCGTCCTGCTCGGTGCAAAGCACCGTGTCGCCGTTTTTAATGCTTGAATCGAGTATCTTCTCGCTCAAGGCGTCTTCAATTTTATTCTGAATCTCACGGCGGAGCGGGCGCGCGCCGTAAACGGGGTCAAAGCCCTTTTCGGCAAGTGCGTATTTAACCTTTTCATCAAAGTTAAGGGTTATATTAAGCGCTTCAAGGCGTTTTTTAAGTCCTGAAAGCATCTTATCCGCAATTTCGGCAATTTGCTCCTTGTTAAGCTTTGAGAATACTATAATATCGTCCACACGGTTCAAAAATTCGGGGCGGAAAGTACCCCGCAGCTCACCGAGCACCGCCTCTTTAACGTCCTTGGTGTCCGAGCTTTCGTCTGCGTCGCCGAACCCGAACGATACCTTTTTATCGGTTATAAGCCGTGCGCCGACATTTGAGGTCATAATGATGACCGTATTCTTAAAGTCCACGCGCCGCCCCTGCGAATCGGTCAGTATGCCGTCTTCAAGTATCTGCAAAAGCATATTGAAAACATCGGGGTGCGCCTTTTCGATTTCATCAAAAAGAATTACCGAGTATGGGTTGCGCCTTACCTTTTCGGTAAGCTGACCGCCCTCCTCAAAGCCGACATATCCGGGAGGCGAACCCACAAGGCGGGAAACCGTGTGCTTTTCCATATATTCGGACATATCAAGCCTTATCATCATATTTTCGCTTCCGAACATAGCCTCCGCCAGCGCCTTGCAAAGCTCGGTTTTACCTACGCCCGTAGGTCCTAAGAATATAAACGAGCCTATGGGGCGTTTCGGGTCTTTAAGCCCTACCCTGCCGCGGCGTATTGCCTTTGCAACGGCTGTTACGGCTTCATCCTGCCCCACTATTCTGCGGTGCAGCTCATCTTCAAGCCGCAAAAGCCTTGCACTTTCCTCTTCGGTAAGCTGCGCCACGGGAACACCCGTCCAGCTTGATACTATTTCGGCGATTTCCTCTTCGCCTACCTCGCCGCCCGAGTGGCTGCTTTCTCTGCGCCAGCTTTCCTTTGCCTGCTTGTATTCGTCCTTAAGCTTATTCTCGCTGTCCCTCAAAGCGGCGGCGCGCTCAAATTCCTGCGAATTTACAGCCTCGTCCTTTTCCGCCTCGGTATTGGCGATTTTTTCTTCAAGCTCTTTAAGCTCCGCAGGCGCGGCACTTGCGGTAAGCCGCACACGGGAGGCCGCCTCATCTATTAAATCTATCGCCTTATCGGGCAAAAATCTGTCGCTTATATAGCGGGCTGAAAGCTTTACCGCCGCCTCGATAGCCGCGTCGGTAATTTTTACCTTGTGGTGCGCCTCGTATTTATCCTTTAAGCCTTTAAGAATAAGCACTGCGTCTTCTTCGCTCGGTTCTGCCACGTTTACCGGCTGGAAACGGCGCTCAAGGGCTGAATCCTTTTCAATATTCTTGCGGTACTCGGCAATTGTGGTAGCGCCTATAAGCTGAAATTCGCCGCGCGCCAATGCAGGCTTAAGTATATTAGCCGCGTCAGTCGAGCCCTCGGCAGAGCCCGCGCCTATAATGGTATGAACCTCATCTATAAAGAGTATGATGTTACCCGATTTTGTAACCTCATCTATTACCGATTTAATTCTTTCCTCAAAATCGCCGCGGTATTTGGTGCCCGCCACCATTCCCGTAAGGTCAAGTGTGAAAACGCGCTTGTTTTCAAGAATATCGGGCACATCACCCGAGGCTATTTTCTGCGCCAAGCCCTCAACAATAGCGGTTTTACCGACGCCCGGCTCGCCTATTAGGCAGGGGTTGTTTTTGGTGCGGCGGCAAAGAATTTGAATTACCCTTTCTATCTCCTTTTCTCTGCCTATAACAGGGTCAATCTTGCCCTTCTTTGCAGCGGCGGTCAAGTCTCTGCCGTACTTGACAAGCGTGGGGGCTTTGGAGTCGGCGTCGTCGCTTGCAGTACCTGCAGCATTTACGCTTTGTGTGTCCTCCGGGTCAATGCCCGAGGCTTTAAGCGCCTCGGTGGTAAGGGCAGCCGCGTCCACGCCCAGCTCGTTAATAAAGCGAATTGCGTAGTTATCGCCCTCGCTTAAAATGCCTATGAGCAGGTGCTCGGTTCCCACATATTTTTTGCCCATATTCGCGCAGCCCGCCATGGCGGTTTCAATAACCCGCTTTGCGCGCGGCGTAAAGTAATCGGGCGAAAGCCTTGTAACGGTGCCGCAGCCGATATTCGCGCGGATCAGCTCCTCAATATTTTCGGCGGTTATTCCGTTTTTATTAAGCACCGCCGCCGCAACGCCGGTGCCTATTTTCAAAAGTCCCAAAAGCAAATGCTCGCTGCCAACATAGGTGTGACCTAATTGCTCGGCAGAGCCGATAGCCTGATTTAAAGCCTCGTTTGCCTTTGTAGTGAATCCGTTAAAATTGTATTTCATAAAATGTAACCTCCCTTATCGGGTTTTTAAGATTTTAGTTTTTTATTTTAATGCGTCGCGAATAAAGGCGGCGCGGTATATATCGCGTTCCTCGGGTTCAAGCTGCCCGTATTTCTTCATCAGCATATTGGGCTGACCCTCTATAAACAGCTTTATTGGAAGAACGTCCGTTTTGATTATGCCCATACTTATGCCGAGTTTAATCCGCGACAGTAAATCCATCATTTCCTTGCTTGATAATATGCGGCTGTTTTGCAGCGTACCGAGCGCCCTGAAGCACATATCCTCAAGCTTTATTTTGTTGAGACCGTTTCTCGCCTTGCGTTCCTTATCTATCAGCTGCGCGGTTATTATTTTAAGGTTATCTATCGCGTTCTTCTCGCTGATTCCGAGGGTTATCTGGTTTGAGACCTGATACATCGAGGCGCTTGCCTTTGTGCCCTCGCCGTACATTCCGCGAACGGTAAAGCCTATTTTGCCCACCGTTTCGGCAATGGATGATATTTCGCCGTTTGATTCGGTCACGGGCAGGTGCAGCATGACAGACGCTCTGAGCCCCGTGCCCAAATTGGTGGGGCACTCGGTTAAAAAGCCCAAGCTGCGGTCAAAGGCGAAGTGCAGCTCGTTATAAAGCAGCGAATCAAGCTGCTCGGCGGTATCGTAAGCCTTTTCAAGCTGCAAGCCGCCTAAAATCACCTGTATTCTTACGTGGTCCTCCTCGCCTATCATAATACTTATGCTCTCGTCTGCTGAAATAATTATTGCGCGGTCGGCGTTTTCCTCGGCAAATTCGGGGCTTATTATGTGACGCTCGACCATTGCCGCGATTTCAGTCTGCGGAACGTCAGCCATATCGATATATTTAAGGCTTTTCGCAAATGGAGTGTTGCTTTGAAGCACGGCGTTTTTTACCTTTAGATTAAGCTCTCTGCGCTGCTCGGGGGTCATTCTTGCGGGAAAAGGCAAGCCCGATAAATTGCGCGCCAGCCTTATTCTCGTGCTTACGGCAATATCGTCCTCGGGCGCATGAGTTGTATACCAGCTACTCATTTTCCGTCTCCTCCAGTTTCTTAATCTTATCCCTCACGACCGCCGCCTCTTCAAAGCGTTCCTCGCTTACAAGGCGGTTAAGCTCCAGCCGCAGGCTGTCAGCCGTTTCCGCCTGCGGTTTAACGGCGAGCGGCGCGCTGTTCGGCACCTTGCCGACATGCTTCACGCTGCCGTGCACCCTTTTAAGGTAAGGCAGCAGCTCGCTGTAAAAGGTCTTGTAGCACTCGGCGCAGCCCGCCTTACCGGTTTCGGCAATATCCGAAAATCTTGAGCCGCAAACCGGGCAGCAGGTCTCGTCAGCTTCTGTTCCGAGCCCCGAAATATCCCCGAACATCGAGGCTAACATATCCGCAAGCCCGCCGTGCGGGAATTTCGAGTACCCCTCCTCCGCGGCACAGCTGCTGCAAAGATTGCGCTCTGTCACCACGCCGTTTATTATCTGTTTAATATGCGTTGTAGCATTGTTTTTTCCGCATTTATCACATAGCATAAAAATCGCTCCTTGTTATTTTATTTGTGTGAGCAGCAGCTGTTTTAAAAGCGCCGCTCTTAAGGTATCGCGGTATTCGACCGGCACCGCCTGCAAAACAGCAGCAGATACCGCCGTGGCAATAAGCTTCGCCGCATCCGGCGATATTATCCCCGATTCTATACAGTTTTCAAGAATAATTCTCGTCGTCATCGGGTCTACCGCGCCGCCTATGGAATTTATAATGTGCATGAGCGCAGAGGTATGGCTCATAACAACACGCCTTATTCTTATATATCCCCCGCCGCCGCGTCGGCTTTCTATCATATAGCCGTGCTCCGGCGTGAACCGTGAGGAAAGAACATAATTTATCTGACTCGGAGCACAGCCGATGGTATTGGCAAACTCATTGCGCTGAATCTCGGCGGTGTTCGCACCCGACTCGTTTAGCATTTTTATTATTTCCTGTGTTATTAAATCGCTCATTCTCATAGCTTACACCTCATTTTGACCTTTCCTGACTATAATTATACACCAAAGTCAGGAAAAGTCAAATACTTTTTTCGATTTTTTAAAAATTTTTTTCAAAAAATAAAAAAATCCCCCTGTTTTATCGGGGGAAAGCATATCAAAAAAGCCCGCCGCGGCTCCCTTGTGTAAAGGGAAGATATCCCCGCAGTGCGGGAAAAATGTCGCGTAGCGCACCCCAAACACCGGGGAGGTGGGGCGGTTTGTGCAAACCGCAGCCTCATTCGCTTATAATACCGCGTAATTTTGCGATGTTTTCTTTAATTGTTCCGTCCTTTGAAAATACGCCGGAGGTTCCCGAAACAAAAATATTCGCGCCCATTTCGTTCATAAGCGCCGCGTTGTGAAAGCTCACATTTCCGTCAACCTCAATTTCAATATTTTCATAGCCCCTTTCATCAAGATATTCACGAAGCTTTTTAATTTTTTCAAGAGCGGAGGGTACGAGCTTCTGTCCCGCAAAGCCGGGGTCAACGGTCATAACAAGCACCCCGTCAATATCGTCTGTAATATTTTCGAGCGCGCATATCGGCGTGCCGGGGTTAAGCGCCGCCAAAGCCCGGCAGCCCTTATTTTTCACCGCCGCAACCGCTTTATGAATGTGCGGAGTTGCTTCGCAGTGCACCGCTACATAATCATCCGCAGATAATTGAAACCAATCAAGCTTACTTTCGGGATTTTCAACCATTAGGTGAATATCAAGCGGAATGGCAGTATTGGCTTTTAGTATCTTTACAAAATCCGTGCCGAGAGTATAATTCGGCACAAAGCTGCCGTCCATAATATCAACATGAAGCATATCGATCTTACTTTCTTCAAATTGTCTTATACAATTTTTCAAATCAAAAAAATCGGCGCACATGACAGACGGGGAAATTTTCTTTTTCATGTTTAATCTGCTCCCTGCATATTTAAAATTACTTTATTGTAAAATTCCGTTTTGTTCTTCATCATTTCGAATGCGGTATTGCATTCAGAAAGCGGGAATTTGTGCGTGATAAGCGGCTTGACATTTAGTTTACCGTCAGCCATTGCCGTAATGCTTTCATGCCAGTCGTTAACGACGTCATTATAAGATGAATTCCAGGTGCCGTTTATACACAGCTCCTTGCGGAGAATCTGCCAATATGTATTTTGTGACATTGTGACTTCGCCCGCCGGGTTTCCCATAAGCACCATTCTTCCGTGCGGCTTTACCGTCTCAAGGCATTTTTGCAGAGCGTCCGAATACCCCGTTCCCTCAAGCGCGCAATCGGTAACCGTTCCGTTTTCCCACTCATAAAAGCCGAGTGTTTTCGCAAATTCAAGCTTTCGCTTGTCGATATCGGTATAATATACTTTTTTTGCGCCGAAAAGCACAGCCCACTGCCCTGCTATAAGACCTATAGGGCCCGCGCCCGAAATAAAAACGCTCTCCCCTTTTGATATGTTCAGCTTTCCGGCGGCGTGTCTCGCAACCGATACAGGCTCGCACATCGCACCCTCGTCATAGCTTAAACCGGACGGCATTTTTACAAGGTTCCACCGCTTTACAGCTATGTATTCGGTCATTCCGCCGTCCCGCCGCGAGCCGTAATAATCATAATTTTCACAGGTGGCGTAATTCCCCTCCCTGCAGCTTTTGCACTTAAAGCAGGGCAAAAGCGGAAAAACGCATACATTTTCGTTTGTCATCAGCTCAAGCGGATCGAATACCACCCTGCCCGAAAACTCATGCCCGATTACAGTCGGAAAGGTGTAGGTTCCCTTAACATATACTCTGCCAAGATCGCTGCCGCAGATTCCGCAGCTCATCACCTTCACTATAACCTCATCGCCGCCGCATTCAGGAAAAGGCGCTTCCTCATACCGCAGATCGCCTATACCGTATAATTTTGCGCATTTAACTGTTTTATTCATAGCATTAACCTCTTTACAACAGTTTTCTTATGTGCTAAAATTATAATCAAATATGAGCGTTTTAACAATATACGGCGCTGCTATTGATTAAAAATCAAAAATATCGATTATAAACAATCATATAAGAAATGAATCGAAAGCGGGAAATTTTATGTACGGCATAGAGCGTCAGGAAAAAATATTGAGTCTCTTATCGGAAAATGTAAGCATAAGCGTTAATAAGCTTTCAAAGCTGCTTTATGTAAGTCAGCCCACTGTCAGGCGGGATCTGAGCGAGCTTGAACGGCAGAAAAAGGTGATTCGAACGCACGGCGGGGTAGTAATAAGAAATGCCCCCGATAACGAAATACCGCTTTTGTGGCGCGAGGAGCAGAATAACGCTTCAAAAAAGAAGATATCGGGAAAAGCCGCGGGATATATACATAACGGCGACATTATTTTTATGGACGCTTCGTCCACCGTTTCCTATATAATACCGCATTTAAAAAGCTTCACCGATATAATCGTTGTGACTAACAGCCCCAAAATATCGCTGAAATTAGGCGAGGAACGCATAAAAAATTACTGCGCGGGAGGGCTTCTTCTGCAGCATTCGATTGCTTACATCGGCTCCGAAGCCGAAGCCTTTGTTTCTCATTTCAATGCCGATATATTTTTCTTTTCAAGCCGCGGCTATACAGAGGACGGGTTCATAACCGATTCCTCCGCGGAAGAGGCGTGCGTAAAAAAAGCAATGCTTAAAAATTCCGCCAAAAGCTTTTATTTATGCGATTCAAGCAAGAAAAATAAGAAATATATGTATAACATCTGCCGAACGGACGAGGTCTCCGTAATCACCGAATTGCCGTGATTTTTTTCTGTTTATATGTCGGGTATTGCTTTTAATTGTAAATTAAAGTATAATTAATATACTGTGCTGACAGGTGCGGCATGTATATAAGAAAAAACGAGGTGCGGTGTTAATGTTTTCGGAGCTTAAAAGCGTGGGACTCTTCGGCATTGATTCTTATATGATTGAGGTTGAAGCCGATATATCCTCGGGTCTTCCCGCCTTTGATATAGTGGGTCTTCCCGATGCTGCGGTCAAGGAATCGCGCGACAGGGTACGTGCGGCGCTTAAAAACTGCGGCTTTAAATTCCCCATCGGGCGGATAACCATAAATCTCGCTCCGGCGGATCTGAAAAAGGAAGGCTCGATATACGATCTGCCGGTGCTTATAGCAATCCTCAAGGCCTCCGGTCAGCTAGATGCCGATATAGGAGACAGCGTTTTTATAGGCGAGGTTTCGCTTGACGGAAGATTAAGACCCGTCGGCGGCGTTCTCGCCATAACCATAACCGCGCTCAAAAGCGGCATAAAAAATGTTTTCGTCCCCGAGGAAAACGCGGCGGAGGCTGCAATAATCGAAGGGATAAATGTATACGGAATCAACAATATAAAGCAGCTGATAGCCCACCTTACGGGAACCGACACCTTAACCCCCATGCCCGTTACCGAAATAAACGCGCCCGCCCTTTCAGACGCGGTGGATTTCAGCGATGTTAAAGGGCAGTTCGCCGCCAAAAAGGCTCTTGAGGTTGCAGCCGCGGGCGGGCATAATATCCTGCTTATAGGGCCTCCCGGAGCCGGCAAAAGCATGCTTGCAAAGCGGCTTCCCACAATTTTGCCGGAAATGACCTTTGAGGAATCGATTGAAACCACGAAAATTCATTCCATAGCCGGAATTCTTGATAAAAATAACCCGTTTGTCCGCGTCCGCCCCTTCCGCTCGCCGCACCACACGGTATCGCCCGCAGGCATAACCGGCGGCGGCTCTGTTCCGAAGCCGGGCGAAATATCGCTTGCGCATAACGGCGTGCTTTTTCTTGATGAGCTGCCCGAATTCCGCCGCGATGTTACCGAGGCGCTTCGTCAGCCGCTTGAGGACGGCAAGGTGACCATTTCCCGCGTTGCGGGCACGCTTACATATCCAAGCTCGATTATGCTTGTTGCCGCCATGAATCCCTGCCCGTGCGGATTTTTCGGGCATCCCACAAAGGAGTGCATCTGCTCGCCCAAGGCGGTGCGCAATTATCTCAACAGAATTTCAGGCCCGATGCTTGACCGTATTGATATCCATGTCGAGGTGCCGCCGGTCAACTTTGAGGAGCTTAACTCCTCGTCTGAGGAGGAGACCTCGGCTGAAATAAGGGAGCGTGTAAACCGCGCAAGAAAGCTGCAGATTGAGCGCTACCGCGGTACGGGAGTATCCTGCAACGCAAGACTTACCCCCGCTATGCTTAAAAAATACTGCGTTACCGACAGTGCGGCCGACGGATACCTGCAGCTTGCGTTCGACAGGCTCGGAATGTCCGCAAGAGCCTACGACCGAATTTTAAAGATTGCAAGAACTATAGCCGACCTTGACGGAAGCGAGCTTATTAAACGAAACCATATTTCCTCAGCGATTTCCTTCAGAAGCCTTGATAAAAAATATTGGAGCGAATAAAGCCGTAAATGTCGGGAGGGTGCGGGTGTCCGGTGGACACCTCTGCGAAGCAGAAGCACCGACCGAGACGGTGGATTGCGTAAGCCGTGACGGAAGGAGAGAAAAGCTTTAGGTATATAAAATCTTACCTTTTTGCACATCCGACATCTGCCATTTAATATCTAATATCTAAATAACCGCTGCCGCAGCAAAGCTGCGGCAGCGGTCGTTTTATGTGATTTTTTTCTTAAAGGATTATGCAGACAAGACCGTTGCAGCCCTCGTTTATCACGCGTTCTATCGTTTCCTGAATCCTTTGCCTTGCGTCTGCGGGCATACGGGAAAGCTTGGTGTGCAGCCCTTCGTTTACAAGCTCATGGAGCGATTTTCCGAATATATTAGAATCCCATATCTTAACCGGATCCTCTTCAAACTCGCTTAAAAGATACATCACCAGATCCTCAGACTGCTTTTCGCTTCCTACGATCGGGCTTACCTCGGTAGTGATTTCGGCCTTCATAAGGTGAATTGACGGTGCAGAGGCGCGAAGCCGCACCCCGTAGCGCCCGCCCTGCTTCATAATTTCGGGCTCCTCAAGCTTTAGGTCCTCAATTTCGGGCATTATTATTCCGTAGCCTGTCGCCTCAACCTCGTCAAGCGCGTCCTTGACCCTCATATATTCCTTTTTGATTTCGGCAAGCTCCTTAACGCATTCCATAAGCTCCTGCTCATCATTGATTTTAAGCCCGGTGCTTTCGGCAAGCACGCTGTAAAAAAGAGAGCTGTTTATTTTAATTGTTATCTCCGCGCTGCCCGTGCCAAGATTTATTCCGTTGATTGTTGCTCCGTCGGCGTTTTCGCTGTTTGCGAACGCCGTTTCAAAGCACCTGATATCCCTTATATGCCGTACATTTTCCGCCGATTTTTTAATCGTATCGGTAAGCTCCGCGCGCAGCCTGTGTTCAAGCGGAAGCGAGTTTATCCAGCGCGGAAAGCTTATGCATATCTCTTTAATCGGGAATTCAAAAAGAACGCGCGATAATATTTGCTTTATATCCTCCTCGGATAATTCAAGACAGTTTACCGGCTGTACCGGGATTCCGTATTTTTCGGTAAGCCTTTGTGCAAGCTCCTGCGCTTCTGCCGATTCGGGGTACATACAGTTGAGCAATATCACAAACGGCTTGTTTATTGCCTTCAGCTCATCTATCACCCGCTCCTCCGCTTCCTCGTATTCGCTGCGCGGGATATCGCTGATGCTGCCGTCTGTCGTGATGACAAGCCCGATAGTAGAATGCTCGTTTATTACCTTGCGCGTACCTATTTCCGCCGCCATGTTAAAGGGTATGGGCTCTTCAAACCACGGCGTCATTACCATTCTCGGCTGATCGCCCTCAATATATCCGAGCGCGCTCGGCACTATGTAGCCCACGCAGTCTATCAGCCGCACATTCATTACCGATGAATCGTCAATTCTTATTTCAGCGCCCTTTTCGGGTATAAACTTCGGCTCGGTCGTCATTATTGTTCTGCCGGATGAGGATTGCGGAAGCTCGTCGTTCGCCCTTTCCTTTAAATAATCTCCGGCTATGTTCGGCAGCACGAGCTTATCCATAAACTGCTTTATAAATGTTGATTTTCCCGTGCGCACCGGTCCGACAATTCCGATATAAATATCTCCGCCGGTGCGCGCGGCTATATCCTTATAAATGCTCACATTTGTCATAATTCTTCCTCCATATGCTTTTAACTCGCGGCAGTCAAACTGTCTTTTGGTAAAGCATATGCCGAGGAAGGGTTGATTATGACGGTTTATACACACTTTTTACAATGCGGAATTATTAATATTAAAGCCTGTTGTTATCGGTTTTCCCGACAGCAACAGGCTGATTTTATACAAAATTATTATGCTGTATATCTTTGCAGACCTATATTTAATATCTAATTTCCGATATAAAAAACTCTCATGCTCACGCCGCTGTCCTGTATGAGTATATTCTTCGGCATGCGTGAAAATTTCACGGCTGCAAACAGATCACCCGCTGCTCCCGAAATATTGATAAGCTGAATCATATAAACGATCCAGAACCATTCGGTCGGGACAAAGAAATTAACGGCAGCCAGCACAGTTCCCCAAAGCACGATGGGAGCCAGCGCTATAAAAATATACGATTTTTTATCGTAATAATCCTCACTTCCCGCAAACGCATATAAGCCGGTAAACCCGTATTTTACCCTTTTTGTACCGCATAACTTCATCGCAATGCCGTGAACCAGCTCATGGAGAACCATATACAGCACCATTAAAACAATTAAAGCGGCAAGCCTTAAAAAATAGCGGACTATCCCCCCGCTCATATCAAAAACGGAGGTCACGGGTACGAAAAAGTTCATGGATACCGCCATAACAGCCGCAATGGCAAGAGCAAGTAAATTAACGATTATCGCCGTCCTTTTATCCTTTTGAAGATTAAGCGAGTATATTTCCCCGTAATCTTCGGGCAATACCCCAATTGCTTTCATTTTTCTCTCCCCCGATCTTATTCCGAAGCTTTCGACAGTATTATGCTTTAATACAGCTTCTCCGCCGTTTTCCGCGCAGCATCTCACCGCGTGTTATCTTTCTTAATTGCCTTTTCCTGCTTATCGCAAAGAGCGTTGATACGGTTGGTAAGGACAACAAGTTCTTTGCTCTTACAGTCGCTGCTGCGCTCAATAATCCCCATAAGACGAATACCGGCCACGTACAGCTTGTTCCATACCGCAGAGGAGCGCCCCTTCCTTTTGTAAGCGCCGTGCGGCACCTTTTGTCGGCTGCCGACGGTAAGCTGCGTACCGACGACCGGATCGAAAACGTCCCCGCTGTACGGAGCCGTTGCTTCAATTCCAAGCCGTTCGGTAACGGTTTTGGCAAAGCTGTCGCATACGCCGTCCGAGCCATGATTAACATAGACTCTTGTCGGTCGTTTCTTCATCGAAGCTATCCAATCCACCAGCCGTAACATGTCGGCATGTGCCGATATACCCTCAAGGTTTTCAATATCTGCCGCAACCCTGACATCTTCCCCAAACAGGTTGACATACCGTGCACCGTTCAAAAGTCGTCTGCCAAGTGTTCCCTCCACCTGATACCCAACAAAGAGAACCGTACATTCCGGTCTCCAAAGATTATGCTTTAAGTGATGCCGGATGCGCCCCGCCTCGCACATACCCGAGGCGGAGATGATGACTTTAGGCGTGGGATCTGCGTTGATATTTTTGGAATCGTCCCCTGTTACCGAAAGATGCAGGCCGTCAAATCCGATAGGATTGACTCCTCTGTCAAGCAGTTCGTTTGTTTCCTCATCAAAGTAACTGCGGAGAGTATCCTTATAAATTGCGGTCGCCTCAATCGCAAGCGGACTGTCAAGATACACCTGAAAATCGGTAAGAGAGAGCCGCTGCTCCTTGATACGCCGAAGCATATACAGAAGCTCCTGTGTTCGCCCGACCGCAAATGACGGGATTACCACATTTCCTCCGCCGGTGATCGTTCGATCGATTATTTCGGCAAGCCTTTGCTCGGTATCCTTCGGCTGCGGCGGACGCGGGCTGTCTCCGTAAGTGGATTCAATAATCAGAGTATCCGCTTCATCCGGCACATTCGGCGGGCACAGAAGCGGTCTGCTCGGCGTTCCGATATCCCCCGAAAAAACGACATGGTGAGTCTCTCCGTTTTCGGTCACCGATATTTTAATGCTTGCCGAGCCCAGCAGATGCCCCGCGTCATAAAAGACAGCCGATATGCCGTCACACGGCTTCACCGCCGTTTTGTAATCAGTCACCCGAAACTGCGGCATAAGCTTTTTTACATCTTCAAGGGTATACATCGGAGTGTAGCCCTCCTCACCGGAGCGCAGTGCTCTGCGGTTCTTCCAGACCGCTTCGGTTTCCTGAATGTGCGCAGCGTCGGCAAGCATGATTGCGCATAGATCGCGCGTAGCGGTCGTTGCGTAAACATTCCCGCGAAAGCCGTTTTTGGTCAACAGCGGAAGCTTTCCGGAATGGTCAATGTGGGCATGTGTGAGAAATACAAAGTCTATGTCAGCGGGCGGCACGGGGAGCTCGCGATTTTCATAAATATTCGGGCCCTGCTCCATGCCGCAGTCAACCAGAAGCTTTTTGCCGCAGGCTTCAAGCAAGGTGCAGGAGCCCGTAACCTCGTGTGCCGCACCGAGAAATGTCAGTTTCATAAAATTCTCCGTTCGTGTTTTTCAATTATCGGATTCTCTGCTGCATATAATCGCTCCGTTCCTCAATCGTATGATAAACAGATAAACGGCAGCGGCAGCCGCTGCAACCGTAGTGTGACAGGACTCGAACCCGTCGCGCCTACGAAACAAAATTTTGCATAATACATTGCCTCAAAACTTGAAATACGGCAGTATTCCTGCGTTCAGTCGGCTTCGTCTTATAACAAAATTTTTTGTTTCGGCAGGTTAAAAGTTTCTGCCGCCGAATTTTTTATTCGGCGAAGCGAGAAATTTGCAGCAAGGCTAACGCCTTGCAAAAATGAACGCAAAGCCGCAATCTAAAAGGCGGCGAGCGAAACCGCGGCAGGTTCGAGTCCTGTCACACTAACAATAGCCGATACCGCAAGAATAATCCTTTTCCGTTTCTTCATGTTTTTGCCCCTCCGTTATAAAACGATTTTAAGTCCCGGAGCCGACAGTTTTGCACAGTCGGCTCCCCTTTCATACCGTTTACCTGTCAGCGCTCGGTTTACCTTTGTTTTTTAAAGGAAAACGGTCGTTGGTCGGTTTCGGGAAATTCATGATGCGGCAGCGGATATGTTTCCGGATCATGGATCATATCAAAATCGGAAATATCCGTTTTCGCAGTACCGCGGCAAAAGCCACAGTAAACATCGCCCTCAGGTATGAGTCGTCCGCAGTGTTCACAGTGTTCGTAAGTCGTCATCATGTCAGTTTCCTCCTTTATTTTTTCTGCAATCCCTTGCAGTCAGAAATAATACTTATTTCTTTGCCTATCTGTTTTCGAGGGTTCCGAACAGACCGAAAAGTGCTACCAAAAGCCCCAATGCCCCGATAATAAGCGAAACGGCTGTTTCTTTAAACGAAAGCTGCAGTAAAACAGCAAACAACTCAATCGCAATGCCCATGAATATTTTTCTCATACCGTTATTCCTCCTTTACTGCTTCGTTTAATTTGCTTTGACCTTTTATCTTATCCTAGAGCCGCAAGCAGCGAGTCTTCATTTACCGAGACATTTTATAAGCCGTCCTTCACATAAGACAATGCGGAAATAGCAGCCAGATTGTCTGTACAATCATTTTCTCCTGTTTGGCTTTTTCGTTTCGGCAAAGGCAGGCACCGGCATATGAGGAGCCGATTGAACCGGATAATGAACGAATACCGGCTCCGGAAGGGGTCGAAGCTCTATATTTTGGCATTCCGGACACACTCCCTCAAAAATCAGACGATGTCTGATAATCTTATAGCCTGACTGTTTGGCAATCTCTTCATCCAAATACGGTTTGTACGGGTGCGGCGCATCGCTTACTTTTTTGCACTCAACGCAGAACATATGATAGTGCAGATCGGTGCGCAGGTCGTATCGGTCTGCTCCGGGCACTCGCACATGGCAGATCAAACCGTCCTCACAAAGAAGGTTAAGATTACGGTATACGGTTCCGTGGCTGATTTTCGGATCAAGCTTATGCACATCATTGAATATCTGATCGGCGGTCGGGTGGTCTTTCCTTGCCTGTACCGCCTGTAAAACCATTTGCCGCTGTTTTGTTTCTCTACGTATAATCATCGGTTTTCATCTCCGTATCAAGATTACTTTCTGTCCCGCCGAGCTCGCCCGGCTCCTTTAACCGCAGCTTGGTGTTAGCCTTCTCATTTTCCGCGTTATTAGGACGAGTTCCTAATAATATTATAAGCAAAAATAGATATAAAGTCAATAGGCAGTAAAACGAAAATAGGCATTTTTCCTAATTTCTTTTTACTCTTATTACTCTTTTATGTGCCGCAGGCACATAAGAAAAGCCTCCTGTCGGGCATGATATGCCGAACAGAGGAATTTTTACGGAGCTGCCGTGATCGTATTATTTGTAACCGTTACGCCCCAGACTTCCCGCACGGCGGATATCGGTTCTGCCTGAACAGCCTCGGCAATAACCTCAATTACCTGATACACCGTGCTGCCGTTTTCAAGCTGTGTCTGCCCGAGGGAGAAAGGCTCGCACAGTATTTCGGTTGCTTTTCCCGGCTCTACCGGATAGGGAAAACAGTAGGTGTGGTCGGCTCCTGCGATCCAACCGTTTTTAAGTGTCAGATTCGGGTATTGAGAAGAAACCGTCCCTGCAATGTCCCCGTTTGCGTCAACATAATATGAAACCAGCTTCAGGCGAATAAATTCCTTGACATTGCCGGTGTTCTCCACCCGAATATCCGATTTTTGTCCTCCCACCGCAGCGGTACCGGTCACCTCGTTGTTATCAAGCTTCTCGCGGACAGCGCAGGAAACCTCTGCCGGAATAAACCGATTTGTTTTTTCCGCCTTTTTGAACATAAAGGCAAGGGTCAAGCCCGCAGCCGCAGCAATACACAGGGCAGCCGCAGCAATCAGCAGGTGCTTTATTCTTTTCGACATTGCGGCGTCACCCCTTTCTGTTCGTTATCCTTTCGCTGTTTCCGTTAAGCCATTTATTATTAACGGGAGCATCGCCGAATGTGACTTTCGTTGTTGTTCCATCGGAAAGGGTCACCTTCCGCGATGTGTCGTTGTACCGCCATGACCAAGCATTTCGCTGTTCTATCGCGTATTCACGACACAGCATATCCTTAATAGTCACGCTGCCGTTCCCCTTGATTGAAACATACAACTCAAAAGCGGGATCATCTGCCGCGGTTATACGATAAACAAATACTCTGTCGCCGTTTTCCTCATCCCCGGTACCGTTTCCTCTTACAATCGTCATATTTCCGACAACAGGAACGAGCTTTGCCCAAAAGGTGTTGACCTTAGGCATGGCGTCAAGCTTTGGCGTCGCGGGAACAAGCTTGCTGCCCGTTACCGTTCCCTTGTCGCCGACCGGCACCGTACACGCTTCGTCCGCGTACCAGCCGTCAAACCGATAGCCTGTCTTAGCCGTCGCCGTTGAGCCGCTGAAAGGATCCGTTCCGTTGACTACCTCAATAGTCTGACTGAGCGTTCCGCCGCCATACGGCCACACCTTGTATTCCACGGTATATTGCAAAGGCGAATAGTAAAATATGATGTAGTTCTGCGCGTCATTTGCCCGAAGAATGATCGTCTGCGACAAATTTGATACACAGTTCATTCCGCCTGCCTGCTTTGCCGTTGCCGTAACGGCGGAGCCGAAAGTGCCTGTGCCGGATTCAATCGGAAGAAGCACGCCGTTTGAAGTATCGCCGGCGGTATAGGTCAGGTCGGACAGATTGCCGATATCCGTGCCGTACTTCAAATAATATACCCTGTAGCTCTGCGTGTTGCGTGTATAGAAGATATACAGCTCGGTGCCTTGCTCCTTAACGGTAACGGTAAAGTGCGGATCGGTTTCGGCGTCAAGCAGCTGCGTTGTGCCGGAATCCTTGATATATCCCGTGCCGTATACCGAAAAACCGCTGAAGGTCTGCGGTACGATATCATGTGAAGAGCCGATATCTCCGATACCCTCGGTGAGGGCATCGCTTTCGGTATAGTTGATGTAATTACCGCTTTCATCCTGCGTAAGCTCCGCCCCTGCGGCATTAACCTTCTGCAGCATATGGTGTACGGCGTAAAAGGCATTCTGTGTATTTTTACTGTAATAGAAGACCACTACATTGTCCGGAGAGCCTACATAGTTGCCGTTTCCGTCATCAGTAACGGCAAGAATCAGGCGTTTGTAAAAAGCATCGGGAATATAGTCTTTAATAACCTCGAAGCGCTCTGTCACGACCGCCTTGGTTGAATATTTCGTCACCGTTCCTCCTCCCGGAGCAGAGGTTATCAAGGCGCCGGTATCCGCATAGCGGTATTCTACCTGATAGGCTATATTCTCCGCGTGCACATAGGTAAAGGTAAACACATTGTGCTCCGGCTCTTCCTTGTTCTCCTCATATTCCACTGTGATGGAATGGCTGGCAAGCGTCGGGTAATAGCCGCTGTTATAGTCAGGATAAAGTTCATTAAGCGGCTCGCCCGCTTTCGGATAGAAGGTACGGGTGTTCCCCTGATAGGCAAAGCCGGCGGAATCGGATGCGATCAGGCGGTGATACCTGTTGTCCGATGTCAGATATACATAGGTGCGATCCTCGCCGTCATCATTTGCCACCTTGTAGGTTTTATTGTCCTTAGGCGAGGCGTTTGCTGCCGTGTTAAGAAGTCCCAGCCAGGAGCTGTCACCTTCTCCCTCGTGCAGAGCGTAGTGAATACGGTAGGGCTGCGCCGAGTGTGTGCCCCAGTCGGCAAAGACATTCATATCTTTTATAACAGGCATATCAAGCGGAGTATATGCCGTCTTGTTGCCGGCACGCATATAAAACCATCCGCCGAAGGTATACGCAAGCCCGTCTGAATGATGTGTGGGGTTATCCACACTTCCCAGCACACTGCCGTGCGGTGTTTCCCGTGTTTCAATCATACCGTTTTCAATGCCCGCCGTTTCAAAGGCAATCATATCGTCATAGGTGCGGAAGAAGCGTACCGTGTGATTCACGGGCGTCCACTTGGCGTACAGACCGATATTCTTCCCGGGCATTGTATCTCCGGCTTTATATTCACTGCCGTCATAGCATCCGGGAGAATAATACCAACCGCTGAAGGTATATGCGTTTTCCTCCAGAGTAGACGGATACGGCGGCGCGGTGTTGCCGTAATCGTCCAGCGGATCCTGATATGGGAGCTTTTCATACAAATGGATCTGATTATAATTATGCATAGTCAGATCATGATAGGTTCTCTGATAGAAAAACCTTGCCGTATAGGAAGCTCTTCCGTCGGAAAGATCGGCGTTTTTAAACGAGGTCTTTCCGTTTGCGGTAAAGCCGTAGAGAGTCGGCTGTGTCTGATGCTCAATACCTGCATTGTTGTCTGAGGTGTCAATGGACTTATAAAGAAGATAATCCACACCGTTATAGGTAAGATCGACGGTTTCCCCGGGAAGCACCGGAACGTACATTTCGTACTGCCATTGGAGAGGATGACTCCAACCGATATCGGCTCCGTTTTCAAAAAAGGCGAGAAAAGAAACTATGTCCGAGGTTCCTTCCGAGGAGTCATACAAAAGATGCTCGTCAAGCTTCTGAAACATACCCTTAATGGTTGAATTGGAATTATCCTTGGTGTATTTCACCTTGAATTCGCCGTTCCAGCCGGCAAGATAGGCATAATGCCCCCACTGACCTTCGCCCATATGATTCTGTGCGCCGTTTGTAGTATGGTATTCATCCACCTCAATCGGTTCAAAGGCTTCGCCCGGCCAAGAATCAGTCAGATTTGCATCAAAGCGGGCGCTCAATTCAAGATAATGATAGGCATAGCCTTTTGCCGTATCAACGAGCGTTCCCACGGTGTATTTATCGGCATATTTCTGTTTCAAAACCGGAAGCGCTTTAATTTTTCCCCAGCTGCCGTCCGGCACCTTAGCCAACAGGTTCTGCACGGTATACGGATTGGGACGGGCAAACTGCGAATCTTTATTCCCGAAGGGATAGGTAGAACCGCCGACAAGCTGATAGACGCCGTTTCTCTCCCTGACATAATAAAATCTTAAAGTGTATGTTTTTCTTTTGTAATACACATTGACAACAGTGGAGCCGTCGCCCTTAACGGTGACATTTTCATCGGCGCGCTCATAAATATAGTGGCTGAAATCATCGGGATAGCATTCCGAGGTGTGAGTATGATTATCCCCGCAAAGCGGTGTGGTTGCCGTCAGACTGTCCGAGCCCGAAACAATATCGCCGCTCTTTGCGTTTTTCTTGACGCTGCCGATATAGCTGTATTCGTCATCATCTGCATTTTGCAGCCAATACACCGCCGTATATGTGGTGTCAACCTTGCTCCAAAGAGCTTTATATGTGCGGTTTTCATCGGGCACGGTATCGGGCAGAGTATCTTTGACGCCGTCGCCGGTGCCGCTCGTCACATCGTCCCAGCCGTCAAACACATAGCCGTGCCGTGTAGGGGCATTTACAACAAAGGGCGTTCCGTAGCGGGCATAAATCGGTTCTGTGCCGTAGCCGCCGTCCATATCAAATTTAACCATGTAATAATTGCGGTCGTAGTAGCACTGAAAAACGGTGGAGCCGTCGGCGGCGACTGCCTCCGGATAATGATACAGCTTTGTAAAGCCCTTTGCCGTCTCCTCATCCTGCACCGCAAGCTGCTCGTTGGAAATAATCGTGCCGGTTTTGGCAGAGGATATGCGGTAAAGCCCCATATTCTCGCTATACATATCGTCGTTGATATTCTGGAAGTAGTACCGCACGGCATAGGGCACATCTATTGCCTTATAATAGACATTTACGACATACTGCGCCGCTGTATAGTCTGCCGGAATATTAAGAGCGACTACCGTCGCGTCGTCATTCGCATCCACCGTGCCGCCCTCAGGAACGGTAACAGAAGGATTTGCCGCATTATAAAACGGCGCATATCCGAGATAGGTCGGTGAAATAACTGTATTGTGATAGGAAGTGCCGTACTGTATCTGTGCGGTAAATCCCGTGTAGATGGGCTGACCGGACACGGCATCCAAATAGTTTATGACGATGTCCACATATTCCGGATTGCTCCTAGGTGTGCGGGCAGGAGCCTTTCGCGCCGAGGAGTTACCGTTCTGCACAGCAGCGGGTTCGGCATCTGCGAGAGCGTTAAACGCAACCGTCACACAGACAGCCCCGGAATATCGGCTGCTGTCCCCCGCTGTTGCCCTGCAGCGGATATAGGCGCTGCCCGATTCATCCAAAAGCGAGCCGAGCATGGCGCAGGACAGCGACATCGACTGCTTTGTCGCGTCGTAAATATTCACCCAAAGCTCTGATTTGATATCCGCAAGTATCTGCCATTGATAGGCGATATTCTGCGTATTCGGAGAACATTCGGCTTTGAGGGTGGCTCTTTCGTTTTGAGGCAGAATCAGCTTTTCTGTTTTCCTGCCTTCATGTGTAACAGTCACCGAATCAAGGTTTGCTGCGGCAAATGCCGTTATCATCTGTATTTGAAGAACAGACGCAAGCAGGCAAAGGCACAGAATAACCGAAAGAAGTCTTCTGAACCCTGTATGTTCCGTATTCCTAAAATGCTTTGCCCGATATCTTCCCTTCATTCTTCCACCTGCTTTCCTGTGGGGATTATTTGTTTTTCACGGCTTCCCATGCCGCCAAGGCTCTCTGTTCTTCCGTATATTCACCCTCGGAAAAGCCGTTATACTGCACCGCCGCGGCGCTGATTTTAATTTGCATATCCTTCGGCAGAAGTCCGAGCTGTGTTTTTGTTATATTCTCGCTGACGGTTATTTTGCCGCCGTCAGCCAACACATCCGCCTGCAGCACGGTATTGGCGCCGACTGTACGGTAATATACTGCTTCGCTCCCGTTACCGGAAAGAAATTTCCAATCATTATTTACTGCCCAGCCGAGGATGTTTTCGCCGCCGCCTGAAAAAGCAAAGCTGTGTTCATCAAGTCTGCTCCAGCCCGATGTTTTTATCTCGCAGAACACATAACACGCCATCTCGCTGCCCTCGAAATTCACAACGGCATTTTTTATCATATCCACGCCGGGGGTAATAACCCATTTATCCGTCTCGGCAAAATTTCCGGTTTCGGTAACGGTAATATCCCGCATAATTGCCACTCTTGCCGTATCGCCCACCGTTGTCCCTGTTATGTATTTTGAAAAGGTCACGCCGGACACCGCCGCCGCAATCAGCAGAAGATAAAGCAAAACGGCGGAAAAAGGAAGCCGGAATTTCGGCTTTTGCTCTGTTTTTCCGCTGTGTTTCATTTTCCCGCCCCCTTGTTTTTTCAGTTTTTCTGTTTTTCGTTCTTGCGGCGAATATATCCGATCAGATTCGGCAGCTCGGTAATCAAAATAATCGCGGCAAACAGGCCGAGCATTCCGATCGGTGTTCGCGCAAGGCGGACAGCCGCCCCGATTTTCGGAATCACCAGCACCACTTTCCCGACCACATCCTCCTTCGGTATTTCGGTGCCGTCGTCGGTATTGTTTGCGTCACCCTTGGTGCGGTAGCCTTTTTCGTTTTCGGAAATAATGCGGTGGGTTACCGGTGTGCCGCCGGTCTGATACATCACAACATCGCCGACCGTGTAATTGCTTTGCTTACGGGTGATGATTAAATCGTCAGGCTCTACGGTGCCGCTCATGCTGCCTGTCAGCACAACGGCTGAGGAATAGCCGAATACGGTCGGAGCTTTCACCCCAAATATCTCCCTCGCAGCAAGGCGATACAGATTGGCAAGCAGAACAACACCTGCGATTATAAGAATCAGAGCTTTAAGCACCCTCCGCAGGACGGTCAAAGTCTTTTCAGTCTTCATCCCTTTCCCTCCTTTTCCGTGTAAAGGCAAGGAAAAGGCACAGTCCGCCGCTGATGAGCGTCAGCACAACATAACCGCAGATTACGGTATTGTCGCCCGTTTGCGGAGAAGGCAATATCTCGCTGTCGTCGTATACAACAAGGTAAAATCCCAGCGTTGCTTCGTCTGCCTTTTCGTTTGCGGCTTTATTGCCGAGATAGGTGTCGATGCTGTCCCGTCCGTCAGTGCTTGCGCCGTTCTCAAAGCTCCAAAACCAGTTTATATCAAAGTCCTGCAGTTTTTTTGCAGCCAGACTGCCGCCGACCGCGCGGACAACCGTTTCTTTCTTAATACTTTCGGGGAGCGTATAACGGGATATATCCGAAAATCCGTCTCCCGAAATGGTAGCTCCGATATCAAGCTTTTGCGAAGTTGTGAGCGAATACAGTACGGCGGTATAGGCTATCTCTTTATTTGTATCGTTTTTAAGACGAACCACGCTGTCTTTTTCGGTGCCGGGTGCCAACACCCTTTCGGCATTATCGGCGTTTACATTCTTATACAGTGTTTCAAAGAACGAAAGCTCCGCAGAGCCGTCCGGGCGCACCGAAGCAGCCTTATCCCAAACAAGCGAGCCTGTCCTGTAGGTAAGGATATGCTCGGGTCTCTCTGCGGGTACGGCATAGGTAAGACCTATCATTACCGGCAGCAGCATGACCTGTAATATAAAGAGTATCAGTATGGCGGGAAGCATCCATTCCCGCATTTTTTCAGAGTTATTCATATGCCACCTCGCTTGAAAGCAGTCGGAAATCCGGTAAAACGGCAGGGCTGCAGGGGTTCGGGACATATGCGGGACTCCCGGCAAGAAGATGTCGGGAGCACTGCATACAGCCCGAGTATTATCCCCCGCCAGCCACATGGCGGGGGATATACGACTGTACAAAAGCTGTAAAATCAGAGCCTTAGTCGATCTGAGTTACGGTGGCTGTCACCGGAATGTGGATAGCAGGTATATCTAAACCGGCAGCTGTGGCAGCCTGATTGCCAAGGTATGTATCCTTCACATCGGTCTGTCCCGGATTATCAGTTTCCTCAAAAGGCCACTCCCAGGAGATTTTCAGACCTCCGTTTGCCACTGCGGAAAGATCCGTGTTGGGTCCGTAGGTGGCGCTGCAGGCAGCAACAGCGTCCTTTACGGCTGTTGCAACAGCCTCTGCGTTTTGCAATGCCGCACATTTGATGACTCTGTCGCCAACCGTGATAATCAACGGGCAATAGAATGTACCGTTATCATCACTTTGCCAGTTGCCGGTCAGCCCGAAGTGGTCGGCACTATAGGTGACATTTACGGCAACCTCCGGTTTGCCGCTCAGCGTTACCAGTGTGGCATTTTCCTTTTTTGTACCGGGAGCTACTACATTGGTTTTGCCGTCATCGGCGACAACGGTGTTATCCTGCCCGGCAATGCCGGCATACTCTTTGGCAAAGACATCGCCGGTTCCGTGAGCGGTAACAGTCACGCCCCACTTGGCTACTCTGGCAAGATCAGCCGCATCACCGCTGGTTACATACTTCGCAAAGGTGCCTCCGACAAAGCATGAGGTGATAAGTACAAGCGCAAGCAAGAGAACCGCTGCTCTCATTGTTCGATTGTTTTTCAAAATCATGGAATGTTCCTCCTTAAAAATAAAAAAATGTTGAGACGATAAAATACCGTCATTCGGATTTCGTGATACGACATAAATCGCCTCAACCGAGGACTTACCCTCATATATATCACCGCTTTGTCCGGCTGTGGCACCGGTCTCGCGGAAGATACCGTTTATTATGTATTGCCGCCGTCTTCTTTTTCGGGATTCTTTTCTCCCGCGGCGGCACGCAGCCGTTCAAGCTCCGCTTTCAGCTCCTCGGTTTCCTTATCCCTTTTGCCGGAGCTTCGCTGACGGCGAACAATGTCGCAGATAATAAAAGCACACACCGGTATGCCGATAAATACCGCCATACCCAGCGGCTTTTGCAGGAACATGGCAAAGTCACCCAGTCCCGGAACACGCCCCTTATACAGTCCGAACACCGCGTCCTCGCTGACTGCCGGGTCCTCGGTGTTGTTGGCATCGCCCTTGGTTATAAAGCTGCGCTTTCCGTCTGCTCCCGCCCGCACCTCAATAATGCGGTGGGTAACGGCAATATTGCCGTCCATAAACGAGATAATGTCGCCTGCCTTCAGCTTGTCCGTATCGGGATTAACCGTAAAAATCAGGTCGCCTACTTCTATATGATCCTCGGCATTGCCGCTCATTGAGCCCGACTGCACAACCATCGGTGTGACACCGAATACCGACGGCGGAATTCTCGGATTTGCAACGCCTTTTATGATGATCGTCAGGTTGCATACAAGAATTACCGCGAAAATGCAGCACAACACCGCTCCGATAATGAACAGAATTCTTTTTGATATTTTGCTTTCAGACATACAGAAGTCCTCCCGAACGAATTTTTCAGTTATCGCCGTTTAATCCTCATAGATTCCAAAAAATTGTCTTGCGGCTTTGATATCGCCGTGAAAATTGATTGCTCCGCCGAATTAACCTCATGATTTTCGGGAATCCGGCATAACAAACCCACCGTAGTATTTTAATTATAAAGAAACTGATGTACAGCGTCTGTGCTGCAGGAACCGAGTGTATGTGACGCGGGCACCGTTCGGAGCGTTTTTTCACAAAAAAAGACTGACCGCAGCTATAAAAAGTGCGGTCAGTCAATCATACGGAATTTTTCCGGTTAGACACTAAACTTTGCGTCCCTGTCTTTCGACAGGTTTGCCGAATATAAAAATATGATATTTTACAAGTAATATTATACCCTCCCCCGCGTTTCTTGTTAACCCGTTTTGGGAATTTTTTACGGTTTTTTCATGCCGTTTCTTCAGAACATTTCTTTAAAATCCGAGCCTCGGAAATATATGTGCCGTCGGCACTGTACAACGGTGCCGAAATATGATATAATAATTATATGTTGAGAGGAGTGTACCCGATGAACACAACGACAAAACATCTTCATGCGCTGCCGTTCTGGGAGCATTTAAACAATGCCGAAAAGGATATGCTTCGCAATAACGCCTATATTCGTACCTTTGACAGAGACTCATATATCCTTCATTCCATGGCGGGCGAGGACATCGGTCTTATGATGCTGGTTGAGGGCAGAATCCGTGCGTATTTACTGTCGCCCGACGGCAGAGAGATCACCCTGTTTTCTCTTCACGATCAAAGTATTTGTATATTCTCTGCCCTGAGTCTGTTCAACCAAATATCCTTTCAGGTGTTTCTCACATCAGACTGCCGCAGTAGGGTTCTCGTTGTCAATATGTCGATTATGGAGCAGCTGATGCGAAACAACCTGTATTTTCGCTGCTTTGCCTATGAGTTGATTGCCGAGCGGTTTAATCTGGTTATGGATTCGGTGCAATGGATTCTGTTTCACGGTCTGGAAAAGCGTCTTGCCGTTTTTCTTCTTGCCGAACATGACCGACACGGAAAGACACATATACACCTCACTCACGACTATATTGCGCGGTACATAGGAACGAGCCGAGAGAGAGTAACCAAAACTCTGAAAAAGCTGAATGACAAAAAGCTGATTCACAAATCAAAGGGATGTGTTGAACTGACAGACATAGACGGCTTGCGCGCCCTTGCCTCGCTGCCCTACTGTTCAGACAAGCTGCCTTGACCTTTTATCGTAAAAAAACAGAAAATGTTCCGTTTATAATAATGCTTGCTGAACAATTCAAAAGTACCTTTGCAATTATTCAGTAGACATTATAATAATTCCTTCGTTTTATATCCCTTTCGGGACTGCCCGCACTGTATCCCGACACGGTGCGGGCAGCTTTTCATTTTCATCGCAGCCTCGGTTCCGCATTACTTTATCGTCTCGCTGTTGTTGATGACCGATGCGGAATAAAGAAACAGCGCATCGTCCGCTTTTGCAAAGTCGATCATTCTTCCGAGAGCGGAAGGTGTGATATAACGGATATCGACAAGCGTTATCTCGGAATAACCCGCAGCAAGCAGCGGCGCTATACTGCTGCCGAACGAATCCCGAAAAACGATGAGCCGGCGTTCCTTCGCAGCATTCGGATTTGTAATCCTGATAATCGAGCGCACACCGCCGAGGAACATTTCATAAGGATCGCGCCCCGCGGCGGCAGCGAGATCGTAAACCGGGATATCGGACGATTCTTCGGCATTATACACCTTAAGACCCCGTATCACCGCGTTATCGAGATAGAAAAGGCGCTCCGGCGCGTGCGGGAGGGCTGCCTGACCGTAATAGACCCCGTAAAAGGAAACGCCCGCGTCATGCTTTTCACAGTGTCCTATCCGCTCCGCGCCCATTTTATCCGCAATTTTATCGGCAACCGTCAGGATTTTTTCCTGCCGCCAATGAGAATCGGTGTAATAAAAATCGTCGGCTGAAAGAAGAGCTGAAATGTCAATATATTCCGCTTGCGAAAATCCGCTTCGCAGACGCTTGACAAGTGCTTCGTAATCCTTGTCGGGATAGCCGTTTTGCGACGCGATGAAGGTGTTTTTGTCCGGTATCACCGACAGATATGTCTTTATTCCGTTATTCCGCAGATAAGTGTCATGCACATACCGAAAACGCTGTGCGGCACGGTCGACCGAGTCAAAGTCCGTCGGAAAATCAAGCTTTGAGAGGTGCTCTCCGACGGAATAAAGTCCGTTGTTATCCTTTTGCATAAACACCCCTGCGTTTGCGGCGGCTTTGAGTGCCCGAAAGCCGCCCCGCAGCGGAAACTGATCGAGCATATATTTTTCAAAGCCGCTCATAAAGCTGCTGTTTGCAACGGACGAAAGAGACAGCGCAGGGCTTTTCGCCAAATGCCGTCTTTCGACTGTCGATTCATCGGCGTCGGGCAAAATCCAAAACCAAGCGGCAAAAACCGCAATAAATCCGAGTGACAAAACCAATGTAAGTATTTGTTGGGTTTTCTTCATAATAATCACCATTTCTTTCCAAGACACAAAATGCGATAAAAATCACTGAAATGGTGATTATTATATCGCATCTGTTTCGGTTGCCTTTGGTAACAAAGGCGAGAAACAGGCGTTTTTATTATTTTTAGCGTGATTTTTCACGCTACTCCTCCGGGAAAAGGTTTAAAGCCGTAAGTCAGAACCGGAAATAAACGAACGGATTGAACGAACCGTCGATCAGATATGCCGTGCATACGGCAATTGACGCGACCGTCGCTATCGGCGTTAAAACGGCAAGAACCCGGCTTCCGCCCGCCGTTCCTCCGATTTTCTCATAAATCATTTTAGGCAAAGGGGTTGCGCCGAGCAAAGCTATAATAAGCAGTACGAGATTACTTTTCAGATAATAAAACGATACCGTGTTCACGGCGGGGATTCCCGCAAGCCCGAACAGGGACTTAAAGCTCATAAACGCGTCGGCAATACTTGTAGAATCGAACAGCACGAAACCGAGCACGACAAACAGCATAGTGTAGATGTGCATAAACACGGCATTCCGTCTTTTCGGGTGCAGAATGTATTTTTCAAACAGTAAAAGCACCGCAAAAAGAAGTCCCCACAGAATGAAATTCCAAGATGCTCCGTGCCAAAAGCCGGTAGCCGCCCAGACGACAAGAATGTTAAAAACATGCCGTATAGGCTTTACACGGTTTCCGCCGAGGGGAATATAAAGGTAGTCGCGGAACCAGCCGCCGAGAGAGATATGCCAGCGGCGCCAGAACTCCGTGATGCTTGCGGAGATATACGGATAGTTGAAATTTTCGCAAAAACGGAATCCGAAAATGCGCCCGAGTCCTATCGCCATATCCGAATACCCGGAAAAATCAAAATAGATGTGCAGCATATATGCCGCGGCATACAGCCAATAAAACAGCACGGTTTTCTCACCGTACGCCTTGAATTCGGACACGATAAGCGCTGCGGAATTTGCGAGGAGAATCTTTTTTGCAAGACCGACTGCGAAGCGCGTGATTCCCTCAGACGCATCGGCAAGCGTGATTTTTCGGTTTTTCAGGCTCCCGACAATATCCGAATAGCGGACAATGGGACCGGCTATCAGCTGCGGGAACATCGCCACATACATTGCAAGATCAATATAATTACGCTGTGCCGGCACGTCGCCGCGATAAACATCTATAACATAGCTCAGAATCTGAAATGTATAAAAGCTTATGCCTACCGGCAGAGCCACCCTGAGAAGCGGAACGGAAAGACCTGTTACCGCATTGAAGTTTCCGATAAAAAAGTCCGCATATTTGCAATATGCAAGCAGACCGAGGCCGGCGACCGTCGAAACGGCAAGCGACAGCTTGGCAATTTTCGTCCCGCGAAAGCGTTCAACCAAAAGCGCGGCAATATACGACTGCGTTACCGTCGCAAGCATAAAAACGAGATATTTCGGCTCTCCCCAACCGTAGAAGAGTAGACTTGCCAAAAGAAGCACGAGATTCTTCATACGGTCGGGAACGGCGAAATACACAAGCAGAACGCACGGCAGAAAGCAGTACAGAAACGTTATACTTGAAAACAGCATAGCTTTGTCTTATGCGATAGGCACATCGAAAAGCTGTTTTGTTGAGCTGTATTCAGCCGACAGCTTTGCTGTAAAGGTGTCTGTCAGTTCCTTGGCGCCGAAGACGGAAACGATATAATCGCCGACGGTCAGAATGACGAGCTTTTCGGGGAATCCGCACAGCCATTGGCGTGCAAGAATGTTTTCTTTAATTTTACCTGCAAGCGCTTCGGCGTTTCCGGAGTCTTTAACATGGTATACGCCGCAGGAAAAGTTGTTCTGATTCAGCATATGCATAAGCGATGCGGCATCATCTATCTCGGACGCCTGCGCCTTCGGGAAGCCGAGTTCAAAGTCAAGGGCTTCTGCATCGGAAACATCGAATTTGCCGGGCTTATCTTCCTTCATATGCTTTTCGGAACCGCCTGTTGCGGAAAATTTTTCGTCGGCCGAATACTTGCTCCAGACCTTTTCAAGGATTTCCAAAGCATTTTTCGGCTGCCCTTTGAGGGCGCCGGAGGATGTGCCTGTACCGTTTTGCTTTGCGCAAGAGGTAAACGAGAGCAGCAAAGCTGCGGCAAGTGCAAGTGCAATAATCTTCTTCATAATACGATTTCCTTTCACATTGGGTTTTGTTTTCGTAAGAGTATCTGTAAAACGGTTGCCGGGAATAATTATACCGTTTTTCTCAGCGGAAGGCTGATTTCAAACAATGCGCCGCCGGCGTTTGACGCGGATATTGTGCCTTTGTGCAATGATACAATCTCCTTTGCGAGCGAAAGCCCGATCCCTGCTCCCCCTTTGCGGGTGCTGTAAAAGCGGTCAAAAATGTGAGGTAAAAGCTCAGGCGCAATGCCTTCTCCGTCGTCACGGATACGAACAATGGCTTTCCCCCTGTCTGCCTTACATTCAATTTGTATTTGCTTTTTCGCATACCGCAGTGCGTTGGTGATGATATTTGTAAACGCACGGCGGAGCTGAACCTCATCGCAGTTTACCGAAACAGGCTTTTCATCAAAGCAAGGGGTTATGCACAGCTTTCTCTGCTCCGTCAGTTGTTCCGTACTGCGCAGGCAGTCATATAAAACCTCACGGATATCCGTAAAACGGAATTCGGCATTGGCTTGTCCCGACTCCAATCGGGAGAGCGCGAGCAGCTCCTCCACCAAATCGGACATCTGTTCCGCCTCTTCCAGAATCGCTCCTGACGCTTTCACAGGATCCAAAACCCCGGTGTGGATGCCCTCGGCGCAGCCCTGAACAGCCATCATCGGCGTTTTCAGCTCGTGCGACACATTCTGAAAAAACCATTTCTGGGATTCGTGCGCCCTTTCAACATAGCCGCCGAGCTTCCTGCCGAAGAGACAGACCAGCACGCTGAGCACTGCCAGTACCGCGAAAAAAACGGCGTTCAGATATGCCGAATACTGCATAACCGCTCCGACATCCACATACAGAATGTACGAATATGCGTCCTCATATTCATCGGCTTCGACATGTGTTATACGGAAAACAAATCGGCTGCCGCCGGTTTTCAGTGTATGAAATTCACCGGCTGTCGGCTTTTCCTTTCGGCAGTATTTCCTCAATTGATATTCGGCTTTTGAAAGGTGCTCCGACTCTGTAAGACCCTCTTCAACTTCAAGATACCGAACTCCTGATGTAAGAAAATGCTCCTCTTCGGAGTCCGTTGCTTCGGTAAGCGGGACAGGGTCCTTACGCTGATCCTCCAAAATTATCGCCTTCTGCGCCTCTGATGTCAGATATTCCGGAATAAAGATATTAACGGTGGCAAGCAGCGCCGCAAAAACAAACAGCATTGTACCGAGAACGGATAAGGTGATTTTTCTTTTTATATGCTTCATTTCCCGCCTCCGCTCGATCGCAGGCGGTAGCCGTACCCCCAGACCGTCTCAATCTGCACCCTGCTGTCTGCCGAGGAGAGCTTGCTGCGTATGCGGCGCAGTGTTTCATCGGTCACTCTGGTTTCCACCTCGTCATTGTAGCCCCAAATGTGGGTGAGCAGCTCATCCCTTGACAACGCTTTGCCCTCGCCGCGCATCATAAAGAGGAGCATCTTCAGCTCGTTCGGGGAAAGCGCAAGAGGCTTTTCCCTGCAGAAAAGCTGCTTCTCATCACCCGAAAAGCGCAAATCTCCGACGGTAATATCCCTGTCCGTCGGAGCTTTGCCCCGCTCCATCTCCACGCGGCGAAGGAGAGCTTTAACACGCATCAGGAGAACCGTCGGGCGAAACGGCTTGGTCAGATAGTCGTCGCCGCCTTGCAGAATACCGTTTACATAGTCGTATTCGGTATCCTTTGCCGTCAGAATAATGATGGGAACGCTGTCCCTTTCACGGATGAGGCGGCAGCAGGTAAGTCCGTCGGTTCCGGGCATCATAATATCCAAAATAACAAGATCGGAGCGTCTTTTAAAAAACGCGCCTAAAAGTGCGTCGCCTGTTTCAAACGCGCACACCTCATATCCGTCATTTTCAAGAAAGCTCCGAAGAGTTTCTCTTATGTTTTTTTCATCTTCCGCAATATAGATAAACTGTTTCATAGTACCCCCAAAAACCGATTCGGAGCCATGCCGTACGGACACGGCTCCGTGCGTGCGGTTTATTTGATTTTTTCACAGACCGCAAGGTCTGTGTCGTTCAGTTCAAAATCATGTCCGGCTCGTTTGCCGCGATTTTTTCGTCATACTCATCGTTGACGCGTTCCCAAAGCTCCGCGTTGCGTTCAAGAACCGAGTCGAGCTTTTCATAGAGAGCGTCGATTTCACCGTAAAGCCGATCTGCGTTCTCGTCCTTCAAGCGACAGTAAAGCTCATCAATCTGCGCTTCCGAAGATTCGATCTCGGCAAGGTCTGCAAGCAGAGCAGATTTCTCCTGTTCGCTCAGAAAGTTCAGATTTTTAACAAAGCCTTCAAGCGGCTGTCCGACACATTCGCCTGAAGGCTCTGCGGCGGCAATGCACGGATCGTTCGCACATTCTCCCGACTTCTTCGCATTTGCCGAAACAGCAGCTGCGGAAACGGTGACAATGCTCAGCGCAAGTACGAGAGTGAGAAGTGATGTAAATACGGTTTTTTTGCTTTTCATAGTAAGTGCTCCTTTAATTTTATTTGCGGCTTTTTTTAGACAATACAATCAGGGTACAATGCTTCCCATAGCGGAAAATTTGTCCGTTTATATTGCCTCGTCTCCTTACCGCAATTTAAGTATATCAAAGCTAGGAAGCCGATTCACCGTAAAAACGCCTGAAAATTGTCACAAAACCGTAAGAATCAAAAGCTGTGCCTGCATTTTCACTTTACACTAACTTTGTTTTCATGTCTGTCGGGAGCTTCACCGCTACAGTCGTCCCCTTTTCCGAGCTTTCCTCAACCCGAATCTCACCGCCGTGCAATGCAACAATCTCCCACACCAAGGAAAGACCCAATCCCACGCCGCCGTTTTCTCTGCTTCTGGATTTATCCACCCTGAAAAATGGCTGAAAAATGCTTTCTCTGTATTTCTCCGGTATGCCGCAGCCGGTATCCGAGACCCGAATGACTAACCGATTTTTTTCATCGGTAATCATAATACGCACCGTTCCGTTCGGGCGATTGTAGCGTATGGAATTTTCGGTCAGATTAAAGAGCATACGGTAAATCAGCGTGTCACTGCCGATCATAGCTCCGTCGCCTTCACTTTCAAGGATTATGCCGTTTCTGTCCGCAAGCGGAGCAAGGTCGGCAAAAATCTCCTCAACCATAGGAGCCAATTCAATACGGTCAGTGCAGGGTACCGTCTTGAGCTCGCTCATTTCAAGCAGCGTTTTCGTCATTTGCGTCATGCGTTCGGTCTGCTCGCGCAGCAGGCGCAGAAAATCCGACGTTTCCCGCGATACCTCGGGATGCTCCGCGGAAAACAGTTCAAGCTGTGCCTGCATCAGCGAAAGCGGCGTGCGCAGCTCATGAGCGGCGTTCCCCGTAAACTGCCGCTGTGCGGTAAAGCCTTCGTCAAGGCGTTCAAGCATTTGATTGAACGATCGGCTGAGCTGCCTGAACTCCGGCAGAACATCTTCGTTGATCTTCATGTCCGTCAGATTGTTCAGCTGAACCTTTTCCACTTGAGAAGTAAAAGTGCGCAGGGGCTTCAGCGCGCGTCCGCTTAAAAAGTACGCAAGCGCACCGCCGAAGACCGTTACCGCCGCCGTGATATACCAGTTGGTAGTAATAAATGATTCCTGCGCCCCGTGTACAACAATTGTCAATTCCTCGTCGAGCTTCTTTTGTTCAGGATCAAAATACTCCGGTTCTCCCCTGTCCGTTTCACCGCTGCCCGAAATATAAGAGCCTATGGAATCCATATAATGCCTGCCGGAATATCCGATCAGAACATTCATAAAAACACAGGTTGCTCCGATGAGAAGTACCGTCATTAAGGTAATCCGCCATTGCATGGACAGCTTTTTCACGATTTTTCTTCCTCCGTAACATACCCTTCCCCGATTCGGTTGCGGATAGGGTCAAAACCAAGGGCTGCGCGCAGCTTTTTCCGCAGAGCGGAAATATGTACCCTTATCGAATTGCTGAAATTATCCACACTGTTATCCCATACATGGTCAAGCAGCTCTTCCTGACTGACGGGCCGACCCTGATTGAGCAGCAGGTATTCAAGTATCCCGATTTCCTTTCGGGTAAGTGACAGCTCCTGTCCGTCAGCCGAGGCGATACGGGTCTTAGTATCAAAGGAAAGCCTGCCGCATGTAAGAACCACATCATTCTGTGTAAACTGACGGCGGGTAAGACTGCGTATTCTCGCTTCCAACTCCTCTAAATGAAAAGGCTTTGCAAGATAATCATTTGCCCCGGCATCCAGCCCCTCCACCTTGTCAGCGACCTCACTGCGCGCCGAAAGAATCAGCACCTTTGTATCTTTGTCGGTTTGCCGCAGCGTTCTGAGCACCGTCATCCCATCCGCCCCCGGCAGATTCAGATCCAGTAAAACAAGATCGTACCGCTCCACACCGAGCAGCTCAATCGCTTTGTTTCCGTCGCAGCAAAAATCCACGCTGTAAGCGAGCCGCCTGAGACTGCGGACTATCGTCTCACATAAAGCGCGTTCATCTTCAACCACTAAAATATGCATAGGAAATCTCCTTCCGTTTTTTCAACAATATTATACCGCGAAGCAAAAATGCTTGCTTGCAGCGGTATTTCTGCGAGACCGTCAATACCGCCGTCGTGCGCGGCAGGACCTTCTGCGGATATTATATCACATGAAAATAAAATTTTTGTTAAGTTTTCGTTCTTAACGGGAATTTTATATCCTCTGTGCTACAATGAGAACACAAATGAAAGGGGTGACCGAATTGATTCGATCGAAAAAAGCCGTAATTCAGGCTGCGCTGCTTATCTGCGGAGCCGCGATGCTGTGTTACGGGATCCTGCGAGGTGAGGCGGATACAGTGTTTAGCAAGGCAATCCGGCTGTGTCTGGAGTGTGTGGGAATTGGATAACAAAAATGTGAAGAAGAAAAAAGGCGGCGTATCGCAGTTTCTTTCACGCTTTCGGGGACTTATCCAAGCGGGAGCGGCACTGCTGACCAACCTTCATCTGCCCAATTTCCTGAAGGGCGGAATTTATCAAGGAAAAGGAAAGGCTGTCTGTGTACCGGGGCTCAATTGTTATTCCTGCCCGGCGGCATCGGGTGCCTGTCCTATCGGCTCGTTTCAGGCAGCGGTGGGATCGTCGAAATTCAGCTTTTCCTACTACATCACGGGATTTCTCATTCTGCTCGGTGTGCTGCTCGGCCGCTTTATCTGCGGCTTTCTGTGTCCGTTCGGATGGTTTCAGGAGCTGCTGCACAAAATTCCGACCAAAAAGATCTCCACCAAAAAGCTGAAGCCGCTGACCTACATAAAATACGCAGTTCTGCTTTTTATGGTGGTTTTAATGCCAATGCTTATAACAAACGATGTCGGTATGGGAGATCCGTTTTTCTGCAAGTACCTTTGCCCGCAGGGAGTGCTTGAGGGAGCGATACCTCTCGCCGCCGTCAATTCCGGCATTCGCGCCGCGCTCGGTGCGCTCTTTTCGTGGAAGCTCGGCATTCTGATTACAGTAATCGTGTTGAGTGTGCTTTTCTACCGCCCGTTCTGCAAGTGGCTGTGTCCGCTGGGCGCGTTTTATGCACTGCTTAACAAGGTATCGCTTTTCGGAATGAAGGTTGACAAACACAAATGCGTTTCCTGCGGAAAATGTGCAAAGGCGTGCAAGATGGATGTGGATGTAACCAAAGCACCCAACCACACCGAATGCATCCGCTGCGGCATGTGCGTCCGTGCCTGCCCCACCAACGCAGTAAGCTTCCGCTATGGCTTCGGCAACGGAAAAGAAACAGATCAACCCGCAGAAAAGACAGAAACACCAAAACAAATATCCGATACGGAAAAGGAGTAAACACTATGAAAACAACAAAAATTTTAACAGTATTGACCGCATTTCTGCTGATATTCGGCCTTGCTGCCTGCGGCACGGGAAAAGACAACAGTAAAAGCAACGGAAACAAAAAGGCTGAAATTGCCGACCTGATGGCAAAGGAGCCGGGTACGAAGGACGAAGCAACCGAGCTTCATCAAAAACTGATGGAGCAGGAAAACGCCATTCTTTCCGAAAACAGCGAGCTCTGGGAGAAAGTATTCCTATCTGCCAATAAAGGTATGGCGATGATTGAGGACGGAGGAAACTACGGCGATTTCCTGCTTAAAACGATCGACGGCGCCAAGAGCCAGTTCAAAGCGGATGAGCTGAAGCTGCTTAACGAAGGTGCCGAACAGATTCGTGAGATTGAGGGAAAGCTGACGGTTCTTGAGCAAAAGTTCCCCGGCTGCGGAAAAAAGCCATCCGACGGTGATATGAGCGTTCCGGCGGAAAACGGCAAGCCGACAGAAAAAAACAATCCGATGAAATTCCCCGCATTTGACGGTAAGGATCTTGACGGAAACGAAGTGAAGAGCAGCACGCTGTTTGCGGGAAACACCGTTACCGTAGTAAATTTCTGGTTTACCACCTGCAGCCCCTGCGTGGGTGAGCTTGCCGACCTGGAAGCGCTGAACAAAAAGCTTGCCGAAAAAGGCGGTGCGGTAGTCGGAATCAACTCGTTCACTCTTGACGGAGATAAAGCGGCGATAAACGATGCAAAGGACATTCTGACAAAGAAGGGCGTATCCTACAAAAACATTTGGTTTGATTCAAAAAGCGAGGCCGGGAAGCTCACCTCCGGACTGTACTCATATCCCACAACATATGTTGTTGACAAGAACGGCAACATCGTAGGCGAACCGATTGTCGGTGCGATAACCGCAAAGAAACAGGCAGAGACGCTGCAAAAGCTGATTGATCAGGCCATTGCAAACAGTAAGGGCTGATGAGTTTCAATCTCCCGGCACAAGGTCAATAACAGATATTTCCAAAAGGCGAAGGCGGATAGCCCTCGCCTTAAATTATTCGGCTGTTTTCTGCTCTTCGTTGTTATCTCCCCGAGCCTGCCGTTCAAGCGCCGATTGCTTTGCGAGAATGGCGTTTACCTTATCGTACAGATCCTCAATCATTATCTCGGTTTTCAGGTTGACTTTATAATCATTTTCGGCGCGGCGGCGATCCTTTTCCTCCTGACGGTTCTGACTCATCATAATAAGCGGTGCCTGGATAGCCGCCACACAAGACAGAACCAAATTCAGCAGAATGAACGGATACGGATCAAACGCCCGGGCTGCCAGCAGAACGTTCACAACCATCCACAGAATCAGAATCCCGCAGAAAGAAAATATAAATGCCCAGCTTCCGGCAAATTTTGCAATGGAATCCGCCGCACGCTGTCCCGGCGTATACTTTTCCTTTTCGCTTTCGGGCTGTACCGAAATCTTGCTGTCCGCCAGCAGATTTAATACCTCTTCATCGGTCATATCACGGCGGATATCGTTCAGAACCTCTCTTAACAGTTTTCTGTTTTCTTTCATAACAGCTATTCCTCTCTTTGATTTTTCTTTGAGTTACGCAAAAGCCTCTGCCGGCTTTTTGAACAGCGAAAGGCTGTTCTTCACCACTCGGCTGACAAAGCGAATAATTTCCTCTTTGCTGTACCGATCATAATCCTCCACAACAACATGCATCAAGCCGTTAGACAGATGGGTATACATCATTTCAAGCTCCGCATCCCGTGCCATGGGCAGCTCCCTTCGCCAGTAAGCAATACTGTCTTTCTTTGCGAGCGCAATCATCCGCTTAAGAACCGTTGAGCTTGTATTTCCGAGAATCAGAGCACTGCACGCCTCCCGATTCCGATCGATCATATCGTAAATAGCTTCTATAAGAGCCGTAACATCAAATGAGTTTACGTAACGAAGGGACTGTTCAAACGCTCCGATAAGCTCGTTTTCAATACTCTCCAGCAGTGCGAAGCAATCGCTGTAATGTGCGTAGAAGGTCGCCCGGTTCAGCTGTGCCAGATCGCACACCTCTTTTACGGTAATTTTGTTGACCGGTTTTTCTTTCAGCAGCTTCAGTAAAGACTGCTTAAGCACCATTTGTGTATAGCGCTTTCTGGCGTCTGTTTTTTCCATTCATAATTCCTCCGAAAAAAGTTTACAAAGTTTGGCAACACTTATTGGTGAAATGTTGTTTTTCTTTCAGATAGACCGTGAGTGCCGATTGCTTTTAGCTTTTATATTAAGTATACTATACTTGTGAAAGATAGTCAACATCTGTACGGTTATCTTAAGGAGGTTTTCTATATGTATAACAGATATTTAATCACCGGCTCCACAGGTTTTCTCGGTCGGGCAATCGTTGAGGAGCTGGTACGGCGCAATGTTCGGGTAGACGCATTGGTGCTGCGCAATGACCCTTATGCGGCTTTGCTCCCCGAAGAGGTTCATACAGTCATCGGCGATGTATGCGAGGATGACTCGCTTGAGCGGTTCTTTGCGGATGCCGATAACAACACCTGCGTAATTCACTGTGCCGGCATTATTTCAGTCGCCTCCAGATCCGGCTCAAAGCTCTATCAGGTCAATATAGGCGGCACCTGTAATGTCGTACGGCAATGTCTTGAGCATCACATAGGAAAAATGATCTATGTCAGCTCTGTACATGCTATACCGGAAAAACCGAAGAATTGCGTCATTACAGAGGATTGCGAGTTTTCTCCGGGACTTGTAGACGGCGATTATGCCAAAAGCAAAGCAGCCGCAACGGAACTGGTCTTTAGCGCGGCACGGCAGGGACTTAACGTCAGCATTGTTTTTCCCTCAGGAATCATCGGCCCGGGGGATGTGTCCGGCGGAAGCTTTACATCAATGGCAAAGTCCTTTCTTGCAGGGAAGCTGCCCTTTGCGGTGCGCGGCGGGTATGATTTTGTAGATGTACGGGATGTGGCAAAAGGAATTCTGGCCTGCGCGGAAAGCGGCGAACCCGGCAAGGGTTACATTCTCTCAGGACATTACATCACCATCCGCAGGATGCTGCGGATTGTCGGAAAGGCTGCCAAGCTGATATACCGTCCCATATGTTTGCCGTTAAAGCTCGCAAGGCTTGCGGCGCCATACTGTGAACGCCGCTGTTTGAAAGAGAAAAAACCGCTTTTCTTCACGCCTTATTCCATTGCTGTTCTCGGTTCAAACGGACGTTTTACCCATGATGCCGCATCGGAGAGGTTTGCCTATCGGCCGCGCCCGATTGAGGAGACCTTGCGGGACATGACCGCCTGGCTTGTCAGCCGTAACGCTAAAGCCGGCAGCGCACCTTAAGGAGTATGTGTTCATATATAAAATTATTCGACCGTTTTCCGTTTATAAGGTTATAATCCGACAGAAAAGATGTTGACATTTCAACTTTTTGTGATAAAATATAATTGTTGAAACTTCAACATCTGTGAGAGGAAGTGCTGCCATGCAGGAAAGATTCGAGATGTTTACGGTTCTAATCAACAGAATCAGCCGTGACATACGAAAAATAAAAAATCAGGAAATGACTGCCTATCATTTGAGAAGCACACATATATCCTGCCTGTACTATATTTATTCCTTGGACGGTGTGACCGCGGCAGAGCTGTGCGAGCACTGCGAGGAGGACAAGGCGACTGTTTCCCGTGCATTATGCTATCTTGAAGACAACGGATTCATTTATCGAAATACCGACTGCTCCAAGCGTTACAAAAGTCCGCTTTATTTGACGGATAAAGGTCAGGCGGCAGGCAAAAGAATTGCCGAAAAAATCAGTGAAGTCCTTGATATAATCGGCTGCACCCTCACAAAGGACGAAAGAGCGGCATTTTACCGCACTCTTTCCGCTATCAGCAGAATTCTGGACGATATCGCCCGGAATTGCAAAGCATAAGGAGATGTAATCAAATTGAAAACAAGAATTATTGTTGATTCCACAGCAGACTTGAGTCCCGAAATCAAAGCGCGGGTATATACAGTACCCCTGACCGTTCATTTCGGTCAGGAGGAATACCTCGACGGTGTGACCATCGACAACAAAACCTTCTACGAAAAGCTCATAGAAAGTGACACGCTGCCGACTACCAGTCAGGCGACCCCTGCCGCCTTTATTCGGGAGCTTGAAAAGGCGAAACAGGCAGGAGAGGCGGCCGTTGTTATTACCCTTGCATCCGAATTTTCCGGTACGCATCAAAGTGCCGTGATCGCGGCAGCGGATTATGAAAACGTCTATGTAGTAGACAGCAGAAGCGCGGCGATGGGCACGGGAATTCTGGTTGAGCTTGCGTTTCGGCTTCTGGACGAAGGAATGTCGGCAGAAGAAATAAAGCAGGCTTTGGAGAAGGAAAAGGAAAAAATTATTATTGTGGGACTGGTAGACACCCTTGAATATCTCAAGCGCGGCGGTCGTATTTCAAAGGCAGCCGCATTCGCCGGCGGGGTGCTGAATATTAAGCCTGTGCTATCCGTCATTGACGGGGAAATTCAGCTGCTCGGAAAAGCGCGCGGCTCTAAAATGGGCAACAATCTGCTCATTCAGGAAATCAACAGGGTCGGCGGCATTGATTTCAGTAAACCTGTTTTGCTTGGCTACAGCGGAATCTCTGACGCACTGCTGCTGAAATATATTGAGGACAGCCGTCATATCTGGGAAGGCAACCTGAAAGAAATCCGCTATACGACCGTCGGAAGCGTTATCGGGACCCATGTTGGGCCCGGGGCTGTTGTTGTAGCGTTTTTTAAAAATGAATAATACAGAGCTGTGAAAAAAACAGCCTGAGTCTAAAAACTGCAAGCACATCCTTTTTCGGATAGGCTTGCAGTTTTTTTCGTAATATACCGAAAAAACAAAATTTGTTTGCTCCTTCTCTCCGGGGCATTCAGTCTGTCAATATATTAAAACACCATATTTAGTCTTATATTTTTCATACACATACTATATGTAGATTTTTTCATTGACTTTTACAACTATATCATGTATACTGATAATACAAGACTCTTAAACCGGAGGTGATAACATGATCGGCGGCCTACAGAAGGTGACCCTACTGGATTTTCCGAATAAAGTCGCCTGTACGGTTTTTTTGACGGGCTGCAATCTCCGCTGCCCTTATTGCCACAATCCCGAGCTCGTTTTGCCGCGAAACGACAGAAAAACCGTTTCGGAAAATGAGCTGTTTGAGTTCCTTTCTTCCCGAAGGGGTAAGCTGGACGGTGTTTGCATCACCGGCGGCGAGCCGACGCTGTACCCAAGCCTGCCCGACCTGCTTCGCCGTATCAGAAGGATGGGATTTCTTGTTAAGCTGGACAGCAACGGATCAGTTCCCGAAATGCTTGAACATCTTCTGCGCGAAAAGCTGCTTGATTATGTGGCAATGGATATCAAGAATGCTCCCTCACGGTATGCAGAAACCTGCGGTGCAGATGTAATTGAACAGGTTGAAAAAAGCGCAGCACTGCTTAAAAACAGCAATATCGACTACGAGTTCCGCACAACGGTTTGCCATCCTTTTCATTCGCCTGACGGTATGCAGGAAATCGGGCGTTGGCTCTGCGGAGCAAAGCGATATTTTATCCAGCCCTTTGTTGATTCAGGCAATTTGCTCGGCAGCGGTGTATCGGTCATGACAAAATCCGAGCTTGAAATGCTGCTCAATGCCATTAAACCGTATATACCCGCCGCAGAGCTGCGCGGTGTGTGAACGATAAAACAATACAATAAACAGAGGAGAATAGCTATGTACACAGTCATCAAACGAGACGGCAGAAGTGCCGAGTTTAATTTGACCCGTATATCCCACGCCATTACCAAGGCATTTGACGCAACAGGCATTCCTTACAGCCCGGATGTAATCAATCTTCTTTCCCTTCAGGTAACAGCGGATTTTGCTCCGAGGGTAAAGGATGATACGATTGATGTCGAATCCATACAGGACAGTGTTGAAAAAACGCTGCAGAGAGCCGGCTACGACAAGGTTGCCAAGGCATATATTCTTTACCGCAAAAACCGCGAAAAGCTCCGTAATATGAGCTCCACAATACTGGACTACAAGGGGCTTGTGGACGGCTATCTGAAGGTATCCGACTGGCGGGTAAAAGAAAACTCTACCGTCACCTATTCCGTGGGCGGACTGATTCTGTCCAATTCCGGGGCAATAACCGCAAACTACTGGCTCAGTGAAATCTACGATGAAGAAATCGCCGACGCGCACCGTAACGCCGATCTGCATCTGCATGATCTCTCCATGCTGACCGGTTACTGTGCCGGCTGGAGCTTAAAGCAGCTCATTGAAGAGGGACTCGGCGGCATTCCCGGCAAGATAACCTCCGCACCGGCTAAGCATTTGGCAACGCTGTGCAATCAAATGGTCAACTTCCTCGGCATTATGCAAAATGAATGGGCAGGTGCACAGGCATTTTCGAGCTTTGACACCTATCTTGCGCCATTTGTCCGCACGGACAAACTGACCTATAACGAGGTTAAGCATTGTATCGAAAGCTTTGTATACGGCGTCAATACGCCCAGCCGCTGGGGCACGCAGGCGCCCTTCACCAATATTACTCTCGACTGGACCGTACCGGCTGACCTTGCCGATCAGCCCTGCATCGTAGGCGGCAAGCCTACGGACTTCACCTACGGTGACTGCAAGACGGAGATGGATATGATCAACCGCGCCTTTATCGAGGTTATGATCGAGGGCGACGCCAACGGCCGCGGTTTTCAATACCCCATTCCCACCTATTCCATCACCAAGGATTTCGATTGGAGCGAAACCGAAAACAACCGTCTGTTATTTGAAATGACGGCGAAATTCGGCACACCCTATTTTTCCAACTACATCAATTCGGATATGGAGCCGTCCGATGTGCGCAGTATGTGCTGCCGTCTGCGGCTTGATTTGCGCGAGCTGCGCAAAAAATCCGGCGGCTTTTTCGGCAGCGGCGAATCCACCGGCTCCATCGGCGTAGTTACCGTCAATATGCCGCGCATTGCCTATCTCTCGGCAGATGAGGGAGAGTTCTTTGCCCGTCTTGACCGGATGATGGACATTGCCGCACGCAGTCTGAAAATCAAACGCACGACAGTCGGCAAGCTGATGGAAGAAGGGCTTTACCCATATACCAAACGGTATCTCGGCAGCTTTGACAATCACTTCTCGACCATCGGACTTCTCGGTATGAACGAGGCGGGGCTTAATGCCGCCTGGCTGCGCAAGGATTTGACCCATGAAGAGACGCAGGAATTTGCCGTCCGTGTTCTCAAGCATATGCGCGAGCGTCTGTCGGATTATCAGGAACAATACGGCGATCTTTACAACCTGGAGGCGACCCCTGCCGAGTCCACCTCTTACCGCCTTGCCAAGCACGACAAGGTGCATTTCCCGGACATCATAACAGCGCATGAGGGAGCAACCCCCTATTACACCAACTCCAGCCACCTGCCTGTAGGCTATACCGAGGATGTGTTCGCCGCACTTGATGTGCAGGACAAGCTGCAGCCGCTCTATACCAGCGGTACGGTGTTCCACACCTTCCTCGGAGAAAAACTGCCGGATTGGAGGGCTGCTGCGGCATTGGTGCGCAAAATTGCCGAAAATTACGAGCTGCCCTATTACACGCTGTCTCCCACCTATTCCATCTGCGCCGATCACGGATATCTTACCGGAGAGCAAGCCGTCTGCCCGCACTGCGGCAGAAAGACCGAGGTCTACAGCCGTATCACCGGTTACTACCGCCCGGTACAGAACTGGAATGACGGTAAAAGTCAGGAGTTCAGGGACAGAAAAACCTATCATATCGGCGAGATAAAGAACGAAGCTGAACCAGAGAATAAAATTTCGTCGGTTTGCGATGCGGACAGATATATTTTGTATACCGCAACCACCTGCCCTAACTGCCGCGCCGTTAAGCCGCTTTTGGAGAAATCCGGACTTTTATATACGGAACGGAATGTAGATGAATATATTGAGGAGGCGACGGCCTTGGGGCTTAAGCAGGCGCCTACGCTTGCTGTCCGATCCGGAGATAAAACCGTGTTATACAGCGGTGCAGCGCAGATTAAAGCCCTGCTCAAGGAGCTGGCGCTATGACAGACATTGCTGAATTCTTTCAGCTCGGATTTCTTCCGTTATCTCTCGCTCAACATCTCATATTGCAAAAAGACAGCCCTTGATTGCTTTTCATCTCAGCAATCAAGGGCTATCCCTCACTCTTGATATCCAACATCTTTTCTTGTACCTCTCTTTCCTTGTTTGGCGGCACCCTTCTGCGTCCTGCAAATCTTTGCCGCGCTATATATAAACACCGCAGTGCGATGGACTTGCCTTATGAAGCGGCTTGACCTGACAGGCGTTATGCCGTCTTTCGGTGCCGAGACTATTCTCCCTTAACGCTTTATATAAAGGAGCAGGTACTCAGGTCATTGGAATCACCTCTTTCTCCTTGCATCTATAGAATAGCATATTTTCCTCAAAAAAACAATCGGCAGGATATACGAATTCCGACTTTCGATTTTATGCTTATATACAAACCTTTTCTTTTTGTTTTGTATGTATTGACTAATTACTTTATTGTGTGTTACAATTATAATGTTGTGGGAAATCCGACGGAACAGTACCGCCGGACTTTTTTTCTGCAAGAAATATCTTACCGCTTTTCTTCAAAAACCGTGTTTCCCCAAAAAGGGCTGTTAAAACAAAAACAGTGGAAAAAGTCACAAATATATGGTATAATATACTTGCTTATTGTAGGCCCTGTTTTAGGATAAAGTAATACAGATCGGACGGTTCTTATAATGGATAAAACACAAGCCGGCTCATTTGAGAGTACACAGGAATTTCTTGTCATGCGAAACATATATGAGTCAGCCGTAAAGCAGCTGGCTCTGAAATTTGAAATACTGAACAGCGAATTCAACATACAGTATTCACGCAATCCCATTCATCATATCGAAAGCCGGGTAAAATCCGCGCAGAGCATCATGGCAAAGCTTACAAAGAAAGGTATGCCTTATAACATTGCCTCAGCTAAAGAAAATATCAACGATATTGCCGGTGTGCGCGTTGTCTGTAACTATATAGACGATGTGTACCGTGTTGCCGAAATTTTTGAACGGCAGAAGGATGTTGAGATACTCAAAAAGCAGGACTATATCAAGGAGCCGAATTACAACGGCTACCGTTCCCTGCATCTCGACACCCGTATCCCGGTATACCTTTCCGACAGAACGGAGTATGTGGTAGCGGAGATCCAGCTGCGCACGATTGCCATGGATTTCTGGGCAAGCCTTGAGCACGATATCCGGTATAAGGTAGACAAAACCAAGCTGCCGGGAGGCATTAACGAAGAAATGTTTGACTGCGCCGAAAAGATAGCGGAAATCGACCGACAGATGCAGGATATGTACCGCAGAATCAAAGCGGCTGAAAAAGCCGATTAAGCAAGAGCAGGAAAACGCCCTCGGATTCCGTAACATCCGGTTTCCGAGGGCGTATGTTTTTGTTCATCTGTTTTCAATCGACAGATATTCCCGAACAGACTTCAGACCGATATATGCCGTTGGAGTCAATCTCCCCTTCCGCTTCAAACTCAAGACTGTTTATCATCTTTTCGGAAAGCTCAGAACCGCGCTGAAATCGAAATGTTGCCTGAAAGCGATATCTCTCGTCAGGGCTTAACTTATACTGAGACGGTATCGTATATGAAAGCTCGGCAGTGAAACCGCTGTTTATACTATAACCTATAGACGGAAATATAAGCTCAGGCTCCGGTTCTATCTTTACCCATTTGCCGTTTTCCCGTCGGAACAGTTCATACGACGCACCGTATTCAATAGTCTTTCCGGAGCGGTTTACCCACCGCAGATCCAGAACGCAATCCGAACCGACCTCACGGGCATTGATAATCTCAAAGCTTACGCCCTCGGCATCGCTTTCGGCATTCAAAAAACGGAACTTTCCGATCTCTTTTGCTTTCGGTGTTGACATATGCCTGACGCAGCGGATATAGGTGACCGCAGCAAAAGCACAAGCAAACACGGTTATTACGGCAAGAATCAAGACCCATATGGCGGAAACTTTTCGTTTTAACATTTTCGGTTACCTCTTTTCATCAGTATAAGAAGCAGGATCGGAACAAAAATCCTGCGGTACATAAAAGATCGATCAATGCCGAAAAAAAGTCTTGTGCTTTGCGTGAATACATAAAAGAACAGGCAGCCGCTGTCAGAAGAAAATGCGCCGGACACCCGCGAAGCGGAGCTCTGCCGCAAATCGGGCTTGCTTCTCTTTTTTAAGGTTGCTTTTTTCCGCGGCTCTTTTTCCTTTTAATAATCAGCACAACGGCAATCACACATCCGCCGATCAGCAGAAAGCCTGCAAGCAGGAAGATCGGATTGAACGGAATCGATTGCTTTGGAGGCTTTGGATGCTCTGCTTCCGACAATGTGAAGGTCAGCTCTTTTTTCGGCAAACCGGGCAGGGTCAGCTCATAGCCCTTTTCCGTCTCGGAAAAGCCGCCCTGACTGTTTTCGATCATGTAATACGGTGTGTTTACCACGATTTTCAGCTCTCCGAACTGCGCCCATGTCTTTGCGGGAGAGAGCAGATAGGTGTAGGTATAAATACTCGGTGTGTAACCTGCGTTAATTGCCGGATACAGCGGGGCTGTTACCGTGTTTGTCAAAATCTGTCCCGGTTCCAGCGTCAGTGTATACTCGTACCACCGCATCAGTGAAAAGGCTGATCTTTCGGTGTAAATTCCGCCGTACATCCAGTTCTTTGAACCGTTGTTCAGAAACGCGACCTGCGCATTATACCAATCACTCTCCGATATGCCGGAGCTATTGTCGTATTCCTTGAAGACAAAATCCCGGAAGGTCATCTGTTCCGAATATTTCAATGTAATATTGCCGTCAATTTTCTTTTTACACGCGCCGTTTTCATAAAGTGACCATGCGATACCGTCCTTCGGACACTCACCGAAAATATATACGGTAAGTGTGTCGCCGGTTTTTATCCAGCCGGATAACCGGAAGCCGTCTTTCAGCGTAGCCATACCGCTCTTTTCCTCCCACAGTACCCGTGTTTTAGTCGGCTCCTCTCGCAGAACAAGAGCGGCGGTTGCGGCTTGGTTTTCGGGATTGACGCCTTCAACGGAATATTGCCGTACCCATACAGGGAGATCGGGACGGAAAAAGCTGTCCGTGATATACCCATCTGTCAGCTTCGGCATATCCTCGTTTAAAGAGAACGGTGTTCCTCTGTCCTTCAGCGTATGACGCACGGTAGCCTCGATCGGTTTGCCGTTGACCTTAACACCATACTTTCCGGTATCCGAAGCGGCGGTATACTTATCGGTCGGGGAAGCGTAGATATATTCCCCGTAATGAGGCAGATTGCCGAATGGAAAAACAAGCGTGGCAGTCACCGTATAGTCGGCCGGGTTGCGGAAGGTGTACTCAGCCGTGACCTTCCCTGTATAGGCGAGGAATTCTTCGGTACTGTTGTAGTAATTCTTCGGGAACTCCCGCACATCAAAGGCCAAAAGCTCCTTATCCGCCGCAAGCGGACAGTTCTTTTCTTTTACAAGTGCGCCGGTGCTGTCTGTTCCGCTCCAGTGACGTTGAGCGGAGTTGGCATGAGTCGGCTGAATAAATACGGCACTGAGCAACAGAACCGTAAAAACCGCTGTAATTGCCTTCCGTTTCACCTCTATCGTCCTCCCCTGCTTTCAACAAGCCGTTAACTGTACATTACTTTCCGATATCTGTGACTGTGCCGATAAATACCGGCAGCCCGGTTGCGTTGTCTGTAACGGCATAGATAAACGGACGGTCAAGCGTCACGCTGTATATATCCACTGCAACAGCGGTTTCCTTAATTTCCACAGCGGTCGCCGCGCCGGCTTTTGTGCCTTTTTCGTCCACAGCGATATATGCCTTGTGGAGCACACGGCTGATAAATATATTGCCTTTATCACTAAGAGCCGAAAAGTCCGCTTTTGTCGGATCAAACGGCAGTGCCATACCGAGCGCCTTCAGCGCACCGCTCATTTCAATGTCATAATCGTAGGAGAACTTTGGTATCGCAGTTTCCACCGGGACATCCTTGGCGTTTTTTATCGTGTCAATAAAGGATTTCCCTGTCATGGAAGCTGCATAGTCACCGCGAGAAACACCCTCGTTCGGCAGCAGCGCCACAAAGCTGTAACCGTTCTTATACGGCTTGATAAACCCGGTTGCCTTGCCGTCGTCAAGATAGCTGTGCTCCTTCGAATACATCATCATAACAGTTTTCTTTGTGCCGTCAAGAGCAGTAAATATGCCGTCCCTGACCTCGTCCTTTTTATAAATATTCTCCCACTCAGCGTCGAACAGAACGGTGTTGATCAGATACATTACGGCGCTCGGGTCAAAATCATCGATGATTTTCTCTATCATGCCGTCGGTATTCTTCTTTACCCGGTTGTTGATATCCCGCAGCGTTTTTTTATCAAACGCCGATTTATATGCCTCAGCGCCGTAGTAATCCGCGTTTTTCTGCAAAAAAGCCTTTTCCGCCGTAAATCCGTTATCCTTGAACCAAATAAAATTTGTTATATTCAGCTTTGCCGTTTTTTCAGAGGGCAGTGCCTTTATATAGGAATACAGATATTCGTTCAGCGTTTCCATGGGAATATCTCCGCCGAGCAGAGCTTCCATTTGCGCAAGAGTCTCGCCCTTCGCTCCGTTTGCCGTCATGGAGAGCGCCAGCATGACCGACAGCGGAGATATAAGGCTGTTTTTGTTGTCGTCTCGCGTTTGTTGAAAGAGCTTGATCGCAAAGTCCGCACTGCTGTTTTTGAAAGCATCATCCGCAGCCTTGCCGGAAACCGGCTTTGCCGCGATGCCTTCCATAAGATTTGCTGCCTGCACCTTTGTCCCGCAACCGGAAATGCTCATCACCCCTGTCACAAGAACAGACATGCATAAAATAACTGCTGTCCATCGTTTTGTTTTCATCACGATTTCCTCCTAATTATTCTGATTCATGTGCATTGTATGATGTAATCCGAATCACATCTTCACGCAATTCTTCACTGAATCCGTCGAGATCGTCATAACCGATTGCCCCCTCATTGACCAGGCGGCAAAGATCGGTGAGAAGCTCCGACCTGCGCATTTCTATAAGCACACCGGTATTTCGTTTATCGCGGCGTATGCGTCTATACAGTTCCCAAAACTTTTCCGCTTCCGAGCAGTCACGGCTGAGCAGCTCGATGTATTCCCGGTTCAGTCTCCCGATATACGCTTCCTGCCATCCTGCGATTCTTTCACGGAACAGTATCCAATCCCGTTTTGATTCCCAATTATTCTGCATAATTTCACCTCCGCAGTTAAATTATCCGTCAGCCAAACAGATATCTCTTCAGATAGTCGGCAACCGCTTCGGAAACCCGCCCGACATCTTTACCCGATGTATTGATAAGCATATCGTAGTTTTCACATGCCCCCCATTTTTGTCGGCTGAAATAGTTGTAATATCTTGCCCGTCCTTTATCTATAGAACGAATATTCCTTTGTATTTTGGAATCGGATAAATTTTCGTCCTTCGGATTTCGTTCCCTGCAGCGTTTCAGTTTGCTTTGTGCGTCCGCATAAACGAAAATACGGAACGGTTCTTTTTCCTTCAAAATATAATCGGCACATCGCCCGACAATAACACAATCGGATTTCTCTGCCAGCTCTTTAATAATATTGTGCTGCTCGGTAAACACCGTGAGACTCCTGTCAAACTCGGTATAAACGTAATATGCCGTATGAAAGCTCATGCCGGCATGGATTGGATAAGCAATATACGGGCGGTCTTCGGTGATGCGTTCCACATATTCCTCGGAGAGCTTTGTGCGCTTGGCAATCTCGGTTACGATTTCCTGATCGTAATAAGCAATCTGCAGCTTTTCCGCAATTCTGCGGCCGATTTCACGACCGCCGCTTCCAAACTCGCGTCCTATGGTGATAACCTTTTTCATTTGTCGCACCTCCTGTAAAATGCCGTAAGGCACCGACCCTGCCAAGCAAAGCCGATGCCTCGTTCTCATTTGTCGGCTCGTGGGCTTTGCCGGAACTCCTTTGCCTACGGGTCTGTGTATGAAAGCTTTTCTGTTTCAGTTTAACTCCTTTTCCGCTGAGTGGGTTCCGATATATTTACCGGATCTGCCTCTCCTCTCTGACTATATTATATTCTCAACCCGGAATAATGTCAAGGGGAAGCACTGTTTCGCGGTTTTTACATGTAAATTTTCGGTTTTTAAGGACAAGGGCGGCGCAAACCGCCGCCCTGCTGCGTATGTGTGTCTGCATTCGGGTTTTATTTCTGCTTTTTCTTCTTTTCGGTAACAGCTGTGCCGATAACAGCTCCGCCGCTGATAAAGAGCAATGCAATCCATAATATAAAATTGCTGCTGTCCCCTGTCTGCGGTCGATTTTCATTCTTCGGCAGCTTCGCCGTTACGGTGTCGGCTTTGGCAATTTCCTTGGTGCCGTCCTTGTCACTGTAATACTTATTGCAGCCGCCGCAGTGCCAATACTCGATGTTGCCCTCGCTGTCCTCGGTCGCCGCCTTGGCGGAAATAAGTTCGAGGTCGGTGTGGTTCTTCGGGTCAAGCTCGCCGTAGGTTTTGCCGCAAACCTCGCAAACCGCCTTGTCCTTGCAGGTCGCCGTCCCGCCGGAGCAGTCTTTGGTTTCGGAGCCGGTGCAGCCGTCCACAGTGCATTGACGGGTGTGCATGCCGTCGCCGTTCGATACCCATTCACCATAGGTATGCCCGTCGTTGACCGTTACGGTCATCTCGGCGGTGTTGCCCGCCTTGTCGGTGACAACGATTCTCTGCTCGCCGTCTGCGGGAGCGAGGGTAAAGCTGCCGGTTGCGTCAAGTATGACCGCCGTGCCGTTCACGGTGATGGTGTTCACATACTTTTCGCCAACGGTGACCGTCTGTGCCTCGCAATAGGTCTTGCCGTCCTCAATGCCGGTGATAACCGGGCTTGTTCCGTCAAGCACAATGCCGTCCGAGCAAATGTAGTCCGTATTGCCCGCCTTGTCGGTCAGTCTGACATAGATAATATACTCGTTATCGGGGTCAATGCCGAACGGTGCGGTGTACGCTGTGAAGGTCATGCCGTCAAGCTCCGCTTTGGTAAGCTCTTTAGCCGACAGCAGATATTCGACCGTAACCGCCTCACCGCTGTTATCGGCTGCGTTTATCGTCACCTCCTGCGTATCCTTAAAGAACAG
>CDZG01009514.1_pt1 | contig 61722 bp, 45 predicted proteins | sample 557741 | NCBI WGS metagenome assembly CDZG01 (sample SAMEA3182086, study PRJEB8094) | gut metagenome | biome: human; feature: gut; material: Stool; isolation source: human stools | place: Canada | collected 2013-01-21
CTTTTGAATTGTTCAGCAGGCATTAATATAATAAAAAATTTTTTTACTTTACTGTTTTTAACGCCGCCTGAATTTAATCGGACGGCGTTATTTTTACTTGACCTAATCAAAGAATGATATCGATTTTACAAATCCCGCAATTATCGTTCATTGCAGTAAGCGTAAAGCTTTTCTGCCCCTTTTGCAGCTTTACGGCGACTCGTATTTTACCCATATACATTTTGCGGCTTGTATTTGCTACATTGTTATGGTCGCAATTATCCGAGCCTGTGCCTATAATCCTTGCAGGCGCCGAAACGGAAAAGCTGACATATTCCGCCGCGTCGGGAACGACCCGGCCGTTTTCGTCAACGCATTCGCAGGTAAACAGCGCTATATCGCTTCCGTTTGCGGTAAAGTCGTTATCCCGCGTCAGCCTTAACGCAACCGGTTTTCCGGTTGTCACGCGCTTATCGGAGCATACCTCTTTGCCGCCGATATAACCCTTTACTTCAAGCGTTCCGGGAGTATATTTCACATTCCATTCGCCGTGACCGTACTTTTCAATCTGCTGTTTACCGAGCGATTCTCCGTTTAAGAAAAGTTCCGACTCCTCGCAGTTCGTATAAACGGTGACAAGTATTTCCTTTCCCTCAAGGCCCTTAAAGTTCCAATGCGGTACGATATGCGCCATAGGCTCTTTTGTCCAATGGGATTTGTTCTGATAAAACGCACCCTTCTTTTGCAGGAATAGATCGAGCGCTCCCGAGCATGAGCATACGCGCGGCCACGCCGCCTCTCCCCTATGCTCAACCGCCGCCCACTGGTAACAGCCGAACACATAACTGCGCTCACGCAGGGATTTATAGGTTTTCTCCCTGCCTAAGAACCAGTCGTTAGCGTCTCTGTCTTTATCGCGTATTCTGCCGTTTGTGTCCGCGTCAAAATTCCAGTCGCGCGTTGTGCCGGTGGCGCAGCACTCCGACGCGAAAACAGGCTTTTGGGGGCGCATTTTATGAACAGTATCGTAAATGCTGAGGTTATAATTTATCCCGATAAAATCGCATTCATCATAAATTGCAGATTTATCCGGCGTTTTGTCCTCTGCCGCGGTGACAGGCCTTGTATAATCGTATTTTCTTATTTGCGCCGCTATTGCCTTATGCAGCTTTCTGCCCGTATCGGTAATATGTAACGGTTCCTCGTTGCTCGTTGACCACATTATAACGCTCGGTCTGTTGCGGTCGCGCTTTATCAGCGACTCTAACTGCTCCATAGCCTCTTTTGTGCTTTCGAACCACCGCGCCTCGTCCATAACAAGAAAGCCCTGCTCGTCAAACGCGTCCATATAGCTTTCGGTTTGCTGGTAATGGCTTGTGCGGTAGCCGTTTGCTCCCATTTCCTTCATAAGCGAAACCTTATATTTTGCTATATTTTCGGGAACGGCAAGACCAGTAAGCCCGAAATCCTGATGAGCGCAAACGCCGTTAATAAATGTCGGCTTTCCGTTTAAAAGCAGGCCGTTTTCTACGGTTATTTCAACCGTTCTGAAGCCTATGCGAGTTGTATTTTCGTCAATTTCCTCACCGTTTGTTTTAAGCACGGTTTTAACGGTATAAAGGTTAGGATTGTCGCAGTCCCATAAAAGCGGATTTTCTGCTACGGCACTGTATTTTATAACGCCCTTTTCGCGAAGCTTAAGCCTTCCCTCGCCCGCGGCCGTGGCTAAAACAAAGCCGTCCGCACCTATAATACTGCTTTCTAAGGTTACAATTTTATCTTCATAATCGGAATTTACAACCGTTGTTTCAAAATTTATTTGCCAGCGGTTGCCGTCAAGCTTTTTATACGGCGCGTATACGCCCCATAAATCTATCGCGACAGGCTCGGTTACGGTTAAATGCACGTCGCGGTAAATTCCGCCGCCCTGATACCACCAGCCTTCAAAGTCCTCGGTATTAACATAAACGGCGATTATATTTTCCTTACCGTAATAAACATAATCGCTTATATCTATTTCAAAAGTATTATACCTTGAAAAATTGTGATACATAAGACAGCCGTTTAAATAAACGGTCGATTTGCCCGCAATACCGTCAAATCTTAAAAGCACGCGCTTGTTTTCACTGTCTTCGGGCATATAAAAATGCTTTCTGTACCACGCGTTATCGTAGTGCAAATATCCTAAAGCGCAGTTTTCGTTTTCGTCGTTATCCTGATATACAACGTAATCGTGCGGCAGGTCCACCCATTGCCATTTTTCAGGATTTATCATACCGCCGAAATATTGATCGGGTCTGTCCGGGTAATTGTACGCTGCAGGGCCCGAAAGCTTACGCTCGGTTTTGCTTTGGCAGTATATAAAGCCCTTATCCTTTGATATAGGCTCGGCTATATCACCCTTATGAAATATCCAACCGCCGTTTAATATTATTTCCTTTCGCATAACAAGCTCCTTTTCGGATAATTTTCAATTACAGTGAAATTGCAATCTCTGCAAATACGCCTAAAATCAGCACCAGCCACATACGCTTGGTAATTTTTTCTTTAAACAGAATGTCCGCGCATACAGACGAAAGCGTAGTCCCGGAATAAAAAAGCTTTTTATTATATATACTTTTTTGAGTTCTCCACTTTTTAAAGAATTGCAATAATATATCCAAAACAATATATTGAGCTTACAAATCAGGAAATTTAACTTAAAGACTTTTAATTGTTATCGTTTTATTATCATTTCTGAAATCAGCTTTTGAATATTACGGTTTCAACGGAATACGGCAATGCTGTCCGCTCAAGCAGCATACCTCCTATACGGAGAATATATTTAATTTCCGTATTCCCCGAATTGTATATAACAACCGCAATGCTTCCGTCGGTATTCATAAACGCAGTTGTTTCGAGAACTGCGGTATAAGAGCTGAGACCTATTCTGACTGCTCCGGGACGTATGAATTTATTGAACTGTCCTATTACATAATAATTAGGAGTGAAAACCAGCTCATTATTTTCTGTATCGCAAAATATGCCGGAATCACAATAAGATCTGCCCTCACGCCAGTGATATGGACCGTTTTTCTCATCAAGAGTTATATTCCAATCGATAAATGCCGTAAGTCCTGCGTTTAAATCGCCGATAATATCGTGTGCGTATTTTCGTGACTGTTGCCGTGCGTCAGACTTATACATTCCCTTTTCCCCGGAAAATGTACAACCCTCACTCATAATAACGGATTTATCGGGAAATACCTTTTTACAAAGCGCTATTCCCCCGAAGTGGTCGCCGGAATACCAGTGGCAGGCAATACCGGAAATATAGTCTCTGAGCTTGGGGTCGCTGTAATACTTTAGGCATCGCTCAAATATGCGTTCCTTGCAATGGTCGTATACAAAAATTTTTGTATCGGTGCCGTCAAGCTTCGGCCCGAGTGCATTTTTAACGAAATCCGCCTCCTGCTCGGCAGTAAAAACGCATGATTCCCAAAGCTGATGATGCCTTGTTTCATTCTGAACCGTAATTGCCCATATATTGACGCCGCGTTTTTTCATTTCATCTATATACCTGCGTATATAGTCCGCCCAAAGCTTATAGCATTCCGACTTTAAATATCCTCCCTGCCATTGGCCGTTGTTCTTCATGTACGGTGGAGGACTCCACGGACTTGCAATGATTTTTAAGCCGCTCGAGAGCTTTCCGGCCGCTTTAATAAAAGGAATGACTGCAATTTCTTCTCTTGAAATATCAAAGCTTTCCAAGGTCATATCGTTATTCTCAACATAAGCGTAAGGAGAAATTGAAAAATCGCAGCTATGTATCAATATTCTTCCGAAGGTATAGCCTATTCCGTCATCGGCAGAAAAATAGGCGCACCAATTTTTCTTTTTTACTGTCGCCGAGCTTCATCCAACTTGCAGCTGTGGCCTCTGTCAGCGCTGCTCCGAAGCCTTCGAATTTTTCAAGCTTAACCTCAGGATGGATATTTATTAAGCATTGCTCGGTGTCGTTACGTTTTTGTTGCAATGTATCGGAATAAAACCGTTCTTTTATAAATTCCTGTGATTCAAGTTTTGCAAGCCTTTCTTGCGTTTATGCGCAAGTTCTGAAAATTTCCGCTTTCATAGAATCCCCCATATATTTTATTTTTTAATCTTCCTTATGCCGAAACATAAACGCTGTCAAGACTCAGGCTTGTAACAGGCTTTATATCTACGTAAATGTCATCGGTATATTCGGCGATTGCGAGAATCACCTTTCTGTTAAAAAGATATTTTGCGGGAATAACCCATTCGGTACCGTTATAAAAATTGTCATCGGACATTTTTCCGTCGTAATACAGCTGTGCCGAATCTCCGCTGTAGCCGATATGCACGTACCCGTTACAATTCGTAACAGTAAGCTCGTAATACTTGATTTTTCTTTCAACCGAGCAATGCACCGGTTTTTTTCCGTTATCAAAAGAAAAGTTTTCAAAAAGCTCATACTGATAGCTTTTATCAATATCCGGATCTATGATCTCATGCGCGGTTACTTCGGCAAGAATAACGTCATTTCCGGTATGTTCGGTAACATAACCGTCACCGCCGAAACGGAAATATTCTCCTGCTCCGAAGCCCGCCGTCTTAATCTCACCGTTATCGCGGATAAGATCACAGCCGTTTCCGATATATGCCGTATCCGCAAATTTATAAAAATGCTCCGCTTCATCATCTGTAAGCGTAATGAAGCGTATTCCTTCTTTTATGAATCCGTTATCCTTGCCCACAGTTGCCGTAAAGGGTCTTTCACCCTTAAACTTATAAACCGGCTCAATACCCCTGATTTTTTTGAAAAAATAGGTTTTTTCTGTTTTGCATATCGGTTGCGCCGTTATATACTCGGCATAAAGTGTATTATACCGAATACCGAACGGGAAGAAAAAAGCGTCGTCCTCTGTAATATCAATCGGATTATCAGGTATAGCAGGCATTTCTTCGCTCACTTTAAATTGCACTCCGTAAACCGGCTTTAAATCTAACAAATGACAGTGATGATTAACAAATATATATCCGGATTCGTCTTTTATTCGCATAGCGTACCTGAGACTGCATTGATCGGAATCCTTCGGAGGATTTTCCTGCAAAAAGGGCTGCATCTGCGCAAGCTCAGAACCGAAATCGTTGACAAACAGGTTAAGCAGCTTAATTGTTCGGTAGCTGTTCTTGTAATCTCCGTGTTCGCTTATAGGCGCCTGAAAATAATTATTGAAAATCGGATAAACCAACGCATCGTAATCGGTCCAATTACTTCTGCACAAAGGCGTACCTCCGATCATCTTATTTATGCCTCCGCAAAACATATAATACCCAAGCAAATTACAGCCCGATCCGAGCTTTGTTAAAACCATGGAATAATCATCAAGCGAGGAAATGTAAGGACGGCGGTGCTTACTTACGCAAATGCCGGTTCCCAATTCACAAAACGCAAACGGATAATTATCCAAATCAATATGCACCTCGAAATTTCCCGGCTTTATTAAATCGTTTCCTATCTCCGCAGAATTTCTGATATGCGAAAAATTATAATGAGCGGAAATCGGAATTTTATCAATACTCAACGTCCACGGTTTTGCGGCATATCCTCCGAACATCGGAAGAACCTCACGCTGAGGCAACAGCGCGCCGCCGACCAAATTCCAACCGGTTGCGGTATATATGGGCGCCGTCAGCCCTATTTCCTCGGCAATTTCCCTTAATTTTAAGATATGCTCAGGCTTAGCGGTCAATTCATTTTCAAATTGAATCATAATGATATTGCCGTTATTTTCAAACAGATAATCTTTTACGTTATCATATATTGCCTTATACCAACGGTACACATAATACAGATACTCCTCGTTATTATCTCTCAGCTTTATTCCGCTTGTATAAATCCAGTCCGGAAATCCGCCGTTCCGATACTCGGCATTAACCCAAGGCCCTATTCTTAAGCAAAAATACATATCGTTTTCCTTACAGATGCGGATAAACTCCGATATGTTATTATCTCCGGTAAAATCCATCTTTCCCTTCTCAAATTCATGGTTTACCCAAAACAGATAAGAGGATACGGTATTTATGCCCGCAGCCTTCATTTTTAAAATGCGGTCTTTCCATTCTTCTGCCGGCAAACGCGAAATATGAGCCTCACCCATAACAGGGCAGAAGGGCTTTCCGTTCTTTGTAAGATAAAGATTATTGAGATAGATATTTTCACCGGAAGGACTTGTCTGACCCATATTCAAATAATTTTCCTTTAAGCGGACGCTGTCCTTCTTTTCAAAACAGTACATTTGTTGAAAAATTCCTTTCTGCTTTAACTGCATTACCCCGTAATACCGACTCTGTCAATGCTCTGAACGAATTTTCTCTGCAGAACCAAATAAAGTATAAGCATGGGAGTTATGAAGATAAAGCAGCATGCGCTTTTAGCCGCAATTGAGGCGCTGCTTCCCTGCCATATATTATAAGCGTTTAAGAGCGTATCGATATCATAAATTTTAACCGCAAGCGGAAAATTATCGGAAAGATACATAACCGCCAGATAATAATCGTTCCAATGCCAGATAAGAGCGAAAAGCGTTACGGTTGTATAAACAACCGAGGAGGAAGGGACGGCGATTGAAAAGAATGTTCTGAAAAGACCGGCGCCGTCTATCCATGCCGCCTCCTCAAGCTCCTTAGGCAAACCTTTGAAAAACTGAACATAGATATAAATAAGCACTCCCGAACGCAGTCCCACTCCGAAAACCGACGGCAGATAAAACGTCCACGCCGTGCCGAGTATATTCGGTCGGATATCTATTCCCGTAAGCTTATTTAACAGACCGAATATTCCTAAAATATCAAGCTGCGAATAGTTTGTCATCATAGGAATAATTATCATTTGCGCCGGAACCAAAATAGTAAGTATAAGCACAAAATTCAGAAATCTTTTACCCTTAAAATCAAATCTTGCGAGTCCGTATGCTATAAAAGAGCAAATAAGTATTTCAATAACGGCGCTCACAAGCTCATATTTAAGGGTTGAGAGCAGGCTGTTCACATAATCAAGCGCCTTTACGGCTATCGAATAATACTCAAAGGTGATCTTTTTAGGAATATAAATTATGCTCGGATCGGAAAAAGCGGCGGGTGTTTTAACCGACGAGGATATCATATATATAACCGGATAGATAACGATATACCCTATCGCAATGAGCAGTGCAAATCTGAAAACTGAATATCCGACCGACGCGGCGGCTCTTGCGGCCTTTTTATTTTTGATCATATGCTCCTCGCCCCCCTATTCCCAACGCTTCATACAAAATCTGCCGTAAGTGCCTATAACAATCGCCATAATAGCTCCTATAACGACAAAGTAGCTCCAGAGCATAGCCGAACCCTCGCCGTAATTCTGCATTCTCATGAACGTATAAGCCTGCCGCATAACCGAGTTGCTCTGATCGGTCATAAGCTCCACCATAGTGAATACCGCAACAAGCACCGTGACGCGGGAAAGCATCGGGAAGGTTATGAACCAAAATTCCTCCCACTTTGTCGCTCCTTCCACCTTTGAAACCTCGTATAAAAGCGGCGGTATGGTCTGCATACCCGAAATAAACAGCACAGTTTGCACTCCGCAGTTCCATATCATATTCATTATTCCGTTTATAACCGTTACAAAATAATCGCCCAGCTTTTGCGGAAGCCCCAGACCTTCAACTATTCCGTTAACGTCAAACATAGCCATAGCTACGCTTTCATCGGTTTTTATGTTTGAAACGCCCTCGGAAACAGAGCTTAGAATAACATTGAGTACCGCCCCGCTTGCAATTATTACAGGAAGAAAATAAAGCGCACGGAAAAATATTCTTCCCCGAAACTTCTGATTAAGCATAAGCGCCAAAATAAGGCTTATGATGATTATTACCGGAAACGAATAGAGAAATTTCACAACCGCCGAAGCTATATAGTCGAGGTAATCCGCGTTTTGTGCAAATATATATTTAAAGTTTTTAAAACCCACAAGGCTTGTTTTAAGTCCGTTTGTTGTAAGCGAAACCTTGGAAAACGCATAAAACACCGACTGTATTATAGGCAATCCGAAAAACAGCACCAGCCCTATAATCCAAGGGAAAACGCATATGCGGCCGTAATGAGCCTTTAAGGCGGTTATGCCGCGATTTTTCTTTCTTTTCATCTTTTCCCCTCCGTAAATATGTATGACCGTGCTTCAACCGTGCCTGCGGCTGTAACTGCGGCGGTAACGCCGTAATTTATATATACCTCAACGCCGTTATCAAAAACCGTTTTTCTTAAAGTATCGCTTAAAATCGAATGCTCCGAAATTACAGCGCCCTCAACTGCCTCAAAATACTTTAAATACCCGCCTACAGCTTTACAGGCGTCATCTGAGCCTGTGCCGTAAAGAACCGAGTGATAAATATTTTCCTCGGCCGAAAACAAATCCGAGCTGTAGCTGCCTATAAACGTAAAACCTAAGCCCATTCCGGTTTCGGCGGCAAAAAGCAGGCGGTCTGCAGACTCCGCCGCAAGATTTACCGCGGGTCCCGTCATAGGTATATAGCCCTTGAAAACCATTTGGTAAAACGGAATATCGGCATAAAACAGATCGTTTTTATCCGAGCAGTCCGGAGCGCCGGTTATAATATCGGCAGATACCGCCGCATATAAATTCGCACCGTCCGCCAATATTTTATTTCCCTTTTCCTTTCCGTAGCCGATAATTTCGGAATAATCCGTTGCAAAGCCTCCGCGGGCATAATATTTCTGATTTGAATAATCCGAATAAACTCCCGACGCCGCTTCTGCCAGGGACAGCCCCGCTATGCCGGTCTCGATTGCGTTATCCGCCGCCTTTTTACCCAATTCGCAAAGCTTTTCTCTGGCAACAAAATATTCGGCGACCTTTTCCTCCTTATCGCTGCCGAGCACGCGTTTGCGGGCAAGAGCCTTCTGCCCTACCGTATTGCGGGCATAGTCGAAGGTTTTGCTTATTCCCGCGCCGGATTTTGAAAAATTGACTATATTGTAATTCATATAAAGCCCAGCTGAGATACCGGAGCTGTAATCTGTAAAAGCTTTAATATCCTTTTTGCTGCCGAGTACCGCTGCGGTTTTAAGACCGCCCGCCGCTTTTCCGTTATTTAAGCCGGACGCTCCGAAGCCCGAAAGCTTAACTGCCGGGGCAACGCCGGTTCTGTCCGTGAACTCCTTTAAGATGCTTAAAGCCTGTTTAAAGGTTGTCATAGGATAAAGCGATCTGTACGGTATTCCCAAAAACTGCGAGTCAACCTGCGTTGCGCCCAAAAGCTCCAGAGAAGCCGCCGTTTCCTTTGAGACTTTTTCTATACCGTATTCCTTTATAAGATAATTCCTGTATGCCTCCGCCATTCCGCTGTAGCTTGCTTTTTCGCCGGTAAGCGGTAAAAAGCTTACCGAAATCGCGGATACCTGAGCATTTTCGGAATAAGAACCGTCCGATGCGACGCCGCGTATTTCAAAGCCCGCATAGCAGGCGGAAAATCCGAATTTCCTGTTGCCGACATTGCAGTTAATGCTTGCCGATTCCGCGCCTTTCTCTATTATTGCAAGAACGCCGCGGTTTCCGTCCGCCGCACCGTAAACGGGGAGCCTTACCGGCTGAGAATTTGTTATTCCGCTGTTATTTGTATTTTTCAGCTGTCCGTCCTCGCCGTACACGGGATAAGAGCAGGTATAGCCCACGTCCGCTTCCCATTCGTGCGGTTTTATTAAAGCGCCGCTGCCCGAAGGCACAAACAGATACCCGTCTGACGAGCCGTTGCTTACCGAACAGAAAAACGGAGAGAGAGCAATACTGTAAACCTTGTTGTCGCCTTCGGTTATTTCAGTCGGATCAACAGACACGTTAATGCCGTTCTCAAGAAGCTTATATTCAACCGGAACCGAAATCTGCTTATTATCGAAATAATACGTTATTTTAATGCCGCCGCTTATTTTTTCAAGCCCGTATGCGCCTTTTTTGAGGCTTCCGGTATAGCCGTAAAGAACCTCCGGCTGCATATTTTCCGGATTTATATATTGCACCGTAAGCGGATTTTCAAGCTGAGGATTGTTGTTTACCTCATATCCGTCTTCATCAAAGGCAGGAGTTAAAAGCTCCTCGGGCAGGGTCGACCAGGTTGTGCCGTCAGCCTTGTTTTTAAGCAATATTCGGTAATGCTCCTTATCCCATTGAAGCGACCATTCGCTGTTTTCCGCCGCAGTAAAGCTCTGTTCGCTTTTATTTTTGTGTTTGCTGTCAAAAGCCGAGAGAGGGGTTCCCTTGTTCGTACCGCAGCCTGCCGCCAGGGTAAGCAAAAGCACGGACAGAATAACAGCAGATATTTTTCTTTTCACCTTTAATTCACCTTATCTGAAAAATATTTCGCGCCAGAGCGTAGCCGCAAATGCCGCCGCCTGCTGGAAGAATATAACTATAAGCACAAAAAGGAATACGATAATTACAATACCTATAAGCGTAAGCAAAGTAATTAACAAAAATCTTCCGATGCCCACGTCGTGTATGATTACGGATCCTATTACTACCATAAGCACCGAGTAAAGCTGCATTGCCGTCACGAATATTATGAGAATTTCTCCCTCGTCGGCGTTGAGCATATACGAAAACAGGATGTAAACCGCATTGCCGAATACCATCGGTATTATACTGTAGCATATAACCGTGAATATTTCCTTCAGCTTGCCTATCCCGCCAAGCAATGTTGCAACCGCCCAGTTAGCCAAGGTCCAAAGCAGAACAAAGCCGACGGTCTGAACCAGAACCAGCGCCGAATTAAAGGAATTATCCGAGGAACGGAATAAAAATCCGCTTGCCGTTGCCTTTAATACAGAGGTTATGTAGTAAAGCGCTATAATCGCAACCCCTACATAAACCGAGCCTGCATTTTTGGCTTTCACTTCACTGAAAACGTTTGCCGGATGGAACGGTGCCGAAAGTGCAAATCTTATTTTAGGCGACTTTACAATGACGATTTTTTTCTTTTTTATAATTATACAAACTGCAACAATCGCTGCAACAGTCAACAAAATTACAGGCATAAGAATATTAAAATTGTTCTTTAAAAAAGCTTTTCGGTTATAGTTAAACGCCTTGCTGTAAAGCTCCCTGTCAAGACCGGCCTTTGCATAATCTGCGGCGGCGCGGTAATCCTTGTCGGCAAGCGCCGCCTTTGAAAGACCTATATAGGCAAGCTGGCAGTTGCTGTCCTCTTTTAAAATGCTTTCCCATACCGTCTTTGATAAAGTATAGTCGCCGTCAAGCGTCAGCCTCCTTGCCTCCTTCAGCTCCCTTCCGTAATCGGTTTCGCCGAAAACCGTAAGAGTAAGCTTCAAGCCGTCCGCAACGATTATTTTTTTGCCGTTATCCAATATATCAAGCGCCGCTATCTGTCTGAAGGTTCCGTTTTGAATGCCGTCTCCGCCGCCTCCGAAAGCGGTCATCATATAGCATTCACCGTCATACATAAATATTTTGCCGCTTGCTTCGTCATAGCAGTAAATATAACCGTCGCCGTCAACCGCCAAGCCCGAAATATTCTGCGTCCGCTTTTCGCCCTTAAATGAAGCTGTCTCCTTATCTCCGAATACGACGTCGGACGAATCAAGTATGTTTTTCCCTCCCGGGCTTAACCGCTTTATCTGGGATTTTTGGCTGCTCCCCGGTATCTTTCCCGTAGCCGTGTAAATAAAATCGCTTTTATCGGCGAACAGGTCGGTAAACTGATAAGGAAGCTTGCTTGTCTGCCGCGCGCGCTTGGCATTAGTTGAAGTAAGCTTATCCCAAAGCGAGGAAATTACCGTTAAAACCGAACTTTCAACCGAGTTCGCGCCGTAAAAACCGTAAAATTCGCCCTTCGGAGAATAAAGAATAGCTCCGTAATAAGAGCCGTCGCTTAAAACATAAACATATCCTCTTGAATCCGCCGTCACCTTTATGGGGCGGTAGTTAAATCCGTCGGGAATGAGCTTGGATTCGGGCAGAGTTATTATTTTTTTGCATTCGCCGTTTTCATTGCAGACGATAACTCTTGCGTTCTCCGTATCGGCAATATATATTCCGCCCGACATATCGACGTATATACCCTTGGCGTTCTCGAATTTAAGCTTTTCTTCTCCGTTTAAAACCGAGCTTATAAGGCCCCTTACGCCGTAATCCGAATTTAAAATTATAATACGTGAGGACTTGCCGTCCAGTATATAAATATTACCCGCTTCATCCGTACAAACATCGGCAATTTCCGCAAAGTCCTCAACACCGATTCTTTCGGCTGTAAGCACGGTTTCGGTTTTATATGCTGCCTTGGCGGAAACCGCGGTAAATCCGTCGCTTTCCCAATAGGTATAGCTTGTATACGGTATTTCGCCGTCATACGCAAAAACCGACAAAGCCTGAAAAGCAGTTAATAAAGCAATTAGCATAACGGCTGAAAATGATACAATATGTTTTTTTAATTTCATAGACCGCATTTCCCCCCGTTATTTAATTCCGGCACTGTTCATTGATTCAAGTACATTGCTTTGCGATACCATATACACAACCATAGGCGGTATCATCATTATTACCGTAACCGCCATGGCGCTTCCCGAACGCGCTATTCCGCCCGCGTTGATCTGCGTCATTATTGCGGGCAGTGTTTTAAGCGATTCGTTAAATATTGTTCCGTTGGGCAGCGCGGACCAAACATCTCTGAACCCGAAAAGAGTAAGGGTCATAATACAGGGCTTAACCATGGGAACAATAATCTGAGCAAATATTCTGTAAGGACCGGCACCGTCGATTTTTGCCGCCTCCATAATCGCGTCCGGCACGCTCCCCTCCATATACTGCTTCATGAGGAATACGCCCATCGTCGTAGCGATATGCGGCAGAATATACGCCCAATAGGTATCTATTACTCCTATATACGAAAATATAAGGTATTGCGGTATTGCAAGCGTATATGTATTGAAAAGCAAAGCATACTGAACAACGGTAAAAATCTTTTTCTTCGATTTAAGAGGCGATTTTGTGAGAACAAACGCCGCAAGCGTGGAAACCGTTACATAAAGAAACGTTGTTATTATTGCCACAAAGAAGCTGTTGAATATATATCTTGAAAGCGGTATCCTCAGGTTTGATAACAATCCGGGCAGCGCAAGATAATTCTGAACGGTAGGTCTGTTTACAAAAAAACGCGGCGGGAATATCATAAGCTCGTCAAGCGGTTTAAATGAGGTTGCAATGCAATACACCAACGGCAGGACCGAGAAAACTCCCAACGCAAGCAGTATGACAACATAAACCGTATTTCCCGCCTTTGAACGCGTATATTTTTTGCTTTGTGAGGTTTTGGCGGTTCTGTTTTCGTGTATGCGTTTAAACAGTCCCGGTTTGCTTACGGCAGCTGTGTTTGATTTCATAATCCGTTTTTCCTCACTTTCCGATCTTGTTTATAAGCTTGCCTATTACTATTCTTACAATAATCATAAGCACAAACAGCAATACCGAGATTGCCGAAGCGTAGCCCATTTCATATCGCACGGTACCCGCATCAGCAAGATATGAAACAATGGTATCCACCCTGTTCCCGACAGAGGGATAGCCCGCGAGGGCAATAGGCAGCTGGCTTATGGAGAATGCCGACGATATCTGCATAACCGCGCTGAAAAGCAGCATATGCTGCATTGACGGGAGGGTTATATACCACAGCTCCTGCCAACGGTTTCGTATGCCGTCTATGGCTCCCGCCTCGTACATTTCGCTGTTTACGTTTTGAAGACCCGATATATTTGCAAGGAAAGACACGCCCATACTCATCCACAGCTGTACCGCAATTATAATGGGCATAACATAACTTGCGTTTTTAAGCCATTGCACAGGCTCTGTTATAAATCCCAGGGACAAAAGCATACTGTTTACGTAGCCGTAGCTGTCGTTTGAAAACGCCACCTGCCAGATATAATAAGCGTTGCCTATAAGCGCGGGGCAATAAAACATAAACGAAAGTACCGTTCTTACCGTCGGTTTAAATTCGTTTAAAAACCATGCAAGCACAAAAGAAAGCAGAAATCCGGCAGGACCGGTTATAACCGCAAGAATCAGGGTATTCTTCAGAGTTGTTATAAACACCTCGTCGTCAAAAAGCATACGGAAATAGTTTGAAAATCCGTTGAAAACCGGCATTGAAACCATATCGAACTCAAAAAAGCTCAGCGCAACCGAGGCTATCATAGGCAGGGCTATAAGGGCGGCAAAAAACACCATAAACGGCGCCAGCATAACATAATACGGCATTTTGTCCCTGAACGAGGTTTCTATTCCGACCTTTTCCTTTTTATTATCAAGCTTTGTCTTACTCATTGCTCTGCAACCTTTTACTGTACTGATTTATTTTTCTTTCAATTTCGTTATCCGCAATTTCCGCCCATTCGCTCAGCGAATCCTTAGGCGTTTCCTCGCCGTTGATTACCGCCCAAAACGCCTGATCGACCGCCCTTGACACGTAGTAGCTTCCTGCGACCTCGGGTATCTCGCTTATATTTTCGCGCTGCTTCAGCAAAACATCAAGATCCTCTCTTTTCCACGACATATTTTCAAATGCCGCAAGCGTTGCCGTAGTTGTTCTTGAAACCGCGCCGAGTATAGACTCGACATTATTGTTATATCTAAGCTGCGTATCGGCGGAGGTCCACCATTTGAGGAACTCCCATGCGGCTTCCTTGTTCTTTGAAGATGAAATTATGCCGCAGCCCGTTCCCGCGCCCGAAACGGTATGGTTGACCGTTCCGTTTTGCTCGGTTCCGGGAACTAATGCTATACCCCATCTCCCGTCTATTTCCGGCGCCGCCTCGGTAAGCGTTGTATAAAGCGTATAAACCTCAATACCCAGCGGCATTGTTCCCAGTCTGAAGCGGTTGTAAAAGCTGGCTGTGGTTGGAAGCTTATACTTTGTATACATATCCGTCCAGAATGTGAACGCGCCCAGAGCCGTGGGTGTTTCAAGAGCGGTTGCATTTTTCTCTTCGTTATAAAATTCTCCGCCGTGCTGCTGTAAAATCGAGGCGAACAGATTAAGCCCGCCGACGCCCGTATTAACCGTTGCGGTAGAGGTTATCTGTGTGTATGGTATCCACGACTGCATATTGTTCCTCTGCAGAACCGCAGTCGCCGCCAAAAATTCATCCCATGTTTCGGGAACGGGTATTTCCAGCTTTTCAAGAATATCCCTGCGGTAAAACATTATATAAAATGACTGCGTATCGGGAAGCGCATATGTTCCGCCGCCGTATCTGTACGGCACATCGGCAGAGTCTCCGAAACGCTTTAAAACCTCGTCATAATCGTCGAATTGAGTCAGATCGTAAAGCGCCCCGCGCATCGCCAGATTAACCGGCTCGGTTCTCGCAAGGTGTAAGGATAAATCCGGAGCGTTGCCAGAAAGTATGCCTTTAACAAGCGTTGCGTCGGTAAGCTCAAGGTTGACCTTTATTCCGGTTTCGGACGTGAAGGATTCCTCAATAAGAGAATTAAGCACCATTGCCTGATCCCTGCCCCAGTTTACCCATATTTTAAGGTCAGTTTTGCCCGATTTCTTATTTTCGCCGTATTCGGAAGTAAAGGATACCGCAAACCTATCAACACCAAATTTAAGCTTTCTGAAAAATCCGGGCATTTTCGGCTTTTCTCCGTTATCCGACGGATAAAGATAAATTCTGTCAATACTAAGCGGCATGGATTTCATATCGTAAAGCCATGCGCTGAGAGTAGTATAATTATTATAATAATCGGTTACGTAATTCTGAGCCGTATACGGATTATCTGTCATCGATTTAAGAACCCTCGCCATATTGTTTACCGCCGATATAAACGAGGTTTCCTCTCCGCCGGACAGCATTTTCGCATTATCCGAAAGTGAAGTCAGGCGGCTGCGGTTATTTTCAAGACTGTCGTTAAAACCGTCTATCTGCTTAAACAGATCGTAATCGCGGTTTTTATCCGGACTTTCTCCGGTTATCATTGCGATTTCAAGATATATATCGCTAAGCTCGGAGGTGATTTCGCGCAGCTCGTTATAAAGCTGCGCCGTCTCGCCGAGGGTTGCCGTAAGGCTTAAGGTATGCTCTCCCTTTTCAAGATAGAAAAGGTACGGTTTTTTATTATCATCGGCAAATTCGTAATACTTCCAGCCCGTTCCGTAATAAAATTTAAGATTAAGCGCCTCGTAAAACGGCACCTCGCCGTCAATTTTAAGTTGTCTGTAAGAATATCCGTTAACCGTTTGATCCTGCTTAAAGGTAACGCCCAAGCTGTAAAGTCCGGCATTTTCAACCTTTATTTTCCAGATTACCTCCTCTCCGGGAGACTTCCAGTTACTGCCCCCTATATAATTTATAACCTGCTTTTTAGAGTCCGAGGGGTAGGGTACGGGAGAGGTGCTATCCGCTTTCGGAACTATCGCACGGGTTGATTTAAGCGCCGCGCTTTCCCCTTCGATTATTACGGCCTGACCCTTTGCGGAGGTATATCCTTTTTCCTTATAGGCTTTTTCCGTTTCGGAATAGCTTATAAGCGCGTCCGGAGCCGCAATAATTAGCTTTCCGATAACAAACTCCTCGTCTGCGCTTATTATGGAAATATTATGATTTCCTTCCGTTAAATAAAAGTCGTAAGGCAGGGTTTCGGCTCCTGTTACATCTCCGAACGCCTTTGTTACAAATTCGCCCGCGTCCTCCTGCTCCGGAGAATACTGATTTCCGTAGCTGTCGTATCTTTTGCCGTCAGAATCCTTATACATTCTCGGCAGCGTCAGGCTTTCAGCCTCATAAAACGGCAACTCGCCGTCAAGTAAAAGCTTCACCGTAAGGTCGTTTCCGCTGCCCTCAGGCAGTAAGTAAGAAAGCTTTATATTATACCGAGCGTCCTGCGGTACATAAAAGCTGTAGGTCACGGCGTCTCCCGCCTTTACCGTCGCCGTATTTTTATATTCATTTCCCGCCTTATCCGTATATACCGCTTCTCCGCCGGAAAGCTCCGTATCCTCCGCCGCCTTAGCCTTTTCGGCGTATTTCTCCTTATATGACCGATAAGCGTTTTCATCCGCCGTATTATATACCGCCGTAATTTCCTTTGCTTCGCCGCTTTCTGGTACGGCCGAAATATACGGCGCCGAAATCACCGATATCGCCGCCAATACCGCAGAAATAATTTTCCTTATACCTGATTTTTGCTCTTTCATATCTTACCTCGCATAACAACTCTGACTTTTGCATTTCGGAATATAAAATTATACCGCAATTTAACATTACGAATTGCAAAATTTTCTTTAAAAATTCCAAGCTTTCTCCCCCGCCTTTGCGGCAGGGGAGAAAAATACGGCTTACATATTCAGAAGCATAATCCTAAGCTCGGATAAATCCTCGGCGTTTATATCTCCGTCGATATTTATATCGGCGGCGGGGTCGATTTCAATATCCGCATCCGATATATGACGTTTCATTCTCACAAGATCTCTGATATCAACCTCGCCGTTACCGTCGGCGTCTCCCGCCTCGTGTACGGAAAACGAAATTGCGCCGTCGTCACAGGAATAACCATTTGCAAAAGCCGAAAGTCCCGTTGAAAACAGAACGGAAAGACCTAAAAGTGCCGCTGAGATAAAAGTAATAGTTTTTTTCATTGCTCATTTCTGCCTTTCGTTTTATTTTATATACTCGACAGTGCCGTTGCTGTCCTGATAAAGCCGAACATAATCAATTTGATAATTCATCGGGAATGTAATGCCGTCAATCGTATCCGCAAATCGGTCTTTATTGCTTGAATTTTCCGATGTTGTAATGCCCGAACCGAAAATTATGCCCATAGGCGTATTTTTCAGCGCCTCATCTATTGAAGCCTGCGAGGGTGACGTCACCTCATAATTTGCGTCGTACTTATAGGCTGCTTCGGTAAGGTCATAACGAGCATACTCTTCGCCGTCTATATACATTATCATTTTGTCATCCGTCCAAAGGAAACCGATAGTATAAAAGCGATCCTCTTTAAGTGTATAGGCTTGTTTCTCGCGGTCGCCGTAATTCCACGGATGATCGACGGTTTTTGATGCCGTATATTTCTTACCGTAAGCATCGGTACTTTCGGTATATTCCGTTTTTTCCCAAACATGGAGATTCGGAGTAAGAATGTCTTTTACGCCGAAGGTTTCAAATACATCTATCTCACCGTTATTTATACGTCTGTCGTCCGTCCACGTATCGGTACGAAGCCATATTGAAGGATTTGAGGAGGTTTGCCACGGGAGCTTGACCCGTACCTCAAGATAGCCCTTATTATACCGCATGGTACGCAGAGAAGTTATATTTTGCGGAGAATAATAGGTTTTTGTTTCCGAATCGTATGTAGGTCCGAAGCTCAAAACGCCGTTTGCAACGGAGTAATTACCGTTGACATGTTTCAAATGCTGTGAATCTTTCGTCCCGGTAACGTTTTCCTGTCCCCATTTTGTAGAATCAAGAGATGAACCGCCGAATTCATCGCCCCAAACAAGATTGTAGCTTGTGCCGTTTAACTTCTTTACGTGACTTTTACCGTCAACCGCGAAAACATAGGTTTCGCCGTACAAGACGATATCAGATCCGTTATTATCAACCGTAATATACGGTCTTACCGCTATGCTTTCGCTTGAATCTGCGCTGAAGCCGCCTATACGCGCGCTGAACGTCCGAACGCCGTCCTTATACGCATAGGAATTGCCGAAATCGGATTTTTTTGAAACATTTTTAATATATTTCGCTTTGTCGGTTGAAAGATTTTCCAATGAAAGATACTTTGAATCTACGGCATAGGAAACAAGGAAGCCTCTTTCGGATACGGTGCATTCACTGCCCGCCAAAGCTATCGCCGCTGCGTCGCCGTCGTCGGCATAGCTTGAGGTCACCCTGTACGCGGCAATGCTTTTATCTGTACCGATGCGCTCCGCAGAGGTATCATAACAAAAGCTGTTATAGTTTAATTCGGAAACGGATACTGTGTCAACATATACCGTAGTATTTTCCTCGGAGCTTATACGGATAAGCGGAGCAACCCATGTAGCGTCAGCACCCTTTCTGATAGCCGGGTCAACCGTTGAATACAGAAGATTTACCCTCTGCCATTCCTCGGTCGCCGTAACCGTCACAAAGCTTTGCGGCGGTAATATACTATAAGGACCTTTGCCGTTACTTACCTCGATTTTAACAGCCTTGCCGTCTCCCTTGATATAAAGGCTTACAATATAAGACTTTCCTAAAACCGCCTCATAGCCGCTGCCTATATAGAATATTCTCTGTGCACTATCAGTCGTCGCTGTAATAGTATTTTTGAGCGAGTGTGTACCGGAATAAGCCTCTTCCGGCGTACGCTGCCAGCCGCCGATATTTTCAAGTCCCGTATCGTCCTTCCAGAAGTCTCCCCACGCTAATGTATCCGGCTTATTTGCGGTTCTCGGATGAATTTCATCAAAGCCGGTAAACGCCACCTGATCTTCATCGCCAACAACCGTTTCTCCGCCCTTATAATAGGTAGCCCCGTTTACGGTAAAAACAGCATCTGAAACGCGCTGTGTGCAGGTTTCATCGGAAAACCAAGCCGACCGAGTAAGAGTGGCGGTATATGCGCTGTACTCCTTGTCGTTACTGTCGGTATAAGTATGTCCCGTATAGTTTTCGGTTGTCTTGCTGCCGGCGTCAAGCTGTAAAATGTCGGCTTCGCTTTCGCTGTATATTCCGTAGCTTATACCTGCCGGAGCGCCGTATTTCTCGGTTTTACTGTCTCCGTCAACGAGATTGATTGCGTAAAGCTTATCAACCGAAATATCGTCAATGCTGAAATTATAAGAGGCGCTTTGCTGAGTGCTCCAGTTGCTTCCCGCCGCAAAGCAGAGATACGGAGTCATAAATTTGCCGCTCCCGCTGTGCGCGGCTATTCTGTCCATAGTGAAATCATATGTGAAGGTTTGCCAATCATCGGTTGGTTTAAGTAAAACATCCGTACTGCCTTCTTTGGCGTAAACGGCGTTCTGATTTGCATTGGTTGACCAAATCCCGCTTGCGGCATCCGCCGTATTAACAGTTGCAGAATATCCCAGGGCTACCGGAATACCGTTGCAGCTGCTGTCCGCAAAAGAAAGCTTATATTTGAACGAAACGCGGTAAGTTGCGCCGTTTTCCATTTTATAGGAGCCTTTTTCCGAATCATCCTTTGCCTTGCCGTTGGGATTAAGCACCAGCGCATAGTGCGATGATAGCGTGTCTGTATCTGTTTTGGATAAATTAAGATATTTATCGCCGTTATCATCGGCAATCGCATAGCTTATATTGGTGCCGTTATTAACCGCTCCCATACCACTTGCGGGTATAGAATACTTTTCAAAATCTATTTCCATATGGCGCGGGAATTCCGAAACCGGGTTAATATCATAATAATCGATATCAACACAGTACTGATCGTTATAAACACCTTTCCAATCAGGCGTCCACACCGGTCTGAACCCCAAAAACAGATTGCTGTTTTTGGGGATAGTTAGATCCGAGGTATCGACCGCATAGGTTGCCGTAACCCATCCGTCCGTGTTTGAAATACCGGAATCAACATATTTTATGTATGCTCCACTATTTATCACACTGGCTATATCGTATTTACCTTCAGCTGAAACGGCGAGCATAAGCTGAAGAGCGTTGCCTTCCGTAGTAATTCCGTTAACCCTGTAACGAATTGTCAACAGATATTTTGAATTTGCGGCAAGCTGCCAGCTGCCCTCGGCGGTTGCGCTGCCAGTAGGGTTTGCGACAAACGCAAATAAATTCGGATTATAGTTATCAGTATTTTCCCAGTGCCAAAAGCGGAGATATTTTCCGCCCGCAACGCCGGAATCATCCTCTACCGACCATGTTCCGGTCCACTGATAATAGCCTTTACTTTTCTCCGCTTTCCAGCTGCTGAAATCGTTATACAAGCTGTCGGACTGAGATGTGCTTTCCTGGGCCGATGCGGTAAGCGTCGGAGAAATCACCGTGCAAATCGACATTATCATTGCCATTGAGAGAACTGCGCTGAGAAATTTTTTCATTAGCATTTTGTTTTTCCCCTTTCTTTCATAGCATTTTTGACGCCTTCAACAAAGCCGCAAAAATGCTTTATTGCGCGAAAATATAATGCATAAACCGTTGACCGAAGCCGCAATAGGTTCAATCGCCGTTAATCTTCAGCTTACCTCCTTACCGCCTACAACGTGCCTCATTTTTCTGCCGTCATAATTCGGTATTCCGCCGGGATCGTCGCGGGTAAGCAGCAGGGAATCGATATCCGAGCGCTGATAGATACGAACATAGTCGAGAACCAGCTCGGCATATTCGTCCTTTTCCTCGGTAAACGCCACTCCGTAATTGCCTGAACCGCCGCCGCAGGATAAAACGAGGTAAGACGGAAGTCTTCTTGCGTCTGCATAAGTATCGTCGTCAAGGCTGTAGCTGAAATACACCCTGCCGTCAACCGCAAAATTAACTATGCGGTCTGTCCATTCCATTGTGTAGATATGAAATTCATCGGTAAGGTTTTTATCAAACTTATTATGCTCGGAAAGAGTATACTTCTTTTTAGCCTTATATTCCGACGTATCGAGAGATTTATGCCACATATCGGACCACAGATGAATGTTAGAGGCAAACGAGGTGTTGTATCCGAAGTTTTCAAGCAGATCAAACTCGGTCATAGCGCCGTATCCCAGCTTTGAAGCGTTTAACCATAAGGAGGCGCACCACGGGGCTATGGGCAGCCTTGCGCGTATTTCAAGCACGCCGTAGCGGTACTGCATCGTATCCCATGTAGATATTGCACCGCTTTTAATATCCTTTCCCTTCTGTTCGGCGTAAACAGAGGCTGTGCCGTCGCCGTTTGATTTGACATTCGCCGCCGCCATATTCGTTATAGTGCCGCCCAAAACCGAGGAGCTTTGCTTGCCGTAGGGATATTGAGAGTTATAATCCACCCACCAATGATGATTTATCTGAGAGCCGTTAAATTCATCGCTCCAGACAAGCTTATAATCCTCCGCATTTTCCGCCGTATAGCTTCCGCCAAGCTCGAAATTCTCCGCCAATTCAAGCGGTTTTCCCGAACCGTCCGCTTCCTTTATCAGGCTCAAAAGCTTTTGAACGGCGGCGCCGGTCGCCAAATCGTTTTCACCCTTTATTATGAGCTTTTTGCCCGCCGCCTTTATTATCCAGCCGTTTTTGTCCAATGTCACCTCGGGCAAGCCGTCGCGTTCGGCGTCCGCCAATACTATCTCGTATTCGGCGGGAGTCTCTCGCTCATCGTCAACCGAAAGCTGAAAGCCCTGACTTTCAAAAAGATAATCGTTAAGCTCGTCAAGTCGCATACCGTAAACGTACGACATATCCGCAGGGACGACAAGCTTGTAAGCGGAAAGCGAATTACCCATAATTTTATGGTCAAGCGCGTTAAACGGAGCTTCGTATATTATTTCGCTTTTTGTGCTGAGAGTTCCCCATTTTTCCTTGTCCTTGCAGTAATTTTCGGTAAAATACTCCACGGCGCTTATCAGCACACTGTCGTTTGCGGCGTTTATGCAAAGCTTATCGTCTATCACCTTAATTATAAAATCGCGGTAATAGTTGACGCGGTTGTTTTTCAGAACCTCAAGCGCCTTATCGCTTTCCTCGCGGTTTGTGCTGCCTATAAGGATTTCGGTATTTCCGTCATAATCCTCAACCGTTTCGTCAAAGGTAAGCGTTACGTTTGCGTCAAACGTCTTTTTTAATGCGGTACGCAGAGCCTTTGCCGCTTCGCTGACCTCCGTTGCGGCATTCTTGCCGCGTATAACAGTATACGAAAACTTGCCGGTTTGCTCGGATACCTGCGCTAATGCCGCGCCGACAGACGCGCTGTTATTTTTGCTTTTTTTGCAGCCTGCCGAAATAACCGTGAGCGCGGCCGCCAAGAAAACAGAAAGCACTCTTTTTATTTTCATATCCGGTCACCTCCTTGTCTTTCTGCGTTTGAGAATTATAACCGCTGCCGTTGCCGCAGCGCCCGCCAATACAACGCCTCCGACAATTGCTATTACAATCCACAGGGTGTTATTTCCGTTGCCGTATTTTGTCCCGGCATACGCTCCGCTTACCTTAACACAGGACAAATCTATCGGTGTGCTTTCCTCTTCGTCATAGGTTCCGTCCGCATTAAGGCGTCTCGGAACATATTCCTCAATTTCAAGCGACTCGCTGCAATCCGACGCCTTGAGATTGGATTTGATTTCAAGGGTAACATCGTCAATATACATACTTACGTATCCGGGCGTTTGAATTGAGAGGAAACCGTCGTTTGCATAGAACGTATACTCTATCTTTTTCCACTCGCCCGCGGGAAGATCCTTAATCGCGGCTACATTCAGCCATTCTCCGCTTATACGCCAAGCATATTCCGCATCCGAACAGCTTGCTATTTTAACAGCGCCCGTGTTGTGCCGTGCCGACTCAAGCTTAACCCACATTGAAAGCTTATAAACATTTCCCGAAACCAGTCTGCTTGAAGGACTTGCCGCAGCGGAGAAAATCTGGAAAGCGGCAAAATGATGATCGTTTCCGATGCGGTGAATAGACACATTTCCGCTGTGAACGTTTGATTTATCCTTATTTCCCGATGTGAGATCGTAAATTTCGTAATCAAAATCCATATAATTCAAGGCTTCGGTTTTTCCGTAGGATTTATAGTCTTCAAAATCCTGCAGATTTGTATTTTTGCTCCATGCGGCATAAAGCGTGGTATCCTCACCGATAAACGAAAAGCTTTTATCGGTAAACGGAACCGTAAGCGCCGGATCGCGGTACCAGCCCACAAACGTATAATCCTTTTTAACAAGAGTTGAAGCGGGAAGCGTAACCGCGCTTGCGTTTTTGCCGATATACATAAGCTTCATATTACCTGTGGATTCCGCTCCGCAGGGATTAAGCAACAGTATGGAGCCGTTGCCCTTATCGACCTTTGAGATACGTATATTATCGAAATAGCCGATAAAATCCTGCGACGCATTTACGGTAAAGTAAAGGGTGTCGTCCTTTCCCTCGGGAATATCTGCGGTATAAATGAAGGACGCAGTAAGCCATGTTCCGGTTTTTTCGGTTGAGCCCATATACCATCCGGTATTCGGATCATCGTAATTAAGCCAGATGTTCTTTTCGTTTGCAACTCTCACATACGGGTGCGGCGTATTTGAAGCGGTGGCAGCGACTTTATTGCGTACCACGTAATAATCATAGCTTATTATATAGGTTGCGCCTTTTTCGACCTTGAACGGAACCTCGCCCACAACCGCGATCATTCCGGACCAGTGATCGCCGCTTGTCAGCTGACCTTCCTTGCTTACAAGCATCGAGCTGTTGCTGTTATGCCCGAAATTCGTAGCAACGGAAGCTCGCGTTTGCTGATTGCCGTTAAGCGACGAGGTATAATACTCGTCTTCAAAATCAACCACGACCGTATCGTTCATATTCCACTTTGCATACAGTAAAAGCGCGTTTGACTTATAGGATCCGCCGTTATACTTTTGGGTGCAATTTTTATCGGTATACCAACCGCCGAAGGTATAGTTTTTCCTCGTCGGCTCTTTTGGAAGAGTAACCGCAGTACCGACTCCGCCGACTGTATATACCGGATTTGAGCCGTTGTTTGACTGATAAATATTTACACCGATATTTTCGGGCAGCTCCTCAACGATAACATCGTCAAACAAAACCGAAAACGCCTTATTCGACGAGGCTCTCAGCCATATAAACATATGATTTCCGGTAAGTCTTCCCCACTGCGTATCCGATGTGATAATCTCATCGGCATTTACATAAATTTCAGCCTTTGTCCAATCGCCGCCCGCCTCGCTCATTTTGATTGTGTAAGCGGTGTCGTCATATACCGTTCTTAAATCGTAGGCCCAGAAATTCTTGCTGTGAGTTGCCATAGCCGTTACGGTAAGATTACAGTCCGCCTTCTCCGCTTTATACCAAAGCGTAACCTTATATATCTTGCCCTTTTCAATATACATGGGGTTGCCGACATTGTCATACATTCCGAATGCAAGCGTCGGGGAATTATATGTTATATTGCTCCCCGCCGCCTTTATTTTTTCGGGGTCAAAATGCAGTCTTAAGGACTTACTGTCCGAATGCTTATCCTCAGTGATTATCTCCGCTACCGTAGGACTGAAAAAGGTCGAGGTGTTGCTGCCCCATTTTGAATTGTCCGAGCCGTAAGGAGCGTCTTCAAAATCAACGATAGCCGCCGGCAGAGAGTCCACCCATTTTGCATAAACGGTTATGCTGTCCGAATCCGACGGGAATGTAAGCGCACCGCATTTTTTCGTAAGCGCGGCGTCCTGATACCAACCGTAAAAATACATTCCGTCCTTAACCGGAGCGGAATATGACGCCGTAGCGCCGGGCGTGCCCAAAACCGTACAGATTTCCGTACCGTTCATAGTGCCGCCCATTGTGTTAAAAACAATTTCGGTAGACGTTGTAAGCTTAATATCATCTATATTCAGCTTATCCGCTCCGCTTACGGAAAGCCAAAGAGTATTATTGCTTCCCTGCGGCGCCGCCGTGAAAAGGACATATGCTTTCTTCCATTTGCCCTTGTCGCTTTTCGCCGTTTTATAAGAAGCCTGCTTAACCGCACCGCTTGAAGCATTTTCGGCGTCCGCGGTAACAAAGCTTATCTCCGGTGTGCCGGACGACGCTTTATACCAGAACGACATAAGATAAACCGTACCGTTCGACACGCGAATGGCTTTATCGTTGAAATTAAGACGCATAAAAGCGTTTTTTGCGGTTGTTACAAATGAGCCGTTGCCCGAATGTGCATCCGCGTCGGTTATTTTAAACGATTTATAATAATTCGCATTGTTCTGCCATTCGGACGGATAATTTTCATCATTTATATCCGCGCGGGAGCATACCTCTTTTATTTCTACCGTGTCAATATAAAACGAATGCATTCCGGTACCGCTTAAAACCAAAGCCGGAGCACAGGCGGCAGCGTCGCTTCCCATAACGGCCGTCCAGCTCATGGAAATTTTTTGCCATTCATCCGTAAGAACAACATTCTCAACGGTTGTACCCCTGTTGTGGTGATAAACGCTTGCGTCCGACGCTATGCTTATATTAAGCTTGCCGTGCTGATTCTGTACCGTGCTGTTTTTCTTTATATAGAAAGATATTTCGTAGGATTTGCCGGAAACAAATTCATATCCGCTTCCCACATATAGCGCGCCGGCATTAAAGTTATACTCGCTGTTCAGACTGTTATCTTCATTGGAGTATCCGTAATATGTAGTTTTTATTGATTTCTTGCCCGAATATGCGGCCTCGTCCGTAATTACCCAAGAGCCCGGAGTTGCGGGATCCCAGCCGTAACCGTAATAGTTCCACGGCGTACCTCCGGGGTGCTTCCATGTTCTCAGATAATACTCGTCGAATCCGCAGAAGGCAACCAAATCTTCGTCAATTTCGCCGCTTCCGCTGTAAAGCGTTTTGTTAACGGCGGTAAAAGTATAACTGTCGCCCACCGGCTCGGTCATTTCGCTGTTTTTATACCAAACCACCGCTCCGACCGACGCGGTATAGGCTTTCCATTTCACATCGCCCTCGGTATATTCGTTTTCCTTATATACCTCGGTCTGCGTGCTGTCAAACGAATAAACCTCACCGTCGCAGTCGCTGTAAACACTGTCTTTATCGGCAATACACTGCGGAACTCCGTAAATTTTGGTTTGGATTTCTCCCGAAGACAGCGTTACCTCAGCAAGACGGTCAACAACAATATCGTCAATACTGAAATTATAAGAGGCGCTTTTCTGAGTACTCCAATTGCTTCCCGCCGCAAAGCATAGATACGGAGTCATATATTTGCCGCTCCCGCTGTGCGCGGCTATTCTGTCCATAGTGAAATCATATGTGAAGGTTTGCCAATCCTCCGTTGGCCGGAGTAAAACGTCTGTACTGCCTTCTTTGGCGTAAACGGCGTCCTGTTTTGCATTGGTTGACCAAATCCCGCTTGCGGCATCCGCCGTATTAACAGTTGTAGAATATCCCAAGGCTACCGGTACGCCGCTGCAGCTGCCGTCCGCAGACGAAAGCTTATATTTGAACGAAACGCGGTAAGTTGCGCCGTTTTCCATTTTATAGGAGCCTTTTTCCGAATCATCCTTTGCCTTGCCGTTGGGATTAAGCACCAGCGCATAAGCGGACGTCCAACCGCTGTTGCCTTTTTTTGAAAAGCTCAGATATTTATCGCCGTTTTCCTCTGCAATCGTATAGCTTGCATTGGTACTGTTATAAACCGCACCCATGCCGCTTGCCGGTATAGAATACTTTTCAAAACCTATTTCCATATGGCGCGCCGTAAATTCTTCATCTGCGGCGATTGCGTTGCCGTCTGAAATTTCAAAATAATCAATATCGACGGTATATTTATCGGGATAGCAATTTGAGCCGTTATATATCGGTCTGAACCCCAAAAACAGATTGCTGTTTGCCGGGATTTCATAATCAAAATCCGCTGTATCAAAGATGATGCTTTCGGTTATCCAACCGCCGGTATCCACAATGCCCTCTTTTATATATTTCAGCACCTTATCGGATCTCGATTTAGCTACGCTGTATTGCCCGGTGGTTGAAGAATTAAGGACGAGTCTTAGGCTGTTACCCTGGGTAGTTATACCCGAAACGCGGTAACGTATCGTAAGCTTGTATTTACTGTCCGCTTCAAGCTGAAAGCTGCCGTCTGCCTTAGCACTCCCGGTCGGGTTTGCCGCTGATGTAAAAAGGCAGGAACTCCAGTTTGAGGTATTGTTTTTATGCTTGTAACGAAGATATTTCCCGCCAACTGCCGAAACATCGTCCACAATTGACCATTCACCCGCCCAATCAACAGCGTTTCGGAAATCGTTACTTCCGTCCAACTGCATAACCAGTGAATATTCACTGAAATCATTGATAAGAAGCGCGCCTGCGGCTTCGCCGCTTTGTGACGAAGCCAACGCCGGAATTATAATGGCTAACTGAACGGTAATTAACAAAGAGAGTATGACGCTTAATATTTTTTTCATTTTTACACTCCTATTACAGTTTCATAAGCCGCAATTATTTATTTTCCTCAATAACCTTTTGCAGAATTTCATTCGCCTTTTCGATGCATGTGTCAAGCTTATTTGACGAGGAGGAAAGTGCCGTTGATACCTGAGACGCCGTGCAGGTTTTTAAATCCGGGAATATCGTAAATGTCGGCATAAGAGTATCTGACGCGGCGACTATATTCATAACGCTTGTATTAAAATTATAATTGGTGCTTGCGTTATTAAGAATCTCCTTATACATCTCTCCCAATTCCTCGCTCTTGTAAAGCTCGGCGGGATCGTAATTATCGCCGTTCAGGAAATAGCGCAGGAAATATGCCGCTCCGTCAGCATTTTTGGCTCCCTTGATGATACCGTAGGAGCGTGTGCTTACAACTCCGTATTTCTGCTCTGAGGAGGCGTCTGCCTTCGGAGGAATTATGTAGGATATATCGTCCGCGTCCATTTCGCTGAACCAGCCGGTCTTTCTCAGACCGTATGTGCCGACAAAAAGCATTCCCAGCTTGCCCTCTTCAAAATGGTTGCGGTATCCGTCGTCCTTTAAGATAGCTATTTTGGAATCGCGCGCCTCGATCATCCTCTGCCACGCCGAGACAACATCCGGCTTTGTGCAGTTATTAACAAACACATTCTTCTCATTGTCATATGTGACAAGACCGACGGAATATGTGTTTACATAGCTGTTGATATCGATACCGACGCCGCTGCTTTCGGCAACCTGCGAAAGCTCCTTGGCGCATTTGTAGAAATTATCCAGTGTCCAGCGTCCCTCCTGGAGATACAGATCCGGAGTCGATATACCGTTGTCTTCAAAGAAACGTTTGTTATAAACCACGCAGCTTCCGCCCATATCCCATGCTCCGCCTTTAACGTTGACCAGATATGAATGTCCGCCGATCGTACCCATCTTTACTATATCTTGATCCCAAAAGCTGTCGCTCGGATTAAGAATAGTTTTATCAAGCGGCTGGAGCATTTGCATACAAACAGGGAAATCACCGTTTGAAACATAAACATCGGGAGATTGACCGGAAGAAATCAGTCCCGCTATCTTATTTGCATAATCCATCTGCGGCACATATGTAATCTCAACCTTAATACCGGTAAGATTTGTAAAATCGGCTAAAACCTGACTGGATTCGTTTGAATTGTGGTCAATCCATGTTGCAAACTTTACCGTTGTTCCGTCAAGCTCCTCCGGAACATTGGAAAAATATTCCGTTTCGGCATTTGTCGCCGCACCCGAGCCGCCGGAGGTATTCGATTTTTTATCCTCTTCTTTCTTGCCGCAACCCGCGACAGAGCCGATCGATAAAATTACCGCCATTGCCAAAGAGATCGCTTTAATTCTTCTTATACTGCACATTTCTTTCAACCTTTCATATTTTTTATGAATACGGACGGTTCTCCCGCTGTTTAATGCGGTACCAACCCGATTATTCCGCACTGTCAAACACACGTACATAATCAACTATAAATTCATCTGGCAATACTGCGTTCCGTAACGCTTCCACAGGCTTTCCGTTCCATACGGAAGCGTCTCCGGCAAGTCCGGCAGACGCCGATTCATTACCGAAAATTCGGTTGTATCCGTGGCATTCGGTTGTAAGAAGTATAAATTCGTCAACGTGCGATACCGCGCATTTCGGAGCCATCTGTCGGCTTACAACCTTGCCGTCGGCATAAAACACATATCCCTCCTCGCTCCAATCAACGGCATATGTATGCCATCCGTCTTCGGTTTCAACATAGGGGAAAGCGACATGTCCGAACCATTCGGAGTCTTTTCCGTAGCCGCCCCAGCCGCAGCCGCAAATAATATTTCCTTCCTTTGCCTGACGGTAATTTTCCATTATATCAACCTCGACGCCGCCGTATTTCGGATCGGGGTGACTTCCTATTCCGGGAGCCTGAAGCCAGAATGCGGCATGCCAGCCGTTATTTTTCGGGAGCTTACACCGACATTCGTAATATCCGAATTTGTGCATAAATTTCGGCTTTTCAAATTTACCGAACGGCCAAAAGCCCTTACTGTCCTTGGGCAAATCATAAACCACCGCTCCGGTCTGAAGCTGAGCCGAAAAGTAATCGTCGCCTTTTTTGACCATAGCCATATGAAGATTGCTCTCGCCGTCAACATAAACTCCCTCGCGGGTAAATGTCGGAGACTTCTTGCCCCAGAAATATTCTCTGAAGCCCCACTTGCTCTCGTCAAGCTTATCGCCGTCAAATTCATCGCTCCAAACCAATTTCCACTTTTTATGCTCAGGCAAAAAGCTTGAAGCATGGTCCTCAATTTTATACTCAATCATTTTCCAATCCCCCATATAAATTGTAAAGGCTTCAAGCTTTTTAAACACATATTCCGCAATATTGTTCGATTAAAGCCTTTTGCCAAAATCTTACAACGGTCAATTTGCGATTTCAGCTCATTTTTCCTGCCGAAAAACAGAATAAAATCACCATAGCAACAACCGTCATACGCTTTTGAATATGGCATATATGCCCCTTCAAAATGCTTGTAAATTATATTGTTTTTATTTAATTCATAAAAAAGCCTTTACTTTTTTCTTTTTTTAGTATATTATATAGTTTAAAAAAAGTATATAGGTAAATCGCTTATTTTTTCAGAAATTCGATTGAGGTTGAGGTTTGTATGAATGATTTGACTTTACCGAAGAAAATAGTTTGCGGTTACTACGATTGCAGCAACTTCGGAAATTTAAAGATTTCGCCCGAAAGAATATCGGAATGCTACGAAATAGAATACTATTTGGAGAACGGCAAGTACGTCTATCTTAACGGAAACGAGCTCAAAATTATTGCCGACCATATATTGATTGCAAGACCCGGCAACAGGCGATACAGCCGTTTACCGTTTAAAACGGCATTTTTGAAATTTGAAGCCGTCGGAGAGTTGGCGGAACTGCTTGACCGTCAGCCGTATTATTTTGAGGCACTCCATAAAAAACAAATTCTTGAACTTCTTAATGAGATAATACTGATGACGGAAAACGAAAATAGGGATATTTTACTTTATTCGGGCAAGTTTTTTACTCTTTTGAGCTTTATCGTAATGGATGGCGAGCATAAAAAGCGCGGTACAAATTACAACTATTCCTCTATGTACAGCGCAAAAAAATATATTGAAAATAACTTTGGAAAACACATTTCGACCAAGGAGATCGCCGCAAGCATAAATCTGAGCGAATCGAGATTCAGATACCTTTTCGGAGTAGCCTACGGCGTTTCTCCCCACGCCTATATTACCGAGATGCGGATTTCCGCGGCAAAGAAAATGCTTTGGAATAACGATATTCCCATAAGCGAAATTGTCGAAAAATGCGGTTTCGGTTCACAGCAATATTTAAACGACACCTTTAAGAAGGCAACCGGCGTATCACCGGGGAAATACAGAAAGCAATTTTCAAAAAAATATATGGAATAAGGCTATGAAGAAATTAAATAAGTGAAAATCCAAACCGTTTCTCTTTTCAAGCCGAAAGGCAACAACTTAATTTTTTATTCGGTTATTTGCTTGTAGGCATATACCGCAAAATCGCCTGAGTCAAGTTTTTCCGCTTTTCTTATGCAGATTTCGGCGTCGCTGTACTTTTCTTCGCCGTAAAGCGCAAAGGCTTTAAGAGCGTAGCCTGTTAACAGATTGTGCTTTTCTATATCAAGCTCAAACGGCATTGGACTTGGTGAGCCGACTCCGTAATATGTCCGCATATCCTTGTTATCAATAAGATTTTGCGCCGCAGCAAGCATTTCGTCAAGCACCTTGCTTGCCTCGTCCGCTTTTCCGAGTTCTTTAAGCGCCAATGCTCTGAACAATGAAATTTCGGAAACCGCCGCTTTGTATTCTGCCGCTTTTTCAAGCGCTTTTATACGCTTATCGCCGGAATAAAGCTTGCTTAAATAATAATAAATATGCGCCTCTTGGTTAAAGAAGGTCTTTGCCTCGCCGTAGGATTTCGGCATATTTATACCGTTCATATAAATCTGCTCGGCCTTTGCGGTATCGCCGCTTTTTGCAAGCATATTGCCGTAAAGCACGTGCATCCAGGCGTGCTGCTTTGTAAGCTTGCCTTCGCCGCCCTCGTAAATATGGAAATGCTTTACCGCCGCCATATTTATGGCTTCCTCATACTTGCCCTGCTGTGAAAGCAATGTAAGCTTATCAAGATAGCAGTCGTCCCTTTCTTTTAACAGTTCGGGGTATTTATCGTAAACGGCAAGTCTTTCCTCTATGCTTGCGTTTGTGTTCTTTAATAACTGCTCGTATTCAAGCAAAAGCCGCGGATCTTCGGGGCGGTATTTAAGCGCGTTTCCCATACAGTAAAGCGCCTTTTTGCCGTTATGCTTTTTATCAAACAGGTAAAGCGATAGATTGCGCCATGCTCTGCCGTGACAGGGATTTATGCGAACGCAGCTTTCAAAGCACTCCGCCGCCTCATCATAACGGAAACGGTCATAGAAAAGGCAACCTAAATAATAATTTGCATTAGCGGCATTTTTACCGTTTTCTATCGCAAACTCAAGCACCGCAATATCCTCGACATTTGAGGGGAAACAGTAGCCCATATCCGCTTTTTCCGCTTTTTTAATATAGAATATGTCGTTTGTTATGTACGCCTTATAATAGCTTACAAGCGGAGAATTTTCGTCGGTAAAGGAAAGAGCGTACAAAGCGTCCTCATAAAGCCCTGCCTTCATATAATCGCGGGCAACGTCAAGCAGGTTTTCGGGCTTTGCTGAAAACTGCGCGATTTTATCCGTTACATCGGCAAAATGCGAATATTCGATTAGCGCGAATAAATCAAGCTTATCGTCGTTTATGCCGTCTTCTGCGCTCCGCTTTGCGGTATCGCAGCCGATTATGCGCTTAATTGCGGTTTCAAGGTTATGCGCCTTTGTGTGACCCTTATTAAGACCTATCGACTCGTCAAGCTTTTTAAGCGCCTCGATGTATTCGCCGTTTCGGCAGTCTATACAGGCAAGCTCGAAAAGCGCCGCACTGCGGTGAGGATAATTCCACGCCGCGCGGTACAGTATATCGTAAGCCTTGTCGTATTCGCCGAGGTATTCAAGCGCCACGCCTTTAAGATAAAACGCCTCGGTATCGGCGGGATGCTCGTTGCGGTCGCAAAGCCGCTCTATTGCCTTATCGCAATATTTTACGCATTCTGCAAATTTGCCGTTTTTAAGCGCAATTCTGCCCATAGAGGTATTACAGCGGATATCCCCCTCGTCGCGGCGAAGTCCCTCAAGATAGTAATCCTCGGGTTTATAGTTATGCTGTTTGTATTGCTCCAAATGGAAGCCGTTGATATACAGCTCCTCTACGGTTTTATACTCCAACGGACGGCGGACGGGCTTTCTTACCTTAATCGGTTGCTTTTGCCCGCGCTTATACGGCGTATATGCTACTAACTCCCTACCGTTTTCATCGGTAAGCGAAACCTTAATATTATGTATGTCCGATATTTCCGTTTCAAGCGTTTTGTGATAAACCTTATCGGGTGACATATCGGTTTTTTCGCTGTATATTTCCTTACCGTTATCGGTAACGGTTATTTTGCAGTTTTTAAAACCGCCTGTAACATTAAAGCCGAAGTAAAGCCCGTCTTTTCTCTGCTCAATGTTAACCGCCGCATCAATAGTGGCGTTCTTTATCTCGCCTATTTCGCGAACGGGATACCAATATTGCTCAAACTCTTTTGTCTCATACGGTGCTATCCATGTAAAATCGGGCTGATTATCGGTATAAACGCCGGTCATAAGCTCTATATACGGTCCGTTTTTATCGGTAAGGTTAGAACACCACATATCGCCGAAATCGCCTATGCCCCAATGCCACATTTTTTTACCGGGCGAAATATGATGGTTTGCAACGGTAGCTATACCCTTATTTATTCCGGTATCATAGCCCGAAATAAAGTCCATATCGGACTGACCCTGCGAAATCAGGTAAGAAGACGGTACTTTAACCGCGTCATAGTGCGATAAATCGATTCCCTTTCCGAAATTATAAGGGCGTGCGGTTTTATAAAGTCCTTTTGCAATCGGCCATTCAAGCACGGCGCGTCTGTCGTGGTCGTTCACCCATTCGCAATCGGGCGGAAAAACGGTTCTGTAAGCATTGTTAACAGGCACTGCAAGGTTTGCCCACCACATAAACACCTGCGGAAAAGCGGTGCGGTTATATACGCGTACATTTGCCTTTATGTAGCTTCTGCCCTTATCTACCGTAATACCCGCCATACCTTTCATTCTGCCGAAAGGCTCTACCTCCCCCGTCCATACGGTTTTTCCGCCGTCCGGGTTATCCTCTTCAATGGCCTCAAGCGGCATAAATGTGGTAGGTCTGTGGTGTTGCGGCCAGTTAAACTCAATTCCGCCCGAAATCCAAGGACCCGCAAGACCGACAAGCGCCGGCTTTACAACCTCGTTATAATAAATAAAGTCATAATTGCCAACCTTATCAAAGCCTCTGAGAATTTTACCACCCAAAGCCGGAACAACCTGAGTTTTAACATACTCGTTTTCAAGCGTATAGGTCTCATACTCCACATCGGTTTTCTCGTCCGAAATGCCGTCGCAGTAAGGTATCGGGTATACCCTGCCCGACGCACCCTGATACGGCTTATTTTCAAAGAACATAGGCAGCTCATGCGCCTTTTTCGGTATGTATGTCGGTATTTTTATACCCTTTTTCTCGCATTTTACATCTGACATTGGCTAATCCTCCGTATTATTTCTGCTTATTACATTTTAACAGACATAAGAATAATCAAACAGTCAGAAAACCGTGTTAAAAAAAACATAAATTTCTGTTTGCCAAACGGTTGTTGCAATAGTATAATAAAATCGGTGGTAATATGATTTCAATCTTAACAGAGCCGGCTTACAGCGGCAGTATTTGGTGTAAAGAGCTGCTTAAAAGCCTGACCGACAGACTCAGGCAAAAAAGAATACCGTTTTGCGAGATTTTTGAAAGCATTGAAAATAACGGCGACGGCGTTTTTATAATAGCGTCGGACTATAACTGGATAAAAAGTACCGTTTCAAAGCTTAATTCGGCAGGAATAAAGCCGATACTTATATGCAATCAGGCAGAGCAGATTCACGGGTGCGATTACAGCTGTGTTTGCTCGGATATAAACGGCTCTATGAAATACCTGATAAACGAGCTTAAAGCGGCAGGAAAAACAAGGGTTGCCCTGTACGGTGTTAATACAAGCTCAATTTCCGACATCGGCAGGGTTGACGGACTGTTCGCCTTTAAGGATGAAAGCTTTAATAAAATGCGCATTTTCACGAATAACGGTTCTCTTAAAAACTGCTTTGATGAATTTTTCAAGAAATGTGCAAGTTTCGATGCCGTAATTTGTTCAAACGATTTTGCGGCAGTTTCGCTTATCCGTAATTTGCTTAAAATTGCGCCCGATGAGCTTAATAGGCTTAAAATACTGAGCTGTGCGCAAACAAAGCTTTCGGGTTATTACAAAAATATGCTGACCTCGGTAAATATGAATTTCGAGCAATACGGAAAAGCGGCGGTATTTATTTACGAAAAGCTTAAAGCCCACCCGTATATGTCCGGTATTACGGTAACGGTTAAATGGACCGGTGAAAACGAAAAAACGCCGCAGCATAAAACCGTAACCGTTAATAATTCCGAAAGCGGTTACGAATTTTATGCCGACGGCGATATGCGCAATATGCTGACTGCCGAACAGATTTTAAATACGTGCAGCGATTCGGACAGACTTATAATTATGTCTTTAATAAGCGGTATGACGATTGAGGAAACGGCAGGACACTGTTTTCTTACCGAGGGCGGAGTAAAATACCGTATCAAAAGAATTTTGAACGAATGTAAGCTTTCAGATAAATCCGAATTGCTTACGCTTTTAAAGGATTATTTAAACCCAATCATTCCAAAAACCCCTGAACTTTGAAGCTCAGCGCGGGCAGATTTTCGGAATTTAAGGCAAGGCTTTCCGAAATGTATTCCTGCGCTTTTTCCTTTTAGCCCTCAAAATCGCAAATCAGGGCGTTAAGGTAGCAATGCAGTGCGCGGCAAAGCTGCTTCGGGTCGTCGGTAAACGAGATAAAGAACGGAGTCGTGCCAAAAAAGCCGTTATCTGCGGTTTTATCGATACCGCTCCATTCGCGGCGGTATTTTGTAATAAGCCGTTGTGCCTTAACGTTATCTCCCAAATGTTGCCACGCATACGCCTGATAATACGGCAATTCTTTTAAGTGCATATTGCTGAAATACTCTATTCCTATATTTGCGATATAAGAGAATATTTCGTCAGCCTTTTCCTTTTTACCAAGCTTTTCAAGGCATACCGCCTCAAAGAATTTAAGCGGCACTAACTTGCAGTGGTTCCAAATTCCCGCGCCCAGCGACTGCGGGAGTATCTGACCTTTTTTGAAGCTTTCAAGCGCTTTTTCGGTATTTCCCTTTTCAAGCTCTTTTCTTCCTATAATAAGGTGTGCAAAAAGATACTGGTCGGCTATTGCGTGTTCTCCGCCCTCACAGGGAACAAAGATGTGAGACATAAGGGTTTCAATAGCCTTTTCGGACTGCATATCCTGATTGTAGGCCTTTGCAAGCTCGGTAAAGCAGTCGTCACGGGTGATTTTATGCGAGGTTAAAAACTCGATTTTTTCTTTAGCGGGAACACAGAGCTTATCCATAAGAACCGCGGCTTCGTATATAAGCTGTTCGCTGTCGCGACAGAGTGAAATTGCCTTTTTCATAAGCGGCAATGCTTCACTCTTGCGGTTCAGGTGGCTGAAATACGCAACGGCAAGATTGCGAACGGAAATATAATCGTCGCATTTTTCCCAAAGCGCCGCCGCCTTTTCGTAATGACGTTTATTGTAAAGCAGACAGCCGAGCAGCATTTTAGCCTGTTTACCGTCCGTTTTGGCAATTACATCCTCTAAAATCCGCATTTCTTCCCTGCGTACGGGGAAGGTTGCTCCTATTGCGACATCAGGGCCTTTCTTATAATCCTCTGCGCCGTCCTTACCGATAAGGTATTTATAATATCCGAGCGCATAATAAATCATCGGCTGAGCCGTTTCGGGTCTGCCTTCAAGCAAGCCCGAGAGCAGTTTTACATTCTCCTCACACAGCCCCATAGCGTCAAAATCGAATACAATATCAAGCACCGTTTCAAGCGGATTGCTGTCCATTATTCCGTAAAAATCGAAATTGCCCGAAAGATAACGCATATAATGGTCAAGGCTGTCCTTTTCAAGCTGTTTCGCAATTTCGGAGCTTGCGTCACACCCTAATTTCTTTAAAGCGATAACCTTAACGGCGGAGGCAAGCGAATCGTTTCTGCCGTAATCAAGGGCGGTTTCGGCGTGCTTAATTGCCGCTTTATAATCCTTATTTCTTATATCGAGCATAGCTATTCTTGTCATAGCTTTACTTACGCTGTCTGCCGCCCATGCGGCCTTATAATAGTAATCATATGCCTTTTTGTATTCGCCCTCAGCTTCTAAAATCAGCGCATAAATGTAATAAACCTTTCCGCTTTGTACACGTTCATTATAAAGCGTAGCGTTTTTAATTGCACGCTCGGCATAGTTCCTTGCGCTGTCATACGCATAGCGGCCGTACTCATATTCCGCTAAAGCTATAAGCGACGGAATATGATTTATATCCCGCTTTAGCGCCTCTTTCCAGTAGCTGTCCGGCTCTACGGCAGAGTCACGGTACTGCGCCACGTGAACGCCTGCAAGATACAGCTCTTCCGCGCTGTTCATATCTGCGGCAGAGGGCATATCGGTTATCACGTCGGGCATATTGAATTTATCGAAATTCTTTTCGGTGTATTCGCCTATTACCTCCCCGCCCGATACCGCGCTTACGGTTACATATTCGGGCATATTCGGAATTTCAAGCTCGGCGCATACCTCGGGATTGAGCGCGCAAACGGTACTGAAAATAATTTTATCGCCGCATTTAACCATTATTCCGGCGTTCTCAAAGGCTTTTGTAGACTGAACAAGCAGTCTGCCGTTTTCGCGGTCAATTCTGAACGCTATATCAAGATTAGCAAATGTCGGTGTTCCTATTTTTGAAATGGGATACCAATACTGCGAAAACTCCTTTGTTTCATACGGCTCAAGCCATGAAAAATTCGGCTGATTATCCGAATATGAGCCTGCCATATGCTCGGCATACTGACCGTCCGTATCGGTAAGGGCATTTTCCCATGATTTCGCCAATTGGCAGTAGCCCCAAGTGAACATTTTTTTACCCGGCGATAAATGATGATCGCCTATATGCACCACACCGCATTGCTTTGCGTGGTCGTAGCCGCCGAAAAAGTCGTAATCCGAAGCGGCGGCAAAATAGCTTGTTGCCGGAACGGTATTTTTATGGTACGAAATATCCCTCGCCCCGTCCATAGGTATACCGTTAAATATTCCGCCGGCCGCAAGCGGATATGTAATTCTCGATTTTAAATAATAGAAATTTACATAGCTTACGTCCTGCGGGAAGAATATCTGATACTTCTCATGCACCGGCACCGCGGCATTTTCCCACCACAAAAACGAATGAGCGGTATCGGTACGGTTATAAAGCCGCATACGGGTCTCAAACCGCTTTTCGCCGGGGCGAAGAACTATACTTACCATACCCTTCATACGGTCAATCGGGTCACGCTCAGAAAGATGGCAAACGGCCGTGCCGTCGGGTAATGTCTCGGTAACAAAATCGCACGGCATAAAGCCCGAAGCCCTGTGGTGAAACGGCCAGTTAAATTCAACGCCTCCCGAAATCCAAGAGCCGAGAACGCCTATAAGCGCCGGTTTTATAACGTGCTGCTTATAGAAAAAGTCGTAACCGGTGGTTTTATCAAGCGCCGAATATATGCGCCCACCGATTTCGGGCAATATTTCTATTTTAAGATATTCGTTTCCAAGAACAACTACGGTGTATTCTTTGCCGATTTTATTCTCTCGGTCAACCCGAAGCACAACCTTATTCGGATAGGGTCTGCCGCTTGTGCGCTGGTGCACGCGGTTTTCCGCAAACATCGGCATTTCTTCTGCCGCCGGTTCGGGATAAGTGGGTATTACGAGCTTTTTAATTTCGCATTTTACATTGTTCATAAAAAATTTATCCTTTACTTTTTAATGAATTAAGTGTATTATATAATCAAATAAAAGTATATATAAAATCCGACTGTTTTTAAGAAATCCGATTGAGGTTTATATGAATGACTTGATTTTACCGCAAAAAGTAAGCTGCGGATACTGCGATTGCAGTGAATTCGGCAATTTAAGCATTTCTCCCGAAAGAACCTCTGTACGTTACGAAATAGAATACTATTTAGAGGACGGCAGGGCGACCTATCTTAACGGCGAGGAAATAAAAATCATTGCCGACCGCATAATAATAGCAAAACAAGGTGATAAACGGCACAGCCTTTTGCCCTTTAAAACCGCTTTTTTAAAGTTTGAGGCAGGCGGTCAGCTTGCAGAGCTGCTTGACCAACAGCCGTATTGCTTCGAGGCGCTCCACAAAAAGCAAATCCGTGAGCTTTTTCACGAGGTTATAGCTATGACCGAAAGCGAAAACAAGGATATTTTGCTGTATTCGAGTAAGCTTTTTGCACTGCTCAGTTTTATTATAAGGGACGGCGAGCATAAAAAACGCGGTACGAATTACAATTACTCGGCTATGCACAGCGCGAAAAAATACATTGAGAGAAACTTTGAAAAGCGCATTTCAACCGAGGAAAGAGCGGCAAGCGTAAATTTAAGCGAATCGAGATTCCGTTACCTTTTCGGCATTGCCTACGGTATATCGCCCCACTCCTATCTTACCGAAACCAGAATTTCCGCCGCAAAGGAAATGCTTTGGAATACCGATATTCCAATAACCGAAATTGCCGAGAAATGCGGTTTCGGCTGTCAGCAATATTTAAACGACACCTTTAAAAAGGCAACCGGCTTATCTCCCGGAAAATACAGGGAGCAGTTTGCAAAAAAATATACGGAATGAGGCTTTAAAATGATTAAATACGCAATTATCGGCGCCGGCTGGCGAAGTGAGTTTTATTTAAAGATAGCCGCCTTACTGCCGAATGAGTTTTCGGTAAGCGGTATATATATACGCAATTCGGAAAAGCAAAAGGAATTTGCGAAAAAATATAACGTTAAAATATGCGGAACTCTTGACGGGCTTTTGAAGACGGATTTTGATTTTATAGTTTCCTGCGTTAATAAGGACGGCATTTCCGATATGATAAAAACGCTTACCGCCTTAGATATTCCCGTGCTTACCGAAACGCCGGTTACGGACGGCACTTTGGGCGGCAGGGTTCAGGTTGCGGAGCAGTTTCATTTTATGCCGCGAAATCAGGCATACAAAAAAATTATTGACAGCGGAATTTTAGGAGAGGTACACTCGGTCAGGCTTTCCTGCTGTCACGATTACCATGCCGCAAGCCTTATACGTTTCTTTTTGGATACAGGCTTTGAAAAGCCGGAAATCACCTCAATTTCACTCATCGACCCCGTAACCCGTTACAACAGCCGCGCGGGATATATAACTCCGGCCGTAATAAAAGAAGAGGAAAAAATAAAGATATTTAAGTTTAAAGATAAAACCGCCGTGTACGATTTTTCGTTTGAACAGTATTTCTCGGATATCCGTTCTTCGCAGATAAATATACGCGGCACAAACGGCGAAATAGTAAACAACACCTGCTCTTATTTAAAAGACGGCGTTCCCCAACGCTTTGAAATTTACCGCAACACATACGGTGTCGAAGAAAGCCTTGACGGAATGTGCCTTTTCAACATTACGGGCGGCGGTGAAGTGCTTTATACAAATCCTTTCCCCCTTGCGCGCCTTTCCGATGAGGAAATTGCCATTGCAACCTGCCTTGTTAAAATGAAGGCTTACATTAAAACAGGAGAAGCTTTCTACTCTTTAAAGGACGCGGAATTTGATTGTGCGATTATATAACATTTTATTATAACCGCCCCTTGACAACCCGCCCTTCATCATATATAATAAACTTGTAACATGGTTTGAGTGTGATGTCAAATTTGACTTTTCGGATTGTGACATTGGTTTGAGGAAACAGGTCGGATTTTTCCCTTAAAGGGAGAAGTCCGGCTTTTTTGCGTTTTGGGGTAACCTAAAGCGCCCGACAATTAAATTCGGTAATTGCAAAATTGACCGACCATTCTGTATTTTTACAGGACAGGTCGGTCTTTTTTGTTTTTACATAGAGTGTTGCACCCGAAACGGGCGTTTTCCATACCGGATGTAACACAAGAAAGCCTTCGCCTTGCCGTCTTTAAAAAGATTTTTACATTTTTACTCGGAATTTCTTTGAGACGGTAAGGCCGGCGGCAGAAAGGAGAGGGTGTTATCACCGAAAACAACAAAAGCCTTATACCCATAGTGCTGAAGGATGAAAAATACGGCGTGGGTATAACAGATTACGCCGACACGGTGGTGTTCGGCGGCGACAAAAAGCTCGTAGCCATAAGATTCGGCGGCTACCCCGAAACGGTACTCGCAATGTCCGACGCACTCAAAAGCGGCAGTAAAATTGCATTAAAGCTGCCGGGAGAGACCGGCGAAATGGAGCTTACCTCATTCGGCGGAAAATACGAACGCAGAATTAAGGCTGCGAATACCTCGGCGGAATGCGTAATGAAGCTTACCGACAGTGTTAAAACGGATAAAGAAAGTCCGCAGGATATTTATATTTTCTGCAAATGCGAGTCGGAGCTATTTTGCGAGCTTGACAGCAAGCTTTCCGTACCCCTAATCCCGGAGTGGGAGGAATACTTTATACGCGAGCTTAAAGCGAGAAAAATTCTTAAAAAGCTTAATGTGTTCTGTACCGAAGCTTCATTCTCGGCGTATGCGGTGACCCTTAAAAACGGAGAAAAGGAAATAGCGCGTATTCTGACCGACGGACTGAAATACGGGGAGATATGTATTCCTAACGCAAAACCCAATGACGGGGCGTTTAGTGAAATACAGACCTTCACGCAATACCTGCACGCATTCGGTAAGGATATAGCAAGGAAAATCCAGTCAAGCTTTGTTCCGGTATTCAACCCCGCAAGGGAGGAAATCTGCAGTGAGCTTAAAGCGGTAAACGAATATATACGGAAAAAGAACGGATATTCGCTGTTTGACGCTCAGCTTGCGGGAGCCGAGGCAATTAAACGTCAGCTTGAAAAAGAAAAAATGACTATGCTGGTATCAAGCTGCGGCACGGGTAAAACAAAAATAGGTGCGGCGGCACTGTACGCCTACCAAAAGTCGCTTGGCGGCGGGGCGCGTATTAACGTTATAACCTGCCCGTCGCACGTGGCTGAAAAGTGGGTGCGTGAGCTTTATGAAACCGTTCCAGATTGTATAGCGAGGGCAGTATCAAGCATCACGGATATAGACCGAATGTATGAGCTTTACAAAGCCTCAAATAAGCCCGTTTTTATGGTGCTGTCAAAGGAAAGCGCACGAAACGGCTATCTTCGTAAGCCTGCGGTTATGTGGAATAAGCGCAGAAAGGGATTTGTATGCCCCGTATGCGGTGCTGTTCAGGAAATGACCGAATCGGCAGACGGAATACAGTATACCGTTCCTGCCGACAGCTTTTACTTCCGCGAGGAAAACTCAAATAACCATAAGTGCCAAAGCTGCAAAACCGTTTTATGGGAGCCTGTTAATCCCGATTGCCTTAACCCCGCCAAAAATGAATGGGTAAGAATTGGCGGCTACGGATACATTCACCGTGAATTCGCCTATAGATATTTAGGACGGGTAAAAACGGACGGTATGAAAAAACAGGTTGCGGCGGTTTCAGATGACCCGAACGGCATATTTCCGGCGCAGGGAGCGTATAAGCGGCATCCTCTGTCAAGGTATATAAAGCATCGGTTTAAAAGGATAGACGCATATATAGCGGACGAGCTGCACGAGTATTCCGGAGAAAGCGCGCAGGGCGAGGCTATGGCGGAGCTTGCGGGTATGGCGAAAAAGGTAATAGCAATGACGGCGACTTTAATCAACGGCTATGCAAAGGGTATGTTTTATCTGCTTTTCAGACTGAAACCCCGCCTCATGCTTGCCGACGGCTTTAAGTACAAAGACGCAAGACTGTTTTGCCTGCGGTACGGAGTGGTGGAAAGCTTTTTTGAAACGACCGAGACAAAGTATAACGCCGCTTCAAAAAGCCGAACGCGAAAGGTTCGCGAAAAATTCCTGCCCGGTATATCCCCTATTGTTTATTCAAAGTTTCTTATGGAAAACACCGTTTTCCTGTCGCTCTACGATATGGCAAAGGAGCTGCCGGATTACGAGGAAATTCCGATGGCCTGTAAAATGTCCGAAAACGTAGAAAAGGAATACAGGCATATTGAGAACGAATTTAAAACCGTTATGCGAAAGAACAGACAGCTTGCAAATAAGCTGTTATCCCCGTATCTTAATCTGCTGACGGCATACCCCGACCAACCCTACGGTCACGAGCCTGTATGCGCCGCAGATTTCGCCCTTGTTACGAAAAATCTTGAAAACGAACCGAGCGATAAGCTCGACAAGGTTTTGGAGCTTATTAAGCATAAGGCTGAAAGCGGAGAACGCGTAATTGTCTATACCGCATGGGTACGCCTCGATACGCAGGAGGTTTTGAACAAACGCCTATCCGCTTCGGGCATTAAGGCGTGTATTTTAAAGCAAAGTGTAGAGCCTGTAAAACGGGAAAAATGGGTTAAGGAAAAGCTTGATGAGGGTATGCAGGTGCTTATTACAAATCCATTTTTGATACAAACCGGACTTGATCTCAACGAGTTTACAACCCTTATTTTCTACAACCTTGCCTTTAACCTTTATGTGTTAAGGCAGGCTTCCTGCAGAAGCTGGCGAATAAACCAGACCGCACCGAAAATAGAGGTGTATTTGTTCTATTGGAAGGATACCATGCAGCAGAGGGCATTAAAGCTTATGTCCTCAAAGCTTGCGGCGGCGACAATGATAGAAGGACAGCTCTCCGACGAGGGGCTTGCGGCAATGTCGCAAAACACGGATATGACGGCTCAGCTTGCCCATGACCTTGTAAACGGTATTAAGGAAAGCGTAGAGGATTTAACGGCAACCTTTAAGAAAATGGCGATTAAAAACGGTAAAAAGCCGGACTTAAAGCTGTTAAAGCCCGATACGCCGACAGAGATAATTACGCCGGACGAACAACTGACGCTGTTCGATTTATTGGCGTCTTAAAAAAGAAGGAGACAGAAAAATGACATTAACAAAGGAAAAAGCCGCGTTTGCGGCGGAGCAACACGAAACGGTAACGCAATTTTTAAAGGAAAGGGGGTTAGACGCAGACGAATACTACGATACGGTTGTATTCGCATTTTTGGATTGCGTTATAAAGGACACTAAAGGCGACTTTAAACAGCGCGCATATGCGGCAATGGATAAAACCGTTGCGGATCTTAAAGCGGAAAACGAAGAAAAGGTTATAAGCCTTTATCAAAACGACGATTATTACCGCACGGTTGAAGAAACCCTGAAAGACGAAACGGACGGGGTAACAGAGCTTTTGGAGCGTATACGGATAGAAGAGCTTTTAAAGCTGTTCGCTCAAAACGAGCGCGAGGTTTTAACGCTTTTGCTTGACGGCTTTAATATTTCCGAAATTTCTTTAAGTCTTAAAAGAAGCGTTTCGGAGCTTGAAAGCACAATGAGGAGCATTCGCATAAAAGCGGCAGACGTATTGCCTGCCGCCGCGTGAAAAGGGGTACATATGAATTTGGGTAAAAAGCTAAAGGCAAAAATAATACTTTTATTCCGTTCGTTTGCGGCGCACCGTGCTAAAAAAAGACTGACATTTGCGTTTAAAAGCTATCCGCAAAGCATAAGAAAATTATCCTTGGCTTATGAGGAGTTTTTAAAGGCGGTAAAGCGGGAGCAAAGAGCGCTTGTGTCGCTTAAAGCCCTGAACAATCGGTACTCGTCAAAACCCATTCTTATGAAAATAAGGGATATCGGCAAATACACCGTCAGCAGGAAGGCAAAGGAAATACTTTCGGAAACGGATATTGTATGCGCGGTTGAAAAGCATATTTGCGGCGACTGGGGAGATATTTCCCGTGAGGACTGGATGCGCTGCAACGCCTGTATGGAAACGGGATACGGCTATGTTTACTCAAGGCGCAAAAGTGCGGGCGGCAGATATTTCTGCATTATAACGGATTATTCCCTACCGAAAACCAAAATTGTAACGGAGGAGGAGCTTTTGAATGCAGGCGGAAATAATACCGGAGCTTTTTATGAAGAATCTGAGAGCCGTCCCCTCAAAAAAGCCGGATAAGCACTCGAAAAGGCTTAAACGGATATCCCCCGGAGCCGCCTATCTTTACAGGGCGGTTATAATTCCGAAAATGCAGGAAAAAACGGTCAATACAAGCGAGATAAATATGGATGCGTTTGAAATTTCCGACATCGAAACCGTATACCGTTACTGCGAGAAAAACGTTGCGGTTGACCGCCCGGAAAACCGAGTGCTGTATGAATTATATGACAGGCTGCAAAAGACCGCGCCGCTTATCTCGCAGACAAAATTTTTATAAGGAGGAATTTTGTGTTTAACGGTTATACAGATGATATTGTTCACGATATGTCGGTACTTGTCATAGATAAATATTTGTATGACAACGGATTCCCTATAACCGACAACGATATATCCTACGATTCGGAATATGAGACCTTCTATGACGCGCTTATACAGATGGATGGAGAGATTGACTACGATGAAGGCGACGAGACAGACAGTACGGTGGTTGTATACCGTAACGACTGCCTTAAAAGGTATATCCGCGAGGCGCTTAAATACGGCGGCAAAAACGGAATACCGAAGGATAAAAACTATTGGCTTTACCGACTTGAAAGCCGTATAAACAGCGAAATGCAATCAATAGGCGACTATTCCTACGATTACGATTACAATATAACATCCGTTAAAAAAGCTTTTTTCAAGGTATACATAGGTCCGGAATTTTACCAAACGGTAAGTATGGTACAGGCGGTAGCCGAAATACTGCATTTTATCGAAGAATCTTTGGCGGAGCTTGAAAGACTCAACGGAAACCGGGAAATGAAAATTATACCGATGAAGAATATAAACGACAGGAGGAAGGCGGCATAATGAAGCGTGACAGATTATCCATCCACATTTCGGACAGCGCGGAAATATTCGTTGAGGAAAGAAAAAACGGCATAAAATCCTGCAAATGTATTTCCCTTAGCGATTTGCTTGTATGCATTAAAAGCAGTATACGGGAGATAAAACCCGTATACCGCGCGGTACTGCCGAAAAACGCGCTGTTTTACAGCTGCTGCCCCGAAACGGGCAGCTTTTCGGCAGCAATGGAGTATCCGTATAACAAAGCGGATATTACATATATGAATACGGAATACAGAGACTTTCCGTTGCCGAAGCTTGTTTTCGGTTTTAAGATAGGCGGCAGCGGTAAAATCCTACGGGTATATTTAGGCGTTGCCGAAAACGGAATACTGAGAGAAAATTCAAAAATGTTTGTTTATCCGTTTTCAAATGTCAGCAGCGACTTCTCCTTATGCACAGGCGGAAATGTGCTTCCGGCAATTAAATCCCCCTATTCCCTTTCCAATATGCCGGACTATATTTTAAGTCTGCCGGATAACGACGATTATTTTAATATCAAGAATAACCGGCTGCAATTAAATCACCGTGAGCTGATGGAGCATTTGGCAGATAAGACGCCCGAATACTATTATTCGGATATTCTTATTCCATCGGGTAAAACGCTTGCGGACTTTTATAAGGAGGTGTCATTATGACCGAAGCGCAAAAGCAGAAGCTCTTACTCCCTTTTCCTGCCTCGGATATTGAATGGCGAACGGCATATACAAACACGGAAAAGACCCAGGGCTTTGCCGTACCGTTTGTAAATTCTCGAGCCATTCAAGAGCGGCTGGATGAAATATTCGGGCCTGAAAACTGGCAGAACGAATTTACGGTGGCTCCGAGCGCAGAGGGCAAGTCATCTGCGTATGTATGCGCAATTTCCGTTTACAGCCCCGAAAGAAACGAATGGATAAAAAAATCCGACGGTTCGGGAGCTACGGACATTGAACCCGTAAAGGGCGGACTTTCGGGAGCATTAAAACGCGCGGCGTCCGTTCTCGGAATCGGCAGATACCTTTACAGCCTTGAGGGTAAATGGGTGGACATTAAACCGAGAGGAAGCAGCTTTGTTATACAGGAAAGCGAATACAAGGATTTAGCCGTACATTATAACCAGCAGATGTCCGCACGGAAAAAGGCGCAAAAGGCAGGAAATGCTCCGGCAGAACCGCTTAAAACGAATGCAGCGCCTAAAGCTGCCGAGAAACCGCAGGAAAACACCACAGGCATTAAGTTCCGTGTGGTAAAATCCGTAGTGCGTAACGGTGCTAAGGGTACGCAGACAGCGCTCACCTTAGAAACCCCGCAGAACCAGCTTATAACGGGATATATGCAGGGTAACCCCGATCTCAGAGACGGACAGATTATCTGCAATGTTAAAATCGAGGAACGGGAAAGCGCTGCAATCGGGAAATACAACATTATTCGCGGCTTTGAAAAAGCGGCATAAGATTAAATCAAGGAGACAGAACGACCATGAAAAAGAACGCACAAACAGTAACGGCGGTCATAGTTATATCCGCAATTCTTCTGCTGACGGTTACGGCGGAAACGGCAATACTTTTAAGCGGCATATGGACGCGCGAAAAGTATACCCTGGCTTTTTTGGTATTAGCCGCAGGGATAGCCTTAGTCTATTTACTGTTTAAAGCCTTTGAGGAAAAAACCTTAAAAAAGGGATACGATAAGGCAAGTGAAGAAATTTCTTTGCTTGAAAGACAAGCGGACGAGCTTAACCGCGCTCTTAAAATCTCGGAGCACAACCTGAAAACTCTAAAGGAAAACGAGCCGGAATACAAGCGCAAAAGCGAGGTGCTCGAAGGCTACCGCAACTCCTTCCCCTGTTTGGTACAGCCGGGGTATACAGTATTTAATGTTATCCGCACAGAAGTCATGCCGGATAAATACAGCCGCTGGCTTATTGTAGGCGAGTTCGGAGACGAATTGTGGAAGACCACAATAATACGGCGGGATATGCAGACCTACGGCGAAATGCTGACCCTTATAAGCAAGACCGAAACACCCGACGGCATAACGGAATTAAACGAGCAGAATGCTTTACCTTGGGAATAAGGAGTGGAGCTTATGGAACAGATAACCGAAATAAGCATTAAAGAAATCTCTCTTTCGGGCTTTCGCAACCAAAAAGAACCTGTAAGCTTTGCGCTCGGTGACGTTAACTGCGTCACCGGGCACAACGGGACCGGAAAGACCACCCTTGCGCACGCGGTAGCATTCGCGTTTTACGGCGTTACATATTTCGGAGAGCAAAAAGCGGATAGGCTTATTAACTCCGAAAGCGCAGGGTGCGAAGTAAAGATAGACTTCACCGACCAAAACGGCGTACTGCACAGCCTTATACGGCGAAGATTCGGCTCTAAAACCGAGCTGATTTTCGACAGCTTTTCTGTAAGGCAGGAGGAAATTAACCGCTTTATCTGCGATAAGGACACCTTTCTCTGCATATTAAATCCGTTTTACCTTACAAGCTTCGGCGAAGTAAAAGGGCGCGAGCTGCTTTTCCGCAATCTTAAAACTGTAAGCAGTGAACAGATATTATCCGCAATGTCCGACGGCTTTAAAAAACCTCTTGAGGGGCTTAACATCACCGAACCTGCCGAAATGCTTACCGATTACAGAGCGGGTATTCGGCGGTGTGACGAACAGCTGCGGATATTAGAGACTAAAAGGGCAACCTTGCGCGAAACGGTACAGGCGAACAACGCCGAGTGCGACAGGCTGAACGAGCAGGCGGAGGTTACAGCCGCCACGGTGCATATGCTGAAAGAAAAGCAGTTTGAGGGTTTAAACCTTGAAGATTTCAGAAAACGGCGGGATATACTTTCCGAAAAGCTGACCTCTGCCGTAAACAGCCCGACCGCCGCTTTAGCGGCGGCGCTGGAGGAAAGACTGAAAACGGCAAGAGAGCGGGAATATGTTTCTAAGTTTTCGGGGGATATTGCAAAGCTTGACGCGGAATTATCTGCGCTTAAAACCACATATTCCGCTTTGAAAGAGAAACTCAACAAGCTTAAACCCGGCTCTAAATGCCCTACCTGCTCGGTAACGCTTACCGATGAGCTGTTTGCAAGCGCAAAGGCGGATATATCGTCCGAGATAGACCGTATCTTAAAAAATGCAAACGGACTGGCGGAGACCAAAAAGGAAATGCTTGAAACCGAGCAAAAAGCAAAGCAAACCTTTGACCGGTTTAAAAAGGACGATACCGAAAAGCTTTCGGCAGAATTAGATGAACTGCGCCGCACCGGGGACGATTCGCCGGAGATTATGCAGCGGGAAATTGAGGAGATAGATATGCTCCTCTCCCGCGGGCTTTTATCCGACGAGGAGTTTTCGGAGCTTGAAAGCGAGGAAAGAAACCTTGCAGAACTTGAAGCGCAGATCAAAAAGCTGCGGGAATACTCGGTAGACGCTCAAATTACGGCTTTGAACGAACAGGCAGCCGCCTTTGAAAACGATAAACGGAGGTATACCGAAATATTATCCTCTCTTGAAGAATATGTTTCAAAGCGAACCGAGCTGTTGGCAGAGGAGCTTAAAATGCCGAATGTAAGCATTACCCTGTTTGAGCCCGTAAAGACCACCGGTGAGCTTAAAAGCGTATTCCGCTTTGCTTACAAGGGCAGGAATTACGCGGCGTTATCTTTATCCGAGCGCACGGCGGCAGGGCTTGAAATATGCGCGCTTATGCGCAGGCTTACCGGGCTTAATCTCCCCGTGTTTATTGACAACACCGAAAGCGTAGCTCATTTCGATATGTCCTCCCTTTCCTGCCAGACGGTATTTTTAAGAATGGTTAAAAATGCGCCGCTGTCGATTCGCTCAATGAGCAGAACCCCCGTAGCGGAAGAACTGCCCCAAGCGTCATAAATGGGCGCGTACATTAACTTTGACCTTGTAGACACGGCGGAGCTTTGCGGAATAAATATTAAGCGCAGCACACTTACGAACGACGAGGTTGAGGCGCGCTGTCCCTACTGCTGCGACCACCGTTACCGTATGTATTTGAACAGACTCACAAATATGTTTTACTGTCATAACTGCGGTACCGGCGGCAATGCGGTCACATTATATTCCTCTTTTAATCCGAAAGGCGTGAGCCTTAAAAATTATGAGAGCTATAATGCGCTGCTTAACGAGCCGTCCGTCAGGCGGCACGATGTGCCGGTGGAACCCGAAAAGAGCAAAATCCAAATACGGGAAATCAGGGAAAGAAACGAAATATATACCGGGCTTTTAAAGCTGCTGCGCCTTGAAAAAGAGCACTTTACAAATCTTTTAAACAGAGGACTTGACAGCGAAAGAATCGCCCGGAATATGTACCGCAGCTTTCCCACCGACAACGCGGAACGGCAATGGATATGCGACAGTCTCGCCGCACGCTATGACCTGCACGGTATGCCGGGGTTTTACAGAACCGACGGCTTATGGCATATAGCGGCGTTTAAGAGCGGTATTTTAATTCCGATACGGGATAAGCAAAATCTTATACAGGGCTTACAGATCCGTTTCGATAATCCGCCCGTTAAGCGAGTTACTACGCCGGAGGGAATAACTATTGAAAAGACCGGCACAAGGTTTATGTGGTTTTCTTCATCAAAGCAGAAAAAATTTGAGGGAACCTCTGTTCCCTCATATATCCACATAACCGGCAACCGGGACAGCGACACCGTATATCTTACCGAGGGCGGCTTAAAATCAGACGTTGCAAGCTATTTATCCGGAGACAAGCTGTTCATTGGGCTGACAGGGGTACAGAACACCGGATTTTTAAAGGAGGTTATATCCTTGCTCGGACCTAAAAAAATAGTAGAATGTGTTGATATGGACGTGCGCTCCAACCCGCAGGTGCAAAAAGCGCAGGTTAAAATACAGGCTATCTGCACCCCGCTGTGTGAAACCTACAAGCGCCTTTTCTGGCCTATTGATCAGAAAGGGATAGATGATTACATGCTTTTCAGAAAGCTCAAAAAAGAATACGAAGAAAAAATAAAGGAGGAACAGAACAATGGCTCAAAGCTATAACATTCGTATTGAGGAGACTGTAACCGAGACTTTCCCGGTTACAGCCGACAGTCCCGAGGATGCTGTATCTAAAGCCCGGCGGCTTTATTATGACGGAAAGCTCGTTTTAGAACCCGGCACATTGATAGGTCTGCGGATAAGCTGTACCGATACCGAGCCTTATGTACCGGAAGATTTTCGAGGTGAAAGCTATGAGCAATTTTAGAACAAAGCCTAAAATCCGCATTGATTTTAACTCGCCTGACGGCAATATTTATTTTATTCTTGCCGCTGCGGTTAATGCAATTAAAGCATATAACCTTTTTGACGCAAAAGAACAGATTGCCGCTTTGAAAGCCGAGTTCAATAATGCACGGAGCTATGATGACGCTCTTGATATTATCCGCAAATATGTGGATATTGCCGAGTGTTAATTATATCTGATACTGGAGGAAACAAATATGCCGGAAATGCAGTCATATATGGGAGTAAACGAAGGAAACGACGGAATAATAGGCAAGCTGCTCTATTATTCCACCGCAAACATTTTAATACCGAAGGACAAATTTATAGAGCTTGGAAACGCCTTTAATTTGCCGAAGGTAAAGCCCGCTCGCGAATCTGCGGCAAGCGCATACCGTTACGCTACAACGGCGCTTAAGGGCCGCATAGCGGAAAAGGACGCCTGCGGCACGCATATCTACCGTATTTATTGCAGAGACAATAAACAGGATACATCGGATATTATCTGCCGCGAGCTTGTAAAGGAAACGCTTGATTCCACAACCAACAATTACAAAAAGCTTGCAAACATAGCCTTTAAGCGTGAAACCGAGGAAATGTTCTACGACAATACCGAATATGACCCGGAGATTGACGCGGCGCAATACTGCGAGCGGGCGCTCACGCTTTATGAGCGCTTCAAAAGCTGTTACAATACCGATCATGTAGATTCGGTGGTACAGTTTTTACTGGAAAAAATGCAGGCGGTGAAAATTAACATTCACGGTAATCTGTATTTTATTCCGAGCATTCATATGCCGCTGCTCAACATATTTGAGGATTACATTGAGGCGCTTTCAAAATGCAATCTGAACGCGGGTAATGTTTCTTCAAACAGTATGTTCGTGGCAAATGATGAAAAGCAGCGCGAGAAAATGACGGCTGAATTCTATATGAACTACAAAAGGGATATTGAGACCTACGAGGAGCGTATTCAGCACTTCATTGACAACGGCTGTTCGTCGGAGGCGGTTATATGCCGCTGGCTTAAAAAGATTGAGGCGTTAAAGCAGAAAAAGCTCACCTACGAGCAGGTTTTAAAACGCCGGCTTGACGACCTTGACCGCGACTTTTCTCTGCTGCAAATGCAGTCGCAGGAGCTGTCGCTGAGAGCCGTTAAAAACCAAACCGAAATACCGTTAGCGGCATAAAAAAGCACCGTCTGTCCCAATAGGGATAGGCGGTGTTTTGCTGAGGTAATTTCTCGGCAATTTGTCGTGCCGTGGTAATAAGACCGATTCATAATTGTTTTATTCGTTATATTCCTTACAAAGCCGTTCTAATTCAATAAAGTCATTACACCTTTTAGCCAAACCGGTTGAATCACCGTTTTTAATCTTATGCTTATAAACCTCTAAAGTATTTTTCCTTATCTTTCCTTGAATTGACTTTATATAACGGTATTCAGCCTGTAAAAGCGACCTGTATTTATCGTTCTTTTCTTCGCCGATTTTAACATAGCCGTATTCGGACTCGGGTACGGGGAACATATTGTTAAGGTTAATAACAGCATATTTTTTTATCTTTAGAAAATCCAGTTTTTCTTTCATTGCGTCATGCTTAGATTTATATGAGGATAACGGAGCAAAATAATCGTTATCGTTAATATGTAACACTACGCCGATATACTTGCGCTCATTGTGCTGCCCCGGCTTTTTGTTATGAAACAAATGCGGCGCATACGATAAAAGATAATCTATATAAGCATTATTTACTTCATAAAATTCTATATTCTTCATACTTCCTCACAAATAATCAAAACCACCGGTTCAATGCAATAGTAAAATAAAGGTAGACACATGGAAAACCACCATGTATCTACCTTTTTCTTATGCTAAAATGTATCAGGGGGTATTAAAATGAAAAAGGGACAAAAGAGACGAATATGGACAATAGAGCAAAAATTAGAAATCATAGGTAAACATTTAAATGAACATATCTCAGTTCGGACACTCGAAAAGGAATATAATGCGGACAGAAGCATGATCTGTCATTGGTTAAGGGACTACGGAAAATATGGCGAAGCTGCCTTTAATCCTAAAGGACATCCCGGAAATCCTTTTGCAGCATTGCATACAAGCAAAACCTTAACTGAAATAGAAAGATTCAGATTGCAACTAATAAAATTAGAAATAGAAAATGAACGATTAAAAAAAGGATACCAAGTGAAAGGAGCTGGTGCAAACAAGGAGTTCGTTTCTTTAAAAGATGCGAATACAAAATAATATATTCATTAAAGGATAAGTATGGTGTTAAATTTCTATGTGAGGTAATGTTAGTTAACCGTTCTGGATATTACAAATGGTTAGCAAGAAAAGATAAGCCGAATAGGTATGAGCAAGATAGAATAATACTTACAGAATTACTGTTAGAACAACATAATAAGCACAAAACAAAAGGTTATCATTATCTTGCTAACTTAATTCGTAACGAAACCGGTTGGGTTTTCTCGGATAACTTGGCACACAAATGTTGTAAATTAGCAGGTATACGTTCTAAAACCAAGCGTGGCAGAAAAATTGCGGGTAGAGAAAATATTAAATTTCCTAATATCATTAAAGGTAATTGGAATGTAGCTAAGCCTTTAGAAATTGTTGTATCAGATATGACCTGTATTAAACATAAAGGTATCAGATGGGAATGGACTTATCTATTAGATGTGTTTAATAATGAAAATATTGCAAGTTCTGTGACAAACAAGGTTGGTAGTAGTTTACCATATTATCATTGCTTAGAATATTTAATAGAGAAAAAGAAAGAGCAGACCTACCCAGCCACACTTCACACAGACCAAGGTAGTGTCTACTCATCAGCAGGTTTCTACCAAACCCATAAAGATTATACTAACATAATACGTTCTATGTCAAGAGCCGGAACTCCAACAGACAATCCAATAATTGAATCCTTAAACGGTTGGATAAAAGAAGAAATGAGAATAGATTTTAATTTAAAATCCGCCGAGGGTATACCCTCGTTCATTGAAAAGTATGTTCATTACTTCAACAATGAAAGATTATCTTACAAACTTAATTACAAAACCCCTGTTCAATATAGAATTGAACAAGGGTTTGAATAATTGGTGGTTTTCTCTGTCTACTTTTACTTGACAAGTTCATTGAACCGGTGGTTTTGATTTATTCTTTGATGAATGCAAACGACTGAGACGGAATAGAAATTTTCCCATTTTTACGCATTATTTCATTATTGGAATATATAATTTCTCCGTTAAAATCATTTATTTGAAGATCTCTTCCTAATGGATTAATAATTACAACCACGGATTCCCCCGAATTACGGCGACGATATATTAACGGGAAGTCGGTTCCAATAAATTCTACCATTCCTTCGCTTTGAAGTGCAGCATTATTATTTCGGATATTAACAAGCTTTTTAACTTCGCTAAGCAATGATTTTTCATCCTTTAACTGCTTTTTTACGGTTGGTCTGTCAGAATTCGGATCAACAGGAATATATAATTTTTCGGCAGCAGCAGAACTAAAGCCGCAATTTACTCCGTCATTCCATTGCATAGGTGATCGTCCGCCTGTACGGTTATATCCGCCCTCAACCGACTTGATACCTTTGACTTGTTTCATTCCTATTTCATCGCCGTAATAAATAAACGGGGCGCCAGGCATAGAAAGGATAAATGCAAAAATCAATTTCATTTCATCATCTGTAAAACTCTCTGCAATTCTTCCGCAATCGTGACTTCCGGTTGGTATACATATTAAACCGTTACCATTTGTATCAGAATACATTTTTCTGAAATTCTCTATGAAATCCAAAGCAGTGCCTTTTCCTCGAGAGGAAAAATACGGCTCATCACAGCGGAACAAACTATTGGTATTAAACTCCATGAAAGGCAGTATAAAATCCATATGGAATCCGCCCGCAATTGATTTTTGCGGTTCTCCCCATTCCGATATAATTGCCGCTTCCGGAAATTCAATATCAATAAATTCTCGAATTTCCTTCCATAATCTTATAACGCCAAGGCGTTCCTTATCGCCTTTTACAAGTGAAGATGCCATATCCACCCTGAAACCGTCACAACCCATTTTAAGCCAAAATCTCATTATATTTTTCAGTTCTTCAATATTAGCACGCGGCCCCGGTGAATCAATTGATTGTTGCCAAGATGTTTTGGGATTGTAATACCCGTAATTAAGTGCGGGCTGATGAGAAAAGTAATTTGTAACGCAACAACCATTGCGTTCAGAAAAACCGCTTATATGATCTTCCCCGGGTTTATCATAAACGCTTTCTGTCCAAACATATCTATCGGTAAATTCGTTTTTTTCATCAAGTGCAGATTTTATGAAATACGGATGATCAATTGAAGTATGTCCCGGCACAAGATCCAATAACACATGAATTGAATTTTTATGGGCTTCTTCAAACAAATTCTTTAAATCCTCATTTGTGCCGTATCGTTCTGCCACCGAATAATAATCGGATATATCATAACCGGCATCACGAAACGGAGATTTAAAACAAGGGTTAATCCATATGGCATTACAACCTAAATCCCTAATATAATCGAGTTTCTCAATTATGCCATTAATATCTCCTATTCCGTCTCCGTTAGTATCCTTAAAAGATTGCGGGTAAATTTGATAAAAAACCGCACTGTTCAGCCATTTCGGCAAATTCGACATCTCGAAAAGTCCTTTCATTTTGTATTTACTTGTAGTATAATATAATGGAAGGGATACATCAAATACTATTTGCTCTAAAAATGATACTATTATATTTAAGAGGTCTATAATTATGTGTGATAGCATGCTAAAAGAACAAAAGGTACACAGCACTACACTTTTGCCATATCATTATTACAGCGGGGAAATTCCGAATCATTATCCAAAAGTTTCAATCCATTGGCATACCGAATTTGAAATAATCAATATTATATTCGGAAAATGTGAAATAATATATGGCTCCGAAATACTTATTGCAAAGTCCGGTGATATACTAATAATTCCGCCAAACACACTACACGGCATCCTACCATACAACAATTTTAAAATGAAGTTTTCAAGTATTGTCTTCAGCGACAGCATTTTTGGTAACACCGTCTTAGAACGCTCATATATACATTACATACATCCGTTAGTATCAGGAAGTCTATCAATCCCGGCTGTAATTACAAAAAAGATTTCAGAATACGGAAAACTTTTTGAAACTATTACTCTCGTCTTTTCTCATGCGAAAAATAATAGTGAAATAGATGATTTATTTGTTAAATCCTATATTCTACTTTTTTTCGGAATATTATTTAAAGAACAAATTGATTATCATAAAGAAGCAATAAACAGTGACTTTCTTCTCCCGACAATTGATTACATATCCAAAAACTATAAAGAGGACCTCAAAGTACAACATCTTGCAGAAAACGCAAAATACAGTTACAGCTATTTTATGAAATTGTTCAAGTATTACACCGGATTATCTGTTGTTGATTATATAAACAAATTTCGCATTGAGCAAGCCTGTATGTTGATTTTGAGCACAAATCTATCTATTTCTGCAATTGCATATGAAGTAGGCTTTAAAAATATTTCAAATTTCAATCGGTTTTTCAAAAAAATTACACACTTAACTCCACTTAAGTACCGGCAAAAAATTAAAAACGAACACTTTTTAAAACCCAATAAAAAGAAAACGCGGTAGTTACTATACCGTGTTTCCTTTTTTGTTTAATAAATGCAAGTAACCAATCTATACCAATGAAATTATTGCTATGATGTTTTAAACGGCTGTGAATTATTTAAAAAATTCCAATATCATTATATTTAAATACAAACAAAATATGCATCCATCAACCATTCTCATCTTACGTTTCAGCTATTGGCATTTCTGTCATTCTAAGCTTTGCGCAGCCGTAAGGATAAAGCTCTGCCGCTTCGGGGTTTGAGAGGGGATTTGTTGAATGCGGAATTTTATCGCATACGGTCTCATAACCGTCGGCATAGCCCCAATCTATTTTGCAAACGCTTGCTTTAAGCACCGCGGGCGGTTCGCTTTCCGAAAACGGGAAATCTCTGACCGTGCGGTGTATCGCTTCAAGTTTGTCGTTGCAAAAGGCATAATTCCAATCACTTTGCGGTATAAGTTCATAGTCGCAGTAAGGGAATTTTCTTTCAACGCCGTCGCGCGTGTATTCGTGCATACGCTTTTCATATTTTATTGGTAATGAAAATACAAGCGACCCGCAGCGCGCGGTATTAAGCCCGTAAGGACGGCTTATAAGTACAGGCTTTGTTTCATAAGAAATTTCAATAATCCTATTTTTGCAGGGTGTTATTTTAAAGCTGAGCTCACTTATATCGGCTTTTTCACTGTTTACGGTAACATTTTCCGCAAAGGACGGAATACGGATTTTAAATTTAAACTCGGTGTCGGAATTTACGGTATATTTAAAGCTGTTTTTAAATGGGTATTCGGTTTCAAGCTTTATATTAAAGCTATTCGTTCTAAGTTCAGAAGGCACGGGCAAAGCATTTATCACAGTATTGCCGCTATACATAAATGCCGAAAGTGCAAATTTAGGCCAGCCCTGATTAAAGTTTGCGGTACAGCAACCGAAATGCGGTTCCAGGCCAAACAGATGTGCCTCTCTGCCGTTTGTTCTGAAAATAGATTTACCCGGGAATATTTCACAGGCAATCTGGTTGCTCTGCTGGTCATACTGGTGCGTCCACATATCCTCGCTGATTGCGGCGGGCAGCGCATTAAATGCGGCAATTTCCAATCTTTCTGCCCACTTTTCATCTCCAGTGTAGGCGTAAAGCCACTCATATGAATACATAATCTCCGTAACCGAACAAAGCTCCGTGCCTTGTATCGGGCTTAAGCCCGAAAGACATTCATCTCCTGTAAAGGTTGCTACAGGCGTTCCGTTGTATTTTTCCAAAATTTCATAAAGATAGCTTGCATTATCGGTATATTCGGTTTTTAAAAGATCCGCCGCTAATACTTCCGATTTCAAAGCCATGGAAACGTTTACGGTATGGGTATCAAACCACCAACGGTTAAGCGGAAGCTTCCATCGCTCGGTAAACTCATTATAATTTGCGCCTCAGTTTTGACGGCACTATTTTTTTGCTTCAACAAACCAAGCGTTCTCTTCAAGAAATATATTTGTAATGCTGTTTCCTATGCGGCAGGTATAGCGAATTCCCGCTCCGCCGGCTTTAAGGGATGCCGCACGGCAAACTCTTATTATGCTGTCTATTGTGTAAACTGTGCCGTCCTCCCACTTTATACTTAAAGGTATAATTGTGCCGTCTGCTTTAAAATCCGCGTTTACATCAACAAATACTTTACGGCACATAAGCGAGCCTCCTTTACTTGAAATACGATACAGGGTGAATTATATTTTTTTCATAAGGGTCAAAATCCGAAAGCTGTTTATCGCTTAATAAAAACGCCTGCCTTACACAGTAAGATCCGAATCGATCCTTAAGACCGTCTATCGTGTGATTAAGTCTGTTTATTTTTTCGTTAAGAGCATTGTCCTCAAACATATCAAGCTGAAAAGCCTCGTTTTCGTCGCAAAGCTCGGATACGCTTACGGTAAGCGCGCGTACAGGCGGCATTGTATCAAAGCTGTAATTTGCTCGAAAAAGCTCCAGTGCGGCGTTTTGGAGCTTTCCGGTATCGTTGGTTGCAATTTTAAGCCTGCTTTGCCGTGTAAATGAAAAAAGGTTTTTATCCCGAATACCGATAGACACAACCCTGCCTTTAAGCCCTTGCTCTCGCAGTCTTCTCGCCACGCTTTCGGTTAAAACATATTGTACGGATTTAATATCATTCTCATTTTTAAGGTCGCGCGGCGCGGTAATTCCGTTGCCTACGGACTTTATAATCGGGGCACAACCGCTTGCGGTGACAGGGGAGCTTTCTCTGCCGTTCGCAAAGGCATGAAGAATATAACCCATTTTACCGAGGAACGCGGATAGCATTTCGGGCTGAGCTGACGCCAAATCTCCTATTGTGTATATTCCGTGACTTTTAAGCTTTCGAGTTGTCGCTGGACCTATCATTAAAAGATCGGATACAGGCAGGGGATAAACAATTTTTCTGTAATTATCCTTGTTTATTACAGTCACGGCATCGGGCTTTTTGTAGTCCGAGCCGAGCTTTGCAAAGATCTTGTTCCACGATACGCCTACGGATACGGTTATACCGAGTTCAAACCTTACACGCCGGCGGATATCGTGGGCGATTTTTTCGGGACTTCCGAATAATAACCTGCTGCCGGCGACATCAAGCCAGCACTCGTCAAGTCCGAACGGCTCAACCGTGTCGGTATAATCCGAATATATTTGCCTTAGCATTTTGGAAAAACGCAAATATCTCGGATAGTTCGGCGGCACTACGATCAGCTTTGGGCAAAGCGTGCGAGCGTCCGCAAGCGACATACCGGTTTTCACTCCGTATTTGCTTTTTGCTATGGCGTTGCCTGTCAGTACAATGCCGTGACGCGTTTCTTCGCTTCCGCCTACGACTACCGGCTTATTTCTTAATTCGGGATTATATAAGCATTCGACCGAGGCATAAAACTTGTTTGCGTCACAATGCAGAATCGACCTTTCCATAAAATCACCCGAACATATGTTCGGATTATATAATAGCACTTTAAAATTGGTTTGTCAATAAATTCAGACTGGTAACATTTACAATCTTTAGCCCGTGCCTTTCAGCGTAATTAACCGTATATGAAGTACCACCGGTATTCTTGGTAAGATAACAGATACATAAGCTGCTGTTATCTGCAAGGTGCCGGTTTCTTTTTTGCATACAGCCTTTATAGTATTGCTCGGAGGTAAAAACTACCTTATCCGCTTTTTTCTTTATTTTATTGTATTTCCGTATTTCTTTATCCGACCAGTATTTGGTTTGTCCGTGGCAGGGAAGAACGAGTATAAGCCGAATATCCGGATATTTCTTTTTTAGGTGTAAAACGCAGTCGGCGGCAAGTAGATCAAAGCCGATCGCCCCGCCCGAGCCGAAATATCTGTACCCGTTTTTATATGCTTTTATAATAGCGTTCAATGTATTTAGCCGTATTTTCCGCATATCCTTTTTCTGTATTTCCCTGTGTCCCGTAAAACAGGCTGTTTTTGCACGCATAAATATATCCCCAATCATTTTTTATTATATCGCATATTGTGTACATAAATCAACAACGCACGATTAAAAATTTATCATATTGTGGATATAATTAAACAGGAAAGAGAGGGACGGTATAATGACAGATGAAGAAATAAACCTTTTGGAAATAGGAAAAAGAATAACCGAACGCCGCAAAAAGCTTGGAATGACGCAGGAAATGTTAGCCGAAAAGGGCGACCTTACGCCGCAGTTTGTATCTTATGCGGAATCGGGCAAGCGCGCTATGAGACCCGAAAATGTTATAAAGCTTGCAAATGCGCTTGAGGTCAGCGCCGATTATCTTCTGACGGGAGATATAGTAGATAAGGATCTGCTTATACTGTCGGATAAAATGCGTAAGCTGTCACCCGAAATGCTGCGCATAGTGGAAAATATTATTGATGAGTGCGTGAAAATCTGAATTGTAAATAAATAATTGACCTTTTTATTTTCAAAGGGTATAATAGCATTGTAAGGAGATGATTTTCGTGTGTTCGCAAAGCAAGCTTAACAGTATATTAAGTAAAATAGCAGAGGTTGCAAAAAATACCTTTGGTAATACTTTGCAGGCTGTTATTTTATACGGCTCATATGCCCGTGGCGATTATGACGACGCCTCGGACATAGATATAATGATAATTGCGGATGTTGACCGCGAGGATCTGTTCAGATATAAAAAGCCGATTATAAAGGCAACAAGCGAATTGGGGCTTGAAAACGATGTGGTCATTACCGCAACCCTAAAGGATAAGAAGACATTTGAGCAGTATAAAAACGCACTGCCTTTCTATCAGTCTGTATTAAAGGAGGGC
>CDZG01030301.1_pt1 | contig 61018 bp, 57 predicted proteins | sample 557741 | NCBI WGS metagenome assembly CDZG01 (sample SAMEA3182086, study PRJEB8094) | gut metagenome | biome: human; feature: gut; material: Stool; isolation source: human stools | place: Canada | collected 2013-01-21
AAGTCCTCCTTTGCCTCCTTGAAGATCGGCAGCATACAGTAGCAATGCACCATCTTTGGGCGGGCGGACACCGTATAGGGGACATTTGCCCGTTTGCAGGCTTCCTCAAAGTCCGGCAAAGCACCGTAGAGCACCTCGTCGGCAGAATAGAAGAAGTGAATATCGCCTACGCCGGTAAAATCTCCCCGGGAGCCGGAGAGCATATAGTCCGGCACATTCTCGCAGCCATGCCGCATGATTTTTTCCACTGTCACCATAAAGGCATAGTCGATGGAAACGTCCCTTTCATTGAGCGCCTGCATCCGTACCTTTTCCGCGTCGTTCCACGGCACCTCGCCGGGGGATACGGCGACAATGTGCCTCGGCTGCGGCAGCGGCTCTGGCTGGGCGTTGTTATGCGCCGCAATGCCAAGCGCCAGCGCACCGCCGGAGGAAAAGCCGCAGGTACTGACATTTCCGCCGCCGTACAGTGTAATCATTTTTCGATAACATTCGTACACCATCGCGTATGTTTCAGTAATGCAGTGTTCCATGCAGAGCGGGTAAAACGGAAACCACACATCACAGCCGGTCTCGCGGCAGAGCTTGCGCATCACAGGCAGGTCGCCTTTATCGGGGCCGATCACCATGCCGCCGCCGAAGAAGTAGAGAATCGCGCGCTCGGACGGCTTCGGGTTTTCTCGCACGATCAGGCAAGGAAAACCGTTCACTGTAATTGTTTCATAATACGCCTTGCGGTCGGTGGGCGTAAAAACGCCGCGATGCCGGTTTTGCTTTTCAATTTCCTTCCGCAGTGCATCCTCCGGCAAGGCGAACGCCTTTTTCGCGCCGGAGAGCTTGTATACGCTGCGTAAGATAGATGCAAAGATACTCATGATTTAGTCCCCTCATTTCCGCGCCGTGATGCAGAGCCAGCTTTTCTTTTTGTGTATCTGCACATCGTGAAAGCCCGCCTGCTCCAGATACGTCTTCAGCTCGGCGTCCTTGTAGATTGTCATGCCGCCGATGATCTCCGTCCATTTTTTGTCCTTGTCCGTATCGCCGTTGCTTTCGTTGCAGATGAGAAATGTCCCGCCGGGCTTCAGCACCCGGTAAACCTCCCGGAAGCACTGCGGCAGATCGGGCCAGAAATAGACGGTTTCAAAGGCCGTTACCGCATCGAACCAGTCGCCTGCAAAGATCATATCCGCCACGCTGCCTTGCAGAACGGCGCAGCGCCCCTCTGTGATGGCGGCGGCGTTGACCTTTTTGGATTTCTCCACACTGACGGGGGAATAGTCAATGCCCTTGACAATACCCTCCGGACATTTTTTCAGAAGCCTCTTGATGTTCGCCCCGCCGCCGCAGCCGCAGTCCAGCACCCTGGCGTCCGGAGCAAGCTCCAAAAAATGAAGCCCCCACCGTGCCACAGGACTGTGACCCAGGTTCATCATGGCGACCATGATTTCCCCGCCAAGTCCCACAGGCTTTCTGGTGTTCTCAAAAAATGACATCTTATCACACCTCCGATTTCACACATTCCGCATAGGTCAGCGGGAAGGATGCCTTCAGAACAGCGCTTTTCCGGACCGTCCAGCCATTCTGACTTAGAAAGCGCAGGTATTCCGCGCTCGTCCACTTGCTGTGGAGGGGAAAGCCCACACGCTTCATAAAAAATGCCCTGACCTTGCCGGAAAACGAGTTTCCCGCATGGGTAAAGGTCGGCGCAATCAACACGCCGTCATCCTTCAGAACCCGCTTGATTTCTTGCAGGGCCTTCTCCGGCTGCGGCACGATGTGCAGTGCGTTGGACACGATCACCACGTCGAAGGACTCCTCCGCATAGGGCAGGCAGAACATATCCTGCACGGAAAAGTGCAGCTTTGTCGAGCGATTATCCCGCTTTGCCTCGGCGATCATCTCTGCGGAGGCGTCCGTCGCCTCGATGTGCGCCGCCGCGTTTACGATGTGTTTTGCGATCAATCCCGTGCCGGTCGCCAGCTCCAACACCGTCTTGGCTTTTGCAACCGGCCGGATCAGCTCATACATCTCGTCATACGCCGCCCGATCCTTTCGCATAAAGCGGTCGTAACGTCCGGCATTTTTGTCCCAGAAACTCTTATGTTTTCGCATCTCTGTCATTCCTTTCGGAGTTAGATTCAGCTAACCTATACGCGCAGCTGTCCGGTTAGATGGCGCTAACCGCTGCGCCTTGGAAAAGCCGCATTTCTGCGGCATTTCGCTTATTCAAATAAGACCCTGCAGGCACCGTACACCAGCGTTTCCAGCACCTGCGGATACAACTCCCCAATCTGCTCCTTATGGGAAACAGTGAGGATCAGTCCCCGCACCGTCGCGGCAGCCAAAGAAGCGCCGCGCCTTGGCATCAAATCATATTTTTCCAAGAGCTGACGAATATGCGTTTCGTCATCGTGGTAATGTTCCTTTTTGACGCCCTCCGGCAATCTCTGCAAAAGCAGCTTCGCATCGTTTTCAATGAAAACCATGTCGCCGGTATCGGACAGCCTCCGGCAGACGGCAAGAACCGCCTCTGCCGCGCGCTCCGATGTTGGCAGGCCGCCATTTCTGTGCAACGCCTGGTCAGCCACCCCGTAAAGCTCGGAGTGGATACTTTCCAGAACCGCGAAGAAGGCCATCTCCTTGGATTCGTAGAATTTATAAAACGAGCCTTTTGCGATACCGACAGCCTTTGTCAGCTGATCCACTGAGGTTTTCTTCATCCCCAGTGTGACGGCGCAGCGCCGCGTTTCCTTCAGCAACGCCTTGCGAAGCTGCTCGGTCTCGTAATCGGTAAAAGCCAAGCCCATGCCTCCTGAAATATGACCGTTTCAGTTTGTTTGGTCATATTATACCGCGCTTCTCTCTGGTTTGCAAGAGGTGCGGAGAAAAATCGCTAATCAAAAGGAGTGCAGTGTTGCAGAAAGAGACGACGGAATTCCGGTAATCGTTGTCGCCGCTGTAAAAGAAACTATATCGTAAAAGGGCATCAGAACGAAGCATCCAAACGCTGCGTTCTGATGCCCCTTTTGTTTCATATTGCACAGATGGGGTGATTGCAAGGAGAAGAACAGAAATTCACACAACATGAATGACGTATTCACATAATACTACTGCTTTTGCGCTATCATTAACGTTCAATCTTGCATCGATCCGTTTTAAGGTGAGACCTTTTAAGTTACTCCGTACTCCTTCGCCGCATGATCATCTGCCGCGCCTGCTGATTCTCCGCATCCTCTCCGAGCAGTCGAGACGTTTCCTGCTTGGCGCTGAGCAGCATAATAAGGGAAGGCTTCTCGTGCATGGTGCCCTCTAATTGCTGTTCTACCTCCTTTTCCTGCACAGGACGGATTGCATTCCGCGCTTTGTACAGCTCCACCGAATCAAAATCCGCAGCCTGCGCTTTCAACTCGGCATATTCAGTCAAAGCCTTATCCAGTTCAATGGAATATTTCTGTTCCTGCGTCTCCAGCTTTTTCAGATCGGCCTCCATGGTGGCAATATCCTTGCGGAATGCCTCTGCGCCTGCATCTTCTGCATACTCAAATTTTTGCAAAAGGAGTGCCTTTTCGGAACGCAATTCCTCTAAATCTTCCGTCAACTCTGCAATGTGGACAGCCAGCGCCTTGTGGCGTTTCACATGGTATATTGGCAATTCCTTTTTCTCAGCAACCAGCGCTTTGCGCTCCTTGTTCTTTTCCTTGATCTGCTGCACTAGACCGGTGTAATGCTCCAGCTCCGGCTTCCAGACGGCGAGTGATTTTTGAATATGCGCTTTGCCGCTGCGAATATGCGAAAGCTGATAACGGAAGATCATCACACGGCTGCGCAGCTTCTCCAGTCCCTCCGTTATGGCAGAAACGGCGCGGGCAACTAATGCGGCCAGCTTCTTGACTTCGGCTCTCAATTCCCGCAGCAGCGCATTGTCGGCTTTGATCTGCCGGTTTAGTTCGCAACGGTCAGAGATGATTCCCTTGCGCTCCAACGCCTGTGCTGTAACACCCTCGTGGATGGTGGGGATCTCATCCAGCTCCCGTGCGGCGTTGCTGCGGTGGTCAATGCGTTCCTCTCGCCCGGCGCGTTCCAGATAGCGATTGGAGACGTCAGCCCATGCAGCCCGCCATGTATCTTGATTATGCCGAGCGGCAGGCGCGTCGTGGAAACATCATGTATATGAAGGATTGGGTCGCACGGCTGGATGCGTTTTTGCGGTTTAACGAGGAAGAAGTGCTGCATCATAAAGGAAAAGTAACAGCGGCCATTGCAAAAGCCTTTGCCGAGAGTGAATTTGAGAAATACCGTGTCATTCAGGATCGGCAGTATCAGAGCGACTTTGACCGACTTGTTGCCAGCACCGAGGACAAGGATTAAAACGCAGAAATGCCCGTTATCGGCCATACAGCCAATAACGGACATTTGTCATTCATATACAAGCTCGGTCAGGACGATTTCCTCCGCACGGTTGCGGATGCTGTTCATGCGGCGCACCCATTCCATTTGGTCAGATGCTTTAAGTGTTTCGGTCACATCTTCCCGCTTCGCCATATCGGAAACGATGATTGCCATGCGTTCGTTGCAGACTTGGTCGATCTCGGCGAGGTGCCGATGCAGCGTTCCGCGTGTTAACAGGTTTGCGTAGAGAACAGGACAGTGTTCTTTCAGATAGCTGCGGCACATACGCCCGTACTTGCCAATCTGGTATTCCGGTTCATCCGGCAGCGCAAGGTTCGGGATGAGGTAATCACCTTCCTGACGGTAAGTGCCGCCCATTTCCTCAAATAGGGATTTCATAAGAATCAGCTCCTTTTGTGTTGATTTTCAGGAATTATAAGGATTATTCTGCTCCTTTCCTACAACTGCTGTTCCATTCACCACAAATGAGCCGCAGTCATATGTATTAGGTGGGAGAAACCACCCTTTACATAGTAACTCTTTGTTAAGGAATCTTTTAAGAGATATCCCTGTTATGACAGTTCCTTAAAACAGAAGTTAAAATCTGGGGAAATCCAATGCCATGTAAATGTCAGAGATTCTATGTATTATTCGGGGTTCAAGCAGGCGTTAGGCCAGAATGATATGTACGCTCTCGAATCGAGTGCATCTTTCGTTATGGATGAGGAAAGGTTGCCGATTGGCCAAATAACGGTAATTAAAAAGCTGCTTTGCAAGATACTCGATGGCCCATGGCCGGAGAATGACGAACAGGCCTATGTGCGGGGGATAAAGCTGATAGAATCCGATAAGTCATCGGAAATTCTCGAGGGGATAAACCTTCTGCAGGAGATCGGTGAAAACCACCCTCGAAAGAGAAGCGCCGAGGAGCTGATTGAACGAAATAAAGATAGATATGAAGCTGTATTACAGAGGGAAAAAGAGGCAGCGATAATCAGAAAGGAAAACAGGCAGCGTAAAAGATACAAGGGGTTTGTTATAGTTTCATCCATCGCATGCGTCGCTATTATACTTGTAGGAATTATCACGCAGGTCATTCTCCCCAAACAAAGGTACAAAAAAGCAATAAGCTTGATTGACGCCGGAGAGTATGATGCAGCTTATGCAATACTGGAGGAAATTGGAAATACGGAGGCGATAGTTGCGAACAAGTATAACCGTGCAATGGAATGCATAGACGCACAAAATTATGAAACGGCATATATGCTTTTGGATGGGCTGGATTACCAAGACAGCGCCCAAAAGCGGAAAGAAATCAAATCGCAGTATCATAGCGCGGTTCTTATGAAGACAGATGTGGGCGGAACTGTTTTCTTCGGCACTTATGAGCAGGACAACAATGCATCTAACGGAAAAGAAGATGTTGAATGGTTAGTACTTGAAAAAAAGGATAACCGCCTTTTGGTTGTTAGCCAGTACGGTTTGGATAGTCAAACGTATAACACTGGGAAAAAGGAGCCACATGGGAAGCCTGCGCACTTCGGCAATGGCTCAATAACAACTTCTTTAATTCAGCTTTTTCTGACGATGAAAAAGCAATGATTCCAGAAGTAACCGTATTGGTGGACGAAAATCCAAACTATGATACAGATATCGATACTGATACGCAGGATAGAGTATTTTTACTTGGTATTTCCGAAGTAAATATGTACTTTCATTCAGACAACAAGAGAGAATGCAAACCTACAAAGTACGCTCTATCAAAAGACGTGAGAGTATATGACAGCGGAAACTGTGCATGGTGGTTGCGAACACCTGGCAATCCAGATTCTGCGGCAATGGTTCATGGAGACGGTTCGATTTGTTGTCTTGGTGGCAGTGATGTTATAGTTGGCGCCAGCGTTGGCAGCAATCTGGCCGTCCGACCCGCCATGTGGATCAATTTGAGTAATTAAAAAGGCTCCCTTGTGCAAAAGGAGTTTTCAGCGAAGCTGACTGAGGGATCGTCTCAAACTCCGCGTAGACCGACCGTCCCTCTGTTACGGCGTTATGCGCCGTAAAGCCTTCCCTTACGCAGGAACTTTATAAAACGTAAAAGCAGCAGCTCGTCGGAGCTGCTGCTTTTGCATAGTTAATGGATCATTCGCTCAGCGGCGTGATGCCGCAGCTGGTGAGGAATGTATCCGAAAGGGGAGAGCCGAACCAGTTATAGAGCCGCCGGGCGGGACTGTCCTCCGGCTCATCGCTGCGAATGACGACATAGCCCTTCGTGCCGAGCGGGTAATCGCCGGTGCGGACATTCTCCGGCGTGGCGCTGTAGCCGTTCAGCGAGAAGGCGAGCAGCGCTTCGTTGGAATAGACGTCGTTCAGATACGTCATAATGCTGTACCCGATGGCGTAAGGATCGTCGAGACAGGCGGAGACGAGCGTGTTCATCTCGTCGAGCCGCTCAAAGCCGAGTGCCTCGTAATCCGGAACATCTTCGCCTTTGAACACCATCTTTTCAAAAAGCCGCTGGCTGCCGGACTGATCGTCGCGGTAAAGCACGCGGATCGCGTGATCCGCGCCGCCGAGCTCGCTCCAGTTGGTGATCTCGCCGCGGAAAATGGCGCGTACCTGATCGAGCGTCAGGTCGGTGACACCGCATGCGCTGTTCCCGATGAACACCAGTCCGTCGCCGCCGTAGAGCTTCATTTCGACCTCCACGCCGCGCTCGGCGAGATAGGCCTTTTCTTCATCGGTGGGCGCGGCGAGCAGGGCGATGTCCGCCTTCTTATCGGCAATGTTCAGCCACGCGCCGTGCGTCGTGGAACAGAGCGGCTCCGCCCCGCCGTAGCCGGTGTCAAGACAGAAGAAGCGGTAGATGTTCTGCACCAACGGCTTTCTCGCTGTAGAGGAGTCCATAACCGGGAAATCGCCGTCGGCAAACAGTTCGCTGTACAGACCGTTTAGATCGACAATGTACAGTTTGGCCGATTCCATATCAAGAACAATGTACGTTGTTGTGTTTGTCCAGCCGTAATCGCCGGCCTCAACACTGGCGCTGCACGAGATCAGAACCTTGCCGTCGCGGGCAGAGGCGACATAACGGGTGGTTTCGGCCTGCGGGAGATCCAGCGTCAGGCGTTCATTGCCGCGGAGATAGTAAAGCGCGAAGTTGGTTTCGTAATTCCCTTCGACGAGATATGCACCGTCGTAAGCATAGAGCACGCTGTCATTGGCGTAAACTGCCCCGCTGACATTTGCCACGGAGCCGTCGCCCGGATCAACGCGGGAGATGAATCCGTCGTAGGAGTTGCTGATGAGAAGATCGTCGTCGTTTGCGGAAAGGCAGCAATATGCGTCGAGCGGCGTCTCCCACTTCTGCTCAAGCGAGGGGAGCGCATAGCCGATGATTCGGTTTGTGCCGTTGCTGTAGTCACTGCCGACGAGCGTATCGCGGATCACGCGCACATCGCCGAAATACTCCCCCGGGAAGATCTCCACCGGCTCTTTGCCGTTTTCACAGAGATAGAGCTTCGATTCGCGGATGCTGTAGTATTCGCCGACGAAGCCGCCGGAATAGGCATGGATGCGGTGGAATAGCTGCGTGCCGGCAGGTAGAATCTCCTCGACCTCACCGGTTCGGATATCGACACGTGCCACGCTGCCGTCGTCAAAGGAAGCGAGCACGCTGTCACCGTCCTGATCAAAGCAGTTGGTGTACTTGTCAACGAGCAGCCTGCCCTCGCCCCCGCCGGCCGGGAAAGCGTACAGACGGGAGGATTCCAGCGTCACGCAGAAGAACGGTTCGTCCGTGGACGCGGGCGTTGCGCTGAGCGGAAGCACTCCGGCTGCGTTGCCGGAGCTTGCATAAGCATCGCCGGCAGAGGCGTCGCCCCAGCTCGCATACGCGTCGCCGGAAGAGGCGTTGCCCCAGCTTGCGTAGGCGTCGCCGGAGGACGCGTTGCCGCTGCTGGCGTTCGGCGCGCCGCAGGCGCACAGCACAAGAAGCAGCGCCAGAGACAGAAACAGGGTTGTCAGCTTTTTCATATGGTTTCTCCTTTTTTTGAAGAAGTTTACACCCTATAGACGAGGACTTCTGCCAATCGGTTCGTAAAAAAATTCAGCGGAGCCTCAAAAGAGACTCCGCTGTGCTGCGTGCGCGGTCTTACACCGTTTCGGTGTGCACGGCCTTGACGGTATACCCGGCGGCCTCGATGACTTCCTTGACCTTCGCCTCGTCCGGCTTTTCGGCGGAGATGAACTCGGTCTTATTCGCGGTGTGGTCGGAAACGGGGTTCTCGGCGGCGAAGGCTTTGGAGAGCGCCTCATTGACGTGCTTTTCGCACATATGGCACATCATGCCCTCAACGGTGACGGTGGTTTTGTACATGGTTTTTTCCTCCTTATGATCGGTTGCGGTATTCGTTTCCTGCGGCGCGGCGGTGAACTCGTCCGGGAGCGTCACCGGCTGCCTGTGCTTATCGTGCTTTGCTTCGTGCAGACGGAAAAGATTGAGCCGCAGCGCGTTCGTCACGACGCAGAAGCTCGAAAGACTCATCGCGAGCGCTCCGAACATCGGCTGCAGCGTCCAGCCGAAGATCGGGATCCATACGCCTGCGGCGAGCGGGATGCCGATGATATTATAGATGAACGCCCAGAAAAGATTCTCCCGAATGTTGCGCAGCGCCGCGCGGCTGAGCCGGATGGCGGCGGAGACATCGCCCATGCCGCTTTTCATAAGCACAACGTCCGCAGCGTCGATGGCGACGTCCGTTCCGGCGCCGACGGCGAGACCGACGTCCGCGCGCGTGAGCGCCGGGGCGTCGTTGATGCCGTCGCCCACCATGGCGACCTTGCCGCTCTCGCGCAGCTTCCGGATCACGGCCTCCTTGCCGTCCGGGAGCACACCGGCCACCACGGCGTCGACCCCGGCTGCAGAGCCGATGGCGGCGGCGGTGCGGGCGTTGTCGCCCGTGAGCATCACGACGCGAAGGCCCATACCCTTGAGCTCACGGATAGCTTCGGCGGCGTCGCTCTTCATAACGTCTGCCACGGCGATCACGCCGAGAAGCTCATTATTTCGGGAGAAGTAGAGCGGCGTTTTGCCCTCGTCCGCGAGCGCCGCGGCGCGCTGCGTGATGGACTCCGGGAGCGCGGTCTTTTCGCGGATGAAGTCCGCGTTGCCGCCGCAGACGGTGTATCCTTCGATCTTCGCGGTGAGACCGCGGCCCGGCACGGCGGCAAAGTCTTCCGCCTCGGGACACTCGCCGCCGTGGGAGGCAAAGCCGTTTAAAATGGCGCGGGAGAGGGGATGTTCGCTCTTGCTCTCGAGCGCCGCGGCAAAGCGCAGAAGCTCGTCCTCGGAAACGCCATCCGCCGGGAGAAGATCGGTGATTTCCGGCTGGCCGGTCGTGATGGTGCCGGTCTTATCGAGCACAACGATCTGCGTGCGGCCCGTCTCTTCGAGTGAGGCCGCCGTTTTGAAGAGAATGCCGTTTTTCGCGCCGACGCCGCTGCCGACCATGATGGCGACCGGCGTGGCAAGTCCGAGCGCGCACGGGCAGCTGATAACGAGCACCGATATGCCGCGCGCGAGCGCATATCCGAATGTCTGCCCTACGAGCAGCCAGACGATAATGGTAACGGCTGCGATGCCGATCACCGTCGGCACGAATACCCCCGCGACCTTGTCGGCAGTCTTGGCGATGGGCGCTTTCGTCGCGGCGGCGTCGCTCACCATGCGGATGATCTGCGAGAGCGCCGTATCCTCGCCGACGCCGGTCGCCCGGCAGCGCAGAAAGCCGGACTGGTTGATCGTACCGGCGCTTACCTTGTCGTTTTCCGCTTTGTCCACGGGGAGACTTTCCCCCGTGAGCGCGGACTCGTTCACGGCGCTCGCGCCGGAGAGCACGACACCGTCCACCGGGATGCTGTCGCCGGGGCGGACGAGGAAAATGTCGCCGAGAACGACTTCCTCCGCCGGGACGACGACCTCTTCGCCGTTCCGCTCCAGCCGCGCCGTTTTCGGCGAGAGCTGCATGAGCGAGCGGAGCGCGTCGGTCGTTTTGCCCTTGGAATGCGCCTCGAACGTCTTGCCGACGGTGATGAGCGTCAGAATCATCGCGGCGGATTCAAAATAGAGGTCGGCCTCCGCCATTGGATTGACGGTCAGCGTGAAGAGCTCGTATACGCTCCAGAGATACGCCGCCGCCGAGCCCATGGCGACGAGCGTATCCATGTTCGGCGCACCCTTTACGGCACTCCGGAACCCGCTGATAAAGAAGTTCTGGTTGATGACGAGCACGATGCCCGCGAGCAGGAGCTGGATGAGCCCCATGCCCACGCTGTTATGATGCAGCCAGCGCGGCATCGGCGCGCCCCACATGTGACCCATCGAAAAGTACATCAGTACGAGCAGCACCGCCACCGAGGATATCAGCCGCTTTTTGAGCTTCGGCGTTTCATGGTCGGCCAGCTCGTCCGCTGCTGCGGCGGGCGCGGCACGCTTCGCGCCCTTCAAGCTTGCGCCGTATCCGGCGTTTTCCACCGCGCGGACGATGTCCGCCGGAGCGGCGGTACCGTCCACGCCCATCGAATTTGTGAGCAGGCTCACCGCGCACGAGGTAACGCCCGGCACGGCGGAGACCGCCTTTTCCACCCGCGCGGAGCAGGCCGCGCAGCTCATGCCTGTAACAGAGTATTGCGTCATGGTATTTGCCTTTCTGTTGTGGTGTATTGCGGTTCGGGTTATTTCATCAGCTTCTGCAAAAGCTCCGTCAGCTCGTCCACAACGGAGTCATCTCCCGCGCGGATGTCGCGCACGACGCAGTTGTGGAGATGCGCGTTCAAAAGCGCGCGGTTAAAGCCGTTCATCGCCGCGCTCACCGCCGCAGACTGCGTGAGAATGTCTGCGCAGTAAGCATCGCGCTCGAGCATCCCGCGGATGCCGCGGATCTGCCCTTCGATCCGGCTCAGGCGATTCATAAGCGCGCGGCGCTCTTCCTCGCTTCGCTCGGTTTTTTTGCAGCAGCAACACATTTTTTCTTCGTTCAAGGGTCGTCCCCGCCTTTCTGTATGCATTATATACCCCTGGGGGGTATTGTCAAGAGGCTTTTTCAAAAAATCGAGGCGGAGTTTGACTTCATTTTCCGCTTGTGTATAATATAAGCAAAGAATCCCATGCAAGGAGGCGCTGACCATGCCGGCGATCCACTCCGGGAGAGTGCGTGCTGCGCTGCTCCTCGGAATTTTTCTTCTCATGCTGCTCGGAAATGTCCTCACGCCGTACGCGGTGGACGACTGGGCGTATATGCACAGCTTTGCGACCGGCGAGCGCCTCACGCGCTTCGGCGAGATATTCCCCTCCATGGCGGCGCACGCGCAGACCATGAACGGACGGCTCTTCGCCCATTTCTGGGCGCAGCTTTTTCTGCTGCTGCCGAAAGCGGTATTTAATATAGTAAACGCTTTGATATTCACGGCGCTGATCGCGCTCCTTGCCCGGCTCACGCAGCCGGAGGGCGAGCGGGATAACCTCATTCTATTGATGATCTTCTGTGCCGTGTGGGTGTTTGTTCCGGCGTTCGGACAGGTGTTTTTCTGGCTGGACGGGGCGTGCAATTACGGTTGGGGATGCGTTATCGGTTTTGCATTTCTCGCGCCGTACATCCGCCTTCTGGATCGTGATGCGAAGAAAAAACCGCTGTTCTGGATTTTGTGGATACTCGCGGGCTTTTATACCGGCGCGTATCTGGAAAATATGGCGGCCGGGGCGATCTTCCTTTCGGCGCTGCTGCTTTTTGGCCGCCGTGTGCTTTGCGGGAAGAAAAACGGCGTCCTCCCGTGGCTGCCGGTGCTTGCGTCGGTCGGCGGCTTCATTTTTATGATGACCCGCCCGGCGGAGAGCATGAAAAGCGGCGCGGAGAGCTCGCTCGCGTCCCTTGGAACGGGGCTTGTCGCCGCGCTGGAGAAGTACCGTTCGCTGGCGGTGCTGCTCGTTGTTTTTGCTGTGTCGCTCGTTGCGGCGCTCTGGTACCACGCCCGCCGGGAGAAAATTTATCTCGCCGCGGCGCTCGTGCTCGGCTCGCTCTGCGCCAACTTCGCGCTGAGCGTCGCCTCGTATTATCCGGAGCGGTGTCTCGCGTTTCCGGCGGTGCTGCTCATTGCGGCAGACGCCGTGCTTTTGTCGGAGCTCTTCTCCGGCAAAGCGAAGCTCCCGGTGCTGTGTACGGCGGCAGTGCTCGTGCTGTCGACGCTCTATTGGGGCGTTTTCGGCTTTGCCGATATTACGAATGTGTATCTTCAGGTCCGATCAAACGAAACGGCCGTTACCGAGGCGGCCGCGCGCGGCGAGAGCAGCGTGACGGTGCCGTATATCGAGACGCTGACGCGCTATTCCGCGCTGTACGATCTCAAATATCTCGATACGGAAGACGCGCAGAGCTGGCCGAACGGCGCTATGGCGGATGTGCTCGGCATCGGTGAGATCCGGTGCGAGCCGGAAACGGCGAAGGAGGCGGAGTGATGCTTTCGGTTGTGATCCCTGTCTATAATGAGGGGGCCGTTCTGGAAAAAACGGCTTCGGTCATCCGCGGTGTGCTGTCCGATGCCGCGATCGGCTGCGAGCTCATTTTCGTGGACGACGGCTCAAAGGACACCACATGGGAGAAAATCACGGCGCTCTCCGCGTCCGGCGGCATCCGCGGGCTGCATTTTTCCCGGAATTTCGGCAAGGAAGCGGCGATCCTCGCGGGGCTGGCCGCGGCGAAAGGCGACTGCTGCTTTGTGATCGACGGCGATCTCCAGCACCCGCCGGAGAAGATCGTGGAGATGTACCGCCTGTGGGAGCAGGGCTACGAGATCGTCGAGGGGCAGAAGGCCAGCCGTGGCGCGGAGAGCCACGCGCACGGTCTCGCGGCGAGAGCATTTTATTCTCTCATCAGCCGCGCGACCGGCATCGACATGGCGAACGCCTCTGACTTCAAGCTGCTCGACCGGAAGGCGGTCAACGTTCTCATCAATATGCGCGAGCGGAACGCCTTTTTCCGCGCGCTTTCCTCGTGGATCGGCTTTAAAACGGTGAGCATCCCCTTCGATGTGCAAAAGCGCGCAGGCGGAAGCTCCAAATGGTCCACGCCGGCGCTCGCAAAGTACGCCGTGGATAATATCGCCTCGTTCTCCGCCGCGCCCATGCAGCTCGTCACGGTACTCGGCGGTATTATGCTGCTCGTCTCGCTCGTGCTCGGCACGATCGCGCTCGTGCAGAAGTTCTCCGGGCGGGCGCTCGGAGGCTTCACCACCGTGATCCTTATCCAGCTTTTTTCCAGCAGCATCATCATGATAAGTCTCGGCATCATCGGCTATTACATTTCCAAAATTTACGAGGAAGTGAAGGGAAGACCCCGGTATATCATCACCGATACCTGCGGCGACGAAGAAAAATAAACAACGCTCCCCGCCGGAAGACCTCTCCGGCGGGGAGCGTTTGCCCTATATGACTTATATGCCGTAAAGCGAAGCGACCGGGGCGGCGAGCACTACGGTGAGCAGCCCTGCCACGATGAGCGAGAGCGAGCTCATCGCGCCCTGGATCTCGCCCATTTCAAGCGCCCGGGACGTTCCGACGGCGTGCGCGGCGGTCCCGATGGCGACGCCCTGCGCAATGGGGCTCGTGATGCGGAACACCCGGCACGCGCCATCAGCGCAGATGTTGCCGAGAACGCCGGTCAGAATGATCGCCGCGACCGTGAGTGAGGGGTAGCCGCCAAGCTCTGCGGAAACGTCCATGCCGATCGCGGTAGTGATGGATTTGGGGAGAAGCGTGGTGAACAGAGAGAAGTCCAGCCGGAAGAGCGCCGCGAGCGCAAACACCGTGGCAAGGCTCGCAGCCACCCCGGCAGCGATGCCGAGCGTTATGGCAAGGGCGTTTTTCTTCAGCAGCTCAAATTTCTCATAGAGTGGCACGGCAAGGCATACCGTCGCCGGGGTGAGCAGAAAGTTGATGTACTTTGCGCCGTTGAGATAGCTGCCGTAATCGATACGGAACAGGAGCAAAACTCCGATGGAGAAAAGAATCGCAAGCAGCAGGGGATTGAACAGCGCAAAGTTCCACTTTTTCCGGATGGCGCGCCCCAGCTCAAACGAACCGATGGTGATGACAACGCCGAGAAAGGCGGAGTTTTCGATCAGCTCACGCATCATCGTTTATCCTCCCGTTTCTGGCGCAGACGCATCACGCGCTGCGTGGTGCACCCTGCGGCGGCGAACACCGTGAACGTCGATACAACGACGATCGCGGCAAACGGCAGCCACACGGGACGCAGCACGTCCCACTTTTCCAGAAGACCCACGCCCGCCGGGACGAACAGCATCGGCATGATTTCCAGCAGAAAAGCGCTCGTTTCACGAATGGCGTCTGCTTTTAAAAGGCGCGTTTCCAGCGCGGCAAAGAGCAGAACGATCCCGTAAATGCTCGCCGGGACGGGCAGCGGCAGCAGATAATGCAGCAGCTCGCCGAGAAACGACACGAGCAGAATGATGCCGAGTTGGCGGATGTACTTCATACGCTTGAACCTCTTGCGGTAAAAATCCTTTTCTTTTTACCCAATTTGACCGCGTTTGTCAAGACGATTCCGGTTGTAAAATTAAAAACATTGTGATATAGTATGTTTATCCGATCCGATGAGGAGGAACGATCCATGCTGATCTCAACCAAAGGACGCTACGCGCTGCGTGTCATGGCGGATCTTGCCCGCAATGGCGGGGAGGAGTACGTTGTGCTGATGGACATTGCCGAGCGCCAGAACATATCGGAAAAGTATCTCGAAGGTATCGTCGCCGCGCTCAGCCGCTGCGGTTTTTTGCAGACACAGCGCGGCCGCGGGGGCGGCTACCGGCTCGCCCGCTGCCCGGAGGAATACGCCGTCGGCGATATCCTCCGCGTTGCGGAGGGCTCCATAGCGCCGGTATCCTGCGTCAAGTCCGGCGAATCGGAGTGCCCGAACGCCGACAACTGTCTCACGCTGCCGCTCTGGAAGGAGCTTGACCGCGTGATGAACGATTATCTGGAGAGCGTCACGCTCGCCGATCTCATAAACGGCAATATTGCCGCAAAATCGACCGATTCCGCGGAATAACCCGGCGCGAAAAAGCTCCTTGAAAAAACCTATTGACAATATATGTTTATGATGCTACATTGTAAACATACAAAAACAGTAGGATTTTTGAAAGGAGCTTTTTCCATGTTTGTATATGCGGACAACGCGGCGACCACGAAGATGAGCAAAACGGCCATCGACGCGATGCTGCCGTATCTGGACACCTGGTACGGCAACGCCTCGAGCCTTTATGCATTCGGCCAGAAGTCGGCGGAAGCACTCGCCGCGGCGCGTGAAACGGTCGCCGGCTGTCTGGGCGCCGAGGCGCGGGAGATCACCTTCACCTCCGGCGGCAGCGAGGCGGACAACCAGGCCATTCTCTCCGCGGCGGCCATCGGCGCGAAGAAGGGCAAAAAACACATCATTTCCACGGCGTTTGAGCATCACGCGGTGCTGCATACGCTCAAGAAGCTGGAGAAATACGGCTACGAGATCACGCTGCTGGACGTCCACGAAAACGGCATCGTCACGCCCGAGCAGGTGCGCGACGCCATCCGCGAGGACACCTGCCTTGTGACGGTCATGTACGCCAACAACGAGATCGGCACCATCCAGCCAATCGCGGAGATCGGCGCGGTCTGCCGCGAAAAGGGCGTCATCTTCCACACGGACGCGGTGCAGGCGGCGGGCCATGTCGCCATCGACGTAAAAGCGGAGAACATCGACATGCTCTCCATTTCCGCGCACAAGTTCCACGGCCCGAAGGGAGTCGGCGCGCTGTATGCCCGCCGGGGCATCCCTCTGGTGAACGTGATCGAGGGCGGCGCGCAGGAGCGCGGCAAACGTGCCGGTACGGAAAATATCGGCGGCATCGTCGCCATGGCGGCGGCGCTTTCCGAGGCGTGCGCGAATCTCGAGAAAAACGCGGCGTATGTAAGCGCTCTGCGCGATAAGCTCATCGCCGGACTCAAGACCATTCCGCACGCGGCGCTCAACGGCGACGAAACGAAGCGTCTCCCCGGCAACGTGAACTTCTGCTTTGAGGGCATCGAGGGCGAGAGCCTTCTTCTCCTGCTTGACGAGGCGGGCATCTGTGCCTCCTCCGGCAGCGCGTGCACGTCCGGCTCGCTCGATCCGAGCCACGTTCTGCTCGCCATCGGCCGTCCGCACGAGGTAGCGCACGGCTCGCTGCGTCTCACGCTCTGCGAGGAGAACACCGAGGAGCAGGTCGATCATATGCTGCGCGAGATCCCGCGTGTTGTGGAATATCTCCGCAGCATGTCCCCGGTCTGGAAGGATCTCACATCCGGCAAAAAACAGTTCATGCTTTGAGATAAAAGGAGGCAAGCATCATGGCTCTTTACAGCGATAAGGTTATGGATCATTTCAAAAATCCCCGCAACGTCGGTGAGATCCCCGACGCGGACGGCATCGGCGAGGTCGGCAACGCCAAATGCGGCGATATTATGAAGATGTATCTGAAGATCAAGGACAACGTCATCAAGGACGTGAAGTTTGAAACGTTCGGCTGCGGCAGCGCCATCGCTTCGAGCTCCATGGCCACCGAGATGATCAAGGGCAAGACGATCGAGGAAGCGCTCGCCGTGTCGAACAAGGAGGTCGTGGAAGCGCTCGACGGTCTGCCCGCGCACAAGCTGCATTGCAGCGTGCTGGCCGAGGAGGCCATCAAGACCGCCGTCAAGGACTATTACGACAAGAACGACATCCCCTACGACCACTCCCGGTTCCCCGACTGCGAAAACTGCGGCAGCTGCCATATGGTGTGAGCGTTTTACACGAAAAGACGCCGAAGGAAATCATCCTTTGGCGTCTTTTATGGTTTAGGAGACTTTTTCGTATAGCTTTCCGGTGGGCGCAGAGAAAAGTTTTACAATGCGTCCTGTGACGAGCATGGACAAAACGGTCCCGATCCCGATATTGGATATACGGCCGGAAAAAATGAGCGTGATCGCAATGGAGAGCGCCACGCAGCCGAGATCCAGCACGTTCTTTCCGTAACCGAAGTCCTTTTTCAGCGCTATGCCGATCGCTCCGGCGGCGCCCTCGCCGGGGTTCGGGATAAGTTTCATCCCGGCAGTCAGTGAGATCCCGACGGCGGTCAGCACGATGGCCAGAACGAGCACGAGATACTGGCTGACCGGCTTGGTCAGAAGCGGGATGTGGTCATCAAAGAACTGGATCAGGATGCTGCATACAAAGCTCGTGGCGAGCTGGAAGCACTGCACCGGATGGAAATCCTTGCGGAGCAGCAGCCGCTGCATTAGAACGAACAGGAGATAAAGCGTGTAAACGCATATCCAGAGCGGGATACCGGCCAGCTGATGAACGTTGAACGGAACGGAATTGATCGGTGAAATGCCGAGCTGCGTTTTGGTGTTCAGGTCAATGCCGAGCGAGAGAAAGACCAGCCCCACGCAGAAGATCAAAAGACGGAGAATAAATCGGTTTATTTTTACGCGCCGTTCCATAACAAGCTCCTTCAGACAAAATCTTTTTTATTCTACCACAAGAAGAGAGGATTGGGAAGGATCGGAGAAAAATTCTCTGGTAGACGGGCCGCGATTTTTGTGCTATCCTGTCGGAAGAGGTGATGCGATATGGCGATCAAGCCGGAATGGGAAGGGAAAGGGTATTCGTTCTTCCAGAATACGAACTGCGAGTATTTCCCCTGCCATCAAACGAATAAAACGGAAGATTTCAACTGTCTTTTCTGCTACTGCCCGCTCTACGCCCTCGGCGACAAGTGCGGCGGCAACTTTCAGTATCTGGCATCCGGTTATAAGGACTGCAGCGGCTGCCTGATCCCGCACCGGCGCGAAAATTACGGGCGTATTCTGGAAAAATACCCGCAGATCGCGGACCTGGCGAAACAGAACCGGACGAAAGACAAGGAGAAGTGAATATGCAGATCGCATGGTTACGGCACGAGGACAACTGGCAGGACGTGAAAAACGCCGCCATGAATACCGTCGGCAAAGATAAGGGCGTGTATCCCACCGCCGCATGGAAAAAGAAAATTCTGCTCGCCGAGCATTCGCCGATCCGGCTGATGCAGTTTGCGTGGAAGTGGAGCGACCTTCCGTACTGGGTCAGCGTCCACATCGTCCGCCACAAGATCGGCATTGAGCATTTCGTCAGCACGCAGCGCACCGACCGCACCGGCGTAGACCGCACGGAGCGGCCGCAGAACGCCCCGGTGCTCCACCAGTGCCAGGCGAACGCGCAGGCGCTCATCACGATCAGCCGCAAGCGCCTCTGCTCCGGCGCGAGCGCTGAAACGCGGCAGGCGTGGCAGCTTCTCAAGGACGAGATCGCAAAGGTCGAGCCGGAGCTTGCCTCCTGCATGGTGCGCGAGTGTGTTTACCGCGGCTTCTGCCCGGAAATGTACGGCTGCGGCTTTGACAAGACCGAGGAGTACAAAAAAGAGCTCGAGCGCTACCACGCCATTCCCGAAGTGCAGAAATAACGAAAAACGCCTTCTCCGGTCGGAGAAGGCGTTTTTCGCTATCAAAGAAGCCTCGCAGAGTTTGCGCCCGCAGGCGCAAATAGAGTTCATAATATTTTTTGCCGGCGGCGTGTACGTCGGCAAAAATACTTTTCGGCTCGCAAACGTGCGCTCAAAGAGCGTGCGCTGCGGCGAGCCGCAGCCCCTTCAAACGAGAGCCCAGTGAAGCGGGTCTCGTTTGAGGACGCAAATCAGATGATCTTCGTCCCGCGCTCTTCCGCGGCGAGGACGGTCCGCCCGGCATCGATGGAGTGCGTGAGCCATACGTTGCCGCCGATCACGCAGTTGTCGCCGATATGCGTCATGCCGCCGAGGATCGTCGCCCCGGCGTAGACGACGACGTGGTTGCCGATGTCCGGATGGCGCTTGATTCCCTTGACGGGGTTGCCGTGTTCGTCCAGCTCAAAGCTCTTCGCGCCGAGCGTGACGCCCTGATAGAGCTTCACATGCTCGCCGATGGTCGTCGTCTCGCCGATGACGACGCCCGTGCCGTGGTCGATAAAGAAGTAGTTGCCGATCGTTGCGCCCGGGTGGATGTCGATGCCGGTGAGCTGGTGGGCGTATTCGGTCATCATGCGCGGCAGCATGGGGATGCCCATTTTGTACAGCCGGTGCGCCATGCGGTAAATGCTGATGGCTTCAAACGCGGGATAGGCGAGCATGATCTCGTCGCAGCTCATCGCGGCGGGGTCGCCGTCGTAAGCGGCCTGAATGTCGGTTTCGAGGCACGCTTTGATCTCCGGGATCTGCTCAAGAAAGCGGAGAATGAGCGTGTCGGTTTCTTCTACGGTCTGTTCCGGCTGGAGCGTCGTGAGGATCTGCTCGAGAAGCTCCGCGGCGCTCTGCAGGTTATAGCTCACCGCGATGGCGGAGGCAGCGCTGCCCCGCCGGGAGGATGTGCCGAAAATATGCGGGTACATGGCGCTGCGCAGCAGCGCGATCAGGCGCGCAACGCGCTCCTTCATGCCGGGGCAGTTTTCCAGCGTCCCGTCCATGTTTCCGGTGGAAATGAGGCACTCCGTGATCTCCCGGATCGCCTGCTGATGCAATGAATCGTGCTTCAAAGGTAATTCCAGCCCTTCTTTATGGTTTCGATGAGACTCCGGCGTTCCCGCCGGTCTTGTATTCCGCAGCGATCTTCCGGCCGCGGCGGACGGATACGATGAACAGCGCGCCCATGGCAAGCGTCAGCGCAAGGCCGTACCAGAAGCTGATGATGTATCCGCGCTGCCGGCCGAAGCCATCCACCATATAGCCTATGATGACGGCGTTGACCGAGGTTCCGAGCGCAGACACCATGGAACTGTAGGAGAGAAGCTCGCCGCAGTCCCGGCTGCCGTATATATCGCGGATGGCAATGGCGATCATAACGGTGCTCGTCGCCATGGAGAAGCCGTAGAGCGCTGCGCCGGCGATGCGCGCCGTAAGCGAATTTATGAGCAGCAGGAGATAGCCCGCCGCTGTGACCGCCGTGCCGGCGGCGAGCGAGACGCGGAGGCCGAACCGGTCGTAGAGATGGCCGAGCAGGAGCTTTCCCACAACGTTTCCCGCCATGGAGCAGGAGACCATCAGCGCGCCGACGGCCGAACCATAGCCGAAGTATATGCCGATCGGGCTGAGGTGCGAGCAGTACGAACAGGTAAACGACGCAAGAAGTCCCGCAAGGATCAAAAGCCAGAAAGCGCTCTCCCGCTTGGCGCGGGAGGCCGGAACGCCGTCGAGCGGACAGCTCTCTCCGGTGAGCGCTTCATTGTCCTCGGCGCCGTAAGGCCGGCAGCCGACGTCCTCCGGCGAGCACCGCAGCAGAAAGACCGAGACCGGCAGCATCATCAAAAGAGAAATAGCGCCGAACGAGAAAAAGCCGGCCCGCCAGCCGAAGGTGCGGATGATGGCATTGCCGAGCGGATTGCCGAGCCCCCCGACGATCCCCGAGAACGCCGCCGCAAGGCCGACGGCAAGGCCGCGTTTTTTATGGAACCAGTTGCCGAGAATGTACGGCGCGGGGTAAAACATGAGAAACGCGCCGGCAAAGCCCTGAAGGGCTCCGGCAATGTAAAAGGCGGGAAGCGTCCGGAAAAAGCCCATGGCGAACACCGTGCCGGAAAATACGAGCGACGCGCCGCCGAGCAGAATGCGCGAATCGATGCGGCGGAAGAGCGTTCCGACAAACGGCAGAACAATACACGAACAGACGCCGAAAAAGAGCACATAAAAAGTGAAAGCGCCCATACCGAAGCCGAGATCTTCGATCACGGGGGCATAGAAAATGCCGCGGCAGTTGTGAACGATGCCGAGCGATCCGCCCTGCAGCAGACAACAGCCGATCAGCATCCACCACGCGCGGTGGATGCGGCCGGGGTTGTTCATATCATTTCCCTCTTATATCCTGTGATTGCATTTAAAAAATATATAGCAAAATAAAAGCTTATTCAAATAAACTATATCATCTTATAAAGGGAGTGTCAATAAAAGCTTGTTAATTTAATAATAATATATGGATAATATGACGATTTATGGTCTTTGACAGCGAATAGGGGTTGTATTTGGTATGGAAAGTGCTATAATCCGAAAATGTGAACGAAATGTGTCTTTCGGAGGCGCACATTTCGTAAAAAGATCGAGAGGAGTTTTTTTCATGTCCAAAGAGCCCGAAAAGAAAGCTGCAGAGCAGGGCGGTTCTGAGATCGAATATGCGTTCGGTCGCGTTCCCGCGGACAAACGCAAGTCCTTCAGCACCATTCTGGTCATTCTTGTCGGCTACTGCATTTCTCTTTCCAACTTCGTCACCGGCGCTACGGTCGGCTCCAAGATGAGCTTCAGCGGCACGGTGTGGTCGATCGTCGTCGGCAACGCGATCCTTGCGTTTGTCGCCGTCATGGTCGGTATCATCGGCGCGAAGAGCGGCAAGACCACGCTGGTTCTCGCCCGCAACTTCCTCGGCAAGCGCAGCTCGGCCATCATGTCCGTGCTGATCGCTCTGTCTGCCGTCAACTGGATTGCCGTGAACGCGGACACCTTTGCGAATATGATCCTTACCAACTTCAAGTGGTGGCCCCTGCCCGTGTGGCTGACCGGCATCATTGTTGTTGCCATCTGGGCCCAGTCCGCCATCCGCGGCGTGAAGGGTCTGGAGATCGTCAGCTGGCTCGGCGCTCCCGCCGCCGTCGTTCTGGCCATCGCGTCCTTCATTGCCATCGGCACGAAGACCGGCTTCGGCACGGTTATCAACTATGTCCCTGGTGAGGGCCAGCTGACCTTCGCCGCCGGCTCCACGTCCATCGTCGGCGCGTGGATCTTCGGCTGCATCGTCACGCCGGACGTCACCCGCTATGCGAAGAACGGCAAGCACGTTTCTCTTGCTGCGCCCATCGCCGTGTACGTCGGCCTCGCCATGATCGAGCTCGTCGGCGCCATGACCGCGCAGGCCACCGGCAACTCCAGCTTCGTCGCCGCTACCGCGGCTCTCGGCCTCGGCATCCTGGTGTTTGTCTGCGCCATCTTCTGCGTCTGGACGACGCAGGACAACAACATCTATTCCGCGTCCCTCTCCCTGCAGAACATCTTCGTTGACACGAAGCTCGAAGGCAAGGTCAAGCACGCCTGGCTTGCCATCATCGTGGCCGCCCTCGCCGCCATCTTCGCGGCTGTCGGCGCTGTGAAGTACCTTCTGCCCATCGTCAAGGCTCTGTCGGTCCTCCTGCCGCCCATCCCGGCCATGATGATCGCGGAGCAGTGGTGCGTGAAAAACTCCAAGGAGAACCAGAACATCAACTGGGTCGGTATCGTCTCCTGGATCATCGCCACCGTCATCGGCCAGATCTGCGTCAACCGCAACTTCCTCATCCCCGCGGTCGTCAGCATGGTCGTGGCTTTCTTCCTGTACTGGGGTCTCAGCAAGGCTCTTGACAAGTCCTGGAACAAAGAAGCCACCGGCAAGGCCGAATAATTTCTTTCATCAGAAAACATTTTGTCATCATCAGCCCCCGAAAAGCAATCCCCATACCGCAAGGTATGGGGTTTGTCTTTTTCTGCAGAATGTAGTATACTATTCTCGAAGGAGTGATAAAAATGGAAACAACATCTTTTTCGTATAAAACCGGACCGTGCAGCGATGTGCTCATCATCGGCGGCGGTCTGGCCGGTATGTATTCCGCGCTCGCCGCCGCGGAGAGCGGCGCCGCGGTGCGCATTCTCTGCAAAAGCAAGACCGGCGGCTCCGGCAATTCGGTGGTGGCCATGTCGGTGCACCGCTTCGCGCCGGACGCGCCCGGCCTGCGCGAGGATTACCGCCGCCGCTTTCTTGCTTCCGGCGCGGGACAGCAGGACGCGGAGATCGCGGCGTTCTTTGTCGATCACGCTGCCGCGGCCATGGAGCGGCTGCGCGGTCTCGGCCTGCCGCTCGAATACCGGACGCTTTCGGAAAACGGCGGGGAATATCCGTATCTCGCCTGCTGCTCGCCCAAGCAGGGCCGCATTCTGACGAAGGCCGTGCGGGAGAAGCTGAACGAGTATCCCAATATCACCGTGGAGGACGGCGTGACCGTCTGCGATATTCTTACCGAAAACGGCCGCGCGCAGGGTGTCCTTGCGCTCTGCGGCGGGGAGATGCGCGTATACCCGGCCAAAACGGTGATCCTCTGCTGCGGCGGCGCAGGCAACGTGTATGCCGCAACGAGCAACACGCGCGACGTGACCGGCGACGGCTACGCCATGGCCGCGCGCTGCGGTCTGCCGCTGCGCGGCATGGAGTTTGTGCAGTTTTATCCTTACCGCATCTACTCGCCCAAGCGGGCGGATATCTTCCCGGATCTTTTCGACCACGGCGCGGTGCTCCGCAACGAGAAGGGCGAGCGGTTTATGGACTGCGCCAAGTATCCGATGAAGGAGCTTGAGAACCGCGACGTCGTCGCGCGCGCCGAGTTCGCCGAAAAGGAAGTGCGGCTCGATCTTTCCGGCTGCGATAAGGCATATCTCGAGCGCGAGTGCCCCAACATCGCGCGCATGGCGCGCGATAACCCGGATAAGCCGCTGCTCATCCGTCCGGTGGCGCATTTCTTCATGGGCGGCGTGCCGCTGCGCACCGACTGCTCCACAGACGTTGCGGGCCTCTATGCCTGCGGCGAGGTCACCGGCGGGCTGCACGGGGCGAACCGTCTCGCCGGGAGCGCGCTGACGGAAACAGTCGTCTTCGGCGCGATCGCGGGAAAAAATGCCGCGGAATACGCCGCGGCCGACGCTGATACGCCGGAAACCGCTGCGGCAGCCGGACGTGTCCTTTCGACGTATCCGGAACTCGGCACGGATCCGCTCCGCGACCTGCGCGACGATCTGCGTGAGACCATGCAGAAGGATGCCTCCGTTATCCGCACGAAAGAGGGGGTGGAGCAGGCCCTCGGCGAGATCGACAAGATCAAGGCCGCTCTGCGCGAGCGCCGCCCGGCGTCTCTTGCCGAGTGGAACGAGCTTCGCAATATGCTCCTTACGGCGGAGAGCGTCACGCGCGCAGCGCTGGAACGCAAAGAAAGCCTCGGCGCGCATTGCCGCGCGGACTGAAACCCCATACAAGAAGAAAATGCCTCGCGCGGGATCATTCCTGCGTGAGGCATTTATCGTATATAGGGCTTAAATCGCGAGAACGACGATCTTTCCGTCCTGTACGGTGAGCCCGACGGTTTTTGCCGCGCCCTTGAGATGATCGATGATCTCGGTAGCGATGGCGTCCTCCACGTCCTTCTGGATGAGACGCTGGAGATTGCGCGCGCCGTAGGCAGCGCTGTAGCCCTTTTCGGCAAGATAGGTGATGACGCTCTCGTCCCAGGTGAGGGCGGTGCCGCGCTCGGCCATCGCGGTGCGGAGATCCTCAAGCATAAGCGAGGCGATCGCGCGGATGTTTTCCTCCGTCAGACGGTGGAAGTAAATGATCTCGTCCACGCGGTTGATGAACTCGGGGCGGAGGAAGTCGTTGAGAGCCTTGACAGCCTTTTCCTTGCCCTGCTCGTCGGCACTCATATTGAAGCCGACGCTGCCGGTGCGCTTGTCGCTGCCCGCGTTCGTGGTCATAACGATCACGGTGTTTTCAAAATTGACCGTGCGGCCCTGCGCGTCGGTGATGCGTCCGTCGTCGAGGATCTGGAGCAGGATGTTCATCACATCCGGGTGCGCTTTTTCGATCTCGTCGAAAAGTACGACGCTGTAGGGCTTGCGGCGGATCTTCTCGGTGAGCTGTCCGGCCTCGTCATACCCGACGTAGCCCGGAGGGGAACCGATGATGCGCGAAACGCTGAACTTTTCCATAAACTCGGACATGTCGAGCCGGATGAGCGATTCGGGGGAGTTGAAGAGATCGGCGGCGAGCCGCTTGACGAGCTCCGTTTTGCCGACGCCGGTGGAGCCGACAAAAATGAAGCTCACGGGCTTGCGCTTGGACTGCAGTCCGGCGCGGCTGCGCTTGATAGCGGCGCAAACGGCGTTCACGGCTTCGTCCTGGCCGATGATATGTGCCTTGAGCCGTCCGGCAAGACCGGAGAGACGCTCAAACTCGTCGGCGCGAATGTTTGAAGCGGGGATCTTCGTCCAGAGCTCGATGATGTGCGCAAGATTGTCCGCGGTGAGCTCCGGCATGCCCTTGGCTTCGATCTGAGAGAGTTCATCCTTGAGCTGAAGATCGCGGCTGCGCAGCTCGGCAAGCTTTTCAAAGTCGCCGTCGCCCGCCGTGCTGCTGAGCAGAAGCTCGCGCTCCTTGTCGAGATCGGCGCATTCCTTTTTGATCTCGGCGCTGCGCTCAATGTCCTTGTTGTGGAGATTCACGTCCGAGCATGCCTCGTCGATGAGGTCGATGGCCTTGTCGGGGAGGAAACGGTCGGTGATGTAGCGCTCGGAGAGCGTCACGGCCATGCGGCACATCTCGTCGGAGATCTTCACGCCGTGGAAGTCCTCGTAATACTTGCGGATGCCCTTGAGAATCTCCACGCTGTCGCTGAGCGAGGGCTCGGCGACGGTCACGGGCTGGAAGCGGCGCTCAAGCGCGGCGTCCTTTTCAATGTGCTTGCGGTATTCGTTGAACGTCGTCGCGCCGATGACCTGGATCTCGCCGCGGGAGAGCGCAGGCTTGAGAATGTTTGCAGCGTTCATGCTGCCCTCGGCGTCGCCCGCGCCGACGAGATTGTGCACCTCGTCGATGACAAGGATGATGTTTCCCTCGCGGCGGATCTCTTCAATGAGACCCTTCATGCGCGACTCAAACTGGCCGCGGAACTGCGTTCCCGCGACGAGAGAGGTGAGATCGAGCAGAAATACCTGCTTGTCGCGCAGCTTCGCCGGCACGTCGCCGGAGGCGATGCGCTGCGCAAGACCCTCGGCGATCGCCGTCTTGCCGACGCCCGGCTCGCCGATGAGACAGGGGTTGTTCTTCTGGCGGCGGTTGAGGATCTGGATGACGCGCTCGAGCTCCTCGCTGCGGCCGATCATACGGTCGAGCTTGCCCGCGCGGGCGCGGTCGGTGAGCGAGATGCAGTAGTTATCGAGAAACTTGCGCTTCGGCTTGCGCTCGCCGCCATCCTTGCCGACGCGGGGACGCTCGGTCTCGGCAGCGTTGTCGCGGTTTTCGGCGTTGGCGGCGTTCTGCGCGCCGAAAAGCCGGTTGAGGAACGGGAACGTTGCGGTCTTCCCGTCGTCGTCCGAGCTGTCGTCGTCGTTTTCGATGTTCATAAGATCGTCCCCGTTGCCGGAGAGATTCTGCATGGCCTCCATCATTTCGGAGGAAAGCCCGTCGAGATCTTCGTCGTTGATGCCCATTTTGGAAATGATATCGTCGATGGGCTTGATGTGCAGCTCACGGGCGCACTTGAGACACAGTCCCTCCTGGTGGGACTGGCCGTTTTCAATACGGTTGATGAATACCACTGCCATGTTCTTGTGGCAGCGGGCGCAGAGAGTAGGTTGCATAGATGTTCTCCTGTATTCTGTGAAATGGCGTTAAATTCCGAGCAGGTGTACGAAGATCGTGCGATCCATAAACCAGGAGACGAGGAAGGTGTTGGAAAGCGTCTCCTGCGAGACGAGAAGTCCTACGAACCGCAACGCCCAGCCGATGATGAGGCAGAACGCCATGCCCTGCACCAGACCGGCCACCGCGCCGCCGATGTCGTTGAGCAGCTCGTGGTTCGGTATCTGGAAGCTGATATTGGGAATGTTCCCGATCACCGTGAGGAGGATCAGGATCATAACGAATGCGAGAATAAACCCGCCGACATAGGATATGCGCCGGCAGAGCACTTCTACAACGGCGTCGATGAGCTCGGCGTTATTTTCCTTCGCGTAGGCGACGGCTTCGTCCGCCATCTGCTCGCTGGTGGATTCGTAAATGCCCATGCCGTTGTAGGTGAGCGTGCAGAATTCCGTTTCACGGCCGGGATTCTGCGCAAAATAGTCCTTGACGGAAAGGTTGGTGCTGTCGATCCCCATGGCGGGGCGGACGGTTTTGTCGACGACGTTCACCTCAACAAAGCCGCTGGCGAACGGGCGCAGCGCGTCGATCACCTCTCCGGAATAGGTCTGGGAGAGAAGATTCGCGCCGTATACCGAAACAACGAACGCGATCAGACTGAAGATGCCCATGACGAGCCCCTTCTTATAGCCGGACCAGACACAGAAAATGAGTATGGACAAAAACAAAAGACTCAGTACCGCTTTCATGCAAAGCCTCCTTTTTCAGGCGCGGCCGGTGAGAGATCACCGGTTGAAATCGATTTGTACAACGCCGGACGCACCGGCGAAAAGAGCGCGGCTGTCCGAGCAGAGAAACACCTGCCGGACGTCCTCCGGCGGCTGATAGGATACGATCTCCTCCAGCGCGGAGGAAAAGAGCGAGGATTCCTCTCCAGTGAAGAGGACGAGAAGCTGGCTGCCGCAGGACGACATGGCCGCGGCTTCCAGAGGGGCGGTAAAGCTGCCGAGCGGCTCGCCGGAGGGGGAGAACGCTGTGATCACCGTCTCGCCGCCGCCAAGCCCGCTCGCCGCCGCAACGGCGGCAAAGTCTCCGCTGAGTGAAAAGGCGGAGAGATGCGCGTTTCCGAGCCGATGCTCGGAGAGCAGCGTGCCGTCCGCGGAGAGAAAGCAAACCGCCGTTTCCGTCACCGCGGCAATGGAGCCGTCCGAGAGAAAGCCGAAATCCACGATCAGCTCGCCGGGGGTGAAAAACTCGGCCTGCATCTCCTCGCGGTCGATGCGGAAAAAGCGGAGATATCCGCCGTCGTCTCCGGCGCCGTTCACGCAGAGAAGACCTTTTCCGGTCGTCCGCGCGGAGACGGGCGTGACGCTTGAAGCGTCCCAGCGGAAGAGCGGCGTGAGATCGGTGTCGTATACGACGACGCTCCCGCGATATCCGTCCTTATCGGTTAGGACGGTAATAAGCCCGGTTTCGTTCACATCGGCAAAGTACACGCCGCCTTCGGTCGCACTCTCGGCGGCCGAACCGTCCGGGTACAGCGCATGGATGCCGTTTTGCCCCGCGTCCCAGAACACCGCGAGTTGCGTCCCGGCAGCGCACATCGGCTCCGTCATCGCGAAGTCGGCGCTCGCGGCGCATTTCCCGCTGGCGTTGAAGAGCTGCGCGCCGGTCGTCGTGGCGGCGGCGAGCCCGTTTCCGGCGGCGGAGTAAAAGATATTCTCTCCGCTCCGGAGCCGGAAGCCGTCGCGGTTCCGCACGGCGGCCGCCGTGTGCGACTGGACAACGCTCAGCACGAGCAACAGCGCTGCGATGCAGAGCATGGCGGCTGTCGCGGCGAGCACACGGGGCAGATTCCGGTGCTTGCGCTCCGGCGCGGCGGTATACCTATTAGAATGCATCAAAACCTCCGAAAAATCAAGCGTCAATGGCGCTCAAGTGTCTGCCATCATTTCCCCGGCGGGGCCGTCGTACCAGATGCGGTGCATATAAAGACCCTGCGGCGGCATCGTCGGGCCGGTGAGACGGCGGTCGCGCGTTTCGAGAAGCGCGGGAATGTCCTCCGCCCGGAGCTTTCCGTAGCTTGCGTATACCATCGTGCCGACCATGGCGCGGACCATGTTGTACAAAAACCCGTTGGCGCACACACGCACGGTGATGAGATCGCCCTCGCGTTCGGCATCGCACCAGTACACGGTGCGGACGGTCGTTTTCGTTTCGGTGCCGACGCTCCGCACGGCGGCAAAGTCGTGCGTGCCTTCAAAGGCTTTCGCTGCGGCGCGCATCTGCGCAATGTCGAGCCGGGACGGATAGAAGCACACGCGCTTATCGAGAAACGGATCGGGAATGCGGCTATTGAGGATCTTATAGATATATTCCTTCTGGATGCACGAGCCGATGGCATTGAAGCTCTCATCCACCTCGCAGGCGTCCGTCACGGCGATATCGCCGGGAAGACGGGCGTTGAGCGCGAGCGGGACCTTCTCGATCGGGATCGTACAGTCGGAGCGGAAGTTCGCGCAGTAGCGCAGGGCGTGCACGCCCGCGTCCGTGCGGCCACAGCCCGTTACATGGACGCTTGTACCGAGTATTTTTGCAATGGCGTCCTCCACGGTCTGCTGCACCGTGGGGAGACCGGCCTGCCGCTGCCAGCCGTGATAGGCGGAGCCGTCGTATCGGAGACGGAGTGCAATGTTTCTCAAATGCCGTACCTCGTCAGGATGATCGACCCGGCCAGGATCAGCGCCCAGAAAGCGAGAGCCAGGTAGTCGTTTCGGCCCATGCGCAGCACCTTCATGCGGGTGCGCCCCTCGCCGCCGTTGTAGCAGCGGCACTCCATCGCGGTGGCCAGCTCGTCGGCGCGGCGGAACGCGCTCACGAACAGCGGTACAAGGATCGGCAGCAGCGCCTTCGCGCGGCGGACAAGACTGCCGCTTTCAAAATCCGCGCCGCGCGCCTTCTGCGCGGAAATGATCTTGTCGGTCTCTTCGATGAGCGTCGGGATAAAGCGCAGCGCGATGCTCATCATCATGGAAAGCTCATGCACCGGGAAGCGCAGCTTTTTGAGCGGACTCAAAAGCTGCTCCAGCCCGTCGGTGAGCTGCAGGGGAGAGGTCGTATACGTCAGAAGAAACGTTCCGCACACGAGCAGAATGATGCGAAGCACCATCAGCACCGCGCGGCGGATGCCGTTATCGGTGATGCGCAGCACCCAGAACGAGCAGATCACATTGCCGTCCGAGTAAAAGAGATTGAGCACCGCCGTTAAGATCACGATCACGATGAGCGGCTTGAGCCCCTTGAAGAGCGCCTTCGGGCGGATGCGCGAGAGCGCCACGCAGAAAACGAGCGTGAGCAGTACGAGCGCAGTAGCGCTCCAGTTGTTGGCGGTGAAGAGCGCGGCAATATAGAGCACCACGGCGATGAGCTTCGTGCGCGGGTCGAGCCGGTGCACGATGGTATTGCCGGGGAAGTACTGGCCGAGCGTAATGTCTTTCAGCATGCGCCGCCCTCCTTCCGTGCGAGCAGGGCCGCGGCGAGATCGTGCGGGGTATAGATGCCCTGCGGAACAGCAGCGCCGCGCGCGCGCAGCTCCTCTGCGAGAGCGGCTGCGCCCGGAATGCCGAGACCCATTTCACGAAGCTCCGCGGCGTGGGTAAAGATCTCCTCCGGCGCGCCGTCGAGCGCGATCTTGCCGCGGCGCATGACGATGAGCCGCTCGGCGTTTTCCGCGGCGACGTCCATATCGTGCGTGACGAGCACAACGGTGCTCCCCGTGGAGCGATGGTATTCGGCGATGTTTGCAAGGATCTCGCGGCACCCGGCGGGGTCGAGCCCCGCCATCGGCTCATCGAGCACGAGCACCTCCGGCTTCATGGCCATCACGCCCGCAATTGCGATGCGGCGCTTCTGTCCGCCGGAAAGATCGAGCGGGGACGCCTCGAAGAGCGATTCATCGACTCCGGCAAACTTTGCGCCGAAGCGGACGTGCTCGTCCACCTCCTGCTCGTTCAATTCCATGTTTTTCGGACCGAACGCAATGTCGCGGTAAACCGTCTCTTCAAAGAGCTGGTATTCCGGGTACTGGAACACCAGACCGACACGGAACCGGACGGCGCGCAGCGCCTCCTTGGAGCGGTGGATGTCCTCTTCTCCGAGCAGCACGCGCCCCGCGGCGGGCTTCAAAAGCCCGTTGAGATGCTGGATGAGCGTGCTCTTGCCGCTGCCGGTATGACCGAGCAGCGCCGCGTACTGACCGGCGGGGATGGAGAGATCAATATTGTCGAGAGCGACCTTTTCAAACGGAGTCCCGGCGCTGTATACGCACCGGAGAGACTCCAGACGGATATCGGGCATAACGAAAAACCTTTACTGATGGATTTAATTTCCGAGCCAGCGGACAATGGCATCGGCGGCTTCCGCGTCGGAGAGCGCGCCGAGCGGCACATCCGCCCCGGCGGCGCGCAGCTCATAGAGCGTTTCCGTCGTGGCGGGAACGTCCAGACCGATCGAACGCATCTGTTCAACGCGCGAAAAGACGTCCTTCGGCGCGCCGTCGAGAACGAGCTTCCCGTCGGACACGACGAGCAGGCGGTCGGCATCGATGCACTCATCCATGTGGTGCGTGATGAGAACGACTGTGACGCCCGTCGCGGCGCGAAGATCGGCGATCGTGCGCAGCACCTCCTGCCGTCCGGAGGGGTCGAGCATGGCGGTGGGCTCGTCCATAACGAGGATCTCCGGCTGCATGGCAAGCACGCCCGCGATGGCGACGCGCTGCTTCTGCCCTCCGGAGAGAAGGTGCGGCGCGTTATTGCGGAATTCGTACATACCGACGCGCTTCAATGCCTCGTCCACGCGGCGGCGGATCTCCGCCGGGGAAACGCCAAGGTTTTCGGGCGCAAACGCCACATCGTCCTCCACGACGCTCGCAACGATCTGGTTGTCGGGATTCTGAAACACCATGCCGACCGTCCGGCGCACGTTAAGAAGGTTTTCCTCGCTGCGCGTGTCCATGCCCTTGACGGTCACGGTACCCTCCGTCGGCACAAGAATGGCGTTCAGGAGCTTTGCAAGCGTGGACTTGCCGGAACCGTTGTGTCCGAGCACGGCAATGAAAGACCCCGCCTCGATCGAGAGGCTGACGCCGGAGAGCGCGTCGCGCCCGGCGTCGGGATAGCGGAAGGATACGTTATCGAGAGTGATGACGGAATTTGCCATTTAAGCCTCCCAGCGGCAGCTCGCCCCGCAGGGGAGCACGAGTCCGCTCTGCGTGACGGGAAGCCCCAGCTCCTCCGCGCGCGAGGAACCGCCGCGCCGGGCGGTAAAGATGCTGTCAGTGATATACGAGAGCACCGAGGGGGCAAGGCCCGTCGTGTAGGAATTGATGAGCACGAAAAGCGCGTCGTCCGAGAGGACGCCGGAGCAGAGCGAAACGAAGTCCCAGAGATTGTCCTCCAGCTTCCATACCTCGCCGCCCGGCCCGCGGCCATAGGACGGCGGATCCATGATGATGGCGTCATACTTGTGCCCGCGGCGGATCTCCCGCTCGACGAATTTGGCGCAGTCGTCCACGATCCAGCGGACGTTCGCGTCCGCAACGCCGGACACCGCGGCATTGTCCTTCGCCCAGGCGACCATGCCCTTCGCGGCGTCCACGTGGCAGACGCTCGCGCCCGCGGCGAGACAGGCGACGCTCGCCCCGCCGGTGTAGGCAAAGAGATTCAAAACGCTGATCGGACGGTCCGCCTCGCGGATCTTTTTCTGCATCCAGTCCCAGTTTGCCGCCTGTTCGGGGAAGAGACCGGTGTGCTTGAAATTCATGGGCTTCACATGGAACGTGAGCGAGCCGTAGCGGATGTCCCAGCTCGCCGGGAGACCGCCCTTGTCCCACGAGCCGCCGCCGGTGTGGCTGCGGCTGTAGCGCCCCTCCGGGCGCTTCCAGACGGGGGAGGTGCGCGGCGTTTTCCAGATGACCTGCGGGTCGGGCCGCACGAGAATGTGCTGCCCCCAGCGCTCCAGACGCTCGCCGTTTGAGGCATCGATCAGTTCATAATCTTTCCAGTTATCGGCAATCCACATGGGAAAACTCCTTCTGCGTACAATAACTCTATTTTAACCAAATTACTATACCACGCCAAGCGCTGCTGCGCAAGGAAAACGAAACACTTTTTTTACTTGCATACTAAGACAGAATTCACTATAATATCGTTGTATTATTGTGCGGAGGTATCTTTCCACATGGAAAACCGCGAATCCAGCTATTATCGAAGAGACGGCGCGTCGCGCCCGCCGCAGCAGGAAGGCGCTGCATCCCAGCGCGAGAGCGCCCTTTTTACCGAGTTGCCGCTCGACAGCGTGCGCCGCACGCCGAACTCCGGCCGCCCGGCGCCCCAATATAGCGAGACCGAGACCGCAAACCGCCGCAGCGCCCGCCCCGCCGCCGAACCGACGAGAACAGCGCCGCGCGCTGTGCCGTATACGCCGCAGAGCCGTCCGGCGCAGGGGTATGCGGACTATAACGGCTATGGCAGCCGCCAGCCGCAGCAGCGGCAGCAGCCTTACGGCGGAGGAAGCGCAGCCTTTACGGAAATATCGTGGGATGCTCTCCGCAGCGGCGATCTGGAGCAGAGCGCACAGGGAAACCGCCGCGCCGCGCCCGCGCAGCCGCAAACCGACCCCTATGGGCGCCCGGTACAGCCGCAGAGAGAGGCTTACCGCCCGGCAGCGCAGCCGCGGCAGGCCGATCCGTATTATAACGCCGCACAGCCGCAGACGGATCCCTACGGCAGAACGGCGCAGCCGCAGCAGAGGAACGATCCCTACCGCCGCAGCGACGGCAGCTACCGCCAGCCGTATGCGACCGGCGGCTACCGCGCCGCGCCGCAGCCGCCGGAAACGGAAAGCGATCCCTTTTACGGCGGGAGTCTCCCGCAGCGGGAAACGCCGCCGCGCTCTTACGCGGCTTCCCAGCGTCCGCACGGGGATTATTACCGCCCCGGCGCCGTTCGCCGCCCGGCACAGCGCGCCGCTGCGGGACGCTCTTCCGGCGGCACGCCGCCGCGCCGCCCGCCGTCCGATAACGGCGGCAAGGGCTTTTCCTTCCGTCTGCCGCGCATCGGGAAAAACCGCATTCATCCGGCGTTTCTGCTCCTTGCGCTTGTCCTTGTCGGCCTTTTGATTTTCGGCATCGTGACGCTCGCGCGGAAGGGCAATGAAAAGCCGAGGTACACGCTGCCGAGCTACGCGCCCGTGACCGCGACGCCGCGTCCGGCAGACACGCCGCAGCCGGGCGAAGCAACGCCGGAGGTTACCGCCGAGGTATCCATGACGCCGAAGCCGACCGCCGCACCGACGCCGACGCCTTCGGGCGCCAAGGCGCAGCGCGACGGCGATCTCATCGTTCCCGCCGACTGGGGCGCGATCGTGCCCGAGCGTACGAACGCAGTGTACGACAGCCATTTTGACCGCTCCTGCATGATCGGCAACTCGCTGGTCGACGGCTTCCTCATGTGGTCGGGCGTAACGAACATGCGCTACATTTACGGCACCGGCGCGGTCGTGAACAACGTTCTCGGCACGCTCGACCTCTCGCCGCTGACGCTCAACGACGCGGATTACTATCATGACATTTATCTCATGTTCGGCCTGAACGAGGTCGGCACGGACGTAAACTCCTTTGTCCAGAGCTATAAAACGCTCATCGAGTACGTCCGTGAGCACCAGACGAAGGCGAACATCTATGTTATCTCCGTCACACCCGTCACGCAGAAAGTGGACGCCGATCCCAACGAGGTGCAGAGCATGGAGCGTATCAACGCCTTCAACTCCGCGCTCAAGCAGCTCTGCGCAGACGAAAAATGCTGGTATCTCGATATCTACTCCATGCTCGTGGACGAGTACGGCTACCTTTCGAGCGACTATGCCTTCGCCGGAGACGGCAAGCACTTTGAAAAATCCGGGTATGTCGCCTGGGCAAATTACATGAAGACCCACTATGTGGACGAGGGCCTTCTCACCGAATAAGAAACGAGGTAATTTTATGAAAAAGACCATTTCTCTCCTGCTCGCGCTCTGCTGCCTCTTCGCCGTGCTCACCGGCTGCGGCAGCTCGAAAAAGACGATGGAGCCGCGCGCGTTCGTGGACGACGTGCTCACGAACGCCAACTTTACCGACAGCCTCAGCCAGCTGGATGACGCCGTGATCCCCCAGTACTACGGTGTGGACAGCGCCGACTATAAGAGCGCGCTCGTCTACTGCGGCACGGCGGCGACTGCCGAGCAGATCGTCTGCTTCGAGGCCGTGGACGCTGACGCCGCGCAGCGCCTGCTCACCGCGCTCCAGACGTTCGTCGCCGACCGGATCGAAGCCTATAAGAGCTACGGCCCCGCCGCTGCCATGTCGCTCGAAAACGCGCCGGTAAAGACGATCGGAAACTATGTCATCGCCGTTGTCTGCGCCGACAGCGACAGCGCCGCCAAGGTCGTCGATCAGTACGCCTGATCGCAGAAACAGCCAAAATCGCCCCGCCGGGATACCCGGCGGGGCTTTTGTCTGTTTGGCTTAACTTTCCGGCGGCTTCGTCGCTTCGATCTCCTCCGGGCATTCCTCCGGGATCCCGGCCAGAGATGTGAGCAGCGAGAGCAGACCGGCGAGCAGCGATGTGCTGCCGACCATCAGCCAGTTGATCTCCGAGATCACAGCAGATGTGCCGATAGCGGCGAGAGCCGTCTGCGCCACGGTCCTCAGCGCACGGATGCCCGCCTTTCGCAGCCAGTCCTTCCAGCAGCGTTTCATGGATTACCCCCTTTCTGCCTGCGGCTTTGAGGGGCGCCTCACTTCATAGTATTGAAAAGCGCTCTGCATTGTGCAGAGCGCTTTCACTATAAAACGAAGTTACATATAATACCCGGACACGATGCCGTCGATCACCACGGCGTCGCAGTCTCCGGCGGCGAGCGCCGCAAAGCAGGCGGAAAGATCGTCGTAGTACCAGACCGAGCCGACTTTCGCGTCCATTCCGCTTTCTTTGAGCGCGGCGAGCGCGGTGGCGTCGGTGATGCCGATCACCTTGCCCTTGAGACTGTTTTTGCGCGTATAGCGGCTGTCGCTGCGCACAACGAGCTCATGCGTGTTGCGAAGCCAGCCGGGGGAGAGGGAGACGGAGCTTGAGCTGCCGGAGAAGGATGCCGCCATCCACGCGCAGTCGATATTGCCGCTGCCGAGCTCGGCGGCGACGTTGTCGCTGTTGATGACCATATACTCAAACGTCCACCCGAGCTTTTCCGCCACGAGCTGCGCAAGATCCGGGATCAGCCCGCCGAAGGAGCCGTCGTCGCGGGAGGAGGAGATCGGAGCAATACCGTCCTGCACGCCGATACGCAGCTTACGTCCCGGCTCCGGCTGCGTTTCCAGAAGCTGCAGCGCGCCGGGCAGCGCCTCCATGCAGGTATAGTCCGTGCCGAGATACTGCGCGCTCAGCCGGGAGATCTGTCCGTCAGCGGAGAGCTCCTTGAGCGCGGCGGTGAATATATCGCAGAGCGGGTCGCCCTTGCGGAAGGCGACGCAGAATTCCTCCTGGTTGAGCTCCGCGATCATTTTAAACCGGATGGTGTCGCGCGAACCGCAACCCGTCAAAAGCAGAAAACACAGCGCCGCGCACAGCGCGAACGCCAGAAATCTCCGCATCTTCTTCATAAGTTCGACCCTTCCCAACAAAAAAATCCGCCGTTTTACATGGATTATGTAAAGGCGGATTTTATGATAGCGGATTCCGGTGAGAAAATCAAGCCCCGGAGGAAATTACCGTTCCAACCGGCGCAGAAAGGCGCGCGTGCGCTCCTGCTGCGGCGCGTCGATGACCTGTTCGGGCGTGCCCTCCTCCACGATGCAGCCACCGTCCATGAATACGACGCGGTCGGCGACCATGCGGGCAAACTGCATTTCGTGCGTGACGATCACCATCGTCATCTTTTCTTCGGCGAGCGAGCGGATAACGCGCAGCACCTCGCCGGTCAGCTCCGGGTCAAGCGCGCTCGTCGGCTCGTCAAAAAACAGCAGCTCCGGCTTCATGCAAAGCGCGCGCGCGATCGCCGCGCGCTGCTGCTGCCCGCCGGAAAGCTGGCAGGGGTAGGCGTCGGCGCGATCGGCAAGACCCATTTTCCCGAGCAGCGCCATGGCTTCCTCGCGTACCTCGGCGGCGGGGCGCTTCTGCACCTGCACGGGCGCGTCCATCACGTTTTTCAAAAGCGTGAAGTGGGGGAAGAGGTTATAGCTCTGGAATACGAGACCAAAATAGCGGCGGATGGCGTGCAGCTCGGCCTTCGGCGCATAAACGCCGTCTTTCGCGGCATATTTCCCTTCATAAATGATGTCGCCGCCGTCGGCGGTCTCGAGCAGCGTTGCGCATCGGAGCAGCGTGGATTTGCCGCTGCCGGACGGCCCGATGATCGCCGTAACGCTCCCCGCCGGGACAGAGAGGGAGATGTCTTCGAGAACGCCCTGCCCGTCAAAGCTTTTGCGGATGTGGCGCAGTTCCAATGTGTTCATGTCCGGCCCTCCTTCAACGGTAGTAGGCGAATGCCTTTTCGATCCGCTCCATGGCGAAGGCGACAAGGCTGTTGAATACGAAATAGAAAACCGCAGCGGCGGCAAACGCCAGCATGCCCGGCGAATTTGGCGCAACGGCGATCTGCTTGGCACGCGTGAACATCTCTACCGTGCCGATCACGGAGGCGAGAGACGTGTCCTTTACAAGGGTAATGACCTCGTTCGTGACGCTCGGCAGCACGCGCTTTACCATCTGCGGAAGGATGATGCGGAAGAACGTCTGCCCCCTTCGGTAGCCGAGCACCTGCGCCGCTTCATACTGTCCGGCGCTGATCGACTCAATGCCGCCGCGGTAGATCTCGGCGAAATACGCGGCATAGTTGATGACGAACGCGACGATCACGGCGGCAAAGCGCCAGTTCCGCGGCAGCGTCATGCCGAGAAGAAGACTCGGCCCATAGTACACGACCATGACCTGCAGCATGAGCGGCGTGCCGCGCATAATGGCGATATACACCTTCGTGAGCCAACGGAGCGGCGAAAAGCGGCTTTTGCGCGCAAAGTAAACGACGAGACCGAGCGGCAGCGAGCCGAGAAGCGTGAGGAAGAATATGGCGAGCGTCGTGAGAAACGCCTGGGAGAGAGAGACCAGCATGGTTTGAATGCTCATCGGATCGATCCTTTCCGTAGACAGGTTGGCGCGGAGACGCGAAAGCGTCTCCGCGCGGGGATATCAATTCAAGGGAAGTATCACTTGCAGAGGCAGAGACTGTCGAGAGAAAGTCCCTTGTCAACATACTTTTCGGCGATGCTCATCATCGTGCCGTCCTCCGCCATGGCGAGCAGCTGCTCGTTCACGGCGTCGCGCAGCGCCTCGTTGCCGAGATAGAAGCCGACGGCGTACTGCTCCACGGAGACGGGCTCAGAGAGTATAACGTAGTCGCCCTCGGTGTTGGCGATCTGGTAGTTGCCGACACCGACGTCCACGACAACGGCGTCCACCGTACCCTGCCGCAGCTCCAGGAAGCCGGTGTTGTAGTCGGGCAGCTGCACGAGCTCACCGAAGGAGGCGGTCAGCTCCTCGTTCGCGGTGAGAGCGTCCAGACCGGAGGAAGCGGACTGCACCATAACGGTCTTTCCGGCGAGATCGGCGAGGGACTCGATGCCGGAGTCGGCACGGACAATGGCGACGATGCTGTTATCGATGTAGGCGTCCGACCAGGTGTACTCTTCCTCGCGGCCGGTGCAGGTGAAGCCGTTCCAGATGCAGTTGATGTTTCCGGCCTTGAGCTCGGCGTCCTTCGATGCCCAGTCGACCGCCACGGCCTCATATTCCCAGCCGAGCCGCGCGCAGACCTCCTGCGCAAGCGCAAGATCAAAGCCGTCGTAGCTGCCGTCCTCGGCAATGTAGCCGAACGGGGGGAACTCGGCATCAAAGCCGACGATCAGTTTGCCGCCCTCGGCGGCGGGTTCTGCCGTGGGTTCCGCCGGAGCTTCCGTGGGCGCGGCGGTCGGATCGGGAGCGGCGGGGGCGCTGCCGCAGCCGGCCAGCGCCGTTACGAGCAGACAAAGGGCAAGTGCGATGGTAAGAATCTTTTTCATGGTAGGTCTCTCCTGTACTTGATTTATTATGGTAGTATATTAGCACGCTACCACGCTAAAGTAAATGCACAGAAAAAACAAAAAGAAAGGGCGAAGAGCCCTCTCTTTTGCTACTTTACGATAAATCCGCCGCCGAGCAGACGGTCACCGTCGTAAAAGGCGGCGGTCTGGCCGGGGGTGGGGGCGCGCACCGGCGCAGGGAAGCGGACGATTGCGCCGTCTCCGTCCGGCGTCACCGTCCCGGTGGGCAGCTCGCGGCGTGAATGGCGGATGCGAACGCCGCAGACGATCTCGCCCTCCGGTGGAACAAGCCAGTTTACGCCGCGCACACGGAAACTCTCCCGCCATACGGCGGCGTCGTCAGAGGAAAGACGGACTTCGTTCGTCTCCGGGCAGATGTCGGAAACGTATACGCGTTTCCCGAAGCCGACGCCGAAGTGACGGCGCTGGCCGACGGTATAGTGGTGGATGCCGCGGTGTTTGCCGACGGCTTTACCGTCCAGAACGAAATCCCCCGGCGGGGGCGTGATGCCGCGGCGTTCGATCCAGGCGGCGTAATCGCCGTCCGGGATGAAGCAGATGTCCATGCTGTCCGGCTTGTGCGCAACGGGCAGACCGAGCTCTTCGGCCAGCGCGCGCACCTCCGTTTTTTTATATGGTGCAAGCGGCAGCAGAAGGGCGTTCACCTCGTCCGGCGTCAGACGGCAGAGCATATAGCTCTGGTCATTTTCCGGCTGCCCGCGGTAAATGGCGCCGTTTTCCGCTCTGGCATAATGTCCGGTGGCGATGTACTTTGCCCCGATGCGCTCCGCTTCGTCCAGCAGGGCGCGGAACTTGACCGCCGGGTTGCAGAGAATGCAGGGGTTCGGCGTCTCGCCGCGGAGATACGCTTCGGCAAACGGGGTGCAGACGTATTGCTCCATTGCCTCGCGGCTGTCGGCGATCGTGAGCGGAACGGAGAGGAAAGCGGCGGCCTCGCGCGCGGCGTCCGCGCCGGGGAGACCGTTATCGAGATACAGCCCGTAAACCTCTAGCCCCGATTCGCGCAGCAGGTGCGCGGCCACGGCGGAATCCACGCCGCCGGAGAGACCGAGAACGACCTTATCCATGGCGGCGCTCCTTTCCGCTCTCGGTGTAGATCATAAGCGCGGTCATATCCGCCGGAGACACGCCGGAAATGCGCGAGGCCTGCCCGAAGCTCACGGGGCGTATGGCGACGAGCTTCTGCCGCGCCTCGGTGCGGAGCCCCGGCACGGCGGCATAGTCGATATCCTCGGGGAGGGGACGATCCTCCATGCGCCGGAAATCCTCCACCTGCTTGAACTGGCGGCGGATATAGCCCTCGTATTTGAGCGTGATGGAGACCTCCTCGCCGACGGCGCGCGGCAGCGCCGGGCGCTCCGGGTCAAACGGGAGAAGGTCGGCGTATTCGATCTGCGGGCGGCGCAGAAGATCGGCAAGCGACGCGCCGGAGACGATCTCCGCCGTGCCTTTTTCGCGCAGCAGCGCGTTGATCGCCTCGCCGGGGGCGAGATGCGTATGCTCGAGCCGCTGCCGCTCCTTTGCGACGGCGGCGTATTTGTCCTGCACGGCGGCGAGCCGCTCGTCGGAAATGAGTCCGATGCGGTGGCCGATGTGCGTCAGCCGCTCGTCGGCGTTATCCTGCCGGTGGAGCAGACGGTATTCGCTGCGCGACGTCATAATACGGTACGGCTCTTCGGTGCCCTTGGTGACGAGATCGTCGATGAGCGTGCCGATGTAGCCGTCCGAACGGCGCAGGATCAAAGGCTCCTCGCCGCGGATCTTGAGCGCGGCGTTTACGCCCGCGACGAATCCCTGTACGGCGGCTTCCTCGTAGCCGGACGAGCCGTTGAACTGCCCCGCGCCGTACAGACCGGGGATCTTTTTGCTCTCGAGCGTGGCGCGCAGCTCCGTGGGATCGACGCAGTCGTACTCGATAGCATAGGCGCAGCGCTGCATCTCGGCGTTTTCCAGTCCCGGAATGGAGCGGACAACATCGATCTGCACGTCCTCCGGCAGAGAGGAAGACAGACCCTGAATGTACAGCTCCTGTGTATGCAGACCCATCGGCTCAATGAAGAGCTGGTGGCGTTCCTTGTCCGGAAACGTGACGATCTTCGTCTCGATCGAGGGGCAGTAGCGCGGGCCGGTGCTTTCAATGGTGCCGTTGAAGAGCGGACTGCGGTCAAGATTGGCGCGGATGATCTCGTGCGTGCGCGCTTTGGTATAGGTAAGCCAGCACACGGCGCGGTTTTGCAGCGCCGCAGCGTCGGTGGAATAGGAAAACGGCTCGATCTCCTCATCGCCGGGCTGGAGCTGCATTTCGTCAAAGAGGACGCTGCGCGCGTTCACGCGCGGCGGCGTGCCGGTCTTGAAGCGGCGGAGACGAAGACCCATATCGGCGAGGCACTTCGTGAGCTCCGTCGCCGCGGCGAGTCCGTCCGGGCCGGAGGTGCGTACCACGTCGCCGACGATCGTCCGCCCGCCGAGATATGTCCCCGTAGCGATGACAACAGCGCGCACCGCGTATACGGCGCCCGTGTGCGTCGTGACGGAGGAAACATGGCCGTCCGTAAGGCCGATGGAAACGATCTCCGCCTGATGCAGCACGAGATTTTCCTGCGTCTCCAGCGTCTCCTTCATGATCTCCTGATAGCGCCGCCGGTCGGCCTGCACGCGCAAAGAGTAGACGGCGGGGCCTTTGCCGCGGTTGAGCATTCGGAACTGGATGCCCGCGGCGTCCGCCGCTTTGCCCATCTCGCCGCCGAGCGCGTCGAGCTCACGGACAAGGTGCCCCTTGCCCGTGCCGCCGATGGCAGGGTTGCACGGCATGTTGCCGACGCTGTCGAGATTCACCGTGAAGCACACGGTGCGCAGACCGAGCCGGGCCGCGGCGAGCGCGGCCTCGATGCCTGCGTGTCCGGCGCCGATGACGGCAATATCAAATTTTCCGGCGTCGTAGGTATTCATGCTTTCTTGTCAGCGATCTCCTTCAAAATGGCGCGGATGAGCGTATCGCAGCCATACACGGTATCCAGCACGAGCGTTTCGCGCGGGGAATGAATGTCCAGAATGTCGGGGCCGATGGAGATGATGTCGAGCGCGGGATTGGCGGAAGAGAAGCTGCCGCACTCCAGACCGGCGTGCACCGGCTCTACGGACATATCGTGTCCGTTCTGCTCCTTGAAAATGCGCTCGCAGATGCCGACAAGCTCGCTGCCGGGCTTGAGCGGCCACGCGGGGGAGGAGCTGAGCAGCGTCATCGTAAAGCCGTGCTCGGATGCCTGACGCTCGTATTCCTTCTTCATTTCCGCGGTGATGGCGGGTTCGCTGCTGCGCTGATGGACGGTGAATTCGACTTCGTCCTCGCCGACGGCGGCAAGGCCGGTGTTCGCCGAGCTCTCCACGAGCGACGGGATGGACGGCGACATGGTGTGCACACCGTCAAACACCTCGGTGAGCAGCGCGAGATAGCCGCGCGAAAGCTCGCCCGTGAGCGCCTTTTCGGGGAGCTCGGCAGCGGTTACGGCGACCTTCGCCTCCGGATCGGTCGCAGCGCAGGCGACCGCCTCGGTAAGCGCATGGGTGTTGAGCGCTTCGAGAACCTTTTCGGCGTCCTTTTCCGGCACGGTGATCACGGCGGTGCAGGAGGCGGGGATGGCATTGTGGGCGCTGCCGCCGCGGAAAGCGGCAAGACGCGCGCCGGGGCACATGTCGAGCGCGGTTTTCGCCGTGCGCGCGGCAATGCGGATGGCGTTGGCGAGCTTCAGATGGATGGAAGCGCCGGAGTGACCGCCGACGAGACCGGAAACGGCGATCTTATACGCTTTGCCGGAAGCGGCTTCCCACTCGGCGGCGCGGTGCATGCGGTACATATCGCTGCCCGCGCTCGAGTTGCAGAGCGAGCCGAACTCCTCCCAGTCGAGATTGATGAGGTATTTGGCGTCGAGGTGCTTCGGATCGAGATGGTCCGCGCCGGACATGCCGTCTTCCTCGTCCACGGTGAAGATCGCGCGGATCGGGCCGTGCACGGCGGTCTCGTCCTCAAGAATGGACATCGCAAGCGCGACGCCCGCGCCGTCGTCGCCGCCGAGGGATGTGCCCTTGGCCTTGAGCGTTTTGCCGTCGTTGATAACGGTGATGGTATCGTTGAGCGGATCAAAGTCCATGCCGTCCTCCCAGACGACGACCATATCCATATGCGCCTGCAGAATGGTGCGCGGCGCGTCCTCGTGCCCGGCGGAACCGGCCTTATCGATGATGACGTTGCCTTCCTCGTCGCGCACGGCGGCGAGACCCTTTTTCACGGCCCAGTCGTAGAGAAACCGGCTGATCTTCTCCTCGTGATGGGACTTATGCGGGATGGCGCAGAGAGAAAGAAAGTTTTCAATGATCTTTTCGTTCATGGTTATATCCCTTTCTATATCAGTAAACATCGTTCACGTCCACGAGTTTTACAGTAATGTCCCGTGTCTCGCCCTCGTGCCACACGGTGAGCGTAAGCTCATCGCCGACGCGGAGCGGGGCGATAATACCGGTGAGATCCTCGTTGACGGTAAGCTCCACGCCGTTCGCGGCAAGAAGCACGTCGCCGGTCACAATGCCCTTGGCGGCGCAGTCCGAACCCTCGGAAACAGCGCTCACGTAAAGGCCGGCGGGGAGATCGTATTCCTCCATCGCCGCCTGCGGTATCTTGCCGACGGTGAGCCCGAGCGCCGGACGTCCGCGTACCTCGCCGGATTCAAGCAGACTGTCCGCAATGTTCTTCACGGTGCTCGACGGGATGGCGAACGCCACGCCCTCAATGGACACCGAGCCGATATACTGGCTGCTCATTTTCATATTGGTGACGCCGACGACCTGCCCGTAAACGTTGACGAGCGCGCCGCCGGAATTGCCCTCATTGATCGGCGCGGAGGTCTGGAGCAGGCTGTTCGTCACGCCGTTGTGGGAAATATCACGGTTGATGCCGGAGATGATGCCCTCGGTCATCGTGCTGCGGAATTCCTTGCCGAGCGGGTTGCCAATGGCGTATACCGCATCGCCGACGAGCAGAGAGTCGGTCGAAGTGAACTCCGCGGGCGTGAGACCGTGTGCATCGATCTTCAAAACGGCGATATCGGTACGGTGGTCGTAGCCGACGAGCAGAGCATCATACTCCGTATCATCCCAGAGCGTGATGCGCGCGCGGCAGGTGCCCTCCACAACGTGCGAATTCGTGAGAATATACCCGTCCTCCGTCAGAACAACGCCGGAGCCCCAGTAATAGCTGTCTTCCGACGTCTCATCCGGAAAGGCCGACACCGCAACGATGGAGGGAACGCAGCGCTCATAGACCTCCTGTGCGGAAAGCGGCGTTTTACCGGCGGGGGACAGCTTCACGGTCACGCGCTCGGTCGTCTGCACGGTCGGGATAGTACATTCTTCCGCTTCCTCGTTCGCGGTGAAGTAATTATCGAAGAACGATTTATAATCGTTCGGCAGATCGCCCGCCGCGCCGGGGTGGTTGGGGTCCGCCGCGGCGCTGTTCCGGAAGAGCAGACACGAGCCGATGATGAGCACCGCCACGGCGACAAGGATCAGCGCAATGCCCCACGCGGGCATTCTTTTCTTTGGCTTCGCCGGAGGGATGAGGACCGGCGGGGATGCCTGCGGCGTGTCGCCAGAGGGGGCATACCACATAGATTCCTGATTTTCCATAAAACTCCTTTCCGCCTTTTACGGTTTGAGCGCGAGCGTGAACACAAAGTCGGTCACACCCTGGCGGCTTGTCACGGCAATGTCCTCGCCGTGGTTGTTTAAAATGGTTTTGACGATATAAAGCCCGAGACCGACGCCGTCGCGGTCCTGGCTGCGGCTGCGGTCGGACTTGTGGAAGCGATCGAAGAGGAGCGGGATCTCCGCCTCCGGAATGGTGCTGCCGCAGTTCCGGATGGAGACGTAGGCCTTCTTGCTGTCCTTCCATAGCGAAATGGTGAGCGGTGAATTTTCGCGGGAGAATTTGATGGCGTTATCGAGCAGATTGTAGATGACCTGCGTGATGGCGTCCACATCGCCGAGAACTTTGATCGCCTCCTCGGGGACGTTGAACACGACCTCCAGATGCTTCTGATCGATCTTATCGGCAAATGTGATGAGCGTGAGCCGGAGCTGCTCGGAAATATCAAAGCTGTTCTTGAGGAGCGTTGCGCGGTCCTTTGCCTGCAGGCGCGAAAGCTCCAGCATGCTGCGCACGAGCCGAGCCAGCCGCTTCGTCTCCGAGGAGATGATCTGAAGATATTTCTTTTCCGACTCCGGCGGGATCGTCCCGTCGAGAATGCCGTCGGCAAAGCCGGAGATCGTCGTCATCGGCGTTTTGAGCTCGTGTGATACGTTCGCGATAAACTCGCGCCGCTTCGTCTCCGACTGCTCGAGCGAGTCCGCCATGGAGTTGAAGGCCTCCGTCAGCTCGCCGATCTCGTCGGTGCTGTCGGTCGGCTCCACACGGACGTTCAGCTCGCCGCGGCCGAAGCGCCGCGCCGCGTCCGCCATGTCGCGCAGGGGCTTGGCGAAGTACTTGGAGCTCGCGTAGCTGAAAATGAGTGCGAGACAGAGTACGATGAGACTGATAAAGAAGAACAGCGGCAGGATCGTCTCCCAGATGGAGAGCGCGGTTACCGTGTCCTTGGAAACGAACAGATGGCCGAGCAGCGCGCCGTCATCGGTGAGCGCGGAAATGACGGTATAATGCTCGCTCGCGTAAAAGCCGCCCAGCGTGCCGAGCGACGCGACCGTGCCGGACTGTGGCAGGATCGCCGTTACGCTCTCATCCAGACGCTTTCCGATGTGCTCGCAGAAAACGGCGGAGTCCGAGCAGGTGATGATATATCCGGAGGGATTGACGATGAAAATGTGCTGATTCGTGCTCGCGCCGATGGTGCTGAGCGTCATGCGCAGCTCGAGCGAGCGCAGATCGCCCTCGGCGGCATAGGCGACCGCCATGCGCGATATTTCGCGTGAGTTCGTCATCATGCTCTCGCGTGCTTCGGACACGAACACCTGACGGCTCGCAAAGCCGAAGGCTGCGCCGATGAGCAGAAAGCTCACAAGGACCATCGCCGCGGTCGTGGTGAAGGTCCGGAAATACGTTCTGTGCATCGCTTATTCGACCGACTCGAACTTGTACCCGACGCCCCAGACCGTTTTGAGCGACCACTTATCCGAAACTCCCTCCAGCTTTTCGCGCAGACGCTTGATGTGGACGTCCACGGTGCGGGAATCGCCGAAATAATCAAAGCCCCACACCTCGTCGAGCAGCTGGTTGCGGGTGAAAACGCGGTTGGGGGAGGAGGCGAGATGATAGAGAAGCTCCATCTCCTTGGGGGGAGCTTCCACGCGCTTACCGTCTACGATGAGCTCATAGGAATCAAGATCGATCACGAGCTTATCGAATACAAGCCGCTTTTCCGCCGCGTGCGGCGCGGCCTCCGGCTCGCTGCGGCGCATGACGGCGTGGATGCGCGCCATCAGCTCCTTGACCTCAAACGGCTTCGTGACGTAATCGTCCGCGCCCATTTCAAGTCCGGAGATCTTGTCGAACGTTTCGCCCTTCGCGGTCAGCATGATGATCGGCACATTGGAGGTTTTACGGACCTCGGAGCAGACGACCCAGCCGTCCACGACCGGCAGCATGATGTCGAGCAGGATGAGATCCGGCTGCAGCTCCTGCGCGCGGCGGATGCCCTCTCCGCCGTCGGCGGCGAGAAACACGTCGAACCCGTCCTTTTCGAGATACAGGCGCAGCAGCTCCGCGATGTTGCTGTCGTCCTCAACTACCAGTACTTTTTTTGCCATATTTGCAGCCTCCCTGTATGTACGGCAAGAATTGCCTATTCTTCTAAATTATTATTATATACCAATTATAGCGAAGATGGAACACCGTGTGCGAACAAAATGTAAAAAAACGGGAGAAAGCCGGAAATGTTGCAATGAGAGACCAAATACGGTAAAATGCGAAGTATGGAAATGAGGTGTTTTCCGTGACGGTAAACGAAAAAGGCTATGCCAAGCTGAACTATTCTCTCGACGTCCACGCCAGACGCCCGGACGGCTACCACGATCTCACCATGGTCATGGGCAGCGTCTCGCTCTGGGACGATGTTGAGGTATCGCTCCGCTCCGATGGACGAATCGAGGCCAAGTGTTCGATCCCGTGGCTGCCGCGGGATGAGCGGAATCTTGCCGTGCGCGCGGCGCGCGTGTTCTTTGACGCTGCGGGCGACAAAACTCTCGGCGCGGACATCCGCATAAAAAAGAGAGTGCCGGTCGGCGCAGGCATGGCCGGCGGCAGCACGGACGCCGCGGCGGTGCTCCGCGCGCTCAATGTGCTCACCGGAGCGAATTTCTCCGCGGAACAGCTTCGCACCCTTGCGTTAACGGTCGGCTCGGATGTGCCGTACTGCGTCACCGGCGGCATGATGCTCGCCGAGGGGCGCGGGGAAATACTCTCGCCGCTGCCGGAGCTTCCGGGCGGATGGATCGTGATATGCAAGCCGCCGTTTTCCGTCTCCACGGCGGAGCTCTTCGGGCGCATCGATAAGCGCCGCATCACGGCGCACCCGGATACGCAGGGGCTGTGCGCTGCGCTGCACGCCGGGGATCTTCGCGGCGTTGCGCGGCGGATGTTCAATGTGTTTGAGGAGGCGCTGCCGCGCAGCGGCGCGGAGATCGGCTCGATCCGCGGCGCACTTCTCGACGGCGGCGCTCTCGGCGCGGTGATGACCGGCACGGGCAGCGCGGTGTTCGGCGTATTTGACGATCGCGCCGCGGCAGCCGCCGCGTACGAGCGCCTTTCGCAAAGCTACAGGGAGTGCTTCCTTGTCCGTGCCGCGGACGCGCTGACATTGTGAAAATCCTAACAAATTCTTTATCCGTTCTATGCTACAATAGAAACAGAGGTGATCTGCCGTGCTGAAAAAGGAAAACTGGACGGTCACGTGGAAGAGCGCTGGGATCACGGCGGGCCTCTTTGCTCTGACGACCGTCATATGTGTGTTTTTGCAGCGCCTTGGCTTGAATGAGATCAGCCAACTGCGAAACGAAACGTATGTTCCGCTGGTGTACGTGCTCTGCGTACTGCTCGTGTCGCTGCTGACGGACGGGTATCTCTGCGGCACGGTCGTCTCGCTTCTGAGCGTTTTTGCGGTGAACTATGTTTTCACCTATCCGTATATGAACTTTAACTTTTCCCTGTCCGGCTATCCGCTCACGTTCCTCACGATGCTTGCCGTTTCACTCACGGTCAACACGCTGACGGCGACGCTCAAGCGGCAGGAGCGCATCCGCATGGAGGCAGAGACCGAACGCATGCGCGCCAATCTCCTGCGGGCGATTTCGCACGATCTGCGCACGCCCCTTACGGCGATCTCCGGCTCGGCGATCACGCTTCTGGAAAACGACAACCTTCCGGACTGGCAGAAAAAGAAGCTTCTCGGCAGCATCAACGACGACGCCGAATGGCTCATCCGCATGGTGGAAAATCTCCTTTCCGTAACGCGCATCGGCCTGGAATCGGCGCGCATCGAAAAGCAGGACGAAGTCGCCGAGGAGGTCATTTTCTCCGCTATTTCCAAATTCAAAGCGCATTTTCCGGGCGTTGCGGTCACGCCGCAGCTGCCCGAATCGGTGATGCTCGTGCCGATGGACCCCGTGCTCATCCAGCAGGTACTCACGAACCTTCTGGAAAACTCCGCCCGCCACGGCGGCGCAACGGAGATCACGGTCTCGCTTGCGCGGCAGGGGAACGTCGCGGTGTTCACCGTGCAGGATAACGGCACCGGCATCGTGCGCGAAAAGCTGCCGCATCTCTTCGACGGAATCGGCTTTCTGCCGGAGAAAAACGGCGTCGGCGGCCGCAGCCAGATGGGCATCGGCCTTTCGGTGTGCATGTCCATCGTGAAGGCGCACGGCGGCAGCATGAGCGCCCGCAATACCGACGGCGGGACGGCGGTGAGCTTCTCGCTTCCGGTGCCGCCGGAGAGCGAGACCGCCGCAGAATAAAGAAATATCATCCGGACACTGAAACCGGCAAAGGAGACAGCCATGGAGACGAAAGACAAGATCCTGATCGTAGAGGACGACGAGACCATCGCCGCGTTTCTCATAGCGGTGCTGGAAGCCAACGGCTTTGACACCATCCGCGCGAGCCTTGGCCGGGAGGCGGTGACGCTCATCAGCTCGCACTGCCCGGACCTTGTGCTGCTCGATCTCAGTCTGCCGGATATGGACGGCATGGAGATCCTTGCGGGGCTCCGCAAGTGGTCCACGCTGCCGGTGATCGTCGTCTCCGCCCGCGGACGCGAGCGGGATAAGGTCATCGCGCTCGATATGGGCGCGGACGATTATCTTACGAAGCCGTTCGGCCCCGGCGAGCTTCTCGCGCGCATCCGCGCCGCCCTCCGCCACGTCCGCACTGCCGCGGGCGGCGAGGTCGGCCGCACGGGTGTGTACCGCTGCGGCGATCTGGAGGTGGACTGCGTGCGTCGGCGCGTGCGCATCAACGGGGAAGATATCCATCTCACGCAGAGCGAATACCGGATTCTCTCACTGCTCACCCGCCATGCCGGAAAGGTCCTCACCTATGACTTTATCCTGCGCGAGCTGTGGGGCCCCTCCGCGGGCGGCAGCAACCAGATCCTGCGCGTCAACGTGGCGAACATCCGCCGAAAGATCGAAATGAATCCCGCCGAACCGAAATACATATTCACCGAGATCGGTGTCGGCTACCGCATGACGGACGCCGACGCGCCGGACGAGCCGGAACAGTAAAAATAACATACTTAAAAAGGGCCGCCGTTCCAACGGAACGGCGGCCTTCAGTCTGTCGAAAAAGCCTCGCAGAGTTTGCGCCCGCAGGCGCAAATAAAGTTTTAACCATTTTCTCCGGCGACATGTGCGTCGGAGAAAATACTTTACGGCTCGCAAACGTGCGAGCGAAGCGAGTGCGCTGCGGCGAGCCGCAGCCTTTTCAAACGAGAGCCCAACGAAGTGGGTCTCGTTTGAGAGCTTGTCAAAAAACCTTTTTTGACAAGCTCAAGGGCCGCCGTTCCAACGGAACGGCGGCCCTTTTCGCCTGGGGAGATCGGGAGGATTGGGAGAAAGGAAAAAGAAATGTCAATTTCCGGAGGCTTCCAGAATACGGACGGCTTTCTTCGCGTCAGACACACGGTAGAACACGGGGTAGGGGACGTCCTTTTCGTTTTCGGTGACGAAGAAACCCGTGAGACCGAGCGGGCGGAGCTTGGAGGGCTTGGCCGTCTTCTCCGTGCCGATGATGAGCGTGGAAACGCCGCCGTCCTCGTCAATGATCTGCACGGGCGCGGCCTTGGAACGCGGGATGGAGAAGTTGGTCGAGGTGGAGGAGACGATCACGCGCTCGGTCGTGATGGCGTACTCGACCTTGCGGAGACGCTTGAGCGTGGTGACGGGGTCTAGGAAGATGATCCCGGCGACCAGAACGAAAACGAGAGTCACAACGGAAAAAACGTTCGTCCCGGCACGGATGCAGGCGCGGACATAAAGGAACATCAGTACCGCGAACACAGCGCCGACAATGATGAACCAGCGCGTGTTTCGCTGTTTGTTTTTCTCATCCATGAGCTTTCCGGGATTGGACATCGACGACCAGAGGATCTGTTCGCCGGGACGGAGCAGTTTGGTGACGGTATCCTGATTCATAGCGGTTCCTCCTGTGTTATTTACTGGTAACAGCATACTACGGAGAAACATAAATATGGATAAAGAAAAAAACGCGGCGTGTCAAGACCGCGTAAATTAAGAAAATGTAAATGGGCTTCAGACCACGGTCCGAAGCCCATTTATGATCTATTAAAGAATGCTCAGATACGCTTCCACTTCATGCCCTGCGGGGTATCTTCTACGAGAATGCCCTGCGCTTTGAGCTCGTCGCGGATGCGGTCAGACTCCGCCCAGTTTTTTGCTTTGCGGGCGTCCTTGCGGGCGTTGAAGAGCGCTTCCTGTTCGGGCGTGAGCTCATCCTTCTTCTCGGTGAACGGAATGCCGAGCACATCCGAAAGCTCCAGATACAGCGCGCGGCAGCCCTCGGCGAGCGCTTTCGTCGGGTGGGCGTTCGGCGAAACGGCGGAGTTGATCTCGCGGACCAGCTCAAAAATCGCGGAAATGGCGTCGGCGGTGTTGAAATCATCGTCCATCGCGTCGCAGAACTTCTGGCGGTAAACGCCGAGCGAGGCAAGCGTTTCGGCCTCGGCCGCGGTCATTTCGCCGTCCGCACCGTTCTGGCAGAAGAAGTCCAGATTGTCCTTCGCCGTGGAAAGACGCTCAAGCGCGGCCTTCGCCTGCATGAGGATCTCGCCGGAGTAATTCAGCGGGCTGCGGTAGTGGCTCATAAGAATGAACATGCGGATGCAGTCATAGCCGTAGACCTCGGCGGCCTCGCGCACGGTGAAGAAATTGCCGAGCGACTTGGACATCTTGCGGTTATCCACGTTGATGAAGCCGTTGTGCATCCAGTAGTTGACAAACTTGCAGCCGTTCGCGGCCTCAGACTGGGCGATCTCGTTTTCGTGGTGCGGGAACGTCAGGTCGCTGCCGCCGCAGTGAATGTCGATCGTTTTGCCGAGATAGCGGTTGGACATGGCCGAGCACTCAATGTGCCAGCCGGGACGGCCCGCGCCCCAGGGAGAATTCCAGCTCGGCTCGCCGGGCTTCGCGGCCTTCCAGAGCGCAAAGTCGAGCGGATTTTCCTTTACATCGTTCACGTCGATGCGTGCGCCGGACTGCAGATCCTCGATCGGCTGGTGGGAGAGCTTGCCGTATCCGGTAAACTTGAGCGTGCGGTAGTACACATCGCCGTTGACCTCATAGGCATAGCCCTTTTCGACCAGAGTCTTGATGATTTTGATGATCGGCCCGATGTTCTCGGTCGCCTTGGGATGTACCGTCGCCGGACGGACGCCGAGCGCGGTCACGTCCTTCCAGTATTCCGCGATATATTTTTCGGCGATCTGGTCGGAGGTAACGCCCTCTTCGTTGGCGCGCTTGATGATCTTGTCGTCCACATCGGTGAAGTTCTGCACGAACGTGACCTCGTACCCGCGGTATTCGAGATACCGGCGCAGTACGTCAAAGATCACGATCGGGCGGGCGTTGCCCACGTGGATGTAGTTGTAGACCGTCGGGCCGCAGGCGTACATCTTCACCTTACCCGGCTCGATGGGCTGGAACTCCTCCAGCTGCATGTCCATATCGTTGAATATTTTCATTGTATTTCCTCCCCAACGGGTGATATCTCAAATTTGTTCGCCGATGAGCTCTCCGTCATCGACGGAATCGATGCGCACACGCACCATGTCGCCGGGCGCAGCGTCGCCGGAGAAAATCACGCGGCTGTCAATGTCCGGGGAATCGTACTCGCTGCGGCCCCACGGCGTGCCGTCCGGCTCTCTGCCCATAACGAGCACATCAAGCTCCCGGCCGATAAACGTCTCGGCAAAGCCGTCCATGATCTCCGCCTGGATCTCCATGCAGAGCTCGGCGCGGCGCTGCGCCTCCTCGGTCGAACATCGGTCGGGCATGAGAGCGGCGGGTGTTCCCTCCTCGGGGGAGTAGGGGAATACACCGGCGCGCTCGATCTTCGCCTCGCGGAGAAAATCGCACAGCTCTTCAAATTCCGCTTCGCCCTCGCCGGGGAGACCCGTGATGAGCGACGTGCGCAGTACCAGACCGGGGATCCGCTCGCGCAGCTTTTTGAAGAGCGCGCGGATCTCCTCTCCCGTGCCGCGGCGGTTCATGCGGCGGAGGATCGTATCGTTGATGTGCTGGATCGGGATATCAAGATACTTGACGATTTTATCCTCGGATGCGATCTCGTCGATGAGCTCGTCGTCGATAAGCTCGGGATAGAGATAGTGCAGACGTACCCAGCGGAAATCGAGTTTACATAATTCTTTCAGCAGCTCCGTCAGGCAAACCTTGCCGTAAAGGTCGATGCCGTAGCGCGTGATATCCTGCGCAACGATGATGAGCTCCTTTACGCCGGAGGCCGCGAGAAGACGGGCCTCTTCCAGAATGCTCTCCTTCGTGCGGCTGCGGAACTTGCCGCGCAGCGACGGGATAACGCAGTAGGCGCAGCGGTTGTCGCAGCCCTCGGCAATGCGGAGATACGCCCAGTTCGGCCCGGTGGATACGGCGCGGGGCGTATCGTAGAGCGGCGCGCTGATCGCGCCGCGGCGCGTTGGCTTATCCCCGGCGAGCACGGCTTCCACAACGGATACGACCTCGCTGTAGCTGCCGGTGCCCATGATGCCGTCTACCTCCGGGAGCTCGGCGCGGATATCGTCGGCATAGCGTTGGGCAAGACAGCCGGAGACGATGATCTTGAGCTCCGGGTTTTCCTCGCGGTAGGAGGCGGTCTCAAGGATCTTTTCAATGGCCTCGGTCTTGGCCGATTCGATAAAGGCGCAGGTATTGATGATTACGGCGTCGGCTTTGGCAAGGTCGTCGGTAAAAGCATATCCGGCGTCCTGCAGCAGAGCCAGCATTTCCTCGCTGTTTACGAGGTTTTTCGGGCAGCCGAGAGAGATCATGGCCACCGTGGAGGAATTGTTCATGGTGTGTCCTTTCCGGATAAATAGCGTTCCGTTGCCGCGCGGATATCGTCCCAGGAGTAGCCGCGGCGGAGAAGATAGCCCTGCGCGCGCTGAAGGCCTTCGGGGGAGACGTCGCCGCGCAGCTTTGCGCCGAGTAGCCGGTCCACGGTATCGTCCGTTTCCGGCAGCTCATCGAGCGCTGCGTCCCACAATTCGCGGTCAATGCCGCGGCGGTAAAGCTCATCGCAGATGCGGCGCTTACCGTAGCCCTTGGCGGCATAGTGCCGCACAACAAGACCGGCAAAGCGCTCGTCGTTCACAACGCCGAGACCGCACAGCCAATCGGCGACTTCCTCGGCGTCGGTGTTTGATATGCCCTTTTCCGTGAGCTTATCGAGCAGCATCTTTCGCGATACGTCGCGGCGTTCCAGAATTTTCAGCGCCCGCTGCCTGGCTTCGTCGTTCATCAGCCCTCAAAGTCGTCGGCGGAAATATCAATGGCGCGGCCCGCGGCGATGGCGGCCTTGCGCGCCTGCGGCGTGAGCAGCTTGTGGGCGTTGGCGCGGATGTCGGCTTCGATCTTGTCGGCGACCTCGGGGTTGGATTCAAGGTATTCCTTGACCTTGTCCTTGCCCTGAATGCGCTCGCCGTTCACGGTGAACCACGCGCCCGCCTTGTCGATGAGCTCGAGCTTCACGCCGAGATCGATGATCTCGCTGACCTTGGAAATGCCTTCGCCGTAGATGATGTCAAATTCGGCCTCCTTGAACGGGGGCGCGACCTTGTTCTTGATGACCTTGGCGCGGGTGCGGTTGCCCACCATTTCCGTGCCGGATTTGAGCGTTTCGATGCGGCGCATGTCGATGCGGACGCTTGAGAAGTATTTGAGCGCGCGGCCGCCCGGCGTCGTTTCGGGGTTGCCGTACATAACGCCGATCTTCTCGCGCAGCTGGTTGATGAAGATGACGACGGTATTCGTCTTGGAAATGGCGCCCGCGAGCTTGCGCAGCGCCTGCGACATCAGCCGCGCCACCACGCCGACGCTGCTCTCGCCCATCTCGCCTTCAAGCTCGCTGCGGGGGAGGAGAGCGGCCACGGAGTCCACCACGACCACGTCCACCGCGCCGGAGCGCACGAGCGCTTCGGTAATGTCGAGCGCCTGCTCGCCGGTGTCCGGCTGGGAGATGAGAAGATTATCGATATCCACGCCGAGCGCGCGGGCATACGCGGGCTCGAGCGCGTGTTCCACGTCGATATACGCGGCCTCGCCGCCGCTCTTCTGGGCGCTGGCGACGATGTGCAGCGCAAGCGTCGTCTTGCCGCAGGATTCGGGGCCGTAGATCTCAACGATGCGGCCGCGCGGCACGCCGCCAATGCCGAGCGCGAGATCAAGCGAAAGAGAGCCGGTGGGGATCGCCTCCACGTTCACGGCAATGTCATCGCCGAGACGCATGATCGCGCCCTTGCCGTAATTCTTTTCGATTTGAGCGAGCGCTGTCTCCAGCGCTTTTTTCTTGTCGGTCGCCACAGCGGCGGCCGGAGCGGCGGCCTTTTTCTTTTCTGCCATGATGCATCCCTCACATTTCTTCAGAATCGGTAGGAATCGGTTTCTTTTTCTGTGCGTAAATGACGCGCTCGGTGCCGAGCGTGTCGAGCGTGCAGCCGAGATTGTGGAATCCGGCCTCGAGAAGCAGCGCGCGCACATCCGCCGCCTGCCCCTCTCCGACTTCAAATATAATCCATCCGCCATCCTTTAAAACGGACTTCCAGTTTTGCAGGACGCTGCGGTAAAATACGAGACCGTCCTCGCCGCCGTCAAGCGCGAGCATGGGTTCCCAGTCGCGGACGGACGTGTCCAGCGCTTGGCACTCTTCCTCGGTGATGTATGGCGGATTGCACGCGATAAGATCAAAATTCTGCATCCGGAGCGGGGGCGGGGCGAGAGCGTCCGCCTCGAGCGCAACGGCGCGCGGATTGAGCCGGTGCAGGGAGATGTTCTTGCGTGTAACGGAAAGCGCCTCGGGGCTTATATCGGCAAAAATGACGCGCGCCTTCGGGAGATTGACGCCCAGCGCGCAGCCGATGCACCCGCTGCCGCAGCAGAGATCGAGGATCCGCGGTTCGGGAACATCCTTCAGAATTTCCAGTGCCGTGAAAACGAGCGGCTCGGTATCCATGCGGGGAATGAGTACCGCGGGCGTTACGATCATTTCCAGCCCGAAAAACTCCCATTTTCCGGCGATATACGCCAGCGGCTCGCCGGAAAGACGCCGCTGCAAAAGCTTCTCCGCGGCCTTTTCCGCCTCGTCACCGGCGTACATATACATCCGTGCAATGAGCTGCGCGTCGGTATATCCGGCGCCCTGCGCGAGCAGACGCCGGGCTTCGAGCGCATATTCTTCCACGCCGGCCTCCTTGAGCGCGCGGCGCATGGCGAGATACAGCTCATTATAGGTCTTTGCCAATCCTAACCCCTCTTTTTTTTACCAGGCGTCCGAGCCTTTTTCTTCCGGGAGAACGAGTTTGAGCGACTCGATGGCGACTTCGAGCATGGAGTCGTCCGGCTCGGCGGTCGTCAGATGCTGCACGGCCTTGCCCGGCGCGGAGGCGATGCGGGCAAGCGCGCTGTCGCTCCGGCCCGCCCACTTGATGATCTCATAGCTGATCGAAACGACGACCGGCAGAAGTAGCAGATGCAGACCCATGCGCGCGAGCGTTCCCTCGGTGCGCACGAAGGAGAAAACAAGAATGCTGATAAAAATCACGATGAAGAGAAAGCTCGTTCCGCACCGCGGATGGAAGCGCGACTGCATGCGCGCGTTCTCCACCGTGAGCGGAAGTCCTGCTTCGTAGCAGAAAATGGTTTTATGCTCCGCACCGTGATACATCCACACGCGCTTCATATCCGGGATCATCGAGCAGAGCTTGAGATATCCGAGAAAGATCGCAAGGCGGAAAATACCCTCGGCAAGACCGCGCCATACGCCGAGCGGCACGAGCCGGTTCAAAAGACCCGCGAGAAACGTCGGCAGCAGGGCGAAAAGCCCGACGGAGAGCGCGATGCCGAGCACGACCGCGGTATAGAGAATAATCTTTTCCGCCGTCTCGTCCGAAAAATGCTTCTGGATCCAGAGATCAAATTTATCCGGCTCGCCCTGCTCGTCCTCCGGCTGCTGCTCGGCGGACCAGGTGATCGCCTTTACGCCGTTGACCATGGAGTCAAGAAAATTCACCACGCCGCGGATGAACGGATATCCCATCCACGGGTGCTTGTCCTTGCTGAGCTTGAGCGGATCAACGCGGGAGACAAGCGTACCGTCGCTCTTGCGGCAGACGATGGCCTGTCGGTCAACACCGCGCATGAGAATGCCCTCAATGAGCGCCTGCCCGCCGATGCTCGTCCGGAAGGGCGCGGGGGTCTTGGATTCCTGTGCCATAGAAAAACTCCTTATAGTTAAGATGCCTTGCGCGGCAGCGTCACCGTGACGCGCACGCCGCCGCCGGCGGCGTTGGCAATATCGAGCGTGCCGTTGTGCCGTGTGACGATCTCGTCGCACACGGCAAGGCCGATACCGCTCCCGCGTTCCTTGGAGGAGCCCTTGAAGAATTTCTTCTTCACCTGCGGCAGCTCCGCCGGCGGAATGCCGGGGCCGTAGTCGCGGATGCATACGGAGACGGTCGCGTCGTCGTGCGTGATGTTCACGTCGATCTTTTTGCCGTTTTTGCCGTATTTGCAGGCGTTATCGAGAATGTTGAGGAACACCTGCGAGAGCCGCTCGGGGTCGCCGGGGATCTCCGGAAGGTCTTCCTCCGGCGAAACATAGGTCACGGCGAGATCTTCGTGGCGGAAAAGCTCATTATAGGTATAAAGGCAATCCTCGACCAGCGCCGGCAGCTCCACGGTGGAAACGTGCAGCGTAAACCGGCCGTCCTGAATGCGCGTGAATTCGAGCAGCTCCTCGACCATTTTGGTAAGGCGTCCCGCTTCGCGGGTGATGATCTCGATGCCGCGGCGCGAGTCGCCCCGGATGGCCTCGTCGTAGGCGAGCGTTTCCGCCCAGCCGGTGATGGCGGTGAGCGGCGTGCGCAGCTCGTGGGAAACGGAGGAGATGAACTCGGTCTGCACACGTTCCGCCTGCGAGAGCTTCTGCGACATATCGTTGATCGCGTCGGTCAGCTCGCCGATCTCGTCGTCGTGCGTTTTTTCCACCTGCGCGCCGTAGCTTCCTTCGGCGATGCGGCGGGCAACGCCCGTGAGCGAAGCGATCGGCTCGGTGATCGTGCGCAGAAAGTAAAGGTTCGAGAATACAACGATCGCGAGCACCACGAGCCCGATGCCGCCCGCGACGAGCGAGGAGGTGTTCACCGCGCGGTCGATGAGCTTGAGACTTGTGATATACCGCATCACGCCGACGACGCTCCCGCTGCCGGAAACGAGCGGCGCGGATACGGCGAGAACCTTTTCCCCCGTGGAGGCGCGCTTGCCCTGCCAGAAGCTGATCCTGCCGGAGTCGAGCGCGTTTTTGATATCATCCGAGCCGGGGATCGAACCGGCGGAAATGCCGGTGGAGGCGATCTCTACGCGTCCCTCGGTGTTGACGAACTGCAATTCGAGCGAATCCTTGTCGTCAAAATTCTCGGCATAGTTGAAGGCGCGCTGATAAAACTCCGCGTAGGTGCGGTCCACATAGGACGAAAGGAACGCCGAAGCGGTCTCCGCCTTTGCCTGCAGCGAGGCGCGCGTGGCGGAATAGTAATAGGCCTGCAGCGAGAGAGTATACGCTGCGAGAGAAATAATGATCGCCAGCAGCACAAGGCCGCTTCCGACGAACATGCCGCGGGCGCGGATGGAGCGGAAATGGATATCGCGCAGGCGCGGCAGGCGCACCGGTTTTTTGGCGGCTGCGGCGTGGCGGCTTTTTACTTTTTTTGCGAAAAGGTCAGCGAGCAGCTTCTTCATGGAATGCAGATCCTCCGAAGAGTCTTAAAGTCCCCACTTGTAGCCGTAGCCCCAGACGGTGGTGATGTAAGCGGGCATGGTAGGATCGTCCTCGATCTTGATGCGAAGACGCCGGATGTTCACGTCCACGATCTTCAGCTCGCCGAAGTAGTCGCGGCCCCATACCTCGTTGAGGATATCCTCGCGGGAGAGCGCTTTGCCGGGATTGTCCATAAAGTATTTGATGATGGAAAACTCGATCTGCGTCAGACGCACGCGCTCGCCGTTTTTTTCCAGCGTGCGGTTGCGCGTATTGAGACGGAACGGCCCCTGCCGGATCTCCCCGGTATCCTCGGCGTCCTGCTCGCCGCCGGTGCGGCGGAAGAGCGCGTCGATGCGGGCGGTCAGCTCGGCGGGGGAGAAGGGCTTGGTGACATAGTCGTCCGCGCCGGTCATAAGACCGGTGACCTTGTCCATTTCCTGGCTGCGGGCGGTGAGCATGATGATGCCGATGCGCGTGTTGGACGCGCGGATACGGCGGCAGACCTCAAAGCCGTCGATATCCGGCAGCATAACGTCCAGCAACGCCACGCGGATGTCCGGGTGGCGGCGGAGCTGCTCAAGCGCCATTTCGCCGCAGTCGGCCTCGATCGGCTCATAGCCGCTCCGGCGCAGATTGATGACGACAAAACTTCGGATGTTGGCCTCGTCTTCCAGAACCAGAACTTTCTTCATATCGGTTTCTTACCCTCCAACGACGGAGCCGGAGCTCCAGTCTGTATAAATCACATGAAATCGGCTGCGGATCGTGTTCTCGTCGGTCTTGCCGTCAAGAATTTTGGCGGCGTACACCGTCGTGCCCTCCTCCTGCAGAAGGAAGCGGTTATCGAGCCTGGCGCGCTCGTACCGGTTTTCGCCGGTGATGGCGTATACGGCGACATAGTCCTCAAGCGAGCCGTCCGAGCGCAGCCGCGAGAGAATGACCGCGCGCTCGCCGGAAACGCTGTCGTCCCGCCGCACCGTGAGCCCGACGTCCCAGCCGGACGGCAGCACAAGATACCAGTTGTCCGTAACGCAGTGGTATGTTGTCATGATCGTGCTCGCGCGGCCCGAAGCGTCGTAGCGGAACCAGGCGATCGACCAGAAAACCTCGTCCCCGCGGCTGTAGAGCTGCTGCGGGTGCGGGATCTCGGTGGAGCCGTCGCCGTCGATGTCCTGCGCGTACACAAGACTGTAGGAGCGGCGCGTTTCGGAGATCTGCGTGGTGCGGTTCATGGTGAGATTGATGAGAGAACCGTCCCGGCAGACGAAGAGATCGGACACAAGATCGCCGGTCGTGAGCGTAGACTCCGCGAGCAGCGCGGGCGCGTCTCCCGCAAGCGTCACCATGCGCAGCCGCTGCAGCGCGGAGATACCGGCGCTGAGCGCCGCCGAGGTCGCCTGCGGTTCCTGCCCGAGCGGGAAGGTGTATTGATCGACAAGATAGGTCGTGCTGTTTGCCGCGCGCAGATTCAAAAGCTCGTCGCAGCCGTCGCGGTTGATGTCGCCGGTGACGAACTCGGCGCTGTCGGTGCTCAAAAGCACGTCGCCGGACCAGCCCGCGAGAGAATATACGCCCAGAACGGACAGACCCGAGGAGATCTGCCATGAGACGAGAAGCTCCTTCTGTCCGTCGCCGGTGAGATCGGCATAGTCGATCCGCCCGATGGACGAGCCTTCGCCGGAGATGGAGAGCGCGAGCCGGTGTTCGCCGTTTTCGGAATCGTAGATGTTGATCTTGGGGTTCTTCGCGGCGTCGCGGAAGAAGGCGAGCGCCTCGTCGGCGCCGTCGCCGTCCACGTCGCTGAGCTGCACGCTCTGGCGGTAGCTGCCGTGGATCGGCGCGGCATATTCGCTGCCGGAGGCAAGCTCCTCATCGATGAGCGATTGGAGCTGCCGGTATTCCTCCGAGGCCATCGGAAGAGAGAAATATTGATCGATGTTGCCGGAATAGCAGCCGCTCAGACAGAAAAGCAGCGCAGCAAGCAGCAGAAAAGCCCCCGGCCGGACAAATCGTTTCATAGTCTATCTCCGTTTTTCAGTGCATAAATAGGCAAAACTATATTACCATATCGACGCTAAAAATGGAATACCGGAAGCGGAATATTTTTTCTTGCCAACGGCACATTTCCGCGGTATAATGCCGCCATACGCCGGTGTGGTGGAATTGGCAGACGCCCGGGACTCAAAATCCCGTGTCCGCAAGGACGTGCGGGTTCGACCCCCGCCACCGGCACCAAAAAACCAGCACCTCCGTCAGGAAGTGCTGGTTTTTGCATATTTGAAACGCTCAAGGCGGGCAGGCACAAGCTGTGCCTGCC
>CDZG01053127.1_pt1 | contig 60972 bp, 57 predicted proteins | sample 557741 | NCBI WGS metagenome assembly CDZG01 (sample SAMEA3182086, study PRJEB8094) | gut metagenome | biome: human; feature: gut; material: Stool; isolation source: human stools | place: Canada | collected 2013-01-21
GCACTATGCTGTATGAGCAATTCGGGGAACTGAAGTACAAGTACCGCAACAGAGAATTCTGGTGCAGGGGGTATTATGTGGATACGGTAGGAAAGAACGAGACCCGAATTGCGGAGTATATAAAGAACCAACTAAAGCGTCGATTAACAAGAGCACACACGTCGGACAGCCAGTCTTTTCGGTGCTTTTTGCCCTTTTGTCCTTGGCGGGCGACAGCCCGCCTGCGTCCAAAAGAACAAAAATCCCTCGAAAATCCAAGGCTGTCCGATGCGAAGCAGTTCTGCCGGAGCAGAAATGCTCGCAGACAAGGAAAAGGCCGCAGAGAATACTTTGTGTATTCTCAAGGGCTTTGACGCCGTATGAGGGCATTTCCGCCCAGCAGAACCGCGTGTGCCCTTGTCAATCGACGCAAAGAGGACAAATTAGGTGAACAGATGACGATAGCCTCTATTGGCCCGTTTACGGGCGGCAAGTAACAATCCCTGCGCAACTGGCAGACCGTATTACACGTTTACGCGTTACGCGAGGAACAGAGGGCTTTGCCCGCATAGGAAGAACCCCCAGTTTTACTGGGGGGTTACTTTTTTTGGGGGGCTTGACAAACTGTATTAACTGTGTTAAGTTTCGTAGTACAGTTAATACACGGAAGGAGGTGGCGGCATGGTCACGATCAATTACCGGGACGGGCGCCCGATCTATGAGCAGGTCAAGGACGATCTGCGGCGGCTTGTCGTCACCGGTGCAATGCAGCCGGGGGAGAAGCTTCCCTCGGTGCGTGAGCTTGCAGTATCGCTCGCCATCAACCCGAACACGATCCAACGTGCCTACCACGAGCTGGAGAGCGAGGGATACATCGTCTCCGTCCCCGGCAAGGGCAGCTTCTGCGCCCAGTTCTCCCCGCAGAGCGACCCGCGGCGCGAGGAACTTCTCGCCCGGCTGGAGGAAACGGTGCGCGAGCTTCGCTGGCTCGGCGTGAGCGAGGAAGAGATCATAGAAAAGATCGGAGGCGACGGCCATGGCGAGCATTGAACTGAAAAACGTTACAAAGATTTACGAAGGCTTCAAAGCGCTCGACGCGCTGAATCTCACGGTGCCGTCCGGCTCGGTCTACGGTCTCATCGGTCCGAACGGCGCGGGCAAGACGACCGCCATCCGTCACATGATGGGCGTGCTGCGGCAGGACGCGGGCTCGGTGCTGCTCGACGGGGAACCGGTGTTTGAAAACCCCTCGGTCAAGGCGCGGATGCTCTGCATCCCGGACGAGCCGTATTTCACCTCCACGAGCACGACGCGCGATCTTATGAAATTTACGCGCGCGCTCTATCCCCGCTTCGACACCGAACGCTACGAAAAGCTGCGCGAGATTTTCGCGCTTGACGATACGCGCCCCATCCGCCGCCTTTCGCGCGGCATGCAGAAGCAGTCGGCCTTCTGGATCGCGCTTGCGGCGCGGCCGGAGGTACTCGTGCTCGATGAGCCGGTGGACGGCCTCGACCCCGTGATGCGGCGGCAGGTGTGGTCTCTTGTCATGGAGGATGTGGCGGAGGAGGGCATGACGGTGCTCGTATCGTCGCACAATCTCCGCGAGCTGGAGGACGTGTGCGACCACGTCGGCATCATGCAGCGCGGCCGCTGCCTGCTGGAAAAGAGCGTTTCCGAATTGCAGGAGACGACGACCAAGGTGCTGCTCGCCCTGCCGGACGGCACGGCGCTGCCGGAGGAGGGACTGGATATTCTCCACCGCTCCTCGACCGGCAAGCTGCAGACGCTCATACTGCGCGGCAGGGAAGAGGACAATCTCGCGTGGCTCGAAAAGCTGCACCCGCTGTTCATGGATTCCGTGCCGCTGACGCTGGAGGAAATATTCATTTACGAGCTGGGAGGTGTGGACGATGCCGTCCGAAAGAACGTTCTTTAATAAGGCGATATACAAACGGGCTCTCTCCCGCTTCTGGATCATCGGCGCGGCCTATGCCGTAGTGCTCTGCTTTCTTACGCTCATGTGCGGGCAGTATTTCAATTCCGAGTTTACGGAAATGAGCGAGTATGTGAGCTACAGCATCCTCAGCAACCTGACGCGCCGGGAGATCCTCGCCGCGGCGGTCGCGGCGGTGGTGATGGCGGTCGCTGTCTACGGCTGGATGTTCCGCAAGACCTCCGCAGCATACATATCGGCGCTGCCCGTGACGCGCGAGGCGCTTCTCATTTCAAGTTTGCTCGCCGGGCTGACGCTTCTCATCCTGCCGTGCATTATCGCGATGCTCGTGAGTTTGCTTCTCTATGGCGGCGCGGGCTCGCCGTGCACCCCGTACCTTCTGTGCTCGGCGGCAGCAGCGGCGCTGATGAACATAGCGTTCTTCGGTCTCGCGTCATTCTGCACGGTGTTCACCGGAAACGCGGCGGTGCTCCCGGCGCTCTATGTTATCGCGCTCTACGGTTTTGTCGGGATCGAGGTCGGGATCCGGTATATAACGGAGTTTTTGCTCTTCGGCGTAAGAGGCGGCACCGGCTGGGAGCTCGCGATCCTCTCGCCGCTCTATTACTTTTTCAACAACTATGTGGGAACCTATTCGTATGCGCTCCCCCTCACGGCCATCTATGCCGCGGCGGGCGTGATCCTCGCGGGGCTCGCTGTGATCTTCTTCCGCCGCCGGCGGATGGAGGCCGCGGGCGAGGTCGTCGCCGTTCCGGTGCTGCGCCCCATTTTCCGCTGGGGGCTTGCCGCCGTGGGATCGCTCGGCATGGCGCTGCTGACGCTCAAGAGCGTATTCAATGTCGGCTCCTATGCCGCCGGAAACGGCGGTACTCCGGCGAGAGTAGCAATTTTGCTTCTTGCCATGCTCTTCGGCGCGGCGGTCGGCTGGTTCGGCGCGGAGGCGCTCATGCGCAAAACGCTGCGCGTGTTTGACCGGCACTGGAAGGGGCTCGGCGTTTTCTGCGCGCTGCTCTGTGTGCTCGTCATCGGCGGTAAGCTCGATGTGTTCGGCGTTGAGCGCTATCAGCCCGATGTGGACGAGATCGGGTACGCCGCGGTGAACGGCTGGGGCGAATACAAAGAAAGGCGCATCATACAGCCGGAGAACATCGAAGCGCTCCTCTCTCTGCAAAAGGACATTATCGCAAACAAAAAAGTGTACGCAAATCAGAATGGTATCTACACGTTCCCGCTGGAGATCGATTATTACGGCACGGACGGAAAGCTCCTTGTCCGCCGCGTGTATACCTATGCTGCGGATAAGTACCCCCCGTATGTGACTGGCGGTGACCCTACCATCGGCTTCCCCGCGGAGAATGACGCTATCAGCCGGAACATCCGGCAGTACGAAGAGCTTCTCAACTCCCGCGAGCTGATGGAGGGACGGGCGCTCTTCCCGTGCGACCGGAGCGAGACTGCCGTATTTTCTGCGAGCATTCAGTGGTATGAGTCAAGCTCACCGACGCAGCAGGGGCTCACGCTCACAACGGACGAATTCTGGGAGCTTTACGACACCTGTATCGTCCCCGATCTGCGCGACGGCAATATCGGCGGCGTCAAGATCATTCAGGACGAGGATTTCTATCGGACGATCGAACCGATCTACATCACCGCCACCGGCGTCCACACCAACAGCAACGGCGAATATGTCTACAATTATTACACCGTCCGTCCGCTTGCGGTCTCGGCGCGCACGAACGCGTGGCTGCGCGCTCACGGCGTCACGGTGCAGACGCTCGGAGAGCTGAACAATGTGCTGAACAATGTGGAATTAAACGGCAGTACGGACGTGAACGGCCTCGCCGGATAAATGCTTCCCGAAAGGAGAAGACAATGAAAAAAAGAGTTGTCATCCTTATATTGACACTGGTGTTCCTGGCGGGAGCGATGGCAGCGGCGGGTCTGCCGCTTGAATCGCGCGCCGCCGCAGCCACGTCGAAGCCGACGGAGACCCCGGCAGTTACGCCGGGATCGTTGCCGGAGATTTCGCCTGCGCCGGAAGAGACAGAACCGCTCGCCGGTATCGGCGGCATTCTCGAGCGGCTTGCGCAGGATTATGACCCCGCCTCCGGCGCGGTCGGCGCGTACCGCTGGGCGGAATCCGTCCTCGGCCAGTATCTCGCGGACGGACGCGACACAGCCTCGGCGCGCGCCGCCGGCGCGGCCTACGCCGCGCGCTACGGCGAAAACGACGCGGTGCTGAAAACCCGCCTTGAAACGGTGCGGACTGCGGCGGAAGCGCTCACCTCCGGGCAGGAGCTCGGTCTTGTGCGCGACCGGCGGCTTCTCACCGCTGGGTGGGAGAGCGGGGAAGTGGACACGCTCTTCGCCGCCATTGCCGCAGGAGCGGCCATTGCATAATTTTCCTGCTGCGCAACCCGGCGCGGTATCTCTCCTCCTGCTCCGCGCCGGGCGCATCGATATATCGAAGAATAACAACCATTGACAGAAAGAAAAGGAGTACCATCCATGAAAAAGATCCTTGCCATCGTTCTCAGCGCCGCGGCGCTGCTGCTCACGCTTGCGGGCTGCGGCCCCAAGACCGCCTCGGCGGGCAACGCTTCCGGCGGCAACGCCTATTATGCCTCCGCCGGGAACTACTACGCCTCCTACGGCAACGCCTCGTCCGGCAACGCGGGCTGAAAATCATAAGTGACAGAGCCCCGGAGCAAACTATGCTTCGGGGCTTTGAGCTTGTCAAAAAAGTATTTTTGACAAGCTCTCAAACGAGACCCACTTCGTTGGGCTCTCGTTTGAAGGGGCTACGGCTCGCCGCAGCGCACGCTCTGCGAGCGCACGTTTGCGAGCCGAGAAGTATTTTTGCCGACGTACACGCCGCCGGCAAAAATGCTTTGCACTTTATTTGCGCCTGCGGGCGCAAACTCTGCGAGGCTTTTTCGACAGGCCGAGAGCCCCGGAGCAAACTATGCTTCGGGGCTTTCCCGTTTTAATGCCTCCCTTGTGTAAAGGGAGGTGGATTTTGCCGCAGGCAAAAGACGGAGGGATTGTCGCTTTCTGAAGACTACAATCCCTCAGCTTCGCTTCGCTCAGCAGCTCCCTTTGCACAAGGGAGCCTTTGAAAACCGTGCCTTGACGCTTTGCCTCAAAACGTCCTATAATACTCCCAAACTCACCCCGCGCCGACCGCGGGAGAAAGGACACCCGCCACGAAAAAACGTATTTCTCTTCTTCTGATATTCGCGCTGCTCTGCGCGCTTCTCGCCGCCTGCGGCGCACCGGCGCAGCCGGAGCCGACGGCTATCCCCGCGCCGACGGATGCGCCCACGGCGACGCCGGAGCCGACGCCCACGCCCACGCCCGAACCGACCGCAACGCCGGAACCCACGCCCGAGCCGGTCGCGGCGGAGATCACGGACGGAGTCTCCCTCTCGGACAGTATCGGCGGCTACACGCCGATCCTCCGCGACGGCGACCGCACCTCCCGCATCGACTACCGCGCCGGGAACACGCTGCGCATTTCCTCCGAAACGCCCATCGCCGCGCTCTATCTTTACTGGTATACCCCGTGCGAAGCATTCACGATCCATACCGCCGCGGGGGACGTCCCCGGCGGCGAGTACGGCTTTCTGCACGAGTATCTCGCGCTGCCGGAGGCGGTGACGGAGCTTGATATCGAGTTTTCCGGCCTTTCGCCGCTCTGCGAGGTGCGCCTCTTTACGACCGGCGCGGCCCCAGCAGACGTGCAGGTCTGGCAGCCGCCGTGCGAGCAGGCGGATGTGCTTCTCTTTCCGAGCCACGCGGACGATGACGTTATCTTCTTCGGCGCGCTTGCCGCGCAGTGCGTGGATCGGGGGCTCGCGGTGCAGGTGGCGTATCTTGTGAATCATTACGACTGGCAGCCGCGCCCGCAGGAGCTTCTGGACGCGCTCTGGACGATGGGCATCCGGAACTATCCGGTCATCGGGCCGTTCCCGGACTATTACGTTCTTTCGCTCGAGGCGGCGCAGCAGAGCTTCGGCGAGGAAAACGTCATCGCCTATCAGGTGGGACTGCTGCGGCGGTTCAAGCCGCTCGTCGCCGTCGGGCACGACCGCGAGGGCGAATACGGTCACGGCGCGCACCGGCTCAACGCGCTCGCGCTTGAACAGGCCGTCGTGTACGCCGCGGATGCTTCGTACGATGCCGAGAGCGCCGCGCAGTACGGCGTATGGGATACGCCGAAGCTGTATCTCCACTTTGCCGACGAAAACCCGATCTTCCTCGACGTGGAAACGCCGCTGGAGAGCTTCGGCGGCAAAACGGCGTTTGAAGTTGCTTCGGAGGCCATGCTCTGCCACGAGAGCCAGCTGCAGTACGCCCATCGTCCGACGCTTGCAAGCGAGGAATTCCCGCGCTACGACTGCCGCCGTTTCGGTCTTGTCCGCTCGCTCGTCGGCGCGGACACCGGCAACGATATCATGGAGCATCTATCTTAAAATAAAAGATTTTAGGAGAAAGAAGCATGAAAGGCGGCTGTTTGACGGATCACATTCCACAGATGCAAACGGATGAGCTGGTACCTCTGCTGAGCCATGAAAACTTTCTTGTCAAAGCTTCGGCAATCATGGAAATCGTTGAACGCGGCGAAACGAATGCCGAGATAGAAAGCGGGCTGATGAAAGCCGCAGAGGACGAGACAAGTTTCTGGAATACATTCCGTGTGAAAGACCTTGCAATGGCGGCTCTTGACCGTCTTGGCATCCGAAAGTATAATGGTGACCGCTACGAGGTACTCTGCCTCAAAAAAGCGGACTTCGCGGCGCATAAATAAAGCAGGAGGAAAGACTGTGATTCCGTGGGAAAAGAATGCCGTTTCTTATATCAACGACGGCGACGCGGGGGCTTGCCCTGTGTGCGGTTCGCGGGAAATAAGGGCGGAAAAGCACATTTTCGGTGACAGGCTTAGCGTATCCTTCATGTGCATGAAGTGTAAGGCGGCGAGCCACTTTGATGGTTTTTTGCCTGAAAAGGAGGACGGACGGATACCATGATGCGCGGTGAAGCACTTGAAAAATCTATGTTCTTCATGTCGAATCCGGATTGGTATTACTATCTGGACGAAGATGATGACGAGCAATTCCCTCTGCTCACGGATAAAGCGCCGCCGGAAGCGGTCGAATCATACAATTATGCAAAGAAACTGTTTGAAGAGCACAAAAGAACCGGGATCCTTCTCTAAACACTTCCCTATACCGCTGAAAATGAGTTTATAGAAAGATTGAAGAAGGAGGGGAGATTGTGAAAGGCTGGGAGAAAAACGTGGTATTGTATGCCGAAACTCACGCAGCCGGTGCGTGTCCTGTCTGCGGAAAGAATAACGTGACTGTGCAGGAACATATTTCCGGCAACAGACACAGTCTGACGTTCCGCTGCCGGGACTGCGGCGCCGGAGATCATTTTGACGGCGCGATCCAGAAAAAAGGATCGAATAACGGCTAAGCTGCATGTTCCTTTGCTCTCAATATGTTTAGGGAGGATTAGTAGTGGACGAACGCAAGTGGCAGGAAATGCGGGAGCTTGATGAAGCTGCCGAGCGTGCCGGCGGATATGTTGCGCTTCCGTGGACGCTGCCGCCGAATCCGCAGGGAGAAAAAGAGTTTACTGCCATGCGAAGGTATTCCATAGAAATGGAGAAACCCATTTCCGCTTTTACGGAAGAAGATTATTATGCAATTGGTATAAGAGCCCTTTCTTTATAAAATATCCCCCTCTGCTTGACGCAGAGGGGCTTTGCTTTTATAATATGCCATGCGCTGCATCCCGTGCCGCACGGCACATACTAAGGGAGCAACAGCAGGAGGAATTGAATATGAACGCAAACTCTCAGGGAAAGACCCGGCGTCTGGCGGGTCTGGCGCTTTTTACAGCACTGATCGTCATTTTGCAGCTGCTCGGCAGCTTCATCCGATTCGGCCCGGTCTCGGTGTCGCTCGTCGCGCTGCCCATAGTGGTGGGCGCGGCGGTATACGGCAGCGCGGCGGGGCTGTGGCTCGGCTTTGTTTTCGGCATGGTGGTGCTGCTCTCGGGCGACGCCGCGGCGTTTTTCGCCTTCAGCGTGCCGGGAACGCTGCTCACGGTGCTCGTAAAGGGCATTGCCTGCGGCGGTCTGGCGGGGCTCGTGTATGCGTGGCTCGCTCAGAAAAACCGCACGCTTGCCGCCGTCACCGCGGCCATCATCTGCCCGGTCGTGAATACCGGCGTATTTCTGCTCGGCTGCCGGATCTTCTTTATGCCGATGCTCGCTGATATGGCGCAGAGCCTCGGCTTCGGCGATAACGTGGGCCGGTTTATGATTATCGGTCTCGTCGGCGTCAACTTCCTTGCCGAGCTTGGCATCAACATTGTTCTCAGCCCCGTCATTCTGCGGCTGATCCGCATCGGGAGAAAGGAAAACTAAAGCCATGATCCTTGCCATCGACACCGGCAACACGAACATCGTTCTCGGCTGCATCGAAGACCGGAAGATCCGCGCCGTGGCGCGCATGGCGACGGACGTGAACAAGACCGACTACGAGTACGCCGTCGGCATGAAGAATGTCCTCGCGTTTGCGGGCTTTCAGCCGGAGAGTTTTGAGGGCGCGATCCTCTCAAACGTCGTCTGGCCGCTCACGTCCACGCTGTGCCGGGCGGTAAAGCTCCTCACGGGGCTGGATACGCTCGTTGTCGGCAAGGGTCTCAAAACCGGGCTGGACATCCGGCTCGACGATCCCGGCCAAATCGGGGCGGACCTCGTCGTCGGCGCGGTCGCGGCGCTGCATCTGCACCGCCCGCCGCTCATCGTCATCGACATGGGCACCGCTACGACCATCTCCGCCGTAGACGCGCAGGGCCGCTTTGCCGGCGGTGCGATCGTGCCGGGGCTTCGCCTGTCGATGGAATCGCTCTCCGGCAATACGTCGCAGCTGCCGCGCGTTTCGCTCGACGCGCCCGCAAAGTGCATCGGGACGAACACCGTCGCCTGCATGCAGTCCGGCGCGATCTACGGCTCGGCTGCCCTGCTCGACGGGATGATCGAACGTATGGAAACGGAGCTCGGCGCTCCCGCCGCCGTCATCGCCACCGGCGGTCTCGCCGGGTGCGTCACGCCCTTCTGCCGCCGGGAGATCCGGTACGAGCCGGATCTGCTGCTCATCGGCCTTGCGGTGCTCTGGGAAAAAAACCGCAGCGGGAAAAAAGCATAAAAACCAACGCGCCGGAACAGAAAAGCCTGTTCCGGCGCATTTTGTATTCACTTTTTCCGCGCGGCTCTGTGTCCTTCCGGCACGATCACCGTGGAAGAGACGCCGATGTTCTCCGGCAGATCGGTCATCTCGCTGAAGATGCGCTGCGAGGGAAGACCGCAGTCGGCGACCATGGAGGCCTCCTTTGCAAGACCGCGGCACGAGAGCGCCGCGGCGGTCTCGCCGATGGCCTTGCCGGATTTCATCAGCACCTTTGTGCCGGAAAGCTCCAGCGCCATGTCCAGATTCCCTGTTTCATCCGGATAGATATGCAGCGGCGAGTCCCTGTCGGTGAGACTGGTGCCGAGCGTTGCAGCCACGGCACAGAAGCTCGTGATGCCGGGGATCATCTGCGTGGCGTACCCCCGGCGGCGCAGCTCGTCAAGCACGTCGTACGCCGTGGCGCAGATCGAAACATCGCCGAGATTCACCATGGCGACGCTTAAGCCCGCGTCCAGCACGCGCGCGATGCTGCTCGCTGCGCGGACATACTCGGCGTTTCGTGCGGACCGTGCCCGTGCCGCGGTAAATTTCAGCGGTACGATCGACTTCCGGCTCAGATCGACGGCACCGCGGGCTACCTCCAGCGCCGGCATTTCCCCGGAAGCGGATCTCGGCGCGGCAATGACGGGGCAGAAGCCCAGAACGTCACACGCCTGGCGTGTCATCCACGCCGGGTCGCCGGGGCCGACGCCCACGGCGTAAAACATTCCTATTCCTGTTTTCACGACGATTGTCCCTCCGTGTGTGCGTCCGGAGAGATGAGCCCGGCCGCTGCGCGGGCTCGGAAGAACGTTTTTTGCATAACCATGCCCTCCTGAAAATATTCATGGGGGAATCTCGCAAAACGAACTTCCAGAGACGCAGCTCCCGAAAAATAAAAGCAGAGCAGCCCAAAGGCTGCTCTGACGGTATTTTCAGAATATCAAAGCGTTTTAATCGGAAACATACCATCCGGTGAAATATCCTGACTCCGTTTCCTCGCTCGCCCGCCTTCCCGGTTTCCCAGTGGCATATTGGGGTCGCTCCGCGTTACAGTTGCCGTTACAGTCCGTGGATCACACACGGTTCCTTCATTCGGATGTTTCTATTCAATTTTACGGGAGATTCATCCATGTAAGCCAAGAATATCACACGATGAATACGATTGCAACGCCTTTTCCTGAAAAAGGCGCGCCGCCGCAGACGGAATGCCCCCTTGACAGCATCGTACATCAAGAGATAGAATACTATTGTGCAGTTTCTGCGCACATAAACCGTATGCGTCTGTAGCTCAGTAGGATAGAGCGCGAGCCTCCTAAGCCCGAGGCCCCCGGTTCGAGCCCGGGCAGGCGTGCCAGGACGTCAGAAGGAGCCAACACCGTTCCGTTTCCGCCTTGCGGCGAAAACTGCACTATGTTGGCTCCTTCTTCCTTTTCCGAATCGAACCCGCTCCGCTGGGCTTCGATTCGGGTGTTTAAGGTCATCAGCCGCCGCGGACGGCGCCTGATCGACCGATGGTGTTGTTTTTCCTTTCCAAATCGAACCCATTTCATTGGGCTTCGATTTGGTTCCCATCAAGGAGCCAACACCGTTCCGTTTCCGCCTCATGGCAAAAACTGCACTATGTTAGCTCCTTCTTCCTTTTCCGAATCGAACCCGCTCCGCTGGGCTTCGATTTACTTTTTTTACAACAAGGCGGGCAAGCACAATTTGTGCCTGCCCGCCTTCGCATATTCTTTCGGTTTCCCATTTTTACTTTTTGAAAAACGCTACCACAACGGCGCCGGGGCCCGCATGGGTTCCGATCACACTTCCTACGGTCGTATAGCGAATTTCTTTCAGGTTTCCTTCCCAGATGTGACGGCTGTCTTCGATATATTTTAGCAGCAGCGCGTCAGAAATTCCACTGTAGCCCAGCAGAACCGGTCTGCTGAAATCAATGCCGCCGGCCTTGTCGATCTCCTGAACGAGCAGATTGTTCCCCATTTTGGAGCCGCGAGCTTTTCCCAGCAGGTGAATCTCGCCGTCAACAACGGAAAGCACGGGCTTGATATTCAGTACCCCTCCAGCGAATGCGGCGGTCTTTGAAATGCGGCCTCCTCGCTTGAGGTATTCGAGGGTATCCACCAGTGCCACAACAATGATTTTTTTCTTCTCTTCCTCCAGTATCTGCGCAGTTTCTTCTGCGGTCATTCCTGCATCCAAAAGGCGGAACGCAAGCTCTACCAGAATCCCGGTTCCCATCGCTGCGCTGGTGCCGTCCACAACATAAATGTTTTTATAATCCGCCGCCGCGATCATGGCGCTTTGATACGTGCCGGAAAATTTGGATGCAAGGGTAATAACAACGGCGGCTTCCTCCGCCTGCCTGACCTTTTCAAATTCCTTTATAAAGGCGTCCGGCGTTGCCTGACTGGTGGTGGGCAGCACATCGCTCTCGATGAGCTTTTCATAAAATGTTCTATTGTCGATGGTCACGCCATCAATGTATTCCTCCGGCCCGAAATGAACGGTGAGGGGAACCGTAGATACCCGTGCTTTGATCTCAGGAACAAAGTCCGCAGTGGAATCAACAATAATCCTTGTTTTCAATTTCGTCAATCTCCTATTCTTCGCTATTCTGAGCGATAGCCTCAAGGCTTCTGCTGATGACAGAAAGGGTGCGGTAAAATGTCGCTCGTTCGTCCTCCGTAAGGGTACGGCTGACCGTATCAAGGACGGCGCTGATTTTCTCCGCAATCCGTTTGCCGGCCTCTTGACCTTTTTCCGTCAAGAGCAGAGGGCTTCTGTACCGTTTAGCCCACCCGGAATTCCGGACGATAAATCCGTTGCTTTCCAGATACTCCAACGCACGGGAAATGGTCGCCTTGTCCTCCTCGCAGTGCTCGCACAGCTCTGCCGAGGTCACGCCGTTCAGCGAATGTATGTAGTACAGGCAGGATACATGGACGCTTCTCAGATGATATGCGGCCATCTCCTGATTTTTTATCCTTCGGATATCACGGCTGATTCGGTTGATTAAAACGGTAAATGTCTCAAATCTTTCCTGCATGGTTACCTCCCATCTCCAAGAACGTTGAAGTTTCAACATGCGAATCTTATCACATAGATGTTGAAATGTCAACATTTCTCTCTGATACATGTGAACTGCATTTTCAGAAACACCGTGAGCAAGAGCGGCAGGGCAGCTGAGTTTACACTTGGCAAGCAATGCCTGCGTTTATACAAACTTGATGAACAGGGAGATTTGAAATTGGATATACGACTAAGCAGGATAAATGATATTGACTTTGATGCTGATTTCCCCTAAAATGACCACTAGGGAAATGATACCTAACGCTTTTATTAGATATTTCTAATTTTTATCTAACACAGCACTATTTTTTCTAACGAACAAGATTTGTTTCTGGCAATCCCGTTTTGACTCGAACGCACTTATAACAATTATAACCGTCTGATTTCTGCCCGTTTCTGCATCATTTCTTAACGATTCGTGGCTAGAATTGTCTCAGATGGAAATGATACATTTCTGCGCCTAAGCCCGAGGTCCCCGGTTCGAGCCCGGGCAGGCGTGCCAAGACGTCAGAAGGAGCCAACACCGTTCCGTTTCCGCCTTGCGGTGAAAACTGCACTAATGTTGGCTCCTTCTTCCTTTTCCGAATCGAACCCGCTCCGCTGGGCTTCGATTCGGGTGTTTAAGGTCATCAGCCGCCGCAGACGGCGCCAGATTGACCGATGGTGTTGTTTTTCCTTTCCAAATCGAACCCATTTCATTGGGCTTCGATTTGGTTCCCATCAAGGAGCAAACACCGTTCCGTTTCCGCCTTGCGGCGAAAACTGCACTAATGTTGGCTCCTTCTTCCTTTTCCGAATCGAACCCGCTCCGCTGGGCTTCGATTGGGTTTTTATTCCGGGCAGTAGGAGAGAAAGAAATACTATGGAACGCTTTTGGGAACACTCCTGGAAACGGGTCGATCCGGAGCGGGTCGCGGGATATGTTCAATCGATTGATATGGCACCGGATGCGCTGATCAGTGCGCTGCACCGGCACGGCGTCAAAACCGTCTGTGACGCGGGCTGCGGCTGCGGGGCGTATGCGATGAAGCTCGCCGCAAACGGCTTTTCTGTCTGCGGCTTTGATGTTTCATCGCACGCCGTGGAGATCGTGCAGACCCTGCTGGAGAAAGCGGCGTTGGCGGCAGAGCTGAAAACCGCCGGTATCCTCTCGACCGGATACGCCGACGGGACATTTGACGGCGTGGTCTGCCGGGACGTTCTGGATCATCTGCCCCGCGCGGAGGCTGCCGCGGCGGTAAAGGAGCTCTGCCGCATCACAAAGCCGGGCGGCATCGTGATCTTCACGCTGGACCCGCTGGACGAAGAATACCGGACGGAACCGCACCGTGTAAACGCGGACGGAGACTACGTGTATACCGCCGGGAAATGGAAGGGGATGGTGTTCCATCCGTATACGGCGGAAACGGTGCGCGCCATCGTCCCGGAGGGGACAAGGTGTGAGATCACAGGTACCAGCGGGGAGCTCACAGTCCTGCTGCGGAAGAATGCCGAATAAAGAGAAAGAAGGGATGGCGCGCGGCCATCCCTTCTTTTGTCGGCAAAAGTGTCAGTTCTCCGTATAAATGCGCGGCACGCGCAGCGATACGCCGCAGAGCAGCTCATAGGGGATCGTCCCGGCGAGCGCGGCAAGCTCCGCGACCGTCGGCGCGCCGTCGTCCCCGCAGCCGAACACCGTGACAACGTCGCCCACGGCGGCGTCCGGAATATCGGTCACATCCAGCATGCACATGTCCATGCAGATGCGCCCGACCTGCTTTACACGCTTTCCGCGCAGCAGCACCTCAAGCTTTCCGGAAAGGCAGCGCTGCAAACCGTCCGCGTACCCGACGGGGAGCACCGCGAGCGTGCAGTCGCGCTCCGCCGTCCATGTGCGGCCGTAGCTGATCGAGTCGCCTTTCTTGTGATACGTGATCGCGCTCACGCGGCTTTTGAGCGCCATGACCGGCGTGAGCGAAAGCCCGCCGCGCTCGCTGTCCGGATAAACGCCGTAGGTGAGAAGGCCGGGGCGGACGAGATCGAGTGCCGCGCCCTTATCGCGCCACGAAAGCACCGCGCCGGAGTTGGCGCAATGGCGCAGCGGGAACCGGCGGCCGGTCATGGCTTCCAGCTTTTCGACCGCGGAGAGAAACAGCGCGAGCTGTGCGGCGGTATATTCCTCCTCGCCGGGCGTGTCGGAAACGGAGAAGTGGGTGAAAACGCCCTCAGCGTCCAGATTCGGCAGCTGTGCTACCGCGGCGGCCTCGCGCAGCGCGGTCTCATCCTGCACGCGAAAACCGAGACGCCCCATGCCAGTGTCGAGCTTCAGGTGAATCCGGAGCCGTTTTCCGCCGCGCAGCGCCGCGGAGAGGGCGCGGCCCTTTTCGGCGCATTCCACGGAGAGCGTGATGTCGTTCGCCGCCATGTCGGACGCGAACGCCGCGTCCACCGCGCCGAGGATCAGAATGGGCATCGTCTCTCCGGCTTGACGGAGAGCAAGCGCCTCCTGCGGGCAGGCGACGGCGAGATACCGGCAGCCGCACTCACGCAGCGCCGCGGCGATCTCGGAGGCGCCGTGGCCGTAGGCATCCGCCTTTACGACGCCGAGCAGCCCGCAGCCGTCCGGCAGCGCGCGCTGCATTTCCTCCACATTGTGCCGCAGCGCGCCGAGCGAAACCTCCGCCCATGTCCTTGTCTTTCGTGTATCCATAAAAGGATGCTCCTTTCTGCTTGAAGCCTCCCCTGTGTAAGGGGAGGTGGCAAAACTTTCTGTTTTGCCGGAGGGGTTGTCGGATTTTCAGAAAGCCGAAAAGGACAATCCCTCAGTCAGCCTGCCGGCTGCCAGCTCCCTTTACACAAGGGAGCCTTACTCCATGACCCAATCCGTGATCTCCAGCGTCAGGATCTTCCGCCCGTCGCGGGTGATCTCCGCGCCGGTGAGCGCGCCGGTTTCGTCCCGCCAGAGCGTTGCGCTCTCGCCGTCCGGGCCGGCGAAGGCTGCCGAGGACGAGGCGCAGTATTCCATCGTGCCCTGCGTGAGCGCGGCGAGCATGCGCTGCGGCGCGCCGCAGGGAGAGAGCGTTTCGCTCCGCCCGGCGTCGAGCGAGAGGATCACGCCGTCAAACTCCACCGCCGTCTCGCCGTCCTTCGCGCGGACGGCGATGCCGGAAACGGTCTCCGGCGCGGTGAGCGTGATGTGCGTTTCGCCGCCCGCACGCGCGACGTCCGCGCCGAACGAGGCGGAGCTGTCCTCCCAGTGCGCGGTGATCTCCGCGTGGAACGATATCCGCTCCGCGGTCTCGACCGTCTCGGCAAACGCTTTCCAGTTCTCCGCGTCCCGCCGCGCACCGCAGCCGGTGAGCAGCAGGGGTATCATCAGTGCGAACAAAATCGTCCGCTTCATGATCTTTACTCCGTGATCGTTTTGAAAATATACGGCAGCTCTTCGATGATGTCCGAGGGCGTCATGCCGTATTCGCCGAGCTTTTGCGCGCACACGTCGCCTGCCCCGGCATGGACGGCGCACGCGGTGACGGCCGCCCTCTCCGTCTCCATCTGCCCGAGCAGCGCCGCGGTGACGCCGGTCAGCACGTCGCCGCTGCCGCCCTTCGCCATGCCGGGATTGCCCGCCTCAATGACGTACATCCGCCCGGCGGGGTGCGCGATGATCGTGCGGTGGCCCTTGAGTACCGTGACGCAGCCGTACCGCTGCGCAAACTCCCACGCGCCGCGCTCGCGCCCGTTTTCCAGCGAGCCGCCGAGACGGAGAAACTCCCCCTCGTGCGGCGTGATAACGATCTCGCTCTTCGCCTCGCGCAGGATGTCCGGTGCAAGGGATACCGCCCAGAGCGCGTCTGCATCGAGGACGATCTTTCCGGGAAACTTTCGGATGAGCGCGGCGGTGAGCGCCGCCGTCCCATCGCTCCGGCCGAGACCGGGGCCGAGCGCGAGCACGCCGCAGCGGTCATAATACTCCCGCAGCGGCGCGAGCGCGTCCGCGGTGAGTTTTCCGGAAGCGTCGCTCGGAAGAGGAAATGGCATGGCCTCGTCGTTTTTCACGGCGCATACGCTCCAGATCGCTTCCGGCACGCCGAGATATACGAGCCCCGCGCCCGAGCGCACCGCCGAGCGCGCGCAGAGATTCGGCGCGCCGGTATACCCGACGCTTCCGCCGACGATGAGGAGCTTTCCGTAATCGCCCTTGTGCGTTTCGGCTCGGCGCCGCGGCACGGACACGCCGCCGCGATCCCAGTATACGCGCACGGTCTCCGGCATATTCCCGTCCACGGCTTTCACCCTCTCCGATAAAATTCCAAAATACATTATAGATTCCCGCGCGCCATTCGTCAAATTTATTCTTGCGAACCGGCGCGCACTATGGTATAAAGAGTATGTTATTTCGCATTGATCGGGAATATGACGGAATACCGCCGCAGCAGAGAAGGGCGTCGCCGGCTGAGAGCGCCCCGCGGAAAAGGCTCCGTATAGTTCGCCCGTGAGCGCCGGCCAATCCCCGGCGGGCTGCGCCCGTTACAGCGCACGAGAGCGGGGTTTTTCAAAAGCTCCGAATGTGGGTGGTACCGCGGAAGCATGCCTTTCGTCCCTTTTGTGGGATGAGAGGCTTTTATTTTTTGTTTTTTTTTAATATCAATACAGGAGGAAACCATGAAGAAAATGCTGGAAAGCCTGCGGGAAGCGTCCCGTCAGGCGATCGAAGAAGCCGTGGACATGGACTCGCTCGAAGCGCTGCGCGTCCGGTATCTCGGCAAAAAGGGTGAGCTGACCGCCATTCTGAAACAGATGGGCAAGCTCTCCGCCGAGGAGCGTCCCGTGATCGGCCAGCTTGCGAACGAGGTCCGCAGCGAGCTGGAAAACGAGATCGAAAGCCGCAAGAGCGCGCTCGCCGCGCGTCTGCAGGAGGCAAAGCTCCGCGCCGAAACGCTCGACGTGACGATGCCCGGCAAGGAGATCTCTCTCGGCAAGAAGCACGTTATGAACACCGTGCTCGACGAAGTCGTCGATATATTCATCGGCATGGGCTTTTCCATCGTGGACGGCCCGGAGATCGAGCTTTCCAACTACGACTTTGACCGTCTGAACATCCCTGAGAACCACACCGTCCGCGAGTGGACGGACACGTTCTATATCACCGAGGACGAGCAGGTCCATCTCCGCTGCCAGACTTCCCCGGTGCAGGTGCGCGTGATGGAGAACTCCCGCCCGCCGATCCGCATTCTGTCCCCGGGCCGCGTGTACCGCAAGGACGAGATCGACGCGACCCATTCCCCGATGTTCCACCAGATCGAGGGCCTTGTCATCGACAAGGGCATCACGATGGGCGATCTCAAGGGCACGCTCAACACCCTGATGAAAAAGCTCTACGGTCCCGATACCGTGACCCGCTTCCGCCCGCACCACTTCCCGTTCACCGAGCCGAGCTGCGAGATGGACGTGCAGTGCTTTGAGTGCCACGGCAAGGGCTGCCGCGTGTGCAAGGGCGAGGGGTGGATCGAGCTGCTCGGCGCCGGCATGGTGCACCCGCGCGTGCTCGAAATGAGCGGCATCGACCCGACGGTCTACTCCGGCTTCGCGTTCGGCGTCGGTCTCGAGCGTCTCGTCATGCGCCGCTTCCAGATCAGCGACATGCGCCTGCTGTACGAAAACGACACCCGGTTCCTGTCCCAGTTTTAAGGAGGTAGCGACATGAAACTTTCGAGAGAATGGCTGGGGGAATATACGACCATCGGTGCCCCCGATAAGGAATACTGCGACGCGATGACAATGTCCGGCTCCAAGGTAGAGGGCTGGGAGGTCACCGGCAGCGAAATTTCCCGCGTTGTCGTCGGGCGTGTGCTCTCCATGGAGCGCCACACGAACTCCGACCACATGTGGGTCTGCAAGATCGACGTCGGCGGCGAGCGCGAGCTCCAGATCGTCACCGGCGCGCAGAACGTCAACATCGGCGATCTCGTCCCCGTCGCGCTCGACGGCAGCACGCTGCCCGGCGGCAAGGAGATCCGCACCGGCAAGCTGCGCGGCGAACTCAGCGAGGGCATGCTCTGCTCGCTCGGCGAGCTGGGGCTTGAGCAGCGCGACTTCCCTTACGCGATCGAGGACGGCATTTTCATCCTCGAAGAGGACTGCGTCCCCGGCGACGATATCCGCGAGGTCTGCGGTCTCAACGACAGCGTCGTGGAGTTTGAGATCACGAACAACCGCCCCGACTGTCTTTCCGTGCGCGGTCTCGCCCGCGAGAGCGCCTGCACGTTCCACACGCCCCTGACGTTTGCCGAGCCCACGGTGACTGCCGGCCACGGCGATATCCATGAAAAGCTCTCCGTGGAGATCAAGGACGCGGAGCTCTGCCCGCGCTACACCGCGCGCATGGTGAAAAATATCAAGATCGCCCCGTCGCCGAAGTGGATGCGCCGCCGCCTGCGCGCGTCCGGCGTGCGCCCGATCAACAACATCGTCGATATCACGAACTACGTCATGCTCGAGTACGGCCAGCCGATGCACGCGTTCGACTATGCCTGCCTGCACGACGGCAAGATCATCGTCCGCCGCGCCGAAGAGGGCGAATCCCTCCGGACGCTCGACGGCAACGACCACGCTCTCACGCCCGGCATGCTCGTCATTGCCGACCCCGAGGGCCCCGTCGCGCTCGCGGGCGTGATGGGCGGCGCGAACAGCGAGATCACCGACGAAACGACGACCATCGTTTTCGAGAGCGCCAACTTCCTCGGCCACTCCATCCGCAAAACGGCCATCGCCCTCGGCATGCGCACGGACGCCTCCGGCCGGTTTGAAAAGGGCCTCGACCTGTTCGCCACCGTCCCGGCGGTCGACCGCGCGTGTGAGCTCGTAGAAATGCTCGGCGCGGGCGAGGTGTTCGACGGCACGATCGACGTGCTCGCCAAAGAGCCGGAGACGACGTTCATCGAGCTCGACGACAAGCGCATCAACGCTCTGCTCGGCACCGATATCCCGCGCGAATTCATGGCCGATACGCTCACCTCGCTCGGCTTTGAGCTCAACGGCAATACGCTCACCGTCCCCTCCTGGCGCGGCGACTGCACCATGCTCGCCGACATCGCCGAGGAGTGCGCCCGCTTCTGGGGTTACGATAAGATCGAAGCCACCGACATCCGCGGCGCAGCCACGCAGGGCGGCTACAGCGAAAAGACGCTCTTTGTCCGGAAGCTCGGCACGGCCTGCCGCGCCATGGGCTATACCGAGGTCATGACGTATTCGTTCGTCAGCCCGTCGAGCCTCGATAAGATCAAGGTACCCGCCGACTCCCCGCTGCGCGATAACTACCGCATCCTCAACCCGCTCGGCGAGGATACGAGCGTCATGCGCACGACGGCGCTGCCCTCCATGCTCGGCGTGCTGTCCACGAACCTCAGCCGCCGCAACATGGAAGCAAAGCTCTATGAAATGGCGACCGTGTACAAGAAGCAGCCCGGCAAGGTGCTGGCCGACGAGCGCACCGTGCTCACGCTCGGCGCTTACGGCGGCGATGTGGACTTCTTCGCGCTCAAGGGCGCGGTGGAGGCGCTGCTGTGCGCCGCCCGTACCCCGGACGTGCGCTTCACCGCCGACACGGAGACCGCCGCGTTCCATCCCGGCCGCTGCGCCGCGGTGTGGTCGGGCGATACGCGCCTCGGCACGCTCGGCCAGATCCACCCCGACGTGTGCGCTGCCTATGGGCTCGACGGCGCGACGTACTGCGCCGAGATCGACGTCGTGCTGCTGCACGATCTCGAGAGTGCGGAGCCGGTCTACACGCCGCTGCCGCGCTTCCCGGCCATCACGCGCGACATCGCCGTCGTGTGCGACGCCGCCGTTCCCGTCGGCGAGCTGACCGAGTGCATCCGGAAGGCGGAAAAGAACGTCCTGCGCGGCGTGAAGCTCTTCGACGTCTACACCGGCGTCGGTATCCCGGAAGGGAAGAAGAGCGTCGCCTTCTCGCTGACGCTCCGCTCGGACGACGGTACGCTCACCGACGATCACGCCGAGGAAGCCGTCCGCGCGGTGCTCGACGCGCTGCGCGAGAGCTTCGGCGCTGTCATCCGGTAAGATTTTCCTTGAAACTCGCCCGCCGCTGTGGTATGGTAATAACAGAAAGAAATTTTTGACTGAAGGGGGTTGCGGACATGGGTGACGCCACCAAGCCGTTCGCCACGGTATCCAATCGCGCACAGATTCGGGAGATCCTCTCCTCGGTATACGACTCACTGATGCTCAAGGGCTACAACCCCATCAATCAGCTCGTGGGGTACATCCTCTCCGAGGACCCCACGTATATCACCAACTACAACAACGCCCGCTCGCTCATCTGCCGCATCGACCGCGATGAGCTGCTGCAGGAGCTGGTGCGCAGCTATCTCGAGGACAAGGAATAACCCGGGAAAACGAAAAGAGCCGCCGGAGGTTAGCTGGTTGCTCATAAAAAAGTGAATCCGACCTATGGCTGCAATCAAAGGTCGGATTCTTTTTTTATGTTAGGGCTGGAATATCCATGGCTCCCTCTGACGCGGGAGGCTTGGATGCGGTGCAAAATCGCACATTACCGCACTACACCGAATGGTGTATAGAAGTGCGCCCTTACTGTTTGACAAATTGGAATTGATTTTCCTTTTTATTTCTTAGTATCAATCCAAATGAAAACTCTCTCGTCAGTTCTTTCAGTAACAACACCTCCGTTTGCTATTGCCACAGCTTGAGATGCTATGTTATCTAAAAGAATGGTTACTAACACTTTATCTATTCCCATTTCTTTCGCTTCATTAAGCAATAATCTCAGCAGTTCTTTTCCATATCCTTTTCCACGAAACGCTGGTGCAATTCCGTACCCGATATTTCCTCCTGCTTTTCTCAGTGCCTCAGTCAAAAAATGTCTGACAGAACCAAATCCAACCGGAATACCATCAGCATATAGCCAAAAAGTTGTAGAAGGCACTTTCCAACCATCTACAATCCCTTCTTGCTCAGAATCCCTCTGTTTTACAATCAGCCATTCTTTATACTCATCAAATGTTAATCCGTTGGCTTTGTTAATTAATCCATTTTCTTCAGCAGGGATCTCTTGCAGCATTGTGTAAATATCTAAGCCATCATCAACTGACAATCTTTTTAATTCCAACATTATTTTCAATTCTCCTTAATCAAATAAACTCAAGTTTATCAGTCTGTTTAATCATATCATATGGCTTCAATGTACGGCAAGAACAATCCCGGCAGACATTACTGCCGGGACTGATGCTGTTTTATGGACATCTACATTTTCTCCGGCGGCTTTTGCGCTTTTTTTGGGAAAAACTGCTATAGGGGCGTTTGGGGGCGTCTGATGCACGGAAAGAGATCTCTGAGTAAGGAAAAAAGCCTGTAATCCTTGAGCTTACAGGCTTTTTTTGGAGCTGGCAATGTGACTCGAACACACGACCTGCTGATTACGAATCAGCTGCTCTACCGACTGAGCTATGCCAGCAACTTCTGCCGATTTCTTGGCAGCTTGTGTATTTTATCACGTCGCGCTGCCGTTGTCAACAGAAATTGCCGGTATTTTGCGCCCGGTCTGCGGCTTTTTCGCTTTTCCTCCGGTAAACTGTCCCGCTGGTAGGGGCGGAGCAGAGCCCCGCCCCTACAGGGAATAAAAGCGGTCAAGCTCCCATTTTTTCGGATTGTTGTCGATGTACTGCCATACGTCCCGAAAATCATCTTCATTTCGTACTACATGATCGTAAAATGACCGCTGCCATACCACGTTTCCCGGCGTAAGCATTTCTGTATTAACCAATTTCGTCGTGGCGGATTTCCACGAGCATAGGATATCAGATATTGTAGGGGCGGGGCTCTGCTCCGCCCGATAAAGAGAGAGCAGCATATGAACGTGATTCGGCATGATCACATGACGTTCAATTTTTATGGGATAACGTTCCTCCAGAAGCAAAAGCTGCGTTTCACAAATGCGCCCGACAGCTGAAAGAATGGTACATCCTTCGTGGATGGTTGAAAGGATTTGCCGCCGGCTTTTGGTGCATACCGTCAGAAAATAAGCGCCGGGCAGGGAATAGTCAAACTCACGCAGCCGCATATCACGGCGCTTTTTTACGTTCACTCGGTGGCCTTGACGCTCACCATGGCGTCAAAGTCGAGCCCGAGCTCGCCGCCGACGGTGCGAAGCTCCGCGAGCGTGGAGTCGTTGACGGGGATGCCGTTTTTGAGCTTTTCATTGCGGGAGTCGACCTCCATTTCGCCGGAGGTGTAAATGCGGGTGCGGCCTTCGGCCTTGGCGCTGTCGCGCAGCTCCTGCAGAAGCGTCGAAAGGCTCTCGCGCATCGCGGCCTTGTCGCCGAACATGCCGTAATCGAGCGCGAAGAAGCTCTGCGATGTGTCGCCGAGGCCGTTCTTGCTCACATGGTTGGACGTAGCGCCGCCGGCGATGATCGAGGAGAGGATTTCTACGATCAGCGCGAGACCGTAGCCCTTGTGCGAGCCGGTCGCAGGGCTGGAGCCGCCGAGCGGGAGAATGCCGCCGCCCGCCTTGGAGTTGATGTTGTCGATGACGCGCTTGGCGTCGGAGGTGTCCTTACCGTTTTCATCGACGGCCCAGCCGAGCGGCATGGGCTTGCCCTGCTTGGCATAGACCTCCAGCTTGCCGCGCGGCACGACCGTGGTCGCCACGTCGTACAGCATGGGAATGGGATCGGCGGGCATGGCAAAGGCGATGGGGTTTGTGCCGAGCATGACCTCGCGGCCGAACGTCGGCACGCAGATGGCCTGCGTATTCGTAAAGCACATGCCGAGCATGTCCTCACGCTCGGCCATCATGGCATAATAGCCGCCGACGCCGAAGTGGTTGGAGTTGCGCACGACCGCCGCGCCGAAGCCGTACTGCTTCGCCTTGGCAATGGCGCGCTCCATCGCGTCTACGGCGGCGATCTGACCCATGGCGCTGTGCGCGTCGAGCACGACGGAGAGCGGCGTTTCATGCACGACCTCCGGCACGGCGTCCGGGCGGATCACGCCGCTTTTCACACCGCGGTGGTAGCGGATCAGACGCTGCACGCCGTGGGATTCCAGTCCCTGCAGATCGGCGGTGAGCAGAATGTCGGCAATATCGCGGCTCTGCTTTTCGTTGAATCCGTATTTGCCCATAACGGCTTCGCAGTAAGCGCGAAGCTCCTTTTCCGGCAGACGATAGTACGCCATATGTCTCTTTCCTTTCTTTATCGAACTGGATCAAACCTTTTCGACCGATTATACCATTTATACCATATTCGGACAAAGGAAAAAAGCCTTTTCCGGCGGAAAAAGACCGCACACGGTATTCTGCAAAAAGACATTGGAAAATCTCCGGGCAGGACGTATAATTATGGCAGAACGTTGAGCGGGAGGAACGGACGATGGATAAATACGAGGTGCTGAAGCACTGCTTCGGCCACAGCCGTTTCCGGCAGGGGCAGGAGGAGCTCGTCGACGCCGTTTTGTCCGGCCGGGATGCGCTCGGCATCATGCCGACCGGCGGCGGGAAATCCCTGTGCTACCAGATCCCCGCGCTGCTTCTCGGCGGCATTACGATCGTCATATCGCCGCTGATCTCCCTGATGAAGGATCAGGTGGCGGCGCTCAAAAACGCAGGGATCAGCGCCGCGTACATCAACAGCTCGCTCACCGCCGAGCAGCTGCGTCTTGTGTACCGCCGCGCGCGGGAGGGGGCATACAAGCTGCTGTATGTTGCGCCGGAACGGCTGGAAACGGAGGGCTTCGCCGCACTCATGCGGGCGGTGACGGTCTCGCTTGTGGCCGTGGACGAGGCGCACTGCATCTCCCAATGGGGGCAGGACTTCCGTCCAAGCTACCGGAGCATACCGGACTTTGTTGCCTCGCTGCCGCAGCGCCCGCCGGTGACGGCGCTCACCGCGACCGCCACGGCGGAGGTGCAGCAGGACATTGTCCGTCTGCTTGAACTGCATGACCCCGTCCGCTGTGTCACGGGCTTCGACCGCCCGAACCTCTTCTTTGACGTGCAGCGCCCGAAAAACAAAATGTCCGCGCTGCTCGATCTTCTGCGGACGCGGCGGGACAAGACAGGCATCGTTTACTGCGCCACGCGCGCCGCCGCCGAGCGCGTTTGCCGGACGCTGTGCAGCCGCGGCGTCGCCGCGGTCTGTTATCACGCCGGAATGGAGGACGGCGAGCGCCGCGCAAGCCAGGACGATTTTCAGTTCGACCGGAAAAACGTGATCGTTGCGACGAACGCCTTCGGCATGGGCATCGATAAATCCAATGTGAATTTCGTGATCCACTATAATATGCCGAAAAGCCTCGAAGCGTATTATCAGGAGGCGGGGCGCGCCGGACGCGACGGCGAGGCTGCAGACTGCATTTTGCTCTACTCCGCGGGCGATGTGGAGACGGCGAAATTCCTCATCCAGAGCGGCGGGGAGGAGCTTGGCGACGCAGAGCGGGAAGAGCTGCGCCGCCGCGACTATGAGCGGCTGAAGATCATGACCGGCTACTGCAAAACGACGCGCTGCCTGCGAGGGTACATTCTCGACTATTTCGGGCAGCCGCACGCCGAGGAATGCGGAAACTGCGGAAACTGCCGGAGAACGTACCGGCTTGAGGACATCACGATATCGGCGCAGATGATCCTCTCGTGCGTTGTGCGCGTGCGCGAAACGCTCGGATACTATGTCGGAAAAACGCTGATCGTCCAGACGCTGCGCGGCAGCCGCGACCGGCGTCTTCTGCAGCTCGGGCTGGACAGGCTCTCAACGTATGGCCTGATGCGGAAGCTCTCCGCGGAAAAGGTGCTCGCTATGATAGACCGCTTGGAAGAAGCGGGATATCTGCGCACGAACGCGCAGCACTTCACGCTGGAACCGGCCGCGGCCGCCAACGGCGTGCTGTTCGGCGGTGAGAAGGTCGCCATGCCGGTACACCTTGAGTCGGCGGCGCAGAGCGGAGAGAAAAAACGCCGCCGGAAGAGCGCGGCGGCATCCGCCCCGACGACCGGCGCGGACGATCTCTTCGAGGCGCTCAAGGCGGAGCGCACGCGCCTCGCCGCGGCGGAGGGCGTGCCTGCCTATGTTGTATTCTCCAACGCGACGCTCGCGGACATGGCGGCGAAAGCTCCGCACACGATGGAGAATTTTCTGGAGGTCTCCGGCGTCGGCGAGATAAAAGCCGCGCGCTACGGCGAAGCGTTCCTGAAAGCCATCGCCGCATACGAAGAAGCGGACAAAGCCTGAAAAAAAGGAAAGCCCTCCGGCATCCGTCCGGCTCTATAAGGCCGGACGGATGCTTAAGACTTTTGGCGATTCATAAATCCAAAAGCTCAATATCGTGCGTCAGCACATCGGTATATTGCAGCGCATGGCGCTTCGGCGGCCCGGACGAGACTTCCTCTACCTGAAAGATGTGCCGGTAGACGCCCGTGATCTTCACCGGAACATTGTTCAAATGCAGCCTTGGCTGCCGGAGAGAAACATTGATGCGAATGGTTGGATCGCTCAGGTAACGCTCCGAAATGCGCTGCCGAATCTGCTGAAGCTCATAAATATCATTCATCATACCCACGCTTTCTATCACAAACCCGCCTGATAAAAGTCAGGCGGGTTTGGCGTTAGTTGAAGTATTCGCTTACATCAACTTTGTCGTTATACTGCTTGCGGACGCGAACCAGCACAGAGCCGTCGGCCTGCTCCGTTTCCTCGACGATCTGGTACCGGGTGCGGTTTCTGTCCATCGTCGCCTTGTAGTGGTTCACTTCGCTGCGGTTGATCTTGAGCTGCTGCTCACGGGTCAGACCGCAATCAGGCTTCTGGGAAAACACCAGCGTTTGCAGGATGCACGCTGCCTTTACACGCTTCATTGATTTCACCTCCCTCTGCCTCCGCCCGGTCAGAACGGATGCTCTTTTTCAGAGAGATGATCAGTGAACAAACAGCCTGTGCACGTCAGTCTGCCGCCAACGCCCACCGCACCGGATTCACTCCCGTGATACCTTGAGTATATTTATATTTTAACGAGTTTCAAAACGAATTTCAAACGTTTTTTCTGGAAAGTTTTCAATACAGCTCCGCGATGATGTCCACGCACTTGTCAATCCCCAGCACGCCGCTGTCCAGCGTCAGGTGGTAATTTTGAGCGTGTCCCCACTTCATATTGGTGTAGAAGCGGTGGTAGGCAGAACGGCGTTTATCCTTATCCCTCAGGCGCTCCTCCGGGGACTGCTCCCGCTCGCCGTAGACCTCCACGATGCGCTTGGCACGGAACGCCATGTCCGCATGGATAAAGACCTTCAGGCAGTCCGCCGTGTCCTGCAATATGTAGTCCGCGCAGCGGCCCACAATGACGCAGAGGCTTTTGGCGGCAAGGTCCGTGATGACCTTGTACTGGTGCTCCCAGAGAATGTCCTCGTTGGTGGGGCCGAACATCCGGTTGGAAAAGGCCGAGGACAGGAAGCTGCCGGGAGCGTACTCGCCCGCCTCCTTCACATAGTCCGGCGCGAAGCCGGTCTCCTTCGCCATTTCCTGAATGATCTCCGCGTCATAGCAGGGGATGCCCAGCTTTTCCGCTACCTTTTTGCCGATGGTGCGTCCGCCGCTGCCAAACTCGCGGCTGATGGTGATAACTCTGTTTTTCATGCGTTCTGCACTCCTTCCACATTCAGTTCCCGATAGGTTTTCATGATGATAATCGCCGAGATGATAAAGGTCAGAATATCCGACACCGGCATGGAATACAGCACGCCGTCCAGACCGAAGAATACCGGCAGCAGCAGGGCAAAGCCCACGCCGAACACTACCTCGCGGAACATGGACAGCAGCGTGGACGAGAGCGCCTTGCCGACTGCCTGCAGGAAGATGAAACACGCCTTGTTGATGCAGGCGAGGATCATCATGCAGAGATACGTGCGGAAGGCTTTAATGGCGAAATCGGTGTAGTAGCTGCTCTCGTTGTCCGCGCCGAAAATGGCGATGAGCTGACGGGGAAAGCCCTCTGCCAGAATCAGCGCCACCGCGCCCACCAGCGCCTCGGCCACCAGCAGCTTGGTGAACAGCTCCCGCACACGGAGCTTTTTCTCCGCACCCATGTTGTAGCCCACGATGGGGATGCAGCCTGCCGCCATGCCCACTACGATGGAAATGACGATCTGGAAGAACTTCATCACGATGCCTACCACCGCCATGGGGATCTGCGCGTACTGCTCCTGTCCAAACACGGCGTCCATCGAGCCGTATTTGCGGAGCATATTGTTGATGGCCGCCATGGCCGCCACCAAGCTGATCTGGGAGAGGAAGCTGGTGATGCCCAGCGTCAGCATCCGTCCGCAGATGCTCCAGCGCAGGGCATAATCGCCGGAGGCAGGCTTGATGATCTTCATATGCGCGAGATACCACAGCGCAAGGATCGCCGTGAACACCTGACCGATGACCGTGGCTACTGCCGCACCCATCATGCCCCATTTGAATACGAAGATGAAAATGGGATCGAGGATGATGTTAATGACGGCGCCTGAGAGTGTGGAGATCATGGCGAACTTGGGGTTTCCGTCGGCGCGGATGATGGGGTTCATGGCCTGCCCGAACATATAGAACGGGATGCCTAGGGTGATATAGAAGAAATACTCCTGCGAGTGATGGAAAGTTTCTTCGTTAACTGTGCCGCCGAACATAGCAATGATAGTGTTTGCGAAAATGAGATATACCGCCGTCAGGACAAGACTGCTGGCAACCGATAACACAACAGCGTTGCCAACGCTGCGCTTTGCTTTCTCCGTCTCATTTCTTCCCAGCGCCATGCTGACGAAGGCGCAGCAGCCGTCGCCCACCATGACAGCGATGGCCAGCGCCACCACCGTCAGCGGGAACACCACCGTATTGGCGGCGTTGCCGTAAGAGCCGAGGTAGCTGGTGTTGGCGATGAAGATCTGATCAACGATGTTATAGAGCGCACCCACCAGCAGCGAGATAATACAGGGGACGGCATACTGCCGCATGAGCTTACTCACGCGCTCCGTCCCCAAAAACTGATTTCCGGTTTCCATATAATTCACCTTTCTTTCCAAAAAATAAAAAATGCGTAAGTCCCAACATATCCGGACTTACGCATTTCTGCTACACGATTTGCTTATGAAGTTTTCTCCCATCTTGCCGTTTCTCACCCGATTCCGCAAAAAAGGCGTGTGGCTGCTCTGCAACTGGATTTACGCAGAAACGCCACACGCTGTAGCTTTATTATAACGGATTCGGATGGAGATTTCAAATGTTTTTTGAATGACTTTGGTCTCTCCTGATCTTGGGGCAATTACAATGCTGCCGGATAACGCAAAAAATCGGCACCTGCCTGAAAGCAGATGCCGATTTCAGTTACCCTATCATACGCTTGAATTTTTGGCGTAAGTTTGGCGTAAATGCGCTTTGGCACACTCAAAAATTCAAGCAATTACAAGGCTTTGCGGTGTGGCTTAGTACATACCGCCCATGTCCGGCGCGGCGGGAGCCGGCGCGGGGGGTTCGGGGATGCTCACGACCATCGCCTCGGTGGTGAGGACGGTGGAGGCGACGGAGGCGGCGTTCTCCAGCGCGCTGCGGCAGACCTTGGTCGGGTCGACGATGCCGGCGGCGATCATATCGCAGTACTCTTCCTTCGCGGCGTCAAAGCCGTAGCCGGGGATCTCGGAGCCGCGGACCTGATTGAGGATCACGGCGCCCTCGAGACCGGCGTTCGCGGCGATCTGCATCAGCGGAGCCTGCAGAGCCTTCGCAACGATGGCAGCGCCCGTCTTCTCGTCGCCCTCGAGCTCGGTGACGACCTTCTCGGCAGCGATGCCGGCCTGCACGTAAGCCGTGCCGCCGCCGGCGACGATGCCTTCCTCAACGGCGGCCTTCGTCGCGTTGAGAGCGTCTTCGACGCGGAGCTTCTTCTCCTTCATTTCGGCCTCGGTAGCCGCGCCGACCTTGATGACGGCAACGCCGCCGCTCAGACGGGCCAGACGCTCCATGAGCTTCTCACGGTCGTAGTCGGAGGTGGAAACTTCGTACTGGTTCTTGATCTGCGCCACGCGGTCGGCGATGGCTTCCTTCGTGCCGGCGCCGCCGACGATGATGGTGTTCTCCTTGGAGACCTTGACCTGGCGCGCACGGCCGAGCATATCGAACGTGGCGTCCTTGAGCTCCATGCCGTAGTCGCCGGAGACGACCTGGCCGCCGGTCAGAACGGCGATATCCTGCATGGTCTCCTTGCGGCGGTCGCCGAAGGCCGGGGCCTTGACGCACACGCAGGTGAAGGTGCCGCGCAGCTTGTTGAGAAGGATGGTGGCGAGCGCTTCGCCCTCAACCTCGTCGGCGATGATGACAAGCTTCTTGCCGGCCTTCACGATCTGCTCGAGCAGGGGCAGGATCTCCTGAATGTTGGAGATCTTCTTATCGGTGATGAGGATGTAGGCGTCATCGATGACGGCTTCCATCTTCTCGGAATCGGTGACCATGTAGGGGGAGACGTAGCCGCGGTCGAACTGCATGCCCTCGACGACCTCGGAATAGGTCTGCGCGGTCTTGGACTCTTCCACGGTGATGACGCCGTTCTGACCGACCTTCTCCATAGCCTCGGCGATCAGGGTGCCGATCTGCTCGTCGCCGGAGGAAATGGTGCCGACGCGGGCGATGTCCTTCGTGCCGCTCACGGGCTGGGACGCGGTCTTGATCTCGCTGACGGCGGCCTCGGTCGCCTTGGCGATGCCGCGGCGGAGGACCATCGGGTTGGCGCCGGCGGCGAGGTTCTTCAGACCCTCACGGATGATGGCCTGGGCGAGAACGGTCGCGCTCGTGGTGCCGTCGCCGGCGACGTCGTTCGTCTTGGTGGCGACTTCGCGGATGAGCTGCGCGCCCATGTTCTCGGCGGGATCGGCGAGCTCGATCTCCTTGGCGATGGTCACGCCGTCGTTCGTGATGAGCGGGGTGCCGAATTTCTTATCGAGAACAACGTTGCGGCCCTTGGGTCCGAGCGTGATCTTCACGGTGTCGGCGAGCTTGTCAACGCCGGTCTGCAGAGCCTTGCGGGCTTCCGCGCCATAAACCAGATTCTTAGCCATAATATATTCGTCCTCCTGAAATTACTCTACGATCGCCAGAATGTCGCTCTGACGGACGATGGTGTATTCCTCGCCGTCGAGCTTGACGCTGGTTCCGCTGTACTTGCCGGCGATGACCTTGTCGCCCGCCTTGACTTCCATCTTCACTTCGTTGCCGTCCACCATTCCGCCGGGGCCGACGACGATGACTTCGTAAACTTCCGGCTTCTCCTGCGCCGCGCTCGTGAGGATGATGCCGCCCTTGGTCTTTTCCTCGGCTTCCGTCCGCTTGAGGACAACGCGATCCGCCAACGGTTTGAGATTCATGGTTTCTGCCTCCTATGATCATTTTAATTTTTATTTTGTTGATTTAGCACTCAATGACTCCGAGTGCTAACCCATGTCTATAAAATAGCACACGCCCTTCGCAAATGCAAGAGGGAATGTGCTGTTTTAAAAAATAATTCACATATTGCGGGAAACGGTATATTAGAGGTACATATAAAGCTGGCAGGGGATCATGCCGTTATAAAGTCTCCGCCGCTTGTCGGCGCGCTTGCCGTAGACATTTTCAAAATTCTCAAGCGAGGAGATCACGTACGTCTTCCAGTTTTCCGCTTCGCGCATCGTTTTGCCGAACGCGCGCATGAGCTCGACCGCCGCCTCCTTTTCGAGCAGGCGCTCGCCGTAGGGCGGGTTGGTGCAGAGCGTGCCGTTCTCCGTTTTGCGGGAGAAATCTCTTGCGTCGGCCACGGAGAAGTCAATGTACTTTTCCACCCCGGCGCGGCGGGCGTTCTCGCGCGCGAGAGCGACGGCGCGCGGGTCGATGTCGGAGGCGAAGAGGTGATAGTCGCCGGAATATTCGCGGCTGCGGGCAAGATTCCGCTCCGCCTGCCATATGCCGCGCGGCAGGCAGCGCCACGTTTCGGCGGCAAACTCGCGGTTCAGCCCCGGCGCGCGGTTGAGCGCCGCGAGCGCGGCTTCAATGGCGATCGTGCCGCTGCCGCAGAAGGGGTCGCAGAAATCGCCGCGGCCGCGGTAGCGCGCAATGTCCACGATGGCGGCGGCGAGCGTTTCGCGCAGCGGAGCCGCGACCTGCGCCGGGCGGTAGCCGCGCTTATGGAGTCCTGTGCCGCTCGTGTCGATATAGAGCGCGGCCTCGTCCTTCATAATGGCGAACTGGATGGGGAAGCTCTCGCCCTCTTCGGAGAACCACGAGAGACCGTACACGCTCTTGAGCCGTTCGACAACGGCCTTTTTCACGATTTTCTGGCAGTCCGGCACGGAGTGGAGCGCGCTCTCGAGCGCCCAGCCCTTGACGGGGAACGCGCCGTCCGCGGGGATGAAAGCCTCCCACGGCAGCGCGCGCACGCCCTCGAAGAGCTCGTCGAAGCTGCGCGCCGGGAACCGGCCGAGGACGATCAGAACGCGCTCGGCAAAGCGCGAGCGGATGTTCGCGCGCGCGACGGCGCTCTCGTCGCCGGTGAAGTATACGCGCCCGTTTTCCGGCGCAACATTTTCCATATCCATATGGCGCAGCTCGTTGCCGAGCGGACCTTCCAGCCCGAACAGACACGGCGCGCAGAGAGTGAGTTTCATGTTATTTCCTCCGATGTGATCTCTATTCGGAAAGATAGTACCCTGTTTCGCTCCAAATTGCAAGCAATATAAAAACCCCGCCGTTTCCGGCGGGGCAAAAAGAGAGAATGAGAGAGGGTAGGTATTTAAAAGGTATGGGTCACTTGCCCGAGGCGGCTTCGATCTCGGATTTGACCTGCTCGGCGGTCATCACGCGGCCGAACATTTCCGCCCAGAGATCAAACATGGCGGTGTTCCAGTCGTTCGCCGTGCGGCCGCAGTGGTCGTAGGAGCTGATGCCGTCGGCCACGGCGACAACGTTGTAGTCCTTATGATAGGCCTCGCGGATCGTGCTGTCCACGCACCAGTTCGTCACCGTGCCGCAGATGATAAGCGTGCGGATGCGCTTTTTCTTCAGCCACGTTTCGAGCTCCGTGTGGGAGAAGCAGGAGTAGGTGTACTTCGGAAATACGGTGTCGCCTTCGACGGGCGCAAGCGCCGGATCGATCTGGCACTCCGGGGAGCCGGGCTTGAACTTGACGTCGCCGTCCTCGGTGAGAAGGCCGCGCTGCTTATTGCGGAACCAGTAATGATCGTTGTGGAAATCCACATCCTGCGCGAAGATGGACATAAACACGGGGATGCCCTTTTCGTTGCAGAACTTTTTGAGATCGGCGATGGTGGGCAGCTGCTCGGCGGACTGCGGCGTGTAGAGCGGACCGTCGGGCTGCGTGAAGCCGGTCTGCATATCAATGATCAGCAGGGCGGTCTCTTCCGGGTGGATCGTGAAAGGAGCGTCCCACTCCCAATATCTGGCCATAGTATTTTTCCTCCATTTTGTATGGGTTTACTTAAATCAAATAAGGACGTGCGTTCACTCCTGCTGCAGCAGGTTTTCGAGGATCGTTTCGCACGGGTAAAAGTCAAAGTTGTAGTTGATCGCGAGAAGCTGCATTCCCTGCCGGTGCTCCGCCTCGGTGGTGGAGTCTACGCCGTCGTCCGCAACAGCGACGCGGAAGCCGCGGTAAAACGCTTCGATCGCCGTCTGCGCCACGCACACGTCCGAGCGCCAGCCCGTCATGATGACAGTGTTGATCTGCATCTGGCGGAGCTTTTTTTCGAGCGTCGTGTTGACGAAGCCGTTGAAACGGTTTTTGTAGACAACGATGTCAGCCGGATCGGGCTTTACCTCGTCGATGATCTGCACGCCATAGGAGCCGGCCATCATATGATTGTTCCAGAGCTGCAGCTCCGGATCGTTCTTATAATGCCGGTCGCAGACGTAAATGACCGGAACGCCCATCTGCCGCGCGCGGGCAAAGAGCTTTTTGAGCTGCGGAAGAATGTGATGGATGCGCCCGCAGGCAAGCGTGCCGCCTTCGAGAATGTCGTTCTGAAGATCGATCGCGACGATGGCCGGACGGCACACATCCGGCGCGGCGGGAAGCGCCGCGGCATCGATATCCTCCGGCAGGAGAGACTGCAAGAGCATCTGCGCGCGCTTATACTCTTCCAGTATGCGGTCCACCTCCGCCTGCTGGCGGATCATGGCTTTCTGCACTTCTTCGGTGGATGTGTCGAGCAGCGCGGCGATTTCCGTCAGGGGGAATTTCATTTCGCGGAAATAACGGATCTGCTGCAGACGCGCGATGTCCGATTCCGAATACATCCGGTATCCGGCATCGGTGCGCTCCGGCTTCGGCAGAAGGCCGCGGCTTTCGTAGTGCCGGATGGCTTTCACGCTCAGTCCGGTGAGGGAAGCCGCTTTTTTTATCGTTATCATGCAGCGCGCTCCTTTCCGTGACGGTGGGATATTTCAAACGGGAGCATCCCGAAGGATGCTCCCGCGGGAGGCATGGCCCGCCGTGGGGCCAATGGATTTACTGCTTCTTGCCGACCTTGTTGAAGATGACCTTCACGAGGAAAGCCACGACGACGCAGTTGATGGAGGGCAGGAGAACGGGGATGAAGGTGACAGCAACGCCGACGATCCAGGACACGAAGCCGCCGACATCAGCGCGGGGCAGGGAATCCAGATCGGTGTAGCCGTGGTTGTACTTGGTGAGGAAGTCAGCGAACACGATGCCGACGATGGGAGGCACGGTGCTGGAGAGGAAGTTGATGTAGCTGCCGAACAGGTTGTAGAAACCAACGCAGCCGAGGATGGTGCCGACAAGACCGAACACGAGGGTCAGCTTGTTGCGGGGAACCTTGATGACGGAGCTGAGGCTCATAGAGCCGGAGTAGACGCAGCCCTGAGCGGTGGACCAGATGTTGAGGACCATGACGATGAACGCCGGGGCCAGAAGACCCTGCAGCGCGAGAACGCCCATGATGTCGGGATCGCCGTAAACAACGGAGCCGATGGCGCCGAAGAACACCATGAAGGAGTTACCGACCATGATCGTGATGATCATAACAATGATGGAGGTCTTTGCGTTCTTGGCAAAGCGCATGATGTCGGGCGTGAACATAACGGAGCCGACAACGTAGGAGCCGACGCCCAGAGCAACGGCCTTCGCGAAGGTGATGGAGTCTTCCTTGACAAGAGCATTGATGCCGGCAACGCCGCCGACGTCGTTGAACGCGCGGATGATGGAGATGAAGCCGAAGATCAGGACGATGGGCACGGCGATGTTGGAGAGCATGTTCATCCACTTGGTGCCCTTGGAGGCGGTGATGGTCATGCCGATACCGGCGAGGATGCAGATGAGGATCGTGGGCATCCAGGAGAAGAGACGGTGCGCGGAGTCGCCGATGAGGTAAGCGTCGATGGAGAACCAGCCGATGGTGGTGATAGCCACGATCAGCACCGGCACCCATGTGCCGACCTGGCCGAAGCTGTAGCGGGCCATGAGACCGAAGTTCAGGCCGCTCTTAGCGGCGATGACGCCCATGATGCAGCTCAGAACGGTGAGGATGGCGCTGGATACCAGAACGGCCCAGACCATGCTGTTGAAGGAGAGGCTGACGCCGATGACGCTGCCAGCCTGCATGCTCGTAACGACGAACACGTAGCCAAGGGAAATGATGAGCACGGAAAGGAAGGATTTGCGAGCGGTCGAAGGAACGGCAGTCTTACTGTATTCGTCCGCGGTGGTCTCTACAGTAACATTCTTTTTTTCTTCCATTGCGAAGGTAACCCCTTTCGTTTCGTTCAGCTGTCTTTCAGCGCTGAAAGACGCGGGCCCGGGTTCCCGTTAATCAACGCTTACCGACTGTCTGATTGCATTATAGGCGAGATGTTAACAAAATGCAAACACGAAACCTTTCCCTTAGGGTATACTTTACCATGAACCAAGGAGCGCCGCCATAGACAAAAGATAGAAAAAGGGCCCGCTTTTTCCGTCTGCGGCTTGCGTTTTTCCGGAAATTCTTTATAATATAAGGGCTATGTATATTTTTTTACGAAACAATGATTATCGTTACGCCGCCGAGCAGATGCTGCTCATGCTCTTCCCCGAAGAGCGGCCGGTGTACCCGAGCGCCGATCCCGGTCTCTGGGAGGAGAATGCTGTCGAGCTGGAGCTGAAGCCCGGCAAGACGTACACAACGGCTGTGTGCCGGCTCCGGTACGACCGGCGCACCGCGCAAAAGCATGTCCGCGCCCGCACCGACGGCATCCGCGCCGGAGAGGAGAGAGCCCGCATCGAGCAGCGCATCTTAAAGCTCGCTTTCTACCGCGCCGCGCTGGACGTCGGCGTGCCGAAGCCGGAGTGGGGCTGCCTTACCGGTGTGCGTCCGGCAAAGTTCCTCGCGGGGCTCATGCAGAAGGACGGCCTGACCGAGACCGCCGCCGTGCGGATGCTGACCGAAACGTTCGGTGTGTCGAAAGAGCGTGCGTCTCTCGCTCTCGCCGCCGAGCGCGCCGCGGCACGCGCCAAAGCGGCGCTCGCGCCGCAGGACGTGTGCCTGTACATCGGCATCCCGTTCTGCCCGACGCGCTGCGCCTATTGCAGCTTTGTGAGCGTGGACGCGCCGAAGCTTTTGAAGAGCATCCCGGATTATCTCAACGCGCTCGAGCAGGAGATGCGCTCGACTGCCGCGGCGGTGAAGGCTGCCGGGCGGCGCGTCGTTGCGGTATACATCGGCGGCGGCACGCCCACGACGCTCTCGGCGCCGGAGCTCGACCGGCTGCTTGCGGACACGAAGGCGTGCTTTGATCTTTCCACCTGCCGGGAGTTCACCGTCGAGGCCGGGCGGCCGGACACCGTGACGGAGGAAAAGCTCGCGGTGCTCGTCTCGCACGGCGTAAACCGCGTGAGCGTCAACCCGCAGACGATGTCGGACGCGGTGCTCAAGGAGATCGGGCGGCATCACACCGCTGCGCAGGTGCGCGAGGCGGTGGCGATGGTGAAAAAGTTCCCGCAGCTCGCCTTCAACATGGATCTCATCGCGGGTCTCCCCGGCGATACGCCGGAGAGCTTTTCCGACACCGTGCGCGAGGTGATCGCGCTGGGCGCGGAGAATATCACGGTGCACACGCTCGCGCTCAAAAAGGGCTCGCGCTTTCTCACCGAGGGCACGGCGCTGCCGGACGGGAAGGCCGTCGGCGAAATGCTCGGCGATGCGCGTGAAAAGCTCGAAGCGGCGGGGTACGCGCCGTATTATCTTTACCGGCAGAAGTTCATGTCCGGCAGCTTTGAAAACGTCGGCTGGACGAAGCCGGGATACGAAAATCTCTACAACATATGCATTATGGAGGAGCTCTGCGGCATTCTCGCCGTGGGCGCGGGCGGCTCTACGAAGCTCACGGCGCCCGGCGGCGTCGTAAAGCGTCTCATGGCGCCGAAGTATCCGCGCGAATACATGGACCGCATCGCGCACACGTGCGCCGAAAAGGACGAGATCGTCCGCTTTTATAATTCCGAACCGAAAGGGACAAACTGAAAATGGCCTACTATCTTTCCGAGATCAATGCCCGGTGCCGCGCCGACGCCGCCGGGTTCATCGCCGAGTGCGACCGCGTGTATGCCGACCGGCTGGAGCTCGCCGCCGACCGCATCATGGAGAACATGGAAAAAAGCCCGATCGTTCTGCTCTCCGGGCCCTCCGGCAGCGGCAAGACGACGACCGCGCTGAAGATCTGCGAGGTGCTTGAGCGGCGCGGCGTGCGCACGCACAGCATCTCGATGGACAACTATTTCAAGAGCGTCTCCCCGGAGACGACGCCGCGCACGCCCGAAGGGAAGTACGATCTCGAATCGCCCCTGTGCATGGATATGGAGCTTTTGAACGAGCACTTCTCCGTCCTTTCCGAAGGCGGGCGCATCCTTGTGCCGCGCTACGACTTTGTGCACCAGTGCCGCGATCTGGAGCCGAGCGCTTCGCTGCGTCTGAAGAAAAACGAGGTCGCCGTGTTCGAGGGCATCCACGCGCTCAACGACTCGATCACGCTCGTCCACCCCGAGGCGTTCAAGCTCTATATCAGCGCGCGCAGCAACATTTTGGACGATGACGGCGCGGTCGTATTCAAGGGCACATGGATGCGCCTTATGCGCCGCACCGTGCGCGACTATCTTTTCCGCGGCACCGCCGCGCAGGAGACGCTTGCGCACTGGGCCAACATCCGCCGCGGCGAGAAGCTGTATATCTCGCCCTTCAAGGACAAGGCGAATCTCCAGTTCGACTCGTCGTTCGCCTACGAGGTGCCGGTGCTCAACAACACCGCCACCGGCCTTTTCAACGCCATGCCCTCCGACACGCCGCGCTACAGCGAGCTGCAGAGCATCCTCCCGGCGTTTGAGCGCTTTGAGGACGTCTCGCCGGAGCTTCTTGCAAAGGACTCGCTGCTGCGTGAATTCATCGGCGGCGGAAAGTATTCGTACTGACCGCTTCCCCGGCCCGCGCCGGAACACAAAAGAGAGAAAGGACGCATACCGCCCATGCCCCAGTTCCGCGATCCGAACGAAAAACGGGATTTTATGCTCAATACGCCCATTCCCAGGCTCGTGCCGAAAATGGCGCTGCCGTCCATCGCGGGAATGCTCGTCACGAGCGCCTATAACCTTGCCGACACGCTCTTTGTAAGTCAGCTCGGCACGGACGCCACGGGCGCGGTCGGTGTGAACGGCTCGATCGATCTCATCATTATGATGGCGGGCTCGCTCCTCGCCGTGGGCGCGGCGAGCCTTACGTCGCGTCTGCTCGGCGCGAAGCAGGACGAGCGCGCCCGCGAGGTGCTCTCCACCTGCTTCTTCCTCGCGCTCGCGCTTGGGACGCTTGTGCTGATCCTCGGCTTTACGTATCAGAATAAGATTCTGCTCCTGCTCGGCGCGAACGAGGAGATCCTGCCGTATTCGGAGCAGTACTGCCGGTATATCCTGCTTGCCGCGCCGTTTATGGCGACAAGCTTTGTGCTCAACCAATGTCTGCGCGCCGAGGGCAGCGCCGTTTTCTCCATGATCGGCATGGTGGCGGGCGCGGTGCTCAATGTGGGGCTTGATCCGCTCTTCATCTTCACGTTCGGCTGGGGCGTCGCGGGCGCGAGCGCTGCAACGGCCATATCCAAGGTCGTCAGCTGGTGCATCCTTATGACGCCGTATTTCCGCAAAAAGACGCTGCTCACGATCCGCTTCCGGCAGTTCCGCCCGCGCTGGAGCGACGCCAAAGAGGTCTGCGCCATGGGCAGCGCGAGCTTTTTCCGCAACGGTCTCGGCACGCTCGCCGGGATACTGCTCAACCGCATTGCCGTGGGCTACGGCACGAGCGCGCTCGCGGCGATCAATGTGGCGAACCGCATCACCATGTTTATGACGAGCGCCTGTCTCGGCTTCGGCCAGGGCTTCCAGCCCGTGGCGGGTTTCTCGTGGGGCGCGAAGCGGTTTGACCGCGTGCGGGAATCGTTCCGGTTTTCCATGATCGCATGCGTCGCCGGCATTTCCGCTGTGGCGCTCATTGTCGGGATCTTCGCCCGCCCCATCCTGCTGCTTTTTACGGAGGACGATGCCGAGCTTGTGCGCATCGGCGTGTTCTCTCTGCGCATCCAGTGCCTTGCCATGCCGTTCCACGGCTTCGGCATCATCGTGAATATGCTCTGCTCCGGCATCGGGCGGGCGCTGCCGTCGCTGCTGCTGGGGCTGGCGCGGCAGGGTATCTGCTTCTTCCCAATATTGCCTCTTATGGTCCGGCTCTGGGGCGTGTGGGGCATCGCGTCGGTGCAGGGCGCGGCGGACATGCTCGTGATGCTGCTCGCCGTGCCGATCGCCGTGCGCGTCTCGCGCGACATTCGGCGGCGGGAGGCCGAGCAGGGGGGAGAAATATCCCCGGTGTAAGGTTTTTCGCGCGAATGGATGTTTATGCTTGACTTTTTCCTTTGGCGCGGTATACTTTTTAGCAGAAACTCAATGGTAGAGGCGCGATCAACATCAGTACGCTCTTGTCATCCGGCAGACACCGGGGAGCGGGAAGGGGCGATCGCCGAAGGGTCTCACCGCTGTCTGGCGGTGGATGCCTGGGGCGCGGAAGAACATTCCGCGGACTGTCACTTCGGTGGAGAGCTGTCATTGCTGCGAATTTAGTTTTTTATTACTGATTTTGTATGCACAGCCGTGATCCTTCCACCGGGAATCACGGCTTTTTGCATGCGAGGGAGGTTTTTCTCATGTTTTACGCTACCATCTGGGCGCTGCTGCCGCCGGTCGTCGCCATCGCTCTGGCGCTGATCACCAAGGAGGTCTATTCCTCGCTCTTCCTCGGCATCGTCGTGGGCGCGGCGCTCGTCGCCGGGTTCGCGCCGGTAAAAACGCTGGACGTTATCATCAACGACGGCTTCATCGCCGGCGTGGCGGACGCCTGGAACGTCGGCATTTTCCTGTTCCTCATCCTGCTCGGCATTCTCGTTGCGCTTATGAACCGCACGGGCGGCTCGGCGGCGTTCGGGCGCTGGGCGGAAAAGCACGTGCACACCCGCGCCGGCGCGATGCTCGCTACGGTCCTTCTCGGCGTGCTGATCTTCGTGGACGACTATTTTAACTGCCTTACCGTCGGCAGCGTCATGCGTCCCGTGACGGACGGCCACCGCATCTCCCGCGCCAAGCTCGCCTATCTCATCGACGCGACCGCCGCGCCCGTATGCATGATCGCGCCGATCTCCTCGTGGGCGGCGGCGGTCTCCGGCATCGTGGACGAGAGCGTCATGTCCGGCACGGAGCTGTTCGTCCGTGCCATTCCCTGGAACTACTACAGCCTCTTTACGCTTGTTTTCGTTGTCGGCCTCTCGCTCATGCAGTTTGACTATGGCCCGATGAAGCTGCACGAAATGAACGCGCGGCTCAACGGCGATCTCTTCACCTCCGGCGAGCGGCGCAGCGATGAGGCGGATATCGTCACTTCGCCGAAGGGACGGGTCGTCGATCTTGTACTTCCGGTGCTCGTGCTCATTGCCTGCTGCGTCACCGGCATGCTGTATGTCGGCGGATTCTTCTCCGGCACATCGTTTGCCGCGGCCTTCGCCGGAACGGACGCCTCCGTCGGACTGCCCTGGGGCACGCTCATCGCGCTCGTGTTCACCGTGATCTACTACATCTGCCGCGGCCTTTTGAGCTTCAAGGAAGCCATGGAATGCACCACCAAGGGCTTCATCGCCATGGTTCCTGCGCTGCTCATCCTCACGTTCGCCGTAACGCTCAAGAACATGACCGGCATGCTCGGCGCGGCGGAATACGTGTTCGGCGTGATGCAGGGCGCGTCCCGGAGCCTTTATAACCTGCTCCCGGCGATCATATTCCTTGTCGGCTGCGGCCTTGCGTTCTCCACCGGCACGAGCTGGGGTACGTTCGGCATCCTGATCCCGATCGTGACAGACGTATTCCCCGCGGACAGCCAGCTCCTCATCATCGGCGTTTCCGCGTGCCTTGCGGGCGCCGTCATGGGCGACCACTGCTCGCCGATCTCCGATACGACGATCATGGCCTCCGCCGGTGCGCAGTGCGACCATCTCAACCATGTTTCCACGCAGATCCCCTACGTTCTCACCGTCGCCGCGATCTCATTCGTGAGCTACGTCATCGCCGGATTCGTGCAGAACGTGTACATCTGCCTCGCCATCGGCGTCGCACTCACGGTCGCCACGCTCTTTGTGCTGCGCGCCGCAACGTCCCGCCGCGAGACAGTAAAAGCTTGAACATCCAATAACGAGCCTCGCAGAGTTTGCGCCCGCAGGCGCAAAAAGAATTCAAAACATTTTTGCCGGCGACATGCGCGTCGGCAAAAATACTTTTCGGCTCGCAAACGTGCGAGCGAAGCGAGTGCGCTGCGGCGAGCCGCAGCCTTTTCAAACGAGAGCGTAAGCGAAGCGGGTCTCGTTTGATATTCGTTTGACATTTTCTGATTTTTGTTTCTTCCCTCCGGCGGGATTTTCGGTATAATGGGGAAGTAAGCAAAAACAGAGGTGATCGTTTATGAGATATTGGGAAATTCTGGTTTTCTGTCTGGGTATATCGCTGGACGTGTTCGGCGCCGCCGTGTGTCAGGGCGCGGTGCTCGGCGAGCTTCGCCGCCGCCGCATCGCCGCGTACTGCCTGATCTTCTGCGCGGCACAGGTCGCGGCGATGGAGATCGGCCGGCTGCTCGGCATGCTGCCGCGCTTCCCATCGTACTATACCGAGGCGCAGGGGCTGTGGCATATTCTCGGCGCGCTCATTTTCTTTGTGCTCGGCGTGTATCTGATCGTCAAGGCCGTCCGGAAAAAGACCGTATTCGAGCACCGCTCCGAGATCACTTACAAAAAAGTTGTCGGCACCGCCGTCCTCACGAGCCTTGATTCGCTGCTCGCGGGCGTCAGCTCCCGCTTTCTCGATGCGTACTGGCTCTCCTGTCTCGCCACGCTCTTCGGCGTGACGGCGTTGTGCGCGCTCGGCGGCGTGTCGGTGGGGTATCATTTCGGGTATTCCCAGAAAAACACCGCGTACTGGATCGGCGGAGCGCTGTTTCTTGTGACCGGCGTGGATGTTCTGATCCGCTTGTTTGTGTGAAAAGGAGACACATATGGACAGCCGCAAGGATATGACAAAGCGCCTGATCGCCGACGGCTTCAAGGCGCTGATGCTGCGATATCCCTTTGAAAAGATCTCCATTATGATGATAACGAACGAGGCCGGGATCCGCCGCCCGTCGTTTTATAATCACTTTCAGGACAAGTACGACCTGCTCGCGTGGATCGTGGAAACGGACGTGATCGCCCCGGCGGGCGAGCCGCTGCGCCGCGGCGACGGGGTCGGCGCGCTGCGCACGATCTTTGCCGGGCTCGTGGAGGATGCCGCCTTTTACCGCAAGGCGTTCACCGTCACAGGGCAGAACGGCTTTGAGGATTCGTTCACCGACGCGGTGCAGCGTCTGCTTTTGGAAAACGCCGCGCTCACGCCCGCCGCGGGGTATGCGGGACTGCTCTCGGAAAAAACGGTGGCGCGCTTCAGCGCCATCTGCCTCGTGTCCACGGTGAAGCACTGGCTGGAAAGCCCCCGCGCAGCGAGCGTGGACGAGCTGGTGGACGCCTACCTCTATCTCGTATCCCACAGCGCATGGATGTAAAGATAATAAAGCACAGCGGCCGACGTGTTGATGCCGGCCGCTGTGCTTTTTTTATCCCATCCGGACGATGAGCATATCGCCCGCCCGGCAAATGCTGCCCTCCGCGGGAAACGGCGGCATTGCATCCGGCTGCGCTCCCTCGGGGAGCTCCGATTCGCTGCCGATGCGGATCGGGGTCTGCAGAATGTACGAAAAATACGCGGCGTAATACCCGCCGCCCACCGTGCTTTTCACCCACGCGCCGGTGATCTGCGATACGCTGCCGAGCGCTTCGGGCGTATCGAAGGACGGCAGACCGATAAACACGACCGGCGTTTCTCCGGGGACATACCCCTCGGTCTGGTCCAGACGGAGGCAGAGCTCCGTCATGCGGGAAAGCGTGGCCTGCCGCTCAAGGTCTTTTTTGAGATAGAGCGCGTTTGCCGTCTGGACATTTCCCCAGACGAGCGCGGCGATCAGCGCAAGAGAAACGGCGGCGCAGCCGGAGAATACCCGGCTTTCCGGCAAACTTTGCAGGCACTGCCGCAGCAGCAGGATATCGAAGACATACACCAGACAGAAGGCGTACTTCATCAGATCGTGCGCCTCCATCCCGGCGTAGCCGAGAAAGTTGGAAAGATTCATGCCCATCGGCAAAAGCGCGGCAAGAACGAGCGCAAGGAGAAGATTGGCCGCGGGGAGCCGTTTCCGGAGGAGAAAACGTGCTGCCGCTGCCAGCGTGAGAACGGCGAGCAGAAGATGCCCCGTGCGCGTGACCGGCAGAGGAACGAAGACCGGCTGCCGCACGGTGCTGCGTGCCCATGTGTCATAGGTCGATCGGACGGCTTCCGGCAGAAGGTCGGGCGTCATCCGGCCGAGACTCAAAAGGCTGTTGTACCCGCCGTCGAGCGCGACGCCCGATGCGCTGCACACGGCGCGGACGAGAATATAGTATGCGGCCCCGCCGATAAAAAGGATGCCGACGGCTTTGAGCCCGTCGAAAAACACCGCTTTCGCGCTCTCACTCTCCAGAAGCCGCAGAATACAGGCGATCATGACAAGCGAGACCGTGACCGAGATCATCGCCTGATAGAGCGCGAGCGAGCCGACAATGGGGATAACGGCGAGCGCCCTGCGCCGGAGCGTGCCGCGGAGAAGGAGATATGCCGCGCACACGGCGAGCAGCATGGCGAGCATATCGCCGTCCAGATCGTAGATGTACGTTGCCGCCAGCGCGGAATATGACACATTGGTCACGAAAAGAGCGCCGATCACGGCAAGGAGCAGCGCGTTGTCCACGGAGAACAGCCGCGAAACGAGATACACCGCAAGCGATACCCACACGAGCGAGAGAACGCCGGAGAGCCACGGCGTTCCGGCACCGCCGCTGAACACGGCGCGGTACGCCGGATAGAGAAACCGGCCGAGCGATATTTTCCAGTCCGCCACCGAACCGGCGGCATAGCGGATATCACCGGAAAGGAACATCTCGTTGAGCGAGTCGTGGCTGACGGTAAAATTGGTGAACGCATAGCCGTGCGCGAGCAGGCCAAAGAGAAAAACGGCGGCAAAGGAAGCAAGAAGCCGTTGGCGCTCGCCGGTGATGCGAGGAAACGGCGCGCGGCGCAGCGCGGAAACAAATCTGGTCATGGCGGAAAAACCTCCCGCGGAAAGGCGGTCACGGATTCACAAAAAGATGCTTGCGGTTGTTGAAATACGGAATATTGACAAAGAGCATGACGAGCGAACCGATGATGCTCCCGGCGACTTCGGCGGTAAAGGCCGACTGGCCGATAATGATGCTTCCGATGAGCAGATAGAGCACCGTTACCGCGGTATTGACGATGTACATCAGATAATACATCATCGGGCCCTTGGCGCGGAACTTTGCCAGCGCTCTCTGCACGACCACCGCGTACACGGCGAGCGCAAGACAGACAACACCCATGACGATATCCAGCGGCTGCAGCGCAGGGAAGACGCGGTAGACCATTTCGGCGTTCCCCTCATAATACGCGCCGGTGAAGTACTTTCCGGCCGTTACCAGATTGACGAGCATACCGGCCCACAGCTGAAAATAGATGATGAACTTGAACCACTTCATGCCGCGCCGGGGCGCTGCGATGACGCCGAACGCGGCGGCGGGATCGGGCGTGCCCTGCGGCGGCATGGCCGGTTCGACCGGAGCTGCCGGCGCAGCGGGGAAGGACGGCGTGCTTTCCGGCGGCGCGGCGGAGGGGGCGGGGGCAAGATCGGCGCCGCATTCGGGACAGAATTTCGCCTGGTCGGGGATCTGTTTTCCGCAGAATCGGCAGTACATGGAGATTCCTCCTTCTGTTTATTTATATTTAATACGGGGTTTAATTCCATGTTCCTTCGTTGGCGGTGAAAAGCTCGGCAATGCGGTTTCGGAGCGGGGCAAGCTCCTCGCCCGCAAGCGCCGGATCTTTCCGGCAGAGCGCTTCGGCGGCGGACTGCGCCTCGTGCAGCATGTCCATGCTGCCGAGAAGGTCCTTGACGTGCATTTCCGGCAGACCGTGCTGGCGCGAGCCGAAAAAGTCACCGGGGCCGCGCAGCTCCAGATCGGCCTGCGCGATCTCAAAGCCGTTGTTCGTGCGCGTGAGCACGCGCAGCCGCTCTCTGGACTCTTCCGTCGGCGTATCGGACACAAGTACGCAGCAGCTCTTCGCCTTGCCGCGCCCGACGCGTCCGCGCAGCTGGTGGAGCTGCGATAGCCCGAACCGCTCGGCGTTTTCCACGACCATGAGCGTAGCGTTCGGCACGTCTACGCCGACCTCCACGACCGTCGTGGAAACAAGAATGTCCGTCTCCCCGGCGGCAAAGGCGGCCATGACCGCTTCCTTTTCCTTCGGCTTCATCCGCCCGTGGACACACGCGACGGTAAGACCGGGAAAGAGCTTTTGCAGCTCCTCGGCGTGCTCCGAGGCCGACTTGAGCTTGCTCTCGCCCTCCTCGCCGTCCTCTACCTTCGGACAGACAACGAACACCTGATGGCCCTCTTCGACCTGCTTGCGGATAAACCCGTTCAGGCGGGCGCGGTAGCTTTCCGTTACGGCAAAGGTGTCCACCGTTTGGCGTCCCGGCGGCAGCTCGTCGAGCACGGAAACGTCGAGATCGCCATAGATCATCAGCGCGAGCGTGCGCGGGATGGGCGTGGCGGACATGACGAGAATGTGCGGCTGCGCGCCCTTTTCGCCGAGCGCGCCGCGCTGCTCCACGCCGAAGCGGTGCTGCTCGTCCGTGACGGCAAGACCGAGATTGTGAAAGCGCACGTCCTCCGTGAGCAGGGCGTGCGTGCCGACGGCGACATCGCACACGCCCTCCTCCAGCGCGGCTTTGACCGCGCTTTTTTCCTTTGCCTTCATCGAGCCGGTCAGAAGACATACGCGGATGCCGAACGGCGTGAGAAAGCCCTGCAAGGTTTTTACATGCTGCTGCGCCAGAATCTCCGTCGGCGCCATGAAAGCGCTCTGGTATCCGGCCCGCTGTGCCGCCCACAAAAGCGCCGCCGCGACAAGCGTTTTGCCGCTGCCGACATCGCCCTGCAAAAGGCGCGACATCCGCTTGCCGGACGCCATATCGCGCAGCGCCTCGTCCGCGGCGCGCCGCTGCGCTCTCGTCGGCGAAAAGGGGAGAGCGGCATAAAACTCTTTAACGTCCGGCGTCGGGATACGCTCGCCGGGCACACTCTCGCGCTGCGCGCGCAGCCGCTGCGTGGCGCAGGAGAGAACGAAAAATTCTTCAAATGTCAGCCGCCGCCGCGCCAGAGCGAGCGTTTCCCAATCCGGAGGAAAATGCACGTTCCGGTACGCAAAGCCGACCTTCGGCAATGCATACTGCTCGGTGATCTCTGCGGGCAGAAACTCCGGCAGCATATCGCCGCAGGCATTGAGCGCGCATTCCACGGCGCTCACGACGAGCTTATTCGATATCCCGTGCGTCAGCCGGTAGAGCGGCAGTATCCGCCCCGTGACGGTGCCCGCGCGGTCCTCCCGCTCAAAAACGGGGTTTGTGAACGTCTTGCGCAGCAGATTCCCGCCCGCCTTGCCGTAAAAGACATAGCTTTCGCCCGGAACGAGCTGGTCGCGGACATAGCTCTGGTTGAAGAATGTCACATCCGCGCTGCCGCTCTCGTCCACGATGCGCAGCTTCACGAGATCGAGCCCGCGCCGGACGCGCGTGAGGCGCGGCTCCGCTGCGACCATGGCGCGCACGCACGCCGTTTCGTCCAAGGCAAGCTCGGCGATGGGCCGCACGGCGGTGCGGTCCTCATAGGCGCGCGGGAAATAGTTGAGAAGATCGCCGAGCGTGCGCACGCCGAGACGCGCGAGAGCCTTTGCTCTCTGCTCGCCGACGCCTTTTATATAACGGACATCCGTAGACAGCTCCGGCACGTTCTTCTCTCCCTTCGTAGATTATTCCGCGAGAGTTTCCCACTCGGCGTAAAGCGTCTCGAGCGATTCCTCGGCGGCGTCTTTCTGCGCGCCGAGCTCGAGCAGCTTCTGGTAATCGGAGGCGTTTTTCTCCATTTCGGCCTCGATATCGCGCAGTGACGCCTCGGCGCGCTCAATGTCGCGCTCGATCCTCTGGCGGCGGCGGTCGCGGTTCGGCTCGGTCTTTTTCTTCGGCTTCTCCTCGCGCGCCGCGCTCTTTGCGGCCTTTGCCGGCGGCTGGAGCGCTTCCTGCCGCGCTTTATATTCGCGCCACTCGGCAAAGCCGCCGCGGTAGTCCTCGATCTGCCCGTCGTGCAGACACCAGATGCGCGTGGCAAATTTCTCGATGAACCAGCGGTCGTGGCTCACGAAGAGCAGCGCCTCGCTGTAGTCCATGAGCGCGTCCTCCATCCACTCGCGCGAGAGAAGATCGAGATGGTTCGTCGGCTCGTCGAGCATGAGAAAATTGATGTCGTCCCGCATGAGAATGCAGAGCCGCAGACGGCTCTGCTCGCCGCCGGAGAGCACCGAAACGGTCTTGAACACATCCTCGCCCCGGAAGCCGAACGCCGCGAGACGGTTTCGCGCCGTCTGCGGATCGCACTTCGCCTCCCAGAGCATCGTGTCCACCATGTTGCGCGATGGATCGTCAAACCGCACGAGCTGCGGCAGGTACGCGCTCTTTACCGCGGGGCCGAGATGGATCCAGCCGCGGTCCGGCGTTTCCTCACCGGTGATGCAGCGGAGCAGCGTGGACTTGCCCGTACCGTTGTCGCCGATGAGCGCGATGCGCTCGCCCGGCTCTATGAGCTCGTCGATGCCGGAGAAGAGCTTCTTCTCGCCGTAGGACTTCGCCACGTCCTCGAGCACAAGCACCTCGTCGCCGAAAAATTCCTTCTGCCGGAAGCGGACGGAGAGCTTTTTGTCCTCGTGCGGCCTTTCGGCGGTCTGGAGCCGCGCGATGCGCTTTTCCATGGAGAACGCGCGCTTGTGCAGCTTGTCCGCGCCCATGAACGCCCACAGATGCAGATCGTCCGCCGCCTTCTGCAGATGGGCGATCTCCTTTTGGTTTTTCTCATATTGCCTGCGCAGCTCCTCATACCGGCGCTGCTTTTCCTCGGCATAGAACGTATAGTTGCCGTTATAAAACTCCGCCTTGCCGTTGACGATCTCAATGATCCGCTGCGCGACCTTGTCGAGAAACCAGCGGTCGTGCGATATGGCGAGCACTGTCCCCTTGAAGTGGAGAAGATAGTCCTCCAGCCACTCGGTCGCGTGCATGTCGAGATGGTTCGTCGGCTCGTCGAGCAGGAGAATGTCGGTGTCCTCCAGAATGAGGCGCGCTAGGTTGACGCGCGTTTTCTCGCCGCCGGAGAGCGAGTCGAAAAGCTGATCGCGCATGGCAGGGGGGATGTCAAGACCGTTGGCAACCTTGCTGCGGCGCACCTCGGCGTCGTACCCGCCGAGCATTTCAAAGCGCGAGAGAAGCTCGTCGTATTCCGAGAGCAGCGCGCGGTCGCTTGATACCGCCATGAGCTCTTCAAGCTTTCGCATCCGCGCCTGCATCGCGTTGAGCCGCTCCTCCGCTGTGGCAAGCACGTCCTCCACGGTATAGCCCGCCGGGTAGTGCGGAATCTGCGAAACAAGCCCCAGCCGCTTGCCGCGGGCAATGTCGATCTCGCCCTTGTCCTCGGTGAGCTCGCCGACCATCAAGCGGAAAAGCGTCGTTTTCCCCGTACCGTTGCGGCCGAGAATGCCGACGCGCTCGCCGTGCTGTACCTGAAACGTCAGCCCGTCGAGAATGTTGTTGTTGACCTCAAACGCCTTCGTGAGGTCCCGGACGGAAATATCAATCATCGGAATAATACTCCATTACAGTCTGTAATACGGAATTGGCGACGCCCCCGGCCTGCAGCAGTCCGCCGCCGCCGTGCTCGAGCATCACCGCAAACGCCACCGGCGCGCCGGTGCGCAGATACCCGACGAACCAGGCGTGCGTCGTGCCGTCGCCGATCTCCGCCGTGCCGCTCTTGGCACAGAGATCCAGCCCCGGAAACCGGTCGCGGCCATAGCCGTAGGCCACGTCGTAGCTCATGCACTCGCCGGTATACTCCGCCGTCTCCGGATCCATGAGCACCGCGCCGCCGCCCACGCCGCCATAGGCGAGCGTCGGCGTAACGGCCGTGCCGCCGTTTGCAATGGCGGCGCACAGCCGCAGCATCGAATACGGCGTCACAAGATCGGTGTACTGCCCGATGCCGAGCCACGCCTCGTCGCTGCTGCCCGCTTCGGCGGTCTCGATCTTGCCGGAGGCCGTGGCCGCGCCGTCGAGCGTGAGAGACCCGGCCACGCCGAGCCGCTGCGCCGTTTTCACGATCGTCTCGCTGCCAAGCTCAAGCGAAAGCTCCCCAAACGCGCAGTTGCAGGAATTTGCGAGCGCCTGCTCGATCGTCTGCGGGCCGTGCCAGCCCGTGCATACGACTGTCCCGCCGGGGAGATCGAGATACTGATTGCAGGTGAACGTCTGTTCGGTGAGATCGGGGAGGTTCTCCACCGCGGCGATGAGCGTCACGAGCTTGAATACCGAGCCCGGCGTGAACGTGCCGAGCGTGCAGCGGTTGATGAAAAGACCGTCGATGCTCGTGTCGGCCTCGCCGTTCGGATCGTAGGAAGGGGAGGAGACCATCGTTAAAATCTCGCCGGTCTCGTAGTTCATCACGAGCACCGCGCCGCGGCGTCCCGCGAGCGCGTCCCACGCGGCGGTCTGCAGCCGTGTGTCGAGCGAGAGCGCGACTTCTGTGCCGCCGCCGGGCGTGCCGTAAACAAACGAGTAGCCCGCAAGCTCATCGGCAAACGCGGAGATCGCGCCGCTGATGTATCCGCGGTAGTCGCCGACGGCGTGGACGGAGGAGAGCCGCACGGCAGGATCGTCCGCGTAGCGCCACGCGCCGTTTTCGGTCTGCGCGAGAATGACGCCGTTGCGGTCGGTCAATGTGCTGCTTTTGAGCACGCCGTTTTGGTAAATGTGCTGATTGGCGCTGTAAGATGCCCAGTCGCCGCCGCAGAGAGCCAGCCGGACGACAAAAAAGCCCATGCCGAGCGCCAGCGCCGCCGCAAGCAGCAGCGCGATGGCGGAGCGGTGTTCAATGCGTTTCATTTCACCGCCTCCTTTTTCTTTTTGCCGCGGCGGGCGTTCTCAAAGCTCGTGCGCAGCGCAAAGCTGCCGCCGGAGCGCGTGTCTCCGGCCTTGATATACGCGAGCATGCCCCAGCAGGAGATGAGGCTCGACCCGCCTTTCGATACGAACGGGAACGTCACGCCCGTGAACGGCAGCAGATCGAGCGAGCCGAACACATTGAGCGCGAGCTGCGCCATGAAGATCGTGACCGTGGCGCAGGAGGCGATGACGTAATAGGAAGAGCGCCCCGCCGCTGCGCTGCGCACGGAGAACACCGCGAGCAGCAGCAGCGAGAGCACGCAGCACAGCGCGACGATGAGCCCCAGCTCTTCGCACACGACGCCGAACACCATGTCGGTGTTCGCGGCGAATATGTTTTTGAGCCAGCCCGCTCCCGCGCCGCGGCCAAAGAGACCGCCTGCGGCCGTCGCGGACATGGTGCGCACCTGCTGAAAGCCGGTGTTGAGAGGATCCTCCCACGCATGGCCCCAGGTGGCGAACCGCTGCGCCACATACGGCTTCACGGTCAGAACGAGCATCACCGCGAGCGCCGCGCCGCCGATGGCGAGAAAGAGCGTGGCAAAGCTCCCGGAGCGCATGAAGGATATAACGAGAAAGCACACGAAGAAAACGAGCGCCGTGCCGAAGTCGCCCATGAGCGCCAGCGCGCCCACGCACACGGCGGAGAAGGCGATAAACAGGATAAGGTTGCGCCGCCGGAACAGACGGTCGAGCGTCGCCGCGCCCGCGTAGACGTAAGCGATCTTGACAAATTCCGAGGGCTGGAGCGTCTGCCCGGCAATGCTCAGCCAGTTTTTTGCGCCCCAGATCGTTTCGCTCAGCAGCAGATTGAGCGCGAGAAAGCCGAGCGCGGCAAACGCCATCGGCCAGCGCATTGCGCGCACCCGGTGCAGATCGCGCAGCCACACGCCGAGCGCAAAGAAAAGCGCGAGCGCCGCGAGAAACAGGAGACAGTGCCGCCCCATACCGTCCGGCGCGGAGGACCCGACGACGGAAAAGCCGACGCTCGTGAGGAAAAACGCAAGCGTCTCCGGTTCAAACCCGCGCACGGAAATGCTGCGCATCACAAAATAGCAGAACCATTCCATGGCAATGAGCAGTCCGAACGAGAGCACGATGTAGGCGAGCGCCGCGCCGTCCGTCGTGAAGAAAAACTGGAAGAGCAGCACGAGCTGGAAGCATACGAGCAGAAGAAGCGTCACCGCCGGCTGCACCTTGTGCCCGGTCAGGGGGCGCTTGCGCTGCAATGTGGCGCGCTGCGCGTCGTCCAGCGCGAGAAAGTGCAGCTCCATTTCGCCAAGCTTGAGCGTATCGCCGCCGCGGAGCGGTGCGTCGCCCGTGACGGCCTTGCCGTTCAGCCAGACGCCCCTGCCGCCGTCGAGCGCGGAGAGCGTCCACTCGCCCGCGCCGGAGCGTTGGATGGCGGCGTGGCTGCGCTCGATCCCCTCGCCGGTGAGCACGATGTCCGAGGCCTTCGCCCGGCCGAGAATGCACTCCCAGTGTTCGATCGCGCGCGATGTGCCGTCCGGCAGCTCCAGATAGCCCCATACCTCCGGCACATACCTTTCGCTCAGCATCGAGCGCGCGCAGCGTGCCACGATCCAAACAGCGAAAAACGCGAGCACATACCCGGTGTATTGTAAAAAAGCGGTTTCTGTCATGCATTCGCTCCATAAAGACAATAATACAAAATATATTATATCATTTTTCTTGCCGCGAGAAAAGAGTTTTGCTATAATATCTGCGAACAAATCGCGCCTCGCGGCGGGAGGAACTGCCATGAACGGAAAATTTATCGTCATCGAAGGGCTGGACGGCTCGGGGAAAACCACGCAGCTGACGGCGCTTGCCCAAAACCTGCGCGCGCTCGGCTATGCCGTGGCGGAGACCGCGGAGCCGACGGCGAGCACGACCGGCGGGCTCGCGCGCGACGCGCTCTCCGGCTTCACGCCGCGCACCGGCGCGGAGATTGCGGCGCTCTTCATGGCCGACCGCGTGGCGCACAACGTAAATCCCATCAACGGCATCGGAAAGCTCCTCTCGGAGGGGCGCGTTGTCCTCTGCGACCGGTATTACTATTCCTCGCTCGCCTACCAGGGCACCGTGACCGACCCGGAATGGGTGTTCCGTATCAATATCGACTGCCCGGAGATCCGAAAGCCCGACCTCTGCGTGTTTCTCGATCTGGACGACGAGGAGTGCCTGCGCCGCATGGAGCAGGGGCGGTCTTACCGCGAGATCTACGAGAACGAAAATTCCCTGCTCGCCGTGCGCCGGCGGTATTATGAGATCTTCCGGCGGCTGGAGCATCGGGACAGGATCTGCATCGTGAACGCTGCCCGCACGCCCGAGGAGGTCGCCGCGGATGTGCTTTCCGCCGTAAAATCCGTGCTGGACTGATTTTTTGCATTGACAAGGCCGCATACCCTGTGATATGATACTCGAGCGGTTTGGAGAAGTACCCAAGTGGCCGAAGGGGCTCCCCTGCTAAGGGAGTAGTCGGTGATGAGCCGAGCCCGGGTTCAAATCCCGGCTTCTCCGCCAAAAATAGACGCCTTTTGCGAAAGCAAAAGGCGTCTATTTTTTCTGTCTGCTGCGTTACCAGCATATGTCATCGTATGGCGTATCGGCAACGCCATTTGCCTTTAACTGCGCAACCATACGATCAAGCTTTCCTCTCCATAGTTTCTTAAACCATTCCGTATGTCCAAACCACCTTACGAGCGCAGGGCTGACGGCATAATATGTGTAAATAAAAGCACGTCCGTACCATGTTTTTGCCAGCGTGCTGTCGCGGAAACGACGCAGTGTCCACACCTCCGGGCAATCATAGGAACCGTAAACGGCTGTGGCAACATAGCAGCCGGAGCTCTCGCTGGGGGGAGAATAGGACGGCTCATACTTTTGTATTTTCTCAGTATATTCCTTTACAATTTTGCGCTGCGCTTTTTTACTTTCATCGGACAGATACCCCACCATATGCTGCGTCTGTTCGATTGCCTGCTTCAAGGCTTTTACGGCCAATTCCGCAGCATCTTTATCTTCTCCGAATAAATTATCCAGAGATATTCCGGCAATAAAAGATAACTGTCTTGCAGTAAATGCCTCATTGATCCATCGTTGAATATTCCCAAATCCGGAGCGATTGCGGTCAATATTGAAATACTTTTCCGCGCTGGAAAAAGCCATGGCGGAGAGCAGCACCATTCGGATAGCAACATCCATATATGCTCTTTTCTGCTCTTCCTTATCGGTGATTTCGATTTTTATTGCGCCGAAAATATTGGCGCCATAGTTATTGATCGGACCGATTGCGGCTTGTACTTCATCAATTTTTGCCTGAGTTGCCTTATAATAAAGAGAATAAAATATCGCTTCCCAACTGTTAGGCGCTTTGAGCAGTATCATGTCGTAATACTTGCTGGCAGTAGCATCGTCATCGTTTGCTCTGGCGCGACGGGCGAGTTGATACAGATTTGATAGTTCATCCGAGGTGTCTACCTTGACTGTACTGCCGGATACATCGACCGTTCCTTCAATCATCAGCTTTTTGGCTTCTTCTGCGGTGTATTTTGCCCCGCAGTATTCGCAGGTATAAACTCCGTCTTTTTTAATAAGGTCTTTACTTCCGCACATTTCACAAACAATCTGCTTCATTCGGCTGCACCTCACCTTAAATAATATTGTTGCTATTACAAATTATAAGCTTAGTGCATTGTGTTTGTCAATGTTGCTTTTATCTAAACTAATAGCATAATACTTGGTAAAGGCGGCTGCTGTTTATGCGGGAGAAGAAGGAAATCAACGTAGAAATAGGGCTACAGGTCAAATGCGCCAGAGAACAGGCGAAGCTGACGCAGGAGCAGCTGGCAGAGCTTATCGATGTGTCGCCGCAGTATGTTTCCGATTTGGAACGCGGAGTTGTTGGAATATCCATTGCAACGCTCCGGCGTCTGTGTGAAAAACTCTGCATTTCAAGTGATCAGATCCTCTTTTCCCGCAAGCCTGAAAACGACGTCTCAGCCCTCACAGAGAGGTGCAGCAGGCTGCCCAGAGAGCAGTTTGAGATCCTTTCTGCCATCATTCAGAAATTCATAGAAGCAATGAATATGAAATAAAACAATAACTCGGGGGAAATAAAAAGCACCCGTTCCTGTGCTTGACATAGCACGGAGCGGACGATATCCGACAAACCACAAAGAAAACCAAGCAAAAACGCGGGCAGCTTCCTATCTGGGGCTGCCCGCTGAATTATTATATAAGTTTATTCCATGCCCGGTACCTTCGGGAGCGTGGCGATGCTCCGGGCGAGCTCGGCGTCGGTGGGGATATAGTCGGTCATCTTGCCGTCGTTGAACGCCTGATAGGCGGTCATGTCGAAGTAGCCCGTGCCGGTCAGACCGAAGAGGATCGTTTTCTCCTCGCCGGTCTCGCGGCAGCGGATCGCCTCGTCGATCGCCGCGCGGATGGCGTGGCTGCTCTCGGGGGCGGGGAGAATGCCCTCGATGCGGGCAAACTGCTCCGCGGCCTCGAACACGCTCGTCTGCTCCACGGCGCGCGCTTCCATATACCCGTCGTGGTAGAGCTGGCTCAGCACGCTGCTCATGCCGTGGAAGCGCAGACCGCCCGCGTGGTTTGGGGAGGGGATGAAGCCGCTGCCGAGCGTGTACATTTTTGCGAGCGGGCAGATCTTGCCGGTGTCGCAGAAGTCGTAGGCGTAAACGCCGCGCGTGAAGCTCGGGCAGGAGGCAGGCTCAACGGCGATGAAGCGGTAGTCGGCCTCGCCGCGCAGCTTTTCGCCCATGAACGGCGCGATCAGTCCGCCGAGATTGCTGCCGCCGCCGGCGCAGCCGATGATGATATCGGGCTTCACGCCGTACTTGTCGAGCGCGGTCTTGGTCTCAAGACCGATGACGCTCTGGTGCAGCAGCACCTGGTTGAGAACACTGCCGAGCACGTAGCGGTAGCCGGGGTTCGTCGTTGCGACCTCGACGGCCTCGCTGATCGCGCAGCCGAGCGAGCCGGTCGTGCCGGGATGCTCGGCGAGAATGCGGCGGCCGACCTCTGTCTCCATCGAGGGGGACGGCGTCACGCTTGCGCCGTAGGTGCGCATGACCTCGCGGCGGAACGGCTTCTGCTCATAGCTGATCTTCACCATGAACACCTTGCAGTCGAGCCCCAGATACGCGCACGCCATCGAAAGCGCGGTGCCCCACTGTCCGGCGCCGGTCTCGGTCGTCACGCCTTTGAGACCCTGCTTTTTCGCGTAATACGCCTGCGCGATGGCGCTGTTGAGCTTGTGGCTGCCGGAGGTGTTGTTGCCCTCAAACTTGTAGTAGATCTTCGCGGGCGTATTGAGCGCCTTTTCGAGACAGTACGCGCGCACGAGCGGGGAGGGACGGTACATTTTGTAAAAGCTGCGGATCTCGTCCGGAATGGGGATGAACGCGGTGTCGTTATCCAGCTCCTGCTGCACGAGCTCGCCGCAGAATACGCCGCCGAGCTCCGCGGCGGTCATGGGCTTGCCGGTGCCGGGATTGAGCAGCGGCGCGGGCTTATTCTTCATGTCCGCGCGGAGATTGTACCATGCCTGCGGCATATCGGCTTCGTCGAGATAGATCTTGTAGGGGATGTTCCGGTTTTCCATGGCGTTTTGCTTCTTTTCTGTCAGTTTCCTTTTTGGAGCAGAGACAGGAAAAAGAAAAAGCTCTTGTCTCTGCAAATGCAGGGACAAGAGCTTGGATAAACTCCTGCGGTACCACCCGGCTTGACGCTTTCGCGCCCACTTAAACGCACACTTCATGCGCCGGCCTTAGGATAACGGACAGCCAACTCCGTCGCCCATACTCGGGATACGCTCCCTTTCTGTTTGCCCTCGCAAGGCCATTCACCCGCGGAAACATCTTACCGCATTCACACCATCGGCGGCTCTCTGAAAGACGTCTCATTGGCGGGCTGCTTATCTTGCTCTTCGGTTTGATGGCCAAACTTTAGCACATAAAGGCGATAAAGTCAGCACCCGTTTTGAAAAATTTTTCAATCCAGCGTGATGCCGTCGATCTCCTCCGTCAGCGCGGCGATCTCGTCGATGATACCGGAGATGTAGGCGATCGTGTGCTCAAGCGCGTCCGGCGTGGAGAGGTCGATGCCCGCAATGGCGGCGAGACCGAGCGGATCGCGCGTGCTGCCGGCTTCGAGCATCGCGCGCCAGCGGGCCACGGCGCTCTCGCCCTCGGCGGCGATGTTGAGCGCGGCCTGCGTTGCGAGCGTGAGACCGGCGCTGTAGGTGTAGGAGTAGAGCCCCATGTAATAGTGCGGCTGGCGCATCCAGGTGAGCTCGCAGCCCTCGGTCAGTTCCACGGCATCGCCCCAGAACGTTTCGAGATTCTTGCGGAAAATGCCGGAGAGCGTTTCGGCGTTCACCGCGCCGCCCTGCTCGATGATGTTCATAGCCTCGCGCTGGTACCATGCCTCGCGCAGGTGCGTGACGAAGTTGTGGTAGTAGGTATGCCCGATGAGCGAGGAGAGCACCCAGCGGCGGAAGCGCTTGTCGGTGTTCTTGCGCAGGAGATCCTGCGCGAGCAGCAGCTCGTTCATCGTGGAGGGCGCTTCAATGAGATAGCCGGAGACGTTCGTATCGAAGAGCGACTGCGCGCCGTTGCACAGCCGGAAGTGTCCGGCATGGCCGAGCTCGTGCGCGATCGTGAACACGTCCGCCATGCGGTTGTTCCAGCTGAGCAGAATGTAGGAATTGCAGCCGTAGGGCGAGGAGCAGAAGCCGCCCGTCTCCTTGCCGACGTTGCGGGCAAAGTCGATCCAGCGCTTATCGTACGCCTCGTCCACCATGTCGGCGTAGTCCTGCCCGAGAACGGAGAGCGCGCTGCGGACGTATTCGCGCGATTCCCCGATCGTGACGCGCGGGTCAAACTCCGCGTCGAGCGGCAGCTTGAGATCGGCAAAGGTCACGCGGTCGAGCTTGTTCATCTTCCCGACGAGGCGGGCGTACTTGCGCATCGCGGGCGCGAGCTTTTCGGTGATGAGGTCGATCTGCCGGTCGTACATCTCGCGCGTGACGTGGTCGGTGAAGAGGTCGGCTTCAAACATGTCGGCAAAGCCGCGCTGCTTGGCCATAATGCGCTGCTGCGTGAGATAGGTGTTGTAGGTGGCGGCGGTCGTGTTCTCGTACTCCCGGAGCTTATCGGAGAACGCGCGGAACGCCGCGCGGCGCACGTCCGTGTCGGCCTCGTACTCATACTCGTCCTCGAAGAGCGAGTAACCGAGCGGGTATTCCTTACCGTTCACGGTGAAGGAGCCGAACTTCATGTCGGCGAGCTTCGTCATGTGGTAAATGTCGTAGGGCGCGTTGAATACCGGACGGAGTGCGGCGAGGACCTTTTCGGTCTCGGCGCTGAGACGGTGCGGCTTCTCGCGGAGGATCTCCGCAAGATAATGCTTTGCGCGCCCGGTCTTGTCCATGGCGGCGCGGATGAGCTCTTCGGGCGCGTCAGCGATCTCACTCTCGATGAACGAGAGGCGGCTTCCGATCTCGGCGGCGAGCGCGGTCATCTTCGCGTCCTTCTTCTGTGCCTCGGTATCGGTATAGTCTACGGAAACGGCGAGGCTCGTGTAGCTCGTCGTCTGGTAGAGCAGAATCTCCAGCTCCTCATAGAGCGCAAGGCATTCGGCGATGCTCTCCGGCGTGGTGAGAGCGTTTTTGTACGTTTTCTCCAGCGTGTCAGCAAGCGCCTTTGCTTTTTCGACCGCCGCTTCAAAATCGGCTTCCGCTGCGAAAATCAGGGAGAGATCCCATGTCTCGTTGACCGGTACGTCTTTTCTGGCGTTGAGCTTCAAGTGCGTGTCCTCCTTACGGCTTTTTAAATTCAAATCCACTCTATGCCCTGCGGCGGGTTTTGTCAACGCACATTTTTGCGGCCGGATTTGTTTACAAACGACGAAAACGGAGCTATACTTTTTGCAAAAGCACTTCCAAAGGATGTGATCGGCTCATGGGTGCGCTGCGCGAGGACGCGAAGTATATCTATACCCGCGCGATCGAAGCCGTGCTGCCGGATGAAGCCGTCCGGCGCGCGCTCGACGGGGCGGACTTTCCGGGGCGCGTGATCCTCGTCGCCGCCGGAAAGGCGGCGTGGCGCATGGCGTCGGCGGCGGTGTCGGCGCTCGGCGAGCGGATCGATACCGGCATCGTCATCACGAAATACGGCCATGCGCAGGGGACGATCCCCGGCGTTGTCTGCCGCGAGGCGGGCCACCCCGTGCCGGACGAAAACTCGTTCTCCGCCGCGCGCGAGACGCTCGCGCTCACCGAAAATCTCACGCCGGACGACACGGTGCTCTTTCTTCTCTCCGGCGGGGGCAGCGCGCTTTTTGAAAGCCCGCTCGTTCCGGGCGCGGAATTGCAGGATATCACCGCGCAGCTTCTCGCCTGCGGCGCGGACATCGTGGAGATCAACACGATCCGCAAACGCCTCTCGGCGGTGAAGGGCGGCCGGTTCGCGCGTCATTGCGCTCCGGCACATGTGTTCGCCGTGATATTGAGCGACATCGTCGGCGACCCGGTGGATATGATCGCTTCGGGGCCGGTATCGCTGGACTCGTCCACGTGCGCGGACGCGCTCGCCGTTGCGGAAAAGTACGCTCTCCGGCTGAGCGATACCGCGCGGGGACTCCTCGCGCAGGAGACGCCGAAAACGGCGGACAACGTGACGGTGCGCGTCACCGGCAGCGTCCGCGAACTGTGCGCCGCCGCGGCAAAAGCCTGCCGCGATCTTGGGTATACGCCGGAAATTCTTACCGACTGTGAGCAGGGCGTCGCCCGTGAGGTCGGCGCGCGCCTCGGCACGCTCGCGCGGGAGAAAGCGTCCTGCGGCACGCCGCGGGCCTTTATCCTCGGCGGCGAAACGGTCGTCCGGCTCACCGGGAACGGCAAGGGCGGGCGCAACCAGGAGCTTGCGCTCGCCGCCGCCGCGGAGATCGCGGGGACAGAAAATGTCGTCGTATTCTCCGTCGGCTCGGACGGAACGGACGGCCCGACGGACGCCGCGGGCGGCCTCGCGGACGGCGGCACGGTCAAGCGCCTTGCCGCGGCAGGAAAGACCGTGGCGGACGTGCTCCAAAATAACGATGCCTACCACGCGCTGCGCGACACCGGCGATCTCATCATCACCGGCCCCACGGGTACGAACGTGAACGACTTCGCCGCGGCGCTCGTCCGCTGAAACGAAATATTGGCCTCCCAATCTGGTTATATAAAATTATCGCTATTTGGTAATTGCGTATAACCAGATTTGCTTATACACTGGACATAGAAACCAATGATTCCGGGAGGTCGATTCCATTGAACGGTAAAACAAAACAGATCGTAACGGCGGCGCTTTTCGCCGCGCTCGCGTGTGTGGCGACGATGGTCATCAAGATCCCTTCGCCGATGGACGGGTATCTGAATCTCGGCGACTGCGTGGTGCTCGCCGCCGGGTGGCTGCTCGCGCCCGGCTACGGCTTTCTCGCCGCGGGGCTCGGCTCGGGGCTGGCGGACCTCTTTTCGGGGTATGCCGCCTATGCGCCCGCAACGTTTGCCATCAAGGGGCTCATGGCGCTCATCGCCTTTTACGGCTTCAAGGCGCTCAGCGCGAAGACCGGCAGCCTGACGGCGCGCATTTTGAGCGGCGCGGCGGCGGAGCTGTGGATGGTGCTCGGCTACTATCTTTTTGAAGGCTGCCTGTACGGCTTCGTGCCGTCGGCGGTGAACATTCTGGCCAACGGCGTGCAGGGCGCGGCGGGACTTATCCTCGGCGTGCTGCTTGTGAAGGCGCTGGAAAAGAGCCGTGTTATCAAACAGGCGTAAAGGAGGAAAAACATGACGGTATATGAACAGACGGCGGCGGCCGCTGCCGAGATCTGCGAAAGGGCGCATCTGCAGCCGGGAAGCATCCTTGTGGTGGGCTGCTCCACGAGCGAGGTCGTCGGCTCGAAGATCGGCACAAACTCCAGCGTCGAAACGGCGGGGGAGATCGCCCGCGCGCTTCTTGACGTGACGGGAAGCCGCGGTGTTTTCCTTGCGGTGCAGTGCTGTGAGCACTTGAACCGCGCCATCATCACCGAGCGCGCGGCGGTGCCGGGCGCGGAGATCGTGAACGTTGTCCCGCAGCCGAAGGCGGGCGGCTCGCTTGCCACGCAGGTGTACGCCGCGCTGAAAGAACCCGTTGCGCTTGAGGAGATCAAGGCGGACGCCGGGCTCGATATCGGTTTCACGCTCATCGGCATGCACCTCAAAAAGGTCGCGGTGCCGGTGCGGCTCGAAAACCACACGATCGGCGCGGCGATGGTCGTCGCGGCACGCACGCGCCCCAAATTCATCGGCGGCGCGAGAGCCATGTACGACGAGACCATGCTGTAATTGAAACAATTTATTAAAAGGCAAAGGCAGACGATGAAAAACGTCTGCCTTTGCTGTATATCCGAAAACCACGCGTTAGACGCGTGGTTCAAAAGAGCCTTTGGCGATGAGGGAGACAAAAAAACTCCTTTTGCTTTAGAATAAGCGTGCGGTCTGCCAACTGCACCCGAAAAGCAAAAGGAGGACATTCAGAATGAGCCTGAATGACATAAACAGTTTATCTCATACGAAGTGGAATTGCAAATATCACATAGTGTTTGCGCCGAAATACCGAAGAAAGGTATTCTACAAAGAGAAGCGTGCAGCGATAGGAAAAATACTCCGGCAACTATGTGAATGGAAGAGTGTGAAAATCATCGAAGCGGAAGCCTGCCCGGATCACATTCACCTGTTTGTGGAGATACCGCCGAAGCTGTCGATATCAGGATTTATGGGATACCTGAGGGGGAAGAGCAGCACTATGCTGTATGAGCAATTCGGGGAACTGAAGTACAAGTAC